>Ga0180432_10000156_pt1 | contig 107408 bp, 78 predicted proteins | sample SS_ome_10_FD_132414 | JGI IMG/M metagenome (GOLD analysis project Ga0180432, IMG submission 132414) | Hypersaline lake sediment archaeal communities from the Salton Sea, California, USA - SS_1_MS_2 metaG | ecosystem: Environmental > Aquatic > Non-marine Saline and Alkaline > Hypersaline >... | reverse complement strand
GCCCGGTGGCATGTCGAGGCGGCAGACAACATGGCCGCCCTCCGGGCACTGCTCTATAGCGACCTGTGGGACACCTTCTGGCAGCACGCAGCCGCCTGACCGCCAGAGATGTGGACTACACCCACGTCGCCGATCGAGCCATCGGACCGATTGCCCCGGGAGGCCTGATCCGCTACGCTAGAGGGTTGCGTGACCGCATGGGATGATGGCCATCAGGACGCAGGCCAGTCGATATGGCGGACGCGTCGTACGTACCGAATTGTCGGCGGACACGGGCAACCCCCGGGTCTGCGGTTACTTGAGCGTCAACCAGGAGATCTACACGATGACAGCCCCATGGATCACCTACCGACCTGAGATCAAGGTGTTGGACTGTACGGTCCGGGACGGTGGCTTGATGAACGACCATTTGTTTGAAGACGGCCTGGTCAAGGGCGTCTACGACGCCTGCGTCGCAGCGGGCATCGACTACATGGAACTGGGCTACAAGAACAGCAAGAAGCTCTTCGCGCCCGACAAGTTCGGCGCCTGGAAGCACTGCGACGAAGACGACATCCGGCGGATCGTCGGCGACAACCCGACCGACCTGAAGCTGACCGCGATGGCCGACGCCGAGAAAAGCGACTACCACGAAGACATCGTGCCCTGTGACCAGAGCCCGCTGGACGTGATCCGTGTGGCGACCTACATCCACCAGATCCCGACCGCCGTCGATATGGTCAAGGACGCCCACGACAAGGGGTACGAGACGACGGTCAATCTGATGGCCATCTCCATCGTCCAGGATCGGGAGATCGATCAGGCTCTGGAGGTCCTGGCGGCCCTACCCGTGATGGCCATCTACCTGGTCGACAGCTTCGGGTCGCTCTACAGCGAGCAGATCCAGGATCTGACACGCCGCTACATGAAGGTCGCTAAGGAAACCGGCAAGGAGGTGGGCATCCACGCCCATAACAACCAGCAGCTCGCCTACGCCAACACCATCGAGGCGATCATTCAGGGAGCCAACTATCTGGACGCGACGATGCTGGGCATCGGACGAGGCGCCGGCAATTGCCCGATGGAGCTGCTGCTGGGGTTCCTGCGGAATCCGAAGTTCCGCGTCCGACCGATCCTACGGTGCATCCAGGAGTACTTCGAGCCGCTACGAAAGCAGATCACCTGGGGCTACGAAGTACCCTACGGCATCACGGCCCAGCTGAACCGTCACCCCCGTGCGGCCATCGCCGCCCTGTCGGGCGACGATCAGGTCGACTACGTGGAATTCTACGAGCAGTGCTCGACCGAGAGCTGAGTGGGATCTCGCCCTGCTCAGGCCATCCGCCGCCAGGAGCCGAGCGATGCGGACCGTTATCCGTCTCGTCGTCGCCGCCGCTTGTCTGTGGTCGTGCCGACCTGCCGACGCCGAGACGCACCTGATGAAAGCGCGAGGCAAGTCCGATCCGGCTGAGACTGGGAGGGTGCCAGGAACTTCCACAAAGACGTTCCGCCTGTGGGCGTCGGGGTGCTGTCACGTCGGGACCGACCTGCGCGTCTCGAAGCGGGAGTCGCTGGCCGAGGCCATTCGACAGTCCGAGTTCGGCGGGGGCCGGAGCGGGCCGCCATTCGCGTGGGACGTCGCCGTGCACCTGGGCGACTTCTCGGGCAACCAGGGCCCGCCCAAAGACGACGAAGGGCGCGAGGTCGTCCGCCAGTTCGGCGCCCTGCGGAAGCACATCCGCGAGCAGTTCTACTGCCTGGTCGGCAACCACGACGCCACCGTACCCGGTCAGCCGTGTCAGGAGTGGTTCCGGAAATGGATCGACCCCACCGGCGAGCACACCGAACACTCGGGTGTGGATCCGTCGAGGCGGCCCTACCCCGTCGAGGGCACGTGGGAGCGATATGCATTCCGCGCGGGGAATCTGTTGTTCCTGATGATGGGCGATCGGAACGACGTCGGCCCACCGGTGGGCCGGGGTTCGCGCGGCGGGTATCCGGCCGGCGCGGTGACGGGCGAAACCTTCGACTGGTGGCGGCGGATGGTCGAACAGAACCGCGACGCGATCATCATCTCCGCCCACCATCACATGCTCAAGGAAACGACCGTCGCGTCCGGCCCGTATGAGGGCTTCGTCAAGAACAAGAACGGCACGTGGCGGCCACACTACCACGGTTACTTCCCCAAGGGAGCCCCGCAGGGCGCGTCCTATTTGTACTTCGTCGACGGCCAGCCCGATGCGCAGGCGTTCGAGCGGTACTTGGCCAAGCACCCGGGCGCGATCGACCTGTGGCTGGGCGGACATACGCATACCAACCCGGACGACCGCAAGGGCGGCCGGTCCCACGTCGAGCGGAAATGGGGCGTGACGTTCATCAACGTTGCCGCGCTCTCCCGTCACCACGGCAGCCGCACCACCGTCCCGATGAGCCGCGTGCTGACCTTCACGGACGGCAGCGACCGGGTCAAGGTCCAGTGCTACCTCCATACGTCCGACTACAAACCTCAAGGCTGGTACGCCCGGGCTGAACGTACTATCACTCTCGGCAAACCGTTTCGAGCGACGAACTAAGCCGGAGATTGCCGGCCGTAGGCCCTCGGGGAACGCCACCCAAACATCGGCAGAGCTCAGAGGGTTGCCACGCCCCCGCCGAGGAACGCTCGCGGAGGCACGTCAACCTCTCGAAGGCCGGAACGCAGCCTTGTCCCCGAGGACACTCGGTTCATACATCCGGCATAGGATGTGTCGAAGCAGCCCCAGGGCGAGGAAAGCACTCCACCTCGGATACGACCCGCGTCGCCGCGATTGGGACCGAGCACTGTGACGTTGGATGTGGAGAACCAGGTTTCGGTGATACCGGTACTTCTCCATGCTCAGGGGCGTACCCCGAACCGATACGTACCCCTCGGCAAACACCTCGAAGCCCTTCATCAGGCCTGACAACCTGGTGTAACTCGACAGGCCATGGTAGTAGATGCTGTACCCGAACCAGATGATGTCGAAGAACGGCGTTCCGAATGTCCGTGGCTCTCCCAACGCCCTTGTCGCGGACCAGTCCACGATGACAAGGCGCCCCGTTTCTTCGTGGAAGCACACGTTGTCTCGGCTGAAGTCTCCGTGGAGGAAGACGCCTTCATCCTCGTAGCGTTTCCATCCACCGGGAAGATCCAACTTCATCCGCGAAGGCAGAACCAGCCGCTCATGGATCGATGCCAGTGCCTGCCCGATTCTCGTCAGGAGGCCCTCGAGACGAGGATCATTGTCGGCGATGAGGCTGTGAAGGGGACGCAGGCCCACGATGCGTTCAGACTCCAGCACCCCGGCCTGGGCGTCGAATCTGAGCACCCGAGGTACGTAGAACAAACCCGTTTCCCGCCCGATCTCAGCCCCCCGCTCGGTCTTGGCCACCTCGATCTCCAGCTCGTCGGGCGAACTGAACTTGCGGGCCACGCGACCTACAAACTCCATTGGGGTCCCTCCAGCGGGTGCGGCGGCCGATCATCGGTGTTGGCAGACCGCGATGAGCTCTTCTGAGAACGGCATCAACAAGCGATACCTCATCGCTCTGTCTTCGGCCCTCCAAATCCAGGACAGCGGGAGGATTCCGTAGAATGGCGGCGGCACGACGCCAACGTGGCAGACCTCGACGACCTTCAAGCCGGCGCCGGCCGCGAGGCTTCTCATGTCGTGCAGGGACATGAACCGATGCAACGGGGCCCTGGAATTCCTCCGATTCCTGATGTGAGAAGCGACCGACCAGGGCGCCGACAGATTGCGGTGGTTGTTGAATACCAGATAGCCCGCCGGGCCGAGAAGGCTCGCCAAGACGCCGATCACCTGCTTGCGAAGTTCCGGTTCGGCGTTCAGGAAGAAACGAAACGCTGTGATGAGGTTGAATCGACGACTTCCCAGGACGTTATGCATCGTCAGGTCGGCCTGAATAAGCCTGGTTCTCTTCACCTTCTTCCGGGCCACCTCGAGCATCGACGTCGAGACATCGACGCCCGTGGACGTCGTTACCTGCTCTTCGAGGAAGCGGGTCAACCTGCCAGTGCCGCAAGCGAAGTCCAAGAGGTGAATCTGTTGGTCCCGGAAGCGTGCTTGGAGAATCGCCTCCAAGACGCGTTGCTCCAAGGCCCAGAAGAGCCTGCGCCTATCGTTTTCCGCGTAGCGCTGGTCGTATGCTGCCCCCTTTCCCTCGGACCGGTGCGAGTCCCTGTAGGTGCGGAACACTGCCTCTTGAGCCATGAACTTGGCGCTCCCGGCTACAGAAATCGACCCCCGAGTCCCGTCTCAGATGGTAGTTCCAGCCCGCAAGCGGGTCAATCTTCGCAGCTGACGGGCGGGGTGGCCTTCAGCTGGCCCCGCAGCAACTTGGGGGAACGTCCAACATCCCCAGCGCCGCGCCACGCGTGGCTTGGCGAGACGCGCCATCTACAATCCGCGCCACTCCACGACCTCGGCACCGGCATTGGCGGCTCAGGCGCGTTGGTGGATCAGGGGTGAACGCAGATTCGGCGTTTTTGCCCCTTGTTCGGCCCGCGCGTTATTCCCTACAATTGGTTGGTTGGACCATGTCCGGCAATCAGTTCTGCACCGATGTCCGCATCGGGAGGAGGCATCCGCTATGTGTAGGGACCGTGGGAGGCGAAAGGCCTTCACGCTCATCGAGTTGCTGGTGGTGGTGGCCATCATCGCGCTTCTGATCTCGATCCTGCTGCCGTCCCTGAGCCGGGCGCGGGCGCAGGCGCGAACGAGCGTCTGCGCGTCGCGGATCACCCAGGTCGCCAAGTCTATCCTCCTGTACGCAGACGATTACGACGAGGGCCTGCCTTTCCTCGGACGGGGGTGGGAGGATTGCGACGACCTGGGCGACGTGGAGTGGCCGACCGGCTCGGGCATGACCGTCCGAGACTGGGCCTACGCCGAGAACTGGCTCATGCCCAACATGCCCGACTACTGGTTTGACCGTCAGGAGACCTGGCCCGTCGAGGCCGACGTCCGCAACGGCTCCCTATTCAAGTACACCCGCTTCGAGAACCTCTACCGTTGTCCCGACTTCGAGCGGGTGTCCGATCCCGGCAAGTTCCAGAATGCCTTCAACTACACGCGGACGCTGCTCGGCCGCAAGTGGTACGATTACGACGATCCTGAGGCGAGCGACCCGGACTCCGCGTGGCGGACGGACTACGGTAGTCCCTTCGGCGCGCCCGGCCCGGTGCTCCGGATCGGCCAGACCTACGCGCCTTCGAGACTGTACATGCTCCTCGACGAACGGTGGAGCCACCACTGCGCCAACCCGGATTTGGACTGTGCTGCCGGGACTGGCTACCTAGAGGACCAGATCACCAAGATGTGGATGGCCATCGATGCCATCTGGACCATCGGGGACGAGGGGGGGCAGTATCACGGTTCTCCGAGGCTGTCCCAGGTCGTTCCGCCTGAGCTGGTCGGCCTCATAACGCCCATCAAAGGGGGCAACGCCGCCTTCTTCGACGGGCATGTCACGCTTGACACCGACATCCTGCCCGACCGGCTCATCGATGAAGGGTGGGGCTTCGACATCGGCAGGGCCGGCCTCCTGTTCTTCGAGTGGCTGAGGGAGATGATGTTCACGCAGCGCGGGAAGAAGACGTTGAACATCAACTTGACGCTCTAGGGCCACGCTGCGCTCGACGGTGCAGGCCACGTCGCGGCACTTCCGGTAGGTCCGGATGACGAAACTCAGCCTCTGGCCGAAGTCCTCCGTCTGGACTGCTTGATCTTGATCACCGCGAGCGTCACCCCCAGCAGTGCGAGGATTGCAGGGAGCAACGCGTCATCGTCCGCGCACGCGAAGGCGGCTCCGACCTCCGTGTCGTAGAGCATGACCAACTGGAGTGGGTTGTTGGTGTCCTCGGCCGCGTAGTTCGCATCCCCCGGGTGCCTCGGGTCGTAGATCCGCCACCCGACGAACTTCTTGCCGTCGCTGGGGACGCCCGTCAGCGTCACGACGGTTCCCTCGGGATAGCGCTCCATGTTCGGGTCGATCAGGATCGTGCCCCAGGTTCCGTGTCCCTGGCCTTCGTTCCACGTGGACAGCGTATAGCTGTCAGGCTCGTCGGCGGTGACAGCATACCTCAGGCAATTGAACGTCACGTCGCGGTAGGTGATTGCCGGTCTCCCGTTCGGATCGGTCACCATCGAGTTGTAGGCCCCCTTCTCTGCGTTGCCGCGGACGGGTCTGTCGTCGACCATGCTGAACTGCCAGACGCTGTTCGGGTCCAGGTAGGTGTAGACGAGCGGTTTGATGGACGGGTCACGGTTGTCGTGGTAGCTGATCCCGGGCCGGTCGTCCGAGCCGTAGTGAAGCCAGATGTCCGGGCGGTCTTCCTCTATCGAGCCGACCTGGTCCGTGACGGTCGAGACGTCCCATCCGCCCCCACTTCCCTTTATGTAGAATATCCCCCGCTCCCAATCTTCGCCCGTCCACTTCTGGCGGAAGCACGCGATCCCCGGGACGCCCTCAGCGTCGTAGGCCAGCGATGATATGGGATCGCTTCCGCCCTCCCAGGCGTAGACGGCGTTGTCAACCCACACGTAGTTGGGGTCGACGAAGACGATGCGGTGACCGGGGGGATCATAGGGGCACCATGAGTACATCAAGGTCTTCGGGTAGTTGGGACCAGGCGAATATGGGTAGACATAGGACATCGCTGGGACGTCGTTGGCGTCGATCGCCAGCGATGGAATCGTCCAAGCCCCCTCGAGGGTCGCGTAGAACTGCATGGCGTACCAGTTCCAGGCTCCCTCGGTGTGGCCAACCTCGCCCTGCGGATCAGCCGGATCGAGAGGAGAGGCCCACGCCACAAGTGTGTACATGTAGGCGCCCGCGGCCCCGAACCCAAGCCAGGGGCGCCCCCCCGACTCGAAGGCCAGTCGGATCCTACCTCTCGGGGGCAGCGCCCCCAGAAAGATCCGCACGGCCTGCGTATCGTGCCATCCCTCGGCGTCCTCCCAGGCATAGGCAAGACAGTACCCGTAGCAGGGGTCATGGTAGGCATACGTAACCCCCGGGTAGCCGTTTGGGTGAAACGCCAACGTGCCGGGTCTGACGTACGACCCCCCATCGGGGAGAGGCGGCAGGAGGGTCTTGACCCATACGCCGTCTGGCTCGTTGGGGTCGTCCGGGTTCAGGCGCGCCAAGGCCATCACGCCATCGCCATCGCGGTAGGTGATCGCGGGATTCCCGTTGGGGTCGAACGCCAGCGAGCATCCCCCGCCGCAGGCAAGCCCCCCGGCGTCGACAACGGTTCGATGCCAGTAGAATTCATCCGCTTGCCCGACCTCGGGGGCAAAGACAAGAACAAGCACCATGCCGATCACGACGCCAGCCGTTTGCTCTTGGCTCATCTCTGTGTCCTCCGAAAGGGCCCCCATTTCCAGTAGCGGGCGCATTGCTCATTTGCCTGTTGAATGTCTTATCCTATTCTTCCCCAAGACCGCTGGCAAGACCTTCCCCGTCCAAGTTGTTTGAAGATCTGGAAATGGCTACCCGGCTGCTCAGGCGATCTGATCGGCGTGTTCGGCCACGCTTCGGATCCGTTCGAGGACCTGGGCTGCTGCCCCGGGGACCGGGTCGCTCAGGATCGGCAGGAAGACCAGGTTGGCGTGCATCTTCTCGGTTACGGGGAAGTCGCCGTCACGGTAGCCCTTGTAGTCGCCGCAGAGCGGTCCGCGTCCGTGCCCGAACAGGTCGAAGCCCTCGGCGAAGTAGGGCAGTTGGTGGAGCAGGCCGTAGCCGCCCCCGACCTTGACGCCGGCCTCGCGCAACGCTTTGACGAATGCCGATTGGGGCACGCCGCCCAGCTCGTCGGCGCAGTAGTGCGTGGGTAAGCCATAGAACCCACCGCGCTGCGTGCCGGGATACGTCGGGACCGGTCGCAGCCCCGGGACATCCGCCAGGCCGGCCTCGACCTCCTCGACATAGGCGGTCCGACGTCGGTTGAGTTCGTCGAGCTTGTCGAGTTGGACTGAGGCCACGCCAATCCCCAGCGGATGGGCGCGGAACTTCATGCCCGTCCCCAGCGGTTGGTGCCGCTGGTACGCGGGCGTCTGCAGGTCCAGGCCGGCGACACGGTTGACCTGGCCGATCATGGCCACGCGGTCGAAGACCTCGGGATCGTTGGTGGCCACCACGCCGCCTTCGCCGGCGCTGACGGGCTTGGACCCCTGCAAACTCCAGGCGGCCGCCTGCCCGATCGAGCCGACGGGCCGACCCTTGTATATCGCGCCGTGGGCGTGGCTGCAGTCCTCGATCACGGGCACGCCGGTCTCGCGGCTGATTTCCATCAGCGCGTCCATGTCACAGACCCATCCCCACAGGTGGACGGCCACGATCGCCCGCGTCCGCGGTGTGATCCGACGACGCACGTCCTCAGGATCGAGCATCATCGTCTCCGGGTCGCTCTCGGCGAAGACGGGCGTGGCGTGGAGGAACGGCACGGGGCTGATCGTGCAGATCCAGGTGTACACGGGACAGATCACCTCGTCGCCCGGGCCGACCTTCAGGCCGAAGAAGGCGCTGTACAGCGCGGTCGTGCCGTTGAGCGTGGTCAGCGCGTACTTGCAGCCGCATCGCTCGCGCCACCGTGCCTCGAAATCGCGAACGGTCTGCGTCCCCCCGGACAGCTCGTTGCGGAGCGTCATCTCGTAGGCCATCCGGGCCTCGTCCTCGCCGACCTGCTCCCATTGGTCGAGCTCGGGGAATTCGCTCTTGCCGCTCTGCACGAAGATGGGGGCGGCCACGTCCTGTTTCGCTTTGTCCGTCACTGGCTGGGTCTCCCAAAGGGCGCGGGTGCCCATCGCGTGCGTCGCGTCGGACACCCCTGACACCATCGTAGTGCGTCGCGTTCAGTCTCGCCAGGAGGTGGGATCGGTGTAGGACATGCCGGGCGCATCCGGCACATCGTGGGACTGTCGTGGGCTCCGAACGTCGTCGCCCGGCGTCAGGGCGTCACGCCCATCTCGTCGATCGTCTCGCGGACCGCGCGGAGCAGGTCGCGGACATCGGCCGGGAAGAGCCGGCCGATGCTGCCGATCCGGAAGCAGTCGGCGTCGCTGACCTTCCCGGGGTAGATCACGTAGCCCTTATCGTTGAGGCGCTGGTAGAACGTCTCGAACGAGAAGCTGGGATCGGCGGGATAGCGAAACGACGTGATGATGTAGCCCTGAAGCTCGGGCTTCAGGTACTCGGTGAACCCCATGGCCCGCATGCCGGCCACCAGCGTGTCGTAGTTGGCCCTGTAGCGAGCGCCGCGGGCCTCGACCCCGCCCTCCTCCTGAAGCTCGCGCAGGGCCTGACGGAAGGCCACGATCGCGTGCGTCGGCGGGGTGAAGCGGAACTGGCCGTTCGATTCCAGCCCCCTCCATTGGGCCAACAGGTCCAGACTCAGGCTGCGGGCGTAGCCCTCGGTGGCCAGCAGCGTCTCGCGCCGTGCGATCACAAACGCGAAACCTGGCACGCCCTCGATGCACTTGTTGGCCGACGAGACCAGGTAGTCGACGCCGCAGTCGGCCACGTTGATGGGCACGGCGCCGAAGCTGCTCATCGCGTCGACGAAGTAAGCCCGGCCAGCCCGCTTGACGATCGCACCGATGGCCTCGACCGGATTCATGATCCCCGTCGTCGTCTCGCAGGACACGACGGCGACATGCGTGATGGTCGCATCGGCTTGCAGGGCCTGCTCGATTCGATCCAGGTCAGGCAGGTCGTCCTCTGGACCATCTAGGACGGTACAGTCGATCCCGAGGACGGACGCAATCTTGGCAATGCGGTGGCCGTACGCACCGTTGACGATCACCAGGAGCTTGCCGTCCGGCGGGATCGCCGACGACACCACCGCCTCGATGGCGAACGTCCCGCTCCCCTGCATGGGGATGGCGTCGTAGTCGCCGTCCGGCACGCCGGCGAGCGTCAGCAGCTCGTCGCGGATCTCGCGGATCGTCTGGATGAACTCGAAATCGCGCGACCCCAGATCCCGCAGCATGGCCTGCTTGACGGTCCGGCTGGTCGTCAGCGGGCCCGGTGTGAACAGGGGTTTGTCCTTCCACCCGTTTGGGGGCTGATCCTCGCTCATCGTCTATTCCTCATGGATCTGGACCGCGCACAGAGGAATCGCCCTGGCGCGCCCGTGGGGTGGCCCCCGGTTGAACGTCCATTGTGATGGTACGACCGACCTGGCCGTTGTGGGCTACTATCGTCAGCCCGAGGGCCCTCATCTGGACTCGCTGGTGCTGGCCAATGGCTTGATCCAGATGTTGCGGTAGGCCACGCCCGTATGGTCGCCTTGTAGCAGCAAGGGCCCGGGCTTGCCGACGTTCCGCGCGTCCAACGCTCCCCCGGTCACGCCCCTGAGCTTGAAGTTGTCGATGACCTTCTCGCCGTTGTGGCCGACCGTGATGTTCATCCCTTTGATCGTGATGTTGAAGCACTGCCATTCACCGGGCTTCTTGGCGACGTTCTTGCTGGCGATCTTCTTGGCGTAGATGGACCCGCACGTGTGCATGGCCGGCTTCTGGCCGTAGCTGTCGTGGACCTGCACCTCCTGTCGCCCGCGCATGTAGACGCCGCTATTGCCTTTCTTGGGCACCTTGAACTCGATGTGCAGCAGGCAATCCCCGAACTTCTTCTCGGTGACCAGGTCGATGCCGTGCGTGCCGGGCTTCAGATCGTTCACCAGCACGCCGTCTTCCGCCTTCCAGCAGTTCTTGCCCCGCCGGTCCGGACGCGGTTTCCACCCGTCCAGGTTCTTGCCGTTGAACAGGCAGATCCATCCCTCCTTGTCCGCGAACTTGGCCTTCATCTTGCAGGGCTTGCCGGCCGCCTTGCAGGCCTTGACGCCGCAACACGGGCCGTCCTTGCCGCCGGACGCACACCCGCCCTCCGCCACTGCAGCCCCCACCTGCCACAAGACCACGCTCAACACCGCCGCCACGACTATCGTTCGCATCGCTTGTCCTCCACATTTCGGGCCTGGCTCTCGAGCCTGATCACACCACAATACGTCGCTGTCCCGCCCTGTGCAAGTCCATCGCCGCCGCCGCCGCATCTCGTCAATTCGAGATCGAGATCGTCGTTTCGCCCAACGCGGACAGGTCGGCACGAGGGATCTTGCCGGCCCGGGCCGATCGGGCCTGACCCGACTTGCCGACGTACGTCACCCGGGCCCCGCCCGGCGGGACGACCGTCGCGTCGGTGTTCGTTCGCAGCGTGTATCGACGATCGTCAATATGGGTCAGCGACAGGCAGTGCTGCACGGTCACGGCATCGCCCGGCTGAACGTCGTGATAGTGGAACGTCTGGCCGGGCTTCAGGCCGTCCGTCGAGTCGACGTCGATCGTCATCACCCCGGCCCCGCCGTACCGGATGTCCTTGATACGCGTTTGGGTGCGGCCGTCGGCGGTTCGCAGCAGCTTGCCCTGGAAGATGCCCGAAACATCCCGCCGCGTGACCGGCCGGGCGTATTCGTGCGGGACCCGGGTGATCAGCGTGTGGGTGTCCTTGATCTCGGCGACGACCCCCTGCCCCAGGACGGTGCCTGCCTGCTCGATACCGAGCCGATCGCCGGTCGCCTGGTCGACCGTGTACGCGGTGTTTCGCGAGTAGCGGGCGTTGCTCACATAGACCGGATCGCCGTTGTACCGACCGTCCGCCGGCCACGCTGGATCGATGCGGATCGTCCGCGACATACCAGGCAGTGCGACCACCTTGGCCTGGCGCGACGGGGCGTCGAGCGTCAACGTCCATCCGCCCCAGCTCAGCCGCGTGGCGTCGACCAACTGGGCCGCCAGCAACACCCGCCCCTTGACGCGGCATCGGGCAATCGCGCCCTGTGTGGCGAACGGCACGCCGTGGTCGGCGCCCGCGACGGACTTCTCGGCGTTCGGCGCCAACGCCCACAGGTCGCGCCGCCCATCATCTAGATCGACCGCCAGCGCCACCCCGAGCCCGGCCGTCCCCGGCCGGGTCCCAGGTCCGATGCGACGAATCGACTTGACCGGCGCGGTCCCGTCACCCGCAAACGACTGCCACACCGAAACGAAACACGACGACAGCGCGTCCCCCTTCCGCCGCCGGATCACGTGACAGGCCTCGGGGAAGCTGGGATACAGACCGGGCGCGAGCGCGGCGGCGACCTCCGTCCCTTCGCTGTGCAACGCCATCAACCGGAATCGCGTCTTGGACCTGTCCTTGAATGCCCAGGTAGCCGACCAGTTGCCGGTCGGCTTGCCGTACGTAGGTTGGCTCAGGAACCCGTAGCCATTCCCCGGCGGAGGATTCCAATACGGTTTGCTCGGGTATCCCTTCATGTCGCCGTCGTTCAGTTGCAGCTCGCCCCATCGGTGCTGCTTTCCCGCCAGGCTGCCAGCCTGCGGCGAGCCCATCGTCAGGTTCTCGAACGAGACGCCGGTGGCCAAGCTGTGGAAGGGCAGATCATGTTGCCGGCCGCCCTCGACTCGGAACACGTCCAGCGCATAGCCGTCGACCAACCCAATCAGCCGGCGATACACGCTCACGCCCGCGTGGGCGTAGACGTTCGACGATCCCTCGGCCAGCGCGAGCCCGGGCAAATCGACGAAATGGTGCAGCGATCCGCCGAACTGCCCCCCGCCGTGCGACCGCTCGTCGACGACGACCGTGTTGTGGCTGATCGTCTGTTTGGCCCACCCGACCTGCGTATGCGTGCTGCCCAGGCTGTACCCGATGTCGTACGACATCTCGTAACCCCGCGCGAAGAAGTTGACGTTCAGGTCGTCGTAGTGACCGTGGTTGAGCGACGGGCCGAAGCGGAGGATGGCGGCCTGCGCGGTCGCGTCCTTGCCGAGCCGCAAGACGGCCAGGCCCTTCTGACCGAAGAAGAACGATCCGTCGAGGTAGCGCTTCATGCGATCGTCGATCTGACCGGCCGCCGGCCCGTCGTCGGGCCCGTGGTAGACCCGCCACTCGACCATGCCCGGCAGGCGCCGGTCGACGTCGGGATCCCGGGTCCGCAGATCCGCCAGCAGGGCCGCATACCGCGCCCGCTTCGCCGGATCCGACAGCCGGGTGGCGAGGTACTCGGTGTGCTGGCAGTCCCAGATCATCGACGGATGGTAGGGTGGCTTGCGCTGAACCCGAACGGGCGACGCATCGCCGAACGGCGCGTCGTGCCCGAGGCAGACGGTTGCCATCTGCGGCAGGACGTAGAACGACTCGAACCGGGGCAGGTCGTACAGGTTCAGGCCGTTCGGGTAAGCGCTGCCGCGGTAGTTGAGCAGCGGCTCGGAGAACGTCAGGTACAGGTTCCGCGTGTGCAGCGCATAGCCTGCGGCCGTCTCGAAGTAACGCCCGTCACGGTCGACGTTGTTGGCCATCATCGTGCGGATGCCGTACGTTCCGTCGACGGGCCAGGTGACATACTCGGGGATGCCGAGCACGACGCCGACGGCCAGCACGCCGCGGAGGTAGTCGGCCTGCCCGTTGTGCAGCCCGCCCCCCACGACCGACCTTTCATAGCAGTACGCCGCGCCGTTCAGCAGCAGGTGCTTCTCGATGTTCTGCCGCCGCGTCAGGCCGGCCCGCGAGGACGGCTCGTCCAGCGCCTTGTGGTCGTAGATCCAATCGTAGATGTCGACGAAATGCACCAGGACCCGCGCGACCTGGTACCACGGCCGGTTCAGCCGGCCGCTCGGCGGGTTCGACGGGTAGTCCCACGACCCCTTGTCGCAGGACGGATAGATCCGCGCGATCTCGTCGAGGATGACGGCGGCCATCCGGCCCGCCCGCTCGTCGCCGGTGAGCAAGTAGACCTTTGCGTACGGCCTGGCGATCTTGAAGATGAGCGTCTCGACGACCCAGGCGTTGTACGAACCGACGAAGTAGTGGATCCGTCCGTCTTTGCCCTTGTAGCCTGTGCCGGGATCGGGGTGCTGTTTGTCCGGTAGGAGATGGCCGTTCGAACACCTCACCTGTCCGGGCTTGTCGAATCTGCACCGCGCGCCTCCCCACGCACTCCAACGTCCACCGCAGATCGGACAGCCCGTGAACCCGTAGGCGAAGCATGCCCCCTCGCCCGGCATGACCGATCGGACCCAGGCCGGGTCCTTGTCGTCCCACTGGGCGGATGCCCGCTTGATCGACGCGAACCACGCCTTGGCGAGCGGGTCGGTTTGAATCCGTCGGCGCGCTCGCTCCACCTCGGCCGGGGTCACGTTAACGGTGGGATGGCGCGGCGCACCCTCGAACGTCAGCTTCGGCCCGGCGGCCAGGGCCGTCGGCAACAGCAACGCCGGCAGGATCACCATGGGTCGGCTCCCTGTTCTGGTCAGATACGATCAGACGGATCTGTGACGAGTCGGACGGCCCGCTGGGGACAGATATCGACGCACGTCCCGCAGGCCTCGCAGCGCTCGACGACCACGACCGGCGGCTGGTCCGGTTCGCCCTCGATGGCGTTACAGTGGCCGATCCGGACGCAGAGCCCGCACGCCGAGCACAGGTCCGGGTCGATCTCCGCATGGCCCGCGTACAGGTCCAGCTCGGTGGCTGCAGCGATCTGGCCGACGAGCCGGTCGCGAATCTCGGACCAGCGTGCGTAGCCCATCTCGGCCATGTAGGTCTTCAGCCGGTCGATCCATGGCCCCAGGAATCCGAACCCCGCGACCATCGTCTGCGTGCAGACGCCGATCAGGTCCGCGCCGACCATGGCGTAGCGGACGGCGTCCTCGTGGCTCGCCACGCCGCCATAGGCGAGCAGCGACGCCGCCGGCCCGCACGCCGACCGCATTTCGTAGACGTCGCGCAGTCCCAGCGGCCTGATCCACGGACCGGACAGGCAGACCAGCGAATGGCGATCCTGCAGCCGAATGACGCTCTTGTCGGGCTGGCGAATGTCGAAATCCACCAGCCCCAGCCGGTTCGCCGTTCCGCCGACGGCGTCCGCGCCGGCCGACACCGCGGCGCTCGCCACCTCCGCGACGTTGCCGCCCTCGGGCGTCAGCTTGCAGTAGACGGGAATGCCGACCGCCCCTTTGACGGCCCGCGTGATGTCCGCCACCACCTTCGGATGCTGGCCCAGCGACGCGCCGGTCCGCGGCCGCTCCGATGCGTCGGCCACGGTGACGTCGAGGTTGTAGCTCATGTTCGGGCAGCACAGGTTCAGCTCGATGGCATGTGCCCCCGCCGACTCGAACCGCCGCGCCATGTCGGCCCAGCCGTCCAACCCCCGGTCGCCCGCGTAGGTGATGTTGGCCAGCAGGTTCAGGTTCGGCGCCTCCCGACGACCGCCGTCGACCAACGCCAGACCTTCGTCCAGCGTCAACCGCTTCTCGGCCGTGAAGAAGAGCATCCGCTCGCGCTTCGACCAGCGGTAGCGCGGCTCGCGATTGATGTACGGCGGCGGGTCGATCGTCAGCTTGATGGACGCCCCTGCCCACCCGCAGCGATCCGCCTCGACGAGCTGCTCAACCCGTTTCGTCGTCGGGCCCGACCCGACGACGAACGGATTCCGCCAACGCAGTCCGCCCACCTCAATCTCGAGCGAGATATCCTTGCTCATCATGCAGCTCGACGACGGTCAACCTGCCCACCGAAGGGCGACGGCGTCTCCAGAGGACCAGCTGCCTCACTTTGCCTGCAATGCGTTCACCAGCGCGACCGGGTCAATGATCGTCCGCAGCGCGATGCGCTTCTTGTCATGCTTCAAGTACGTTGTCCGTCCGGTCTTCATCGCGATCGACGAGAATCGCTCCGGAGTGATCTCCGGGTCCACCTGGGCCGCCAGGAGGTACACCCCAGCAATGTAGGGGATGGCCCAACTCATGCAACCGCCATTTCCGTAGAAGACGTATTCGTCCGCGCCGCCCTGACTGGCCGTCGTCCGCGACCCCGACGGAACCAACAGGCCCATGTCCGGATAGCCCTTGCCCGAGTAGAAGCGGTCGGCCCAGTACCATGCCGGCCTGCAGGACGCCATATCATCGGGGTCCAGGAGCGGAGGACGGTCCAACGGCATGAGCATGGTGCCATTGGTTCTAAGCGTACAGGAGCGTACGACGAGAATCCCCATCGCCTCGGCTTGCTTGACGGCGGCGGTCATGTCGTCATACCCGTCCTGGCTCGGACTCCACCCCACCGAGATGGATATGGCGCGGATCCGTCGATCACGCGGCAGCGCTTGGTTGATCTGCAGGAGGCGGCGAACGCATTTCGCGCGGTAGCCAAAGTTGATCCGCTTCTCGGTTCGCCACAGGTCCCTCGACCATGATCCCATGTAGTACAGATCCGCATCCGGCGCCACGCCGACCGTCTTTCCCACCGCGATGGAGGCCACGGCCGCTCCGTGCATCTGGGCGCCGGTGCCCGGCCGGACATTGACCTCCTCGTAGAATCGGAGCCGGTCGGCGTACTCCTGATGCTCGGTAAGCAGCGCCTGGTCGATGATGCCGATCGCCGTACCTCGCCCCGTAATGCCGCGCGCATGCAGCTTGCGAATCCCGAGTCCGGGATTCTTGCCCAACGCCACGATGCGGTCCAGACCGAACCCCTCGGGCATCCGGTCGGCCGGCGGCCAGAGGGTCCGGCTGTCGAAGCTCGCATGGAGGATGTCCGCCAGGGACGACCTCAAATCCAACCGAGTCAGATCGCGCCCTCGGAAATCCACCTGCCAGAGCTTCTTTGACTTGGGGTCATACGACGGCGCCGTCGTCAACGCCCCTCGGCGGATTGGCCTTGGACTCGGTCGTCGATCGATCTTCGGGAAGACCATCCGCGCTGGAGCGTGTCCCGCTCGGCCCGGCACCCGAGCAGCCAACTCGCCCTTGGCCGCCGCGGGCAGCAGGAGCGCAAACGCGCCGAGCAAGGCACATCTCCCTGGCATGTGTTGGTTTCTCTTGGGACCCATCGCCGCGAGAACGCCCACAGTGAGAGGTCGTCTCATCATGTTTGTACGCATGACACGTCCCAGCGCCGCGATGCAGAGAAACTATCGTCGGCTTCGCTCCACCGCGCGTCACAACACACACGCCTGCTTGATCGCCTCCAATTCATCCCCGTCCCTGGCCGTCCCGTCGGGCAGGAACAGGCCCGCCTCCTCCGTGAAGACCCCCGTGACCATCAACCAGGCGTACACCCAGCCGAGATCGAAATGCCTGCAGACCGGCGCGACCCTGCGCATCTTCTGTCCCAGCGCGCCGCATTCCGTCAGGAGCAAGGGTTTGCCCGCGCCCCTGGCGTCGTCCACGGCCGCGTGGACAGCCCCCTGAAGCTGCGATCAGCTTCTACCAGTGGAGCAGAACGTGCTGATCGACCAGCCATCGACGCCATTTCTCTATGCCTGCTTTGAGGGCGCCTACGTCCTGCCGCTTGACCTTGACGTCGATTCCCGTCAGCGCAGAGAGCGTCCCCGCGGTCGACTCGAGCACCAAACCATGAACGGTGGCCTCCTCGCTGCCTTCCTCATCGACAGCCATGTACTCCGCATACAGGAGGACAAATGGGACGGCGCGCCGGTCGCCGAGGCGTTTGAGGGATTGCAGCGCGCTGATCTGGACGCCCTCCCTAGGGTGACACAGGCAGGAGACCACCGACCAGGTGGCCTTCTCCTCCTCCAGCTTCTCGACGCCCCGATGCCAATCCGCGCTCCGACGGTTGTGGGGGTCGAGCAGTGCATACGCTTCGCGCACCCGAGGCGAGGCGAGGATCTCGTGGGTCACGCGCTGGCGTATTCCTGTCGGTAGCGCCGGCCGTATGGGAAAACCATCGCCAGGCCGAGTCCGAGTGACCGCCGCCCTGATCAGATCGTCGGGACGACGCTGCCGAGGTCGTTCGGCGTCAGCCGCGTGTAGCGAAAGCAATCCAAGCAGCGCGACCAGCGGAGTGCAGCGCCTCATAACGGCTCTCCTTCCCGCGCTGCCCGGGCAGCCTTCGGAAGGGGCGGCCGGTGTGACGCCGCAGTCGCAAAAAACCGCTCCACCTGAAGGTGGGGGCTCGGGCATGCCCGGACAGCGATGATCAGCGGGCCGATCAGACCAGCGCGGGTATGGCTACATCCCCGCGGCGGCCTTGGCGGCCTCGACGGTGTTCTTGAGCAGCATGGCCACCGTCATCGGACCGCACCCGCCGGGCACGGGCGTGATCCAACTGCACTTGTCTTTGGCCGCCTCGAACTCGACGTCGCCCACCGTCATCATGGCGTTCTTGCCCTTCTCGTTCTTGACGGGGTTGCCCTCGTCATCGAGGGCCTTGGGCAAGCGGTTGATGGCCACGTCGATCACGATCGCGCCGTCCTTGATCATGTCGGCCTTGATCAGCGGCGACAGGTCCGGGACGGGCGGGTTCTCGCCGGCCTTCTTGGCCCGGTTGTAACGCTGCCAGACCGCCTGGGCCTTGCCCGTCCCGACGAACAGGATCTCCGCCTGCTTCGTATGGGCGGCCAGGTCCTTCGTGGCGATGTGGCAGACCGTCACCGTGGGCGACTCCATCAGCGATTGCAGCAGGATCGCCGCGATCGGCTTGCCGACGATCTCGCTGTGCCCGACCACCACCGCCTCCTTGCCCGCCAGGTCCACGCCCGTGCTCTTGAGCAGCTCGACCGCACCGGCCGGCGTGCACGGCTGGACGATCCCACCGCCGTAGAACAGCCGACCCATGTTGGCCGGGTGCATGCCCTCGACGTCCTTGTCCGGATCGATCGTGACCTGCACCTTCCGGGCGTCCATGTCCGGGCCGAGCGGCATCTGCAGGATCATCCCCGTCACGCCATCGTCTTCGTTGAGGCGCTTGATCTCATCGAGCACGTCCTGTTCCGAGCAGTTCTCGTCGAGCTGGTTCAAGTCGTAGATCAGCCCGATGCTCTCGCACGCCTTCTTCTGCTGGTTGACGTAGATCCGCGACGCGGGGGGATCGCCCACCTGGACCGCCACCAGGTGCGGCGGCTTGCCCGCCTTCTTGAGGGCCTCGACTTCCTCAGCCAAGCCGGCCTTGATCTTGTCGGCCAGCGCCTCACCGTCCAGTATCTGTGCAGCCATGCTCGTCTCCCATCTGCTCGTCAAATGTCCGGTATCTACAACCTGTTCGCGTCGGCGTCGCGGATACCGCGGGCGACGTCGACGAAGTCTCTCAACTCAGCATTTCCTGCAGCCGACCGGCGGCGGCCTGGTCCACCGTCCCCTTGACCTTCGCCATCGCCAGCGCCCGACGCCCCAGCAGACGGTACAGGCCCGCCAGCTCTCCCGACACCTGCCCGATCGCCGCCAACTGCCGCTCGACCGTATCGGCGTCGCCTCGGGCAATCGGACCGGTCAGGGCGTCGATCGCGCCGAACCGGCTCACGTTCTCGAGCGTCGCGTTGAGGAGGGGCCGCATTGCCGCCGTCGCCTGCGTGCGGTCGATGCCGGCCTGCTTGGCCAGCTCCCCCGCCGCCTCCAGCAGCACGACCAGGTAGTTGCACGCCATCACCGCCGACGCGTGGTACAAGACCTTGTTGGCCGTGCTGATCTGCTCGACCCGCCCGCCGATGGCCGCAAACAGGCCGCGCAGCACGCTTACCGCCTCGACGTCGCCCTCACAGAAGCACCACGTCCCGGCGAAATGGGACAGCGCGCTGGCCGCCGTCGCGAACGTCTGCATCGGATGGACCGACGCGACGTGGGCGCCGCACCGCTCCCTGGCCGGCGCCAACACTTCGCTGCTCAGCGCCCCGCTGCAGTGGGCGACCACCGAACCGGACCGAAACGCCCCCGCCCCCGCCAGCGATTCGCAGACCGACCCGATCGCGTCGTCGGGTGTGGTGATTAGCACGATCGCACCGCGTCGTGCGGCCTCGGCGGGCTCCGACACGGCCACGTCCACGCCCAGCATGCGACAGGCGCGGTTCGCCGATTCGGGGCGTCGGCTGGCGATGGCAGCCACCTGGTAGCCCGCCCGATGGACCAGGCACGCCAACGCCGTGCCCACCACGCCCGCGCCGATGATGACCACTTGTCCGCGCTCTTCTGCCATCAGGACCTCGGCAGACCCAGACCCAACAGCGTCCGGCCCCGCAGCGCCAAACGCGTCACGCTACCGTCGCCGGCAGGCGCGGTCAAGGGCACCGATGTTCGCGTCACTTCCCGCGAGCGCTCCCACTCGCCGTCCGTGCGGTCAGGTCCGGGATCGCAACACCGTGTCGCCTCAGGTTGCTGCGGGCAGGATAGCGCGTGTTGAAGGCAAGGACCTTCCCCCTCACCCGCACCAGCTGAGGGCCGGCGTCCACGCCGCTCTCGATGGTCATCGGGCTCGACCAGCTCTGCCCGTCCCGACTGAAGCGGACGACGCTATGTTGTGTCCCCTTCGGCGCGTCGTATTGCCGGTAGGCCAACGCCCAGGTTCCCGCAATCCTATAGAAGAGCGGCATCCGGCCGCGCTCGCCCAAGGACTCCGGTGCGGTCCACTGCACGCCGTCCCGCGACCGGGACAGGTAGAAACCGTCCACGGTCCCCTTGCCCTCGTCGGCGCGGATGGCGGCCAGGAAGCGGTCGGGGCCGAGCTGGACGACGGTGCACTCCGTCAGGCCCCGGTTCCCGTCGGTCGGGGTGGGCAGGGCGATCGGCTTGCCCCACGTCTTGCCCCCGTCGCGGCTCCGCATGACAAGGGCCCGGAACTCCTCCTCGCCACGCTGGAAGTAGGGACAATAGGCCCAGCGTCCGTCCTGCATCACACAGATCGGTCCGTAGGCGTACAGGTTCGTCCCGAGGTCCATGATGGGCGTGGGCGCAGACCACGTGCGGCCGTCGTCGTCGCTACGAACCCAGCAGACCCGTTTCTGTCCGTCGTCGGTCGTGACGACCAGCAAGAGCGCACCGTCAGCGAGACGGGTGAAGTAGCCGCCTGAAATGCGCGTGCCCTGCTGGTGGATCGTCGAGATGGTCTTCCAGTGCTTGCCCTCATCCTGGCTGGCGGTGATGCGGACCTTTCCGCCGTCGTTGAAGGACATCAGGATCGTGTCGTCCGGGCCCTCGATCCAGGTGGGTCCGGGGCTGGGACAGGGAAGCTTCGTGGTGAAGGTCTGTTCTTCCACCGGGGCCTTGGGCGGTGGGAGGGAACCGTCGGCCTTGCGATCCCCGATCCGCTGTCCGCCGACCCGCTTGATCCAATCAGCCGCCCACTTAACCGCTTCCGCGTCGTTGGTGATGGTCAGAAAGACGATTCCCTTGATGCGACGGGCGTGCGCCAACTGCAGGGCCGTCGTGCACTGTCGCTCGAGCAGATCGAGCGGCATGCGTCGGTTACCCCCGTAGTCGTAGAGATAGAGACCCAGAACGATCGGCTTGCCCGGATACTGCTGCTCGCACCGGGCCACGTTCCGGGTCAGATCGACCACGTCCTTGGCGTGCCACGTCCAGAGGTTGATGACGTCCAGCTCGTCGATGTACTTCCGGATGCCCTTCCGGTTCATGGACATCGTGTAGAGCACGCCCCAGACCTTCGCCTGGCCATGCGTGTCCGACAGCAGCCCGCGAATCTGCCGGATGTGCTCCGGTTTGAACCCTCGGTTGATCTTCTGCGTGCTCATGTCGTCCAGCAGGACGCCCTCGATCTGTGGGTGCCGTTTCGTCAGCTTCCGAATGCTGGCGATGGTCTCTCGATAGACGAACGGCGGCCCCAGCCCCTCGCCGTCCGGGCTGATCTCCCAGACGAGATGCGGGGACGACGCCACCTGTTTGGTCAGGGCCTCGGCCTGCCGGTCGTCGTCGGGCAGACCGAGCCCGGCCATCAGGACGTTGGGCACACCCAGCAGCCGGGCGCGTTCGGCCGGGCTGGCTTGCGCGAAGGTGGCCAGCGTGTGCGGGCCCTTCTTGGCCATCTCCGGATTGCCCCACACCCACATCAGGTCGCGAATCGTCTTCGCCTCGCGCACCGGCGCCGGTTTGGGCTTCGTGCCTTCGGCGGCCAGACACGGGTGACCCACGCCCAGAGCTGACACTGCAACAACCAGCGATGCGAGGAGAACGCGACTCGGTCTCATGTCATTCCGTCCTTTCTGAAAACGCGAACCTGAGAGCCGCAAAATCACCGCAGCTGTCACGACGTGCCGCCCGCCGGCGCGGGTCCCTTCTCGAACCGGATCTCATCGACGACGACCTCGACGTCCCGCGCGGAGCATGGGTCGAATCGCAGGATCGTGATCCGGCTCCGCCACCGCGGGGTGGTCGTCAGGTCGATCGTGTACGTGTGCATCTTCCCGTCCGTCGCGAGGGGAAAATGGAAGCTGGTGGTTTCGGTCATGGCACGGCCACCGACGGAGAAGAAGATCTGGCCATTGTCGCCCTGCTTGACGTTCCCGACGAGCTGCATGCGGACAACGGCCCGCGTGAAGGCCTTGGCCCGGAACCCGCCCGTGCTGGCCACGATGGCCGGGTCCGCGGTCACCGTCTTGAACCGAAGCGCGCCATCCCGAACCGTCAGCTCCGACACGCCCATCATTCGCCGCCAGCCCTGGTTGCTGTTGTCGAACGACCACGTGTTGGTCTGGGGTGGGGTGGGGAAATCATACGGCCCCAGGCCGACATCCGCCGGCGCAACGTTCACCGGCCACGAGGCCGGATCGCCCTTGGCGAAGACCTTGCGCACCGCCTCCATCATCTCGAAGCCGAACTCCGTGTTGGGCTCGATGTAGCTGCCCTCGCCCCACTCGTTGGCCGGGCCGAGCACGACGATCTTCCGGCCGATCTTCGTGCAGTATTCCTTGGCCTGGCGGAGGATATTCTCGAACCGCGCCGGCGTCCGGCCGTTGATGATCCGCGCCCGATCGCCGTGCCACGGCCGCGAGTCCCAGCCCGTATCGACCACGGGATGGTAGATGAGCTTACCGCACCGTGCGACCTTGGTCTCCCACGTCTTGCGGACGGTCTCGACGATGTCCTGATACTGCGTTCGCCTCCGGTCCTTGGCGAGCGCCGGCGCGTCGGCCCATTCGTGGTAGTTGGTCGCGCCGTAGTACCCTTCCGACAGCAGCGCCTTGACGCCCGCCGCTGACTCGTGGCCGAACATGGCCAGGAACGTGATCCCCTTATGTCCCGCCGCCTGCGCCATCTTCTGCGATTCGGCCATCGCCTTGGCGACGACCTCCGACCCCTTCAGGTCACGCCGCACGTTGTTCGGGCTCCAGATGAAGACCGCCGGCTTGCCGTCGATGTGGTAGTACGTGTCCAGCGTGAAGTATCGGTCGATCCACTCGCGGGTCACGTCGTGCCAGTCCGCCACCGAATGCGTGTTGGGCGGATTGTGGTTGGCCCACATGATGGCGACCTTCAGGGAGTCGCGGTACTTGGCCTTGCGGTAGGCCTCGAACCAGTGCTCGAGGTGCTTGTTGCCCTTGACCCAGTACCAGTCGACCAAGAAGCACTTGATGCCGTTCTCGACGGCCCACTTGATCTGCCAGTCCACGCAGGCGGGGTTCGCCTCGTCGTAGTAGCCCAGCAGCGGCTTGCGGATCGGGGCGACGCGTCGGATGCAGTCCCACTTCGCATCGGAAGGCCAGCCCGGGAAGTAGTAGATGCACACGTCCAGGTCGGTCTGGACGGGCCTCGGCTCGGGGACGTAGCTCGCCTTGGGCAGGTTCACAGGCGGCTCGAAACGCAACGTCGCCGACGTCGGCTCGGGCGCGCCCAAGCCTTCGCATACCAGCCGAGCCGTGTATGTGCCGGGCTTCTTGGCAACGACTCGCCAGGTGAGCGTCTTGGCGTCGTCGTACTCCAGCTGGTCGAGGGTCTGCTCCGCCGACGTCTCGACGCACGCCAGTCCCTCCGGCATCGCCAGTCTGACCTTGAGACCGGCCACACCCGATCCGCCGCGATTGCCGAACGTCGCGATGACGTGAGACGGCCGTCCCACGCGGTTCACGCCGTTCTCGAAACCGAAGTACCGCACGGTCGCCTCCGGCGGCCCCGACGGCTCGGCGCCCATCCGGATCGACTCCAGGTGGACGTTGGCGTCGGTCGGCAGCCGGATGCCAAACGCCACGACCGGGTCGCGCCACTCACGAATGCCGGCCAGCTCGACGTTGTAGTGCCGAAGCTTGCCATCGCCACGCAGCGTGAAGGCCTGGCTCTTGAGCCCACGGACGTCCGCAGCGCTCCACAGGATGCTGGCCGAGGACTCCTTGTCGCATTTCAACCGCACGGTCACCCAGCCCTTGTCCTCGACGTTCAGCCGGAGCCGAGGCGCCAACAGCACGTCCGACGACGGATGCACCCGCCACGCACGCGTGTCCCCCTTCAACTCCCACGCGAAGACGTCCATCTGCGGCGGCTTGTCCTGGCCCCAGCTGACGACGCGAATCGCGTCGATGTCGAAGTGCGCGCCGTCATAGACGTCCAGCCGGAGCTGCCGGATCGTCCCCTCCGCCTGCCAGAACGGGAAGACTGCCACCTCCTCCCACGACCGATCGCCCTTCAGTTGAAACGGCGTCTGCTTCGCGGGGGAGAACCCGCCGTACTTGCCCGTCGTCTGGCCAGACCAGAAGATCTGCCCACCGCCCGGCTTGTCCGCCCTGATCCGCAGCAGGATGAACTGCCACGGCGTCGCGGCGAACTCGATGCCCTTGCACGTGAAGAACGGGTCCCAGTCGACGGCGTCCGCGCTGACCACGCCGTCCTTGACCGTCACCTTGGCCAGGTGGCTGTTCGCCACCCACGCCCGCACGTCCGCGTCCGTCTCGAAGGTCCATTGGGCGACGTCCGACGCGCCAACACAAGCGACCCACCCCATCAGTACCCATGCCGTCATGATCTTCGTCCTCCACAAGTCCGGGCCGAGAATACCCGCAAGCCGCCCCAGCGACAACGATCCAGATCGCATTGACGCCGTTGCCTGAGCCGCGGGATTCATCCCGCGCGGTCCAGTTGCCGCGCGGGATGAATCCCGCGGCTCGGGCGTTCTGCTGTTACGCGCCCAGGAATGACGCCCGTGCAACGGAGGATCGGATGCACCCACTACCCCGACCGCTCTGCGGGGGGCTGGACACCGAACGCCATTCCCTGCTACTTAAGGGGTGGTGAACGGTGCGATGAGCGATCCCGCGAACACACCGACTGCCGTAACCGTCCCCGCCGAAGACGACTTCGTGCTCCGCGTCGAGGACCTTAAGACCTACTTCTACACCGTGGAGGGCGAGATCCCCGCCGTGGACGGCGTGACGTTCTCGATGCGCCGCGGGCGGACGCTCGCCATCGTCGGCGAGAGCGGCTGCGGCAAGAGCGTGACGGCCTACTCGATCCTCCGGCTGATCCAGAAGCCCGGGAGGATCGTCGGCGGCAGGATCCAGGTCTGTCCCCGCCGCGGCGATCCGATCGACGTCACCGCCCTCGACGAGAGGTCCGAGGCGCTCTACACGCTCCGCGGCGGGCTGGTGTCGATGATCTTTCAGGAGCCGATGACCGCGTTGAGCCCCGTCCACACCGTGGGCAACCAGCTCTGCGAAGCCGTCCTGCTGCACCAGGACGTCACCACCGAACAGGCCGAGGCCCGGGCGGCCGAGATGCTCGGCAAGGTGGGCATCCCCAACCCAACAGAGCGGCTGCGGCAGTACCCGTTCGAGATGAGCGGCGGGATGCGTCAGCGGGCGGTGATCGCGATGGCGATGGTCTGCAACCCCGAGCTGCTCATCGCGGACGAGCCGACCACTGCGTTGGACGTCACGATCCAGGCACAAATCATGGCGCTGATGAAAGACCTGCAGCGGGAATCCGGGACGTCCATCCTGCTGATCACGCACGACCTGGGCGTCGTGGCGCAGATGGCCGACGAGGTGGCGGTGATGTACCTGGGACGGATCGTCGAGCAGGCCGACGTGCGGGGCGTCCTCAAGTCGCCCCGGCATCCGTACACGATGGCGCTGCTCGAGTCGCTGCCCAGCCTCGGCGAGGCCCACAAGGAGCTGCCCTCGATCACCGGCAGCGTCCCGTCGATGACCGAAATCCCCCCGGGCTGTCCGTTCCACCCCCGCTGCGACCACTGCGACCCCGGCCGCTGCGACGTCGGCGACCCACCGGCGCTCCGACCCGTCCGCCCCGACCATCAGGTTGCATGCGTACGAGCTGAGGAGATAGATACCTGAAGGACGAAGGAGCAAAACAGGTAGGGTGGGTCGTTTCGACCCACCTGTCGGCGGGTCCGGAGGACCCACCCTACTGTCTCGATGGATCCAATGCCCGGGGCAGGCAACGAGAGTGACTGAGTTGCAGCGTGCGCCCACATGAGGCGGAGGCCGCCCCGTGACGAACGAGACGAGCGTGCGGCTGGCGAGACCTGACGATCTGGATTTCGTGCGTCAGGACGGCTATGTCCCCGCGGAGGTCGCAAAACGCAAGATCGACCTGCAGGAAGCCGTCGTGGCCGAACGCGGGGGGCAGCGGGTCGGCTACATGCGGCTTGAGTACCTGTGGTCTCTCGTCCCCTACATTGCGATGATCCGCGTGCAAGTCGAACTTCGTAGGCAAGGAATCGGAACGGCGATGCTCCATTTCGCCGAGGCGTTCCTGCGTGAGCGAGGCCACACGGCCCTCTATAGCTCCTCCCAGGCCAACGAGCCGGAGCCACAGGCGTGGCACCGCCGCATGGGGTTCGAGGAGTGTGGGATCATCACAGGGATCAACGAAAGCGGAATCGGCGAGGTGTTCTTCCGGAAGCATCTTGCCTAGTCGGCGGATTGCGGGGCAGGTACACCCATGACCGACGAGTCCGACAGGACGGCACACCCCAGCCCGGAAAGCGGCGGCAACGAGCCGAGTAGGGTGGGTCGTTTCGACCCACCTATCGGCGGGTCCGGAGGACCCACCCTACTGTCTGACCACCCAGGGCCGCTGTTGCGGGTTCGCAACCTGCGCAAGCATTTCCCCGTCCACGGCAAGGGATTCCTCCAGCGCGTGGTCGGCACCGTCAAGGCCGTCGATGACGTGAGCTTCGATCTGCAGCCCGGCGAGGTGCTGGGGCTCGTGGGCGAGAGCGGGTCGGGCAAGACGACCGTCGCGCGCTGTATCCTCCGCGCCATCAGGCCGACGGCGGGGGAGGTGTGGTTCCGGGACAACGGCCGGAGGGTCGATCTGGTCCGACTGCCCGCCAAGCAGCTCAAGCCGCTTCGCACGCAGATGCAGATGATCTTCCAAGATCCGTTCAGCTCGCTGAACCCGCGGATGACCGTGGGCGACATCGTCGGCGAGCCGCTGGTCGTCCACGGCGCGGCGCGGGGGAAGGCGCTCAAGGACCGCGTGACCGAGATGCTCGTCAAGGTCGGCCTGGCGCCCGAGCACGCCATCCGCTATCCCCACGCCTTCAGCGGCGGTCAGCGGCAACGCATCGGCATCGCGCGGGCGCTGATCCTCCGCCCGTCGCTCGTCATCGCCGACGAGCCGGTCTCCGCGCTGGACGTCTCGGTCCAAGCCCAGGTCATCAACCTGCTCGGCCAGCTCAAGGACGAGCTCCAGCTCACGTGCCTGTTCGTCGCCCACGACCTCAGCGTGGTCAAACACATCTCCGACCGGGTGGCGGTGATGTACGCCGGCAAGCTCGTGGAGGTCGCCCCCGCCGCCGCCATCTTCGACGACCCGAAGCATCCCTACACCCGCGCGCTGATGTCAGCCGTGCCGCATCCCGATCCGGATCGGAAGATGGCCTTCCAGCTCGCCGGCGAGGTCGCCGACCCGGGCAACCTCCCCCCCGGCTGCAGTTTCCACCCGCGCTGCGATCGATGCATCGCGCCCTGCAACGTCCGCGTGCCCGAGCTGAAGCCGCTCGGCCCCGATCGACAGGTCGCGTGTCATCTCTACGACCAGGAGTCGTAAGGTTGGCCGGACCGGGGACGACGGGGTGCCCTATCGCCTCAGCGGTGGGAAACGAAAGCTAGGGGGGAATTGATGTCCCCCGCCGCTGAAGCGACGGGGCACCCGCCGGGACAACGTATTCCGGTCGGTCGTCAGCCGGCTTCCAGCCGGCGCCACCGTTAGCCACGGGCTTCAGTCCGTGGGGATCGTGCGCGCCACAGTTCCTCCCCCCTCCCCCCAGCCGGCTTGAGCCGGCTGGGGGGAGGGGGGAGGAGGGGTTTGGGCTCGCCTGCGCACGGGCTGAAGCCCGTGCCTAACGGTGGCGCCGGCTGAAGGCCGGCAGAGGCAGTGTCTACCTCGACGAAGCCGGGACCGGGCGGCCGAGACTGCACCCCACACGACCACGAGGAATCGAAGCGGACTGACCGAGCGCGGCACAAGCCACTGAGCGACAAGATACCCCAAAGCAAAACAGCGCTTCTGCGCTCAGGCTCCGCTACTTCCTATCCAACAACCCGCGGCTTCGCATCCAATCGGCACAGCGTATGGGCCAGGACGACACCGGATGACGCTGGTTGCGCAGGCCGAATCCGTGCCCGCCGACCTGGTAGATGTGCATCTCGGCCTGCACCTTCGCCTTTCGTAGGGCGAGGTAGAAGCAGATACTGTTCTCCGGCGGGACCCCCGTGTCGTCGTCAGCGTGGACCAGAAACGTCGGTGGGGTCTCGGGCGTGACCTGGAGTTCGTTGGACAGGCTCACGACGAGCGCCTGGTCCGGATCGCTGCCCAGCAGGTTCTTCCGGGAGCCGCGATGGCAGACGGGCTTGGTGAACGAGATGACCGGGTAGAGCAGGATCATGAAGTCGGGCCGGCAACTGACCTGGCTGAGGGCGTCCGTCGGCGCGGGGGCGCGTCGGTCCTTCTGGAAGTGCGTCCCCACCGTCGATGCAAGGTGCCCGCCCGCGGAGAACCCGAGGATGCCGATGCGGGACGGATCGACACCCCAGTCCTTGGCGCGCATGCGGACCATGCGGACGGCCCGCTGGGCGTCCTGCAGCGGCGCAGGATGACCGTAGCCCGTACCGCGATGGCGGTATTTCAAGACGAACCCCGCCGCACCAAAGGAGTTGAGCCACGCGGCGACCTCATGCCCCTCCTTCTCGATGGCCAAGTGGCCATAGCCGCCGCCCGGACAGATCACCACGCCGCAGCCGGTGGTCTTCTGCTCCGGCGGCAGGTGAATCGTCAGCGTCGGCTTGTCGGCGTCCTTCTCGCCCTTCGCGCCGGGAGCGCCCTGCGACCACAGCAGCTCGACGGGCGGCTGCGAGGCCTGCATCGAGCCGCACAACGACAGAAGAACGACAGCCGACAGTCCCAAGGGCATACGAACCCTCTCTGGTTTTGTGATCATCCGTCTTGCTCCTCCTCGAACGTTCCCACGCCAGACAAGGCCACCGCGTGGTTCTCCCTTCTCGCGTCGGCCCTCTGGCGACGGACAACAAGATACGACACCAACGCGGCGAGCGCGAAGAGCGCGCCGCCGATGACGAACATGACGACGGACGCCGGGATGAAGTGCAGGATCGTCCACCCCACGAGCGGCCCCGTCGCAGAGCCGACGTCGGTGGCCGTCACGAAGGAGGCCACCGCCCGCGCCCCCCGCATCCCCGCCACAGCCGCCAGCGTAAGCACCAGCGCGGTCGTGCAGATGAAGAAGACGAGCACGAGCACGACCAGAACGATTGTGTTCGAGACAAGGGTTGCCAGCAAGAGTACGACCGTTCCCGCGAAGAAAAGCGCGCATGTGCCGCGCCAATGCCCGATCCGGTCGGTCAAGGCGCCGAGGAACGGGGCAGCCGCCGTGTCGGTGATCCACCGTCCCGCAAGCAGCGCGCCATTGAGCGTGACCACGCCGAGCGTGATTCCCGCCACGACGACGGTCTGGCCGACCTTCTCCGCCAGCGTCATGCCAAGCGTCGTCATGATGATGGCGCTGACGCAGCGAACCGCGAATCCGCAGACCAGCAGCGCAGGCCCCGTGGCCGTCTCACCGTCACGCGCCCGCTCGTCCTGATCTGGCGCGCGGACGGGACGCTCGCGTTGGGACAGCAACCCGGGCACCACGCCCGCCAGCGAAACCAGACCGAACGCGATCAGCGTCGCACGAAAACCGACCTGATCGCACAACAGGGCGCCAACGAACAGACCGGCCGATCCGCCAAGACGTGAAATCCCGCTGTAGTAGCCCATGCCCTGGGCGATGCGAGCGCCGTCCACGCTGTCGACCACCGTCATCAGGCCGATCTGGCGAATGAACGACCAGCACAATCCCCACGTCACCCGCGCCAGCAGCAGAACCGGAAACAAGAAGATCGTGCCGTACACAACGGCCAACAACGATCCCACGATCAACGCCGCCGTAAGCAGATAGGAGCCGGAGTACCGCCGAATCAGTCTTTCCGCCAGATGGTTGGTGATCATTCGAATCCAGCGGTTCACCGACAGCAGCAGGCCGACGTGGATGGGGGCCAACCCCAAGGCATGGTGATAGGCGGGAACGGGCAAGACCGCGTACAGCACGGAATCCCCCAACAGACTGAACGCCGTTGCCGTCGACACGAACAGGACCGGGCGGTTCAGACGCATGATGGGGCTTTTGCACTCCGACGGCGCCTCGGAGAAGACTGGCGCTCGCGCTTCCCCGTGGGGCCAAGCCTAGTGGTCAACGGTCTGCGCGGACGCCACGCGATAGAGCCAATACCCCACCCCGACCAACAAAACGACGCCCGGCCAAGTCCCCGCAGGTTCTGAGAGTAGGGCGAGCACGTCCGATCGGCCGCTGACGACGATGGGGATCGCCAAGACGATGCCGATCAACGCCTCCCCCGTGATCAGTCCGGAAGCGAACAGCAGGCCCCGTCGGTTGGCGCTGTCGGTCTCCTCCCCCGTCGCGCCCCGCTTGGTCTGTCGCGATCGGATCGAGTGGTTCAGCAGGCCGCCCGCGAAGATGGGCACGGCCAGCTCGAACGGCAAGTAGAACCCGATCGCGACCGCCAACACCGGCGTTCGAAACGAATGCCCGCGCCGCTCGAGCGCGATGTCCAACAGGATCACGCCCACCGCGACCGCGACGCCCACCGACACGAACGTCCAGGGCAGCCCGCCCTCAAACACGCCCTTCGCCACCGAGGCCATCAGCGCCGCCTGGGGCGCCGCCAGCGGGCTGGCCTTCGCCGACGCGTGGCCCTCGAACCCATAGGCCTTGAGCAGGAGCGTCAGGATCGGCGCCATCACCAGCGCCGCCGATACTGTCCCCACCATCTGCATGACCTGCTGTTTCCAGGGCGTGGCCCCGACGATGCGGCCGGCCTTGAGGTCCTGCATGTTGTCGCCCGCGATCGCGGCCGCGCAGCAGACCACGCTCCCGATGATGATCGCCGCCGCCGGACCGTTGCTCGCCCCCGTCCCCATCAGCCCCACCAACAGCAGCGACGAGACCAGCACCGTCGCGATCGTCACGCCCGAGATCGGGTTGTTCGACGATCCCACCAGACCCGCCATGTAGCCCGCAACGGCGGAAAACAAGAATCCCGTCACCAGCATCGTGATCGCCATCGGCGCCGCAATACTTACCTGGGCCACGAAGACCTGGTACACGGCAAACAGCGGCACGACCGAACTGACCATCAGGACCAGCACCCACTTCATGGGGATGTCGCGATCCGTCCTCTCGATCGTGGCCGACGCGTCGGCGGCGCCCCGGTAGGCGTCCAGCCCGCTCCGGATCCCGCTGACGATCGACGTCCGCAGACGGAGCACCGTCCACAGGCCCCCGACCAGCATCCCCCCGACGCCGATGTAGCGCGTCTTGGTCGACCAGATCTGGTGCGCCCAGTCCACCGCAGACAGCGGCTCGGCATTCGTCATCGGCCAGGCTTCGGTCGCCGCGCAGATCGGTATCGCGATCAGCCAGTTGCACAGCCCGCCCAGGAAGATCAGCACCGCGATGTTCAGTCCGACGATGTACCCCACCGACAACAACGCCGGACTCAGGTTCGAGCCGAAGTACGCCACCGTCCCCCCGACGCCCCGCGCCGCCTCGAACACGCCCGACCAGATCCGCAATCCCGCCTCGCCGAACTTGAACAGGCCACCTGCGAGGGCGGCCGTCGCGATGGTCCTGACCCCCGACCCCCCGCGTTCGCCCGATCGCAGGACCTCCGCCGTCGCGATGCCTTCGGGAAACTTCAGCGTGCCGCCCACGATCAGCGACCGCCGCAACGGAATCGTAAACAGCACCCCCAACATGCCGCCGAACCCCGCGATCACGGTCACCCATACGAAATCGAACTCGCCCCAGAAGTCGAGGATCACCAGCGCCGGCAACGTGAAAATCACGCCTGCCGCCAACGACTCTCCTGCCGAGGCGGCGGTCTGAACGATGTTGTTCTCCAGGATGTTGCCCCGCCGCAGCAGACGCAGGACCCCCATCGACACGACGGCGGCCGGGATCGACGCCGACACCGTCATCCCCGCGAACAACCCGAGATAGGCGTTCGCCCCGGCCAGCGCGATCGCCAGCACGACGCCCAGGACCAGCGCCCTGACCGTAATTTCCGCCGTCGAGCCCGTGGTAGAGGACATGCGCGACTCCCGTGGTCCGGCACGGCCGCCCCTATCCTAGCGGCCGCGACTCCGGATGCCACAGGGGAGCTGCGCCCGCAGCGAAGCGACCATGATCGCTAAAGGCGTGGCCACCCACTTGCCAGCGCCCCGGGCGCCGGACATAATCAGGATCTCAGCACCGCGCTTTCACCGGAAAGGAGCCGGGTGAGCGGCCCGCAGACCCCGCCGCGCGGCGCCCCTGCAAGCAGCAGCAACGGCTGACGAGGTCCGGATGAAGCCCGCTCTGCAGGCCAACGATCCCCTGGCCGGCACCGCCCGTCTGGCGGTGGTAGTGCCCGTAGCGGTGGCCAGCTTCTTCTATCTCACGTCGTTGGAGTACGCGCTGCCGTTGTACTTCGGTGCGCTGCGCGATGCGGCCGAGGCCAAGGGCCGAACCTATCCGGTGGACATCTGGTCGAAGCTGGTCAAATACCAGATCGTTCCTTGGATCTCCGGCCCGCTGCTGGCAGGGCTGCTGTCCCGGCGGTACGGGGAGCGCATCGTCTGGTCCGGCGCCCTGTTGGGCAAGGCCATCATCCCCGTCATCCTGGCGGTCAAGCCACAGCCACACGTCATCTTGCTGCTCGCCCTGTGGCAGGGGCTGACGGGGGCGGTCATGTGGATCGCGGGGGTCTCGCTGATCCAGATGGTCACGCCTGGTCGGAGGGGCTTGTCCAACGGTCTGATGATGACGTCACTGGGTCTGGGCAGCGTGCTGGGGCCGCTCGGCGCACGGGCGCTGATCTATCGCGCCGAACTGGGCGATCGGATTGCCCAGGGAGACTGGACGGGGATGGTCTCGCAGCTGTTTACCTTCACGCCGACGACCACCACGCCCGCCGTCGCCGACTTCCACCCGATTCTGTGGCTGCTGACGGGCAGCACGCTGCTCTGCGCCCTGCTGGTCGGCCGATGGGGACAGCGCCCGGGGCGGTTCGACCGCGGCGAGCCGCCCGATTGGGGTCAGACGCTCAACGACCTGGGCCACCTGGCAGCAACGCCGAAGTTCTGGGCGTTGGTGCTGGCGTTGTGCGTTCTGGGAGGACCGGTCTTCCAGGCCTCAAACCAGTTTCTGCCCTACCGGGCTGAGGATCTCGGTCTGAAGGCGGGGGCCGAAGACCACGGGTGGATCTGGCTGAAGCTGCTCCAAACGTTGATGTGGATTCCCGGCGGGTTGGCCGTGGGGCTTGTGGCCGGACGACGGGCGCCGGGCGGAGCGGCGGTGGCGATGTTGACCGCCTTCTCGATAGCGGTCTTCGCCATCGGGTGGAGCAAGTTCGCCTGGCAGCTCTTCGCCTGCGTAGCCCTGTTCGAGTTCGTCCGGCAGTTCATGCGCTGGTCGCACGCGGGGTACCTATCCGAGCACCTGCCGCACGAGCTGCGGGCGACGGGCATCGGGTGCGCCATCACCTTTGCCGGCCTGGGCAGCACGATCTTTGCCTGGGCGGCCGATTCGCTGTGGGACCCCAGCACCCCCTACTTCCACTCCTCGCACCCGTTCCTGGCCGCCGCGGCGCTCGGCATTGTCGGCAGCGCCGGGCTGTACGCCTACGATCGGCTGAACCCGATCCGCGATCCCGACCCGCCGACTCTGAACCCAGGGGACGCTCCGGCATGAAGATCACGGAGATCGCCGCGCACCTGATGGGTGTCCCGGGCCCGGGGGGACTGGCGCCGTCGCGGAACTGGACCTTCGTGCGCGTCGAGACGGATGAAGGTATCAGCGGGGTCGGCGAGGCGACGACCGAATACCACGAGCACGCCGTCGTCGCCATGATCGAGCAGCATCTCGCGCCGCTCCTGATCGGCCAGGACCCCACGCGGGTGCACGCGGCCTGGCAGCAAATGCAACGGTTCTTCTGGTGGCGGGGCGGCGTGGTGGCATCCAGCGCGGCCAGCGGCGTCGAACAGGCGCTGTGGGACATTACCGGCAAGGCCTACGGCCAACCCGTGTACAAGCTTCTCGGCGGCGCGGTCCGCGATCGCGTCCGCGTCTACGCGCGGACGGACCTGGGTCTGGCCACGTATGCGGACGAGGCCCGGGCGGCCGTCGCAGAGGGGTTCGACGCCTTCAAGTTCGGCCCGGGCCGGTACGTCGAACCGTATGACGACGAGCGTCAGGTCGACGCCGCCCTCTCGACGGCGCAGGAAATCCGCGAGGCAACGGGGCCCGCGTGCGAGCTGATCATCGACTGCGGGGGCATCTTCTCGCTCCAGGCCGCCCACCGGCTGATCGCCGGCCTGCGCGACGTTCGCATGCTGTTCGTCGAGGAGCCCGTCAACGCCGACACGCCGCGCGGGCTGATTGAACTACGGCGGGCGTTCCCAGACATGCGGATCGCCGCGGGCGAACGCCTGGTCACCCGTTGGCAGTTCCGCGAATGGCTCGAGCAGGGCGCCGTCGACGCGGTCCAGCCCGACGTGTCCCATTGCGGCGGGATCGGCGAACTGCTGCGGATCGCCTCGTATGCCGAGGTCCACAACGTCCAGGTCGCCCCGCACAACCCGTGCGGCCCGGTCGCGCTGGCGGCCAGCGTGCACGCCTGCGCGTGCATGCCGAACTTCTTGATCCTCGAGCACTGCCGCCATCGCCCCTGGTTCGAAGACGTACAGGTCTCGGGCCCGACGGTGAAGGATGGGCGCATCACGCCCGGGGACCGACCAGGGTTGGGCGTCGAGCTCGACTGGGACTACGTCAAGAAACATCCGTACCAACGGTTGCCACTGAGGACGTTCACCGATAGAAACGGCGGCATGCCGTTGGTCTAGTGCCGCGGTCAGTCGGTCGGCTTCGCACCGACGGACCGCGTGCGGGCGCCCCATCGCTTCGCGGGAGGTCACCATGAACCACAGCGGCCGTATCGCAAGGCGGGAGTTTCTGCAGACCGTGGCAGCCGGTGCCCTCGCCACCGGCGTCGGCGGACCAGATGCACGCGCCGGAACCGCGACGGACCAGCAGCCGAACGCCAAGCGCCGGAAACGACGACCCAACCTCCTGGTCATCATGTCCGACGAGCACGATCCGGCCATCACCGGCTGCTATCGCAACCGGACCGTTCGAACGCCAAACCTGGATCGGCTGGCCGGGCGCGGGGTGACGTTCGACTGTGCGTACACGAATTCGCCGCTATGCGTCCCGTCTCGGCTGGCGTTCACGGCGGGCAAGTACATCAGCCGAACCGGGGCGTGGAGCAACAACTGCTGGCTGCCCAGCGCCGACTATCCCTCGCTGCCCCGCATCATGAACGCCGCCGGCTACGAGTCGTTCCTCTGCGGCAAGCTGCACTACGATCGCACGCGTCGATACGGTTTCACCGAGATCGGCGGCAACATGAACGGGCATTTCAAGACGGGCCGCGGCGGGCGCCGACGGGCCGACGACACGAAGGTGAACGTCCGATCGAGAGACCAGCGGTTCAAGGACTTTCGCCCGGGCGAGGATTCCAACATCCTCAAACACGATCGTCAGGTGACAGCCGGCGTCGTCGACTTTCTTGGCAAGCGGAAACGCACGGACAAGCCGTTCTTCCTGTTCGCCGGCTACCTCGCGCCGCACTTCCCGCTGATCGTGCCGGAATCCTATTGGGACCCTTACAAGGGCAAGGTGCCCATGCCCGTGCTCCCGCCGGGCCACGTCGCGTCGCAATCCCTCAACTACCACCACCTGCGACGCGGATTCGGTGTGGTCGAGACTGACCCGAAGGTCGTCCGCAAAGGCCGCGAGCTCTACTACGGCCTGACACAGTGGCTGGACGATCAGATCGGCAAGGTCCTCGACGCGCTCGGCAAGCGCGGCCTGGCCGACGAGACGATCGTGGTCTACACGACCGACCACGGCGAGAACCTCGGCGAGCACGCGCTGTGGTGGAAGAACTGCATGTACGAGCACGCCGCCCGCGTCCCGCTGATCGTCAGTTGGCCCGAACGCTGGGCGGGCGGGCAGCGCCGCACCGGCGCATGCTCGATGGTGGACCTGGTTCAGACGATCGCCGAGATCGGTGGCGCCGACGTGCCGGGCGACTGGAACGGCGACTCGCTGTGCGGCTGGCTCGACGACGGACGCGCGACCTGGAAGGACGTCGCCGTCAGCGAGTACTACGCCCACAACATCGCCTCGGGCTTCGCCATGCTCCGCTCGGGCAACCACAAGTACGTCTATCACACCCGCATGGACGACACGCACGGACCCGAGCGCGAGCTGTACGACCTGGCCAAGGACCCCGACGAATTCGTGAACCTCGCCGGCAGGCAGGATCAGGCCTCGCGGATCGACCGCATGCACGCGGCGTTGGTCAAGGAACTCGGCCGAGATCCCGACGAGACCGAGCAGATCTGCCGGCACGACTACAAGAAGGGCTACGGCCGGCCCAACGAGCCGAAGAAACGCGGCCGAAAACGCGGAGGCAGGCAGAACAGGAAGGCAACCCGAAAGCGCGGATGAGAGCCGCGCCAGGACCATCAACCATGGACCGTCCACCAGCGAACGATCGGACCCTGACGCACGCCGAGCTGCTCGAGCTCAAGCGGCTCGACACGCCCACGATCTACAACGGATGGGAACAGATCACCCAACACAACGCAGCCCGCGATTGCTTCAACCGCGAGGAGGTACACGACTTCATGCCGCACATGGGCCCGATGGTGGGCTACGCGGTGACCGTCGTGATCGAGCCGAGCAACGCAGAACACCCGCAGGCCAACCCCCGCGCGTGGAGCGACTACCGTCGATACGTCGCGGGCACGCCGGGCCCGAAGATCGTCGTGATCCAGGACCTCGACAAGCCCGACGTGATCGGCTCGTTCTGGGGCGAGGTCAACAGCAACGTCCACCGCGCCTTAGGCTGCGTGGGCACGATCGTCGACGGAGCCATCCGCGACCTCGACGGGATGTGCAACGCGGGGTTCAAGGCCCTGGCTCGCCGGCTGTGCGTGGGCCACGCCCACGCCTGGCCCGTCCGCTGGGATTGCGACGTCGAGGTCTTCGGCACACCCATCCGCCCGGGCACGCTCGTCCACGCCGATCAGCACGGATTCCTGGCCATCCCCGAACAAGACCAGGCGCGCTTGCTCGACGCTGCCCGGTTCATGGACACCAACGAGTGCAACACGATGATCTCAACCGCGCGGGAGGCCGCCGGACAACCGATAGACCAGATCCTCGAGCGCCTCGACCAGGTTGAGACCGAATTCGGCAAGGCCGCCCGCGACAAGTTCGGCAGGAAGGGCGAATGGTAGGCGCCCCACGCCCCGGATTGGTCATGACGACGGCGTGTTCGCGGCGTCGATTCGCTTGTAGGTGACGACCATCGCGGCCGGCTGCTCGGTCGTGTCGATGCGCAGGCCCTTCTGCATCAGCTCCCGGCCCGTCATCTCGACGGGTTCGGGCTTGTCCAGGTCGGTCGCGCGATAGCGGGCGTCGGGCACCAGGCCCCGCAGCTTGAACCGCGCCGCCTCGTAGATGCTGTCCTCCCGCCGAAAGGCCTGCACCATCCCCTCCCCAAGGTCGGGCCGGTCGAACTGCCACACGATCCAGTCGTGGTTGGCCAAGCTATAGGCGCTCAGCGGGTAGTAGTCGCCGAAGAAGTACTTCCCGAAATCCCGCCACTGTCCCAAGATCCGGCGGACCTCGTCGAAGTTGAGGTCCTTGCGCCGCATGTCGAAACACGCGGTGAAATGCGGGCACAGCACGCTCCGCAGGCGATAGGCGTCCATGGCGCCCGAGCCGGTCCCATAGTAGGGCATCCACCACGCGATGCCGTACGTGTGACACTGGTTGCCCACCGGCTCGATGATGTAGTCGCTGCGGAGCAACGGCACGGCGCGACGGAGCGTCTCCAGATCGTTCCGCCGCCCGCCCGATGCGCACGAGTCGATCAGCATGTTGGGGTGGCGGCGGCGAAGCTCGTCCCAGTACGCCAGGTAACCCTCGACGTGCCGGATCTCGGTGATGCCCTGCCGGTCCTTGGCGTCGTTGGCCCGCCAGTAGCCGAGCGGATCGATGTTGAAGTCCTGGCGGTACAAGTCGATGCCCTGCTCGGTGAGCAATCGATCGACGTGATCGGTCAGCCATTTTCGGGCCTCGGGATTGCCCAGGTTCAGCAGTTTCTGCTGGCCGTCCGGGCCGAGCAGCCACTCGGGGTGCTTCTCGTACAGCCACGTGCCCGGCGTGACCCGTTCGGGCTCGAACCACACGATAATCTTGACGCCCTTGGCGTGGGCGTGGTCGCAGATGGGCCGCAGCCCGCCCGGGAAGCGGTTGGTGTCGACCTCCCACGTCCCCGTGTTGGGCCAGCCGGACTTGTTCCAGTACCAGCCCGCGTCCATCCACCAGTAATCGAGCTTCAGCCGCTCGCCCAAGTAGCGGTCGATGAACATGAGCTGGCTGGCCGTGTTGGCGTGAATCATCTCGCCGTACTGGTGTGAGCTACAGGCGGCCATCTGGACGGGGGGCAGCTTGCCGCCCGGGCGCGGCAGGTTGTGGGCCAGCATCCACCGCCGCCAGACGTTCTGCGATCGAATGCGATCGCCCTTCCAGAACTGCAGGACGATCATCGGCGTGCGGACCTCTTCACCGGGGCGAAGCTTGAAATGCGTCAGCTCCTGGCCCGCGCGGACCCGTAGCCCCACGCCGTCATCCCGCGTGAACCGCGCCGCCCACTGGCCCGGCCAGGCAACGACGGCAATCACGCCCTCGCTGAGCCATTCGAGGTTGAAGTAGGGCAGGTCGCTGTTGGTCGGCCGACCGCCCGACGTGGCGATCCGCTTGTCGGCCTTGGCGCCGAGCGAGGTCCGGTGCGGTTGGTAATCGTTCGGCCTGCAAATGCTGCCCGTCTGGTGATGCAGCGCAAACTCGCAGAGCCGCTCGGGCCCGACCGGCGCGACGGGGTAGCGCTCGAAACGCGTGTCCAAGGCTTGGACGTCCGACAGGATCGGCGTGTCCGCCGAGCCCGTGTTCTTAAAGTAGAGGGTCCATTCGACGGTCGGGAAGTCGTGGTAGGCGATGGCGACGCACCGGACGACCAGGCCGGTGGCCGGGTCCGTGTATTCGATCGTGTGCTCCGTACGACGATCGTCCAGTCGCTTGTGACGGCGGGCCAGTTTCCATCCTTTGAGCAGGTCCGCCGACGGCTTGCCGCCGTACACGAAGGAGAACGGCGGATCGGGCGTGTAATGCTTGACCTGCTGACCCTCGAGCACGGGCAGGTCGGCCAGCCAGATCGTGTGCCCGTCGGCCAGCGTCACGCGGGCCTCGGCCCAATCCGCCTGGTCGCAGGCGATGCCGTCCCCCGCGTCGCCCACCTCCAGCACGAACTCGGTCGCGCCGCCCAGATCGACCTGGACGGGCACGCCGGACATCCCCTCGCGCATGACGTCGGACCGGAACGCCACCTTGTCACCCACGCGGACGGCAAACACGATGCTGCCCCGACCGGGCATGGTCTGGACGTTGCTGTCCACGCCCACCATCGCCGCAAACGTCTTGCCCGGCCCCGGTAGCTCTACGACGACCTTGCTGACAGCGTGGCAGAACAGGCCGCGATGGGTCCGCGTCTTGCCGATGCGGAGCGGCAGACCCGCCCACGCGTTCTTCTGCACCGGGTCGTTGTTGGCCAACACGACCAGGCCGAAGTCGGGCAGCTCGAGTCGTGCGTCCGGCGCGAACTTCGCCGATACCCAGCGCATGGCCGCCACCATCTCGTCCGGCGTGGGCCGGCACTGATCGGAAGGATTCGCGAGCAGTATCAGCAACAGGGGGCTCACACCAGCGTTCATCGAATAAGTCTCCTCCATGCGCCGCTCCCGGGGTGCGTCACGGCGGTGGCATGTTCCATTCAGCGACCGTCACTCGCTCCGCCAGAACCGCGGCATGAACAAAACGAAGACGGCGTAGACCTCCAACCGGCCCAAGACCATCAGCAGCGACATGACGATCTTGGCCTGGGGCGAGAACCAGCCGTAGTTGGCCGTGGCCGAGACCTCAGCCAGCCCCGGGCCGATGTTGTTCAGCGTGGCGGCCGAGGCGGTCGCGGCGGTCGCGATGTCGATGTCCGTGCCCGTCTGACACACCATGATCAGGATCGTCCCGGCGGCAAACAGAAACAACACCAGACAGAGATAAACCATGGTGGCGAGCTTGAGGTCTGGATCGATGGCGGCCTTGCCCACGCGGATCGTGCGGACGACGTTCGGGCGGAAGACCTTCTCCAGCTCCGCCCACATGATCTTGGCGGCCATCATGATCCGGACGACCTTGATCCCGCCGCCCGTCGAGCCGCCCGAGGCCCCGATGAACATGAGGATCAACAAGGTGCACTTGGCCACGAAGGGCCAATGGTCGAACTCGGCCGTGCAGAAACCGGTCGTGGTCTGCAGGGACACTGCGTGAAACAAACCATAGCGAACGGCCGTGCCAAGAGACGGGCCGACGTGATCCTCCCGCGTCGTCGTCACGACGCTCGGAGCGATCGAGGCGACGATCAGGCACGTGGCCACCACGATAATGAGAAGGTAAACGCGCAGCTCGCGGTCCTGAAAGACCGCCGACCACCGCCCGCCCGCCATCCGGTAGTAAAGCCCGAAGTTCACCCCGGCCAGGATCATGAAGACGATGATCACGCCCTCGATCGCCACCGAGTCGTAATGCCCGACCGAGGCGTTTCGGGTCGAGAACCCGCCGGTGGCCAACGTGGCGAACGTGTGGCAGAGCGCCTCGAACCACGTCATGCCGAGCAGTCGAAGCAGCGTCGCCTCCGCGACGGTCAGCATCAGGTAGATCAGCCACAGGACCCGCGCGGCCTCGCCGATCTTGGGGCGCACACCCTCGGGTACCGGACCCGGCGATTCGATGCGAAACAGCCGCTTACCCCCGACCCCCAACGCCGGGAAGACGGCCACGAACAGCACGATGATGCCCAGACCGCCCAGCCAGTGGGTGAACGCCCGCCAGAACAGAATCGCCGGCGGGCAGGCCTCGATATTCGTCAGGACCGACGCACCCGTCGTCGTCAGGCCCGACATCGCCTCGAAGTAGCAGTTAACGTACATCGAGAACGGACTGACGTGGTCGAGGTGACCCTGGAGCTTCGCCCACAGGTAGAACGGCAGCCCGGCCAGGGCGGCGATGCTCAGCCACGAGACCCCCACCAGCAGCAGCGCCTCGCGCCGACGCAGACCCGAGCGACTGCCCCGCCCCTTGAGATACGCCCCCACGCCGAGAGCCAGGCAAACGCCGATGCTGATCGAGAACGCGACGATGGCGGGCCATTCGTCCGCATTGCCCTGGCGGTAGTCACCGATCGCCCAGGCCAGGCTCAACACCATCGACCCGCCCAGCACGACCAGAAGCACCCCGAGTTGGCGTAGGACGAACCGATAGTCCACGCGTCACCTGCCCAGAAAGAACTTGCGGAGCTCCCGTTCCATCCCGTGCCGTGCGATGACGACGATGGCGTCTCCCGGCTCGATGTGGTCCTCGGCCGTGAAAACGCGAACGTCGTCGCCACGCTGGACGGCCGCAACCATCACACCGGGGGGAAACTGGACGCTGATGAGCGGTCGCCCGACCGCGGCCGAGTCCTCGTGCGGCAAGACCTGGTAGACGTCGGCCACGCCTTCCGCCAACGTCGCCATCAGCTGCACGGGCGATTCATCGGCGATTCGCAGGATCTCCCGAGCCGCGATGATGCGGGGCGAGAACGCACGATCCAGGCCAATCTGCTCGAGGAGATTCAGATAGGTAGGTCGCTGGATGACGACGATGCTCCGTTCCACGCCCATGGACTTGGCCTGCACTGCCGCCAGGATGTTGTGCTCGTCGTCTTCGGACAGGGCAATGAACACATCAGCGTCTTCGATCCGCTCTTCGCTGAAGGTGGCCAGGCTCGTGGGGTCGCCCTCGATGACCGTCACGTGATCGAGCTTGTTCGACAGCTCTTCGGCCCGAACCCGGCGGCGGACGAACAACCGGATCGAGAACGGCTGCCCGCGAAACTGCCTTGACAGCCAGACCCCCGTCGCCGATCCCCCCATGATGACCATGCTCCGTCTGGGTTCCCGGCCGGTCTGGAAGACCCGCTTGACCTTCTCGAACATGGCCGTCTCGCCGAGCATCGTGACGATGTCGCCCGCCTCAAGCACGGTGTTCGCGTCGGGGATGAAGACCTCTCCGCCGCGCTCGACCGTTCCGAGCAGAAACCCATGCGGCAGCTTGTCCCGCAGGTCGATCAGGGGTTGGCCCAACGCCGAAGCATCCGGGGAGACGGCGAGCTGCTGCATCTCGATCCGGCCCCGCGCGAAATGCTCGATGGCCATCGCGCCCGGGTTCCGAACGATCCGCGCGATCTCCAACGCCGTCAGGTACTCCGGAAAGACCAGCGCGTCGATGTTGAGCCGCGCGGCGAAGTCGGTCCCGGAGCCGGGATGGTACGTGGAGTGGTGGGCACGGGCGATGGTCTTCTTGGCGCCGAAAGACTTGGCGACCGTCGCGCAGAGCAGATTGGTCTCGTCGGCGTCCGTGGCGGCCACGAGCAGGTCGCACGTCGCCACCCCCGCCTCGCCCAGTACCTGCGCGTCGCACGCCATCCCGTGCAGCGTCCGAACGTCGAGCGTGTCCTCAATCGCCTCGAGCGTCTCGAGGGACATGTCGATCATCACGATGTTGTGACCGGCGCCCGCCAGGACCTCAGCGGCGTGGCGACCGACCTCACCGGCGCCGGCGATGATGATGTTCATGACGCGTCACCCGTTGCGGCGGATCATACTCGCAACGAAGGAACGATGGAACCACGATGCCAAGAGCGATTCAAACGGCGGGCCAGCCGCTCAACCACGGTCCAGAAGACCAGGTGAAGGCCGTCCGTGTCGATATCAGAAGCGTGGACGGTCCAGATCCAGGACGCCCTTCTTCGAGTCTTTGGCTGCGCGGAACGCGATGACGCCGTCCTTGGCGTCCAGGGGCCAGCCCTTCGGGTCACCGCCGAACACGCCGTCCGCATTCTCGTAGATCAGATCCTTGTGCGGATAGGGTCGCTTCCTGGGGAACGCCTTGCGCGGAAGGCCACAGGCAGCCGTGTGCTCGAACGCGACGTGACCGTCCAGGAACAGAACGCACTGCCCCTCGCCGTGATGATGGGCGCTATTGTAGGCCTTCCACCGCTCCGCTCCCCATTTGTTGAAGTCCTTGTCCTTCCCGGCCCGGCCTGCAGCACCCACGGGCCCTACGGACGTGAAGCACTTGTCGGCGATGACGGGCATGCCCGGATCAAGGGCCTCGCGCGGCTTGGCCGCCGACGGGCCATAGGGATGCTGATACCCGTAGCTCAGATTCTTGGCAGACATGAAATCGTGGAACGGCATCGGGTTGGCCGTCGAGTCCACCTTGTCGGTGCAGCCCCTACCCGGACAAACGAACATCCGGAACGTCGTGCTGCCCATCCTGACGAGGAGGAAGAGGGACTGGCCGATGCTGGGGTCGGCGTGCGCGAGATCGCCGTGTTGTCGGTGCATTCCGATCGCCGATAGGCCCTCAAACTTAGTCTTGTGATGGGGGGCGACCGGCCACCAATCGCAAAAGTCGTTCGCGTAGATCTTGCAGGCCATCCCAAGGTCGCGGAGGTTCTTGGCACAGGCCGCCCGCCGGCTCACGCCCCCATTTGCGCTCGCGGCGGCAAGCGCCAATCCGATCAGGAGCAGCACGGCAACGATGACAACGCCCACGTCAACCAGCGTGAATCCTCGCCGATTCATGACAGATCCTCCGATCCGCCCCCCCCGGGCCGCCGTCTACGAAGCCAGTTTCCGGCCGAACGCTTCGGCCCGTTCCCTCAGCTTCGCGTCCTTGCGAATGCCCTCGACATCCTTGACGCCCGCGGCCACGAACGCGCCGAGCCATTCGTTCTTGCTGAACTCGGCCATCCGTCGGCAGGTTTCCGCGGCCAGATCGGCCCCGTCCTTCTCGTCGCCGCCGGCGGTGATGACGGCGGCCATCTTGCGGCCCGCGATCAGGCAACGGACCTCGGTCTCGCTTTCGAACTTGAACAGACAATAGAACCGGTCGAGGGCCATCTTGAGATACCACGTCACCGACCAGCAAAAGACCGGCGTCGCAAAGACGATGACGTCGGCCTCGAGGACCTTGGCCAGGACTTCCTGCATTTCGTCTTCAACCACGCACCCCGGTGCGTCCGGGGTCTGTTGGCAGGCGAAGCACTCGATGCACCCGGCCAGCTCCTGGTACTCCGAGAGCTGAATCACCTCGGTCGTGGCGCCCGCCTCGGCGGCGGCCGCTAAGATGATATCGAGGACGGCCTGCGTGTTGCCCTCGGGTCGCGGACTGCCCTGGATGGTCAGGATCTTCATGGCATGTTCCTCCACGGTGCTGGCGTGCCCAATGCCAGCACGCACCGGCCATTCTAGCGCAGCCATGCGGGCCTGTACACACACCCGGCGACGATCGACCGGCCGACGTGCCAGCCGACGCCGACAGAAGTACAATGCCCCCGCCATGAGCCCGAAAGAGGTCACGTTGGACATGTCTGGCGGCTACCAGGCCTTCTCCCGGCTGTGGCTGCCGGACCACCCGACCTCAGCCGTGCTCTACATCCACGGGATCCAGTCGCATGGCAAGTGGTTCGAGCGATCGGCCGAGCAGCTGGCCTCCGCCGGCTGCGCCGTCATGCTGCCCGACCGCCGCGGCAGTGGACGCAACCGCACCGATCGCGGCCACGCCGAATCCCCCCGGCAGCTGGTGGACGACCTGATCGTGGCCCTCACCGCCCTCGGCGGACGAACCGGGCAGCGCAGCGTGACCGTGGTGGCCGTCAGTTGGGGCGGCAAGCTGGCTCTGGCGCTCGCCCGACGCGTCCCCGACCGACTCCGGCGGCTCGTGCTGGTTGCCCCCGGGCTGTTCCCACAGGTCGACCTCTCGCCGGCCGAGAAGGGGTCCATCGCGTGGTCGGCCGTCCTCCGGCCTAAGCGGCTGTTCGACGTGCCCCTGGACGACCCGGAGCTGTTCACCGCCACGGAACGGTGGATCGACTTCATTCGCCACGATCCGCTCTCCGTTCGCCGGGTCACGGCGCGGTTCCTGCTGACGTCACGTCGACTGGACTGGGAGGTCCGGGCGTACGGTCGCCGGCCGCCGCCCGTGCCCCTCCGCGTCTTCCTGGCCGGGCGGGACCGCATCATCGACAACGAACGGACCCGCCGCTTCGTCCGCGACCTGCCCCTGTCCGACCGGGCCATCATCGAGCACCCGGACGCCCACCACACCCTGGAATTCGAGCCCGATCCGGCCCCGTACTCCCGGGATCTGGTCGCAGCGGTCCTGGCCCGGAATGGGGCGGCCCCCCCTTGAGGATTCTGGTCGCAAGCGGACGGGCTCGCCGGCGCGACCCGCACAGCGGAACACGAAATACTGTATTCGTCCTGGCGGCAGACACGATATGTGGTAGCATATTGCCGGAGGAGGTCCAAGCCCCATGGCACGCACGACCCAGGCAACGAAGGCGAAGGCTCGCACCGCGACCGACGGGATTTCGCTCGACACGGTGATCCAAGGCGACTGCCTCAAGGTGCTCAGCAGCGTTGACGAACCCTTCGCGGATCTGGTCTTCGCGGATCCGCCCTTCAACATCGGCTACACCTACGACGAGTATTGCGACAACGTCGAGTATGAGCAATACGGGAACTGGACCCGGCAGTGGATGACGACGTGCGTCGAGGTGCTCAAGCCCACGGGGTCGTTCTACGTCGCCATCGGGGACAACTTCGCCGCGGAGGCCCGTCTGATCGGTCGAGATCTCGGCCTGACGCTCCGCAATTGGATCATCTGGCACTACACCTTCGGCCAAAGCACCAAGGCGATGTTCGCCAAGTCCCACACCCACATCCTGTACTTCGTGCGGGATGCGACGAATTGCACGTTCAATGACGAGCACTTACGGTTCCCGTCCGCCCGGCACACCGAGTACAGCGACCGCCGGGCCAATCCGATGGGACGGGTCCCCGACGACGTCTGGAACGAGTTCCCGCGCGTCTGTGGGACGTTCGCCGAACGGGCGGGCTGGCATGGCTGCCAGATGCCCGAGTCTCTGCTGATGCGGATCATCCGGGCGTCCAGCAACCCGGGCCAGGTCGTCCTCGATCCCTTCGTGGGCAGTGGGACGACGGTGGTCGCGGCCGCCAAGCTCGGGCGGCGCTACCTGGGCATCGACATCTCCAAGAAGTACATCGCCCAGTGCCGCAAGCGCCTCGCGACCGCCGAGGCCGACGCCACCGAGACCTACCGCGGGAACGGATTCGCCTGGCCTAACCTTCATGTCGAGACGTTGGGACAGCTCTATCGCGAGACGGGGACCAGCTACCACCGTCTGGTGCCCAATCGCGTCGCCATGGAATGCTTCGTGCGGCTGCTGAACGTCCGTTTGGGCACGCCCTACGACGTCGAGGAGGTCGGCGGACTGCTGACGTGGTTGGGCGATCGGAACAAGCTGCCCAAGCTCCGCAACGATCGGCCCTACCGGGAGCGGAAGCGATCGACACGGTCCGCTGAGCGTTGCGACCGGAGCCGAACCCCGGCCAGGTGAGAACAAGGGCTTTCCCTTCCTACCGAAAGAGAGTGGGGGGTTCCGCGCTATCCGTACGACTCGCGCTGGTCGACGAATTTCTCGGCCAGGCGTCGATAGGCGCCGACCAGATCGCGACAGACCAGATCGATCCGCTGCCTGAGCACGCGGCGCTCGCGGATGATGCGGCTGCTGACCCGTCTGAGACGGTCATAACGAAGCCGTTCCCGATTCCGTTCACGGTGAACGGTGACGGCCTCGTCCAGCGACCTGCCGAGGCGGCTGAGGTCGAAGGGTTTGGCCAGCATGTCGCGGACGCCCAGACGCATGGCCCCCAGGGCTCGGCCCAAGGTGGGCTGGCCGGTCATGAGGATGACCTCGCAGTCGGCGTCCCGGCGGAGTTCCCGGGCCAATTCGAGGTCGTCGCTGTCGGGAAGATCCACGTCGGCCAGCACGACGTCAGGTTTCTCGGCCATGCTGCTACAGATGGCGTCCGAGGCGGTGGTCACGCGCTGGACGCGTGCCTTGACGGTCCGCTCGATGTAGTCGGCCAGCATCCCGGCCATCTCATCGTCGTCTTCGACCAGCAGGATGTTGGTGACTGGGTGCGACATGGTGTCGCGTCCTCTAGACAAGGTCCCACCGGCCTGAGCCCGACGTCCCGGGCGCTCGCCGAGAACCATCTCGAGAATAAGGGCAGGCGGACGCAGGGCCGCGAGAGCGAGGGAGGAGGGAGAAGGCCTCCACGCCCGCCTGGCCCGGAAACCCGGTTTTGGGTGCTACCTCGCCTAACTCACCGATCGCAAACGGCGTCGGGACCGCATGCCTGAGCTTCCCGTGCGGCCAGCCGAGAGGACGTCACCTCCGCTGTCCCGCCAACGTGCTCTTGTCCCGTCGGGAGCTCCAGGATGACGATAGTGCCCTTGCCTGGTGTGCTTTCCAGCCGAAGCTGCCCCCCGTTGCCGTCAACGAGCCGATAGGTGCGCGCCAGGCCCAGCCCGCGATTGCGACCGGCGGGGCGGTGCGAATAGAACGGATCGAAGGCCTTGCGCAACACCTCACTGTCCATGCCCCGCCCATTGTCCTCCACCGTCAGGACAACCCTTTCATCGGTAGGTTCTGGACGGCAGTTTATGGACAACCTTCCCTCTTTGGGGTCCATCGCTTCCACGGCGTTGCTGATAACCTCCTCGAGCACCTGCTCGAGCTGGGTTGGATCGAACCACACCTCCGGCAGTCCGTCCGATAGCTGAAACGCGAACCGCGACTCGGTCAGCCAGGACTTCGCCAACCACGACGCCCGCACCTTGTGAAGCAGATTAACCAGGGAGATCCGCTGAGCTGTGGGGGGGCGCGGTTTGGCGAACTCCATCAGTTCGCTGACGATCTGGCTGCATCGATGGGCCTGCTCGTTGATCAGGGACAGCAGTTCCTGGGCCTCCGGGTCGTCCGTTCGGCTCCGGAGCATCTGCGCACGTCCGGTAATAATCGCCAGCGGATTGTTCAACTCGTGCGCCGCACCGGCCGCCATCTCACCGATCATCGACAGGCTCCGCGCCTGCAGCAACCGGGCCTGCATCTGCTGCATCCGCCGGCTCGCGTCGGCCAGGTCCTCGCTGAGCCGGTCGGCGGCCTGGCGGACGCGCGTGCTCGTCATGACCAGGCCAATCGACGTCGACAGTGACGCCAGCTCTTCCACGTCGCTCCGCCACGTCACCGCCGTTCGGGCCGGCGCAGACAGGACCGCGCCACCCACCCACTCGCCATCCCGTACGATCGGAAGCAGCCAGTAGGGCCCCTCCCCCAACTGACCGCCATGCCGATCCACCAAGGCCTGTGCTTGCGGCAAGGCCGGCAGGATCCAGGCGCCGCCGGCAGCGACCTCGACCATCGCGTCGTCCATCTCGCCCGTCAGCAGGCAGTCGCCTTCGGGGGACAGGACCTCCGTGATAGGGTCGTCCAAGCTCGGGTCGACCAACGCCAGCTCCAGATAGCCCTCCTCGCACCGACGCACGAACAGCAGGACCGCATCGGCCCCCAGAGCCAGGCGAACGCTCTCTGCCGCCGCCACGCAAACCTGCTGCATCGGCGCCCGCGGCGTGATCTGACGCGTCAGGTGCGACAGGGCCTGGAAGTGCCTGCTCCGCGCCTCTAGCTTGTGGTTCGTCGCCGTCAACGACGCGTTCAGACGCGAGAGCTCGTCGTTCGCCTCGGCCAGCGCCTGGGCGTACAACTCCTTGCTCGACAACTCTCCCAGACCGATGATCGACGCCCGCTGCTCGATCCGGTCCGGCAGGTCCCGGAGGATCGCCTCGTAACGGTCCTTGTCGATGCCCAACCGCACCGCCACTTCCTGAGGATCCTCGTCGCCGGTCCAGTTGCCGCTGTATCCGACCCGCTGGTGCCGCGCGATCAGATCGGCCAGGTGAACGATCTGCACGTGTTCGAGGCACGCCATCGACGGCGGCAGCGCATCTGGGCCGTGGTGATGCAGCCACATGCACTGCACGACCGGCTCGGGCAGCGACCACCGCTCCCCCAAGCGACGCCCCACCACCGTGTGGTCGAGGCCCAAGACCTGCCGCTCCACGTCGGCGATGCAGGCCCTTCGGCTGTCGGCCATGCGAACCACCCGATCGAAGCTCTTGGGCAGGCACGTGTCCAACGCGACTTTTCCCAGGTCGTGTAGCAGGCCGCAGACGAACGCTTCCTCTGGGGAGACGCGGCTCGATGCCCCAGGCCCGCCCGGGCCCGCCTCGGCGATCAGATGGGCCGCACACGCCACCGCCAACGAATGCTTCCAAAACTCCGCACGGTCGAACGTCGTGTCCGCTTCCTGCTTCTGCGGGCCGAACACCTCGAACACCTTGATCGACAGCACCGCGTTTCGGATCGCGTCGAAGCCCATCAGCACGACGGCGCGATCGACCGTCGAGACACTGCCCCCCGCCCCCACGCTCGCACGCCGAACGAGCGACAGGATCTTAGCCGTCAGCGACTGGTCCGACTCGATCAGTTGGGTGACCTGCTTGGCGTGGGCGTCGTCATCGGTGGTGACCTGCAGCAGCCTGGCCGCGACGGCGGGCAAGGTAGGCAGGCTATCGAGCTGGGCGATGATCAGCTCGACCCGCTTGGCCTTGTCACCACTGGCCGTCGGCGTCTGTGACACGCCCGCAACCCCCATGAGTATGTGTTGAGCCCTCGCCCTCCAGAGGCCCTTCGAACCGCAGCATCTACACGCCGACCAACTGGCCGATCTTGCTGATCAACGCGTCAATCTCGAAGGGCTTCTTGACGAAGTCGTGGGCCCCGTCCGACAGAAGCGCGTCGATCTCCTCCCGATTGACCACCCCCGAAACGATGATGATCTTGACGTGCTCGAGTTTGGGATTCGCCCGAACCGTCTTGCACACGATGTTGCCGTTCACGTCCGGCAACATGTAGTCCAGGATGATGACGTCGGGATGGAACTCGCCCGCCACGACGCCCGCGTCAAACCCCGTTGCGGCCGTGCGGACCTCGAACCGTCCATCGCGCTCGAGCAGCTCGACCAGCATCTCGACGATGGCCGGCTCGTCGTCCACCACCAACACCCGCTTCTTGCCCGACTCAAGCTGATCCAACGGGATCCCGTTCTCCTTCATGAACTGGATCAACCCCTCCCGCGTGATGCGGCGGAACCGGCTGCCCGGAACCCTGAACCCCGTCAGTCGACCCGAGTCGAAACACCGAATCACGGTCTGCTGGCTGACCTGACAGATCTGGGCCACCTCCCCCGTCGTGAATACGTTCTTGGCCAACGTGGAGACCCCGCTCTTGCGACGCCCCTTCTCCGAATCAGATGCGATATTGTCTTGGACCGTCATATCACTCGACCATCTTACCTAGATTGCCCACCTTCACACTAGTACCATCGGTTCGGGCCGCCGTCAAGTGAACTTCCCCGTCCGATCCAGACGCGGCGACCATCACCCTACGACCGGGCCGGTCGGACGGCAAGTCCGATAGTGTCGGCCGAAAGGGGAGGGCCGTGCCGATCTTCCAAGGCGCGTCGCCCCCAATGCGCTACAACCTTCGACGCCGATCAAGGTAGACCATCAGAATCGTAATGTCACTTGGATTGATGCCGCTGATCCGGCCCGCCTGGCCAATCGATCGCGGACCGACGGCCGATAACCGCTCCCGGGCCTCGGCGCGGAGTTCGGGGATGGACGCGTAGTCCAACCCCGGCGGAATGGGGCGCGATTCCATCTGACGAAACCGCTCGATCTGTCGCTGCTGCCGCACGATGTACCCCCCGTACTTGACCTCGATCTCGACCGCCTGCAGCGCCTGATCCAGCAGCGGCCCGGTGTGGGGGTCAAACACGTCGCGATCGACCAGCTCCGTCAGGCGGACCTCCGGCCGACGCAGCCAGTCGATCAGTGGCCGACCCTCGCGATGGCCGCCGGCCAATGCCGCGCGAACGCGCTCGACGAGTTGCCGCTTCTGCTCGAACCGACGCCAGCGATCGTCATCGACCAGACCAACGCGGCGCCCCATCGGCGTGAGCCGGGCGTCGGCGTTGTCGCTGCGCAGCAAGAGCCGGTACTCAGCCCGCGAGGTAAACATGCGATAGGGCTCGACGGGCGGGCGCGTGATCAGGTCGTCGACCATCACGCCGATGTAGGCCTCGTCCCGACCGAGGACCACGCCCTCCTCGCCCGCAACGCGGCGCGCGGCGTTGACGCCCGCCAGCAGCCCCAGCCCCCCGGCCTCCTCGTATCCGCTGGTGCCGTTGATCTGACCGGCCAGGAACAGGCCGCCCACCCGCTTGGCCTCCAGCGTCGACTGCATCTGGTCCGGCGGGACGAAGTCGTACTCGATCGCATAGCCCGGCTGGACGATGCGGGCCCGCTCGAGACCGATAATGGAGTGGACCATGTCCTCCTGCACGTCTGCGGGCAGCGACGTGCTGATCCCGTTGCAGTAGATCCGATCGCTGTCCAGGCCCTCCGGCTCGAGGAAGATCTGGTGTTGGTCCTTGTCGGCGAAGCGGACGATCTTGTCCTCGATGCTGGGACAGTAGCGCGGGCCCCGCGACTGGATCTGCCCCGTGAAGAGAGGCGCGCGGTCCAGGTTGGCGCGGATCAGCTCGTGCGTCTTGCGGTTGGTGTAGGTGATCCAGCAGTCGATCTGCGGCGACGTGATGGTGTCGTTCATGAACGAGAACGGCACGGGCGTCTCGTCCCCGGGCTGGATCTTGAGGCCGGCGACGTCCACGGAGTCGCGGGCGACCCGGGGCGGCGTGCCGGTCTTGAGCCGACACAACTGAAACCCCAGCCGTTCGAGCGACCGCGAGACGCCGACCGCAGCCGGTTCGCCCACCCGTCCGCCTTCGGTCTGCACCTTTCCGCAGTGCATCAGCCCGCGGAGAAACGTGCCCGGCGTCAGGACCACCGCGGGCGCGGACAACACGCGCCCGTCCGCCAACGCCACGCCGCGAACCGCGTCCCCCTCGACAAGAACATCCTCGGCCGACGCCTCGATGAGGTCCAAGTTGGGCGTCGATTCGAGCATGTCGCGGACGCGGCGGGTGTAGGATCGGAGGTCGGCCTGGGCCCGGGGCGACCAGACGGCCGGTCCCTTGCGACGGTTCAGCATGCGGAACTGGATGCCCGTCGCGTCAATCGCCAGGCCCATCAGCCCGCCCAGCGCATCGATCTCGCGGACCATCTGCCCTTTGGCCAACCCGCCGATCGCCGGGTTGCAGGACATTCGTGCGATGGCGTCGAGGGCAATCGTGACCAGCGCCGTCCGCGCGCCCACACGCGCGGCCGCCCACGCCGCTTCCGCGCCGGCGTGCCCGCCGCCGACCACGATCACGTCGAACCGGTCCGGGACGCTGCTCATCTCGATCGAACCCCCGCGATGCCAGTCAGTCCGCCTTGCCGCGCAACCGGAAGGGCCGACCGGCCTGGTACAGCCGAATCCGCGCTGCGATCTGCCGGGCCAGCGCGGTCTTGCCAGATGCCTGGGCGAGTCTTGCCGCTTGCGCGGCGTACTCGATGGCCTCCTGAAGACGTCCAACCTCCGCACACGCCGCCGCGAGCACATCGAGGCAGGCCGGGTCCTGGTTGCGGGTGGCGCGGCTCAGACGTTCGGCCCGCCGCAATGCCTCCGCGCCGTCACGCGTGCTAGCGTCTGGCGACACGGCCAACAACCACGCAAGTCGAAGGTCCAACCGGCCCTCCGCCGGGCAGTGTTTCACGCCCTGACGCAACACCGCGATTGCCTCGGCGTACCGGCGCTGCTGGATAAGCTGCCTCGTAAAGTTCCCATACGCCGACGCCATCGTGGGCGCCTTGGCGATCGCGTCGCGCCACTGGGCTTCCGCCTCGTCGGTTCGACCGAGCCGGCTAAGCGTGTTGGCCAGGTTAACTTGTGCGCCCACAAGCCCCGGCCTGTGGGTCAGGGCCGTCCGGTACGAGGCGACGGCCTCCTCCAGTCGCCCAAGCTGGACCAGCGCGTTGCCCAGGTTGTAGTGGGCGGTGGCATACGTGGGGTCCAGCTCGATCGCACGACGCAAGTGGCGTTCTGCCTTGTCGGGCAGGCCGAGCCGCGTCAAGGTCATGCCGATGTTGCTCTGTGCCCCTACCGACTCCGGGCACAGCCGGGCCGCCTCCCGGTGATGCTCCAGCGCCTCATGGTAGTCGCCCCTCGACGAAAGGGCGCCGCCCCAGTTTTGGTGGATCAGGTGGCTTTCGGGATATACGCTGCCGGCGTGCTCCCACAGCGAGACCGAGTCGTGCCAGATCCGGGACTGCTTCCACGCAAGCGTCCCGAGCGCAACGATCACGAGCCCCGACTCGACCCAGACGACGTGCCTCACCGAAGCCCGTTGCCTGACCCACCGGAACGCCAACCCCCCCAGCGTCCCGAGCGCAACGATCACGAGCCCCGACCCGACCCGGAGGACGTGCCTCACCGAAGCCCGTTGCCTGACCCACCACAACGCCAACCCCTCCAGCGCCCCGCGCGCCACCCCCCCCAGCGCCCCGAGCGCCAACCCGCCCAGCGCCCCGAGCGCAACGAGCACGAGCCCCGCCCCAACCCAGAGGACGTGGCTCACCGAAGCCCGTCGCCCGACCCACCAGACCGCCCACCCGCCCAGCAGCGCCCAAGCCAGACACGGCAGATAGGTGTATCGATCGGCGGCGATCTGTGGGCCCATCTGGGTCAGGCCCGACACCGGCGCGAGCATCCCCAAGTAGCTGATCCACACCGCCAATCCCGCCGGCCAACGCCGTCGACCCCGAACTGTCGCGATCGTGATCGCGATCAGCACGACCCCGCACACCGTGTAAATCCAGTCGGACAGACGGAAGAGCCTGGGCATCGGATAGAGTGCCGAGAGGCCTATCGGCAAAACGGTCTTGTAGAGGTAGAACGCCGTTGCGTACAGCGCGACCCCGATCCGTCGCTCCCATCCATACTGCTCCAGACCCGCCACCGCCGCCACGCTGATTTGGCCGACGACGCCCACGACGCCGGCCGCAACCGCCAGGACCACGTACGGCAGCTTCTCCAGCCAGACCGGTCGCGCGTCGGGCCCGAACCACGTTTCGCCAACGCCCAGCCGCCGGAGCGGGTAGACGTCCAACACCACCAGCACGAGCGGCAACGTGATGCCCATCCCCTTGCTCAGCAACGAGGCCGCATAGGCCACCAGAGACGCAACCAACCAGCGCCTGCGGAGCCGCGCGTCGTCGCCCGCGCCCTGAGCCCGCAGATATGCCAGCAACGTCAGCACGAAGAACAGCCCGCTGACCACGTCTCGCCGCTCAGTCGCCCACACGACCGATTCAACCCGCAACGGATGGACCCCAAACAGCAGGGCCGCAATCCCCGCCGCCACGCACAGCCCCGGGGCGGCCCGCCCCACGGACTGACCAGCCACGATGCAGAACAGACGCCGCGCCAGGAAGTAGAACGCCAGCACCGTCGCCGCGTGAAACAGCAGGCTGGTTAGATGGTATCCGCGGGGGTCCATCCCCCAGATGACGTAGTCGGCCCCCAACGTGATCCAGGTCAACGGCTGATACGGCCCGGCGTGGAACGTCGTGAACATCCACCGAAGCTGCGGCCACCCCAACCCGCGGTAGTTGGGGTTCTCCACGAAGTTCAGCCCGTCGTCCCAGTTGACGAACCCATTGCCCAGCGACGGCAAGAAGGCAAGTGCCGTCAACACAACGACACCGGCCGGCACGACCCACCCCGCCCACGGACGAGACACCCCCTCGTCCCGCTGCCCCAGTCCGCCTTCAATCGAGCTGTCCGCGCAACCGCCTTGGCCCATACAGGATAATGTACCCGAGGATTCGCTGTCCGGACCAGTCACGAGGCGTGTCCCGGACAGCCTTACACCTCAAGCACTGCCCCGACTTGGTTCGGCACTACTTCTTCGACCGCTTCTGGAGCCATCCCACGTCGCGGTGGCCGTAGGTTTGGGTGGCCATCGGCTTGGGGGCGGCCCAGCGGACGCCGTTGGTGATGACCCGCAGGACGTTCTTGTCGTAGTAGATCGGGTACGACTCGTGCCCGGGCCTGAAGTAGAAGATCCGACCGGCCCCGCGCTGCCACGTGCATCCGCTGCGGAAGACCTCGCCGCCCTCGAACGAGCTGATGAAGATCTGTTCGTCAGGCTCGGGGATGTCGAAGTGCTCGCCGTACATCTCGGTCTTGGGCAGGATGAAATGGTCGTCGATCCCCTCGACGATCGGGTGCCCGGGCTTGGTGACCCACAGGATCTCGCGCTCGTCGGCTTCGCGCCACTTGAGCATGCACGTCGTACCCATCAGCCGCGTGAAGATCTTGCTGAGGTGGGCCGAGTGCAGGCAGATCAAGCCCATCCCCGCGTGCACCCGCTGCCGGACCTTCTCGACGATCTCGTCGCTCACCTCGTGATGGGCCATGTGACCCCACCAGGTCATCACGTCGGTGCTCTTCAGCACGTGGTCCGTCAGGCCGTGCGACGGCTCGTCGAGCGTCGCCGTCCGGACCCGGATGCCCGGTTGGGCGCTCAAGTGCTGGGCGATCGCCCCGTGCATGCCGTTCGGATAGATCTTCGCGACCTTCTTGACGGTCCGCTCATGCCGCCCCTCGTTCCAGACGGTGACGCGGATGGTACTGCGCGCCTTGGCCATGGCTTGTCCCCTTGTTGGTGCGCCTTTGCGCACCGCTTTTCCCTTCGTCTCGTACAAAAGGTGCGTCTAGACGCACCCTACCTCTTGAGCGACTGGCCCAGGGCCTCGATGGCCCGTGCGACGCGGTCGCGGTAACGGCCGATGGTATCAGGATCGTGGCTGTAACTCGATACGTCGACGGCCACGCCGCGTGGAATCGTCAGGAGCTTCTGATGCTCGGTCACGTCGATGCCGCGGGCTCGGGCCTGGCCGACGCGGTCGCGGAGCAGCCACAGGTACTCGTAGTCCTCTACGCCGTCGCGGATCATCTCGAGCCGTATCGACGGGACGCGCTTGCCCTTCGAGATATAGACCAGCTGCCCATCGCCGCGGCCGTCGGCGCCGACGTTCCGCCCGCCGGTCCGGTCGAGGTCGTTGTTGCAGTGGCCGGCCCAGTAGAGATTGCCCGTCAGAGCGTACTTCCACATCAACAAGAACGACATGCGGGCACACGCAGCCGGGTGCGGAATCGAGTACGTCGGTCGCGGATACGGATCGCCGCAGTTGTACCACCACAGTTCCTTGCCCCTGGCGCGCAAATCCGCGAGACGCTTGTCGATGTCCCTGTGGCTGAAATACGGCACGTGCGGGCAGTAGATGTCCGCCACCTCGTGCCACTGCTCGCTCGGGGACATGACGATGAGGATCTTCAGATCGGGGACGGCCTCGCGAACGACGCGACCGACGGCGATCAGCTCTTTCGTGTAGGCGAGGTTCGGCTCGTCCCACAGATAGAAGAAGCAGCGGTCGAACCACCCCTTCTGGCGAAGGTGTTGCGTGAAGCACCGCAGCCAAGCGATCATCCGTCGCTTGGCCTGCTCGCCGTCAAGCGGATTCATGGACACGTCGACGGCCTTGCCCATCGCCTCGTCGACGAACTTGCGGTGCAACCGACCGGGCTTAAACCCACCGCCGTCGCCTGCACTGAGTGGCAGGCCGAAGACCGTCAAGCCCAGCTCGAAGCACCGCTGCATGACGCGGTCGTACTCGGTGAAGTCCATCGCGATCGTGCCGTCCTTGCGCAGGAGATAGCGCGGCTCGGCGATCGATCCCGTGCAGGGCCCGCCCCCCGTGCCGGCCCGATGGCGGAACGTCACGTCGCAGACACCGCCCCCGCCGCAACTGATGACGCGTTTCGTGTGGGCGATCACGGGCAGGTCGAAATCGTAAACGCGAACGCGCAACGCCAGCTCGACGGGATGGACGCCGGTGGCGGCGATTCGAACGACGGTCCCGTAGTCCCCGGCCGGCGTGCCGCGCGGCGCGTAGAGGCGAAGCCACAGCGACTGCTGTTGGCCGGCGGGAACGGTCAGGGCGCCCAGCGGCAGGATCGGATCCGGCCAGGAGACGCCGCCGATGATCACGTGACCGACGCGCACCACCTCGACGTACTCGGCGGGAATGACGTGGTCTCTACCCGCATGTTTGAGGGGCGCGACGTTGACCTGCAGATCCGTCAGATCCGTGTCCCCCGCGATCAACGCGATCTGGATGGCCTCGTACTCATGCCTGGCCAGCGACATCCGCCCTGTCACGGTCAGCTGCTCGGCCCGGAGGGGATCGGCGGGTCGGATCTTGGCCATGGCCGGCGCCCAGCTCGCGATGTAGTCGGGCGGCTTGCCGTCGTTGAACCGGGCCAACAGTGACGCGGCCTTGATCCGAAGAATCATAGCGTCAAGCTTGTCCATCTCCGACGTGATCGCTGTCAGCGTCTCGCGGATCTTGGCCGACGGGACCTCGTCAAGTCCGTCGAGCCGCTCGCGCTGGCGCCTCAGCCGGGCCTGGGCGTCCTGGATCTGACGACGACCGACCTCTGCCGCAGACGTCGCCAATGCCCGCAACCGCGCTTCGAGTGTCTTGGCACGCACACGCAGGGGATTCAGCCGCGACAGCGCCGCCCGCCCGGTGCGCACGCCGACCGCGTCGAAGGACCACGTCGAATCGACACCCACCGCACCGCCGGCGAACCCATGGACGCGGACGTAGCGGACCGGCGCCTCGATCGGCAGGGCCGACGTCACTGCCTTCGCCGAGAGCTTGACCTGACCGAGTTGGTGGAAGTGCTTGTCCGAACCGGCGACGAAGACCGTGATCGACTTGGCATGCCCCGGGCCGACCTGCTTGTGTACCAGCGCCAGATCCCCCCACGCCACCTCCGTCCCGAGGTCGACGGTGATGTTCCCGCCGTCGTTCCAGCCGTTGTGGATGACCAGCCTGGCGAACCGCCCGTCGGGCGGACCGAGGAGGGCATTCGGCTCGACCCAGTCCGGCTTGGGCAGGTCGGGACGCTGCTTGTCTACATCGGTCGCGATGACCTGCCGGGCCCAGAACGCAAGCGAGGCATCACCCGCACGGGGCGCCTGGGCCTCGAGCGTCAGGGGCACGATCATGCACAATGCGACGGTGGTCACGTCGAAACGTCCCTTCAAACCGGCAGCGCATACGACTCGCGGTAATCGCGGGTCATGAGGCGGGCGGCCTCGGCATCGCCGACGAGGGTCTCGGCCTTGTCATCCCAGCGGATCTTGCGATTGACCCGCAGCGCGATGTTGCCCAGATGACAGACCAGGTTCACCTTGTGGTGGTAGGCCACGTTGCAGCTCGGCGTCTTTCGGGTCTTGATGCACTGCACGAACTCGTCGTAGTGATTGTGGGCCGGCGGGGTGGGGATGTCCTTCAGGTCCTCGTCCTTGATGCGGTCGCCCTCGGTCCAGATGCCGTGCTTGCCGTAGTCGGCCGCCAGCGTGCCGTTGGTCCCCTGAAATGCCACACCGATCCGCCGCCTCATCTTGCAGGGCACGATGGCGGTCTTGTTCGGCTTGCTCCGCGTCGTCGGCGTCGGCGCGCCGGTCTGGAGCTCGTAGCCGTAGCTGTTCGCACTGCTGTGCGACCACATCACGGTCATGCCCGCAAAGTCGTAGAGGACGTACTGACTGTCGGGCGTCTCGGCGTTGTCGTCGACGGCCCACCGGCCGCCCGACGCCGCCACGCCCGTCGGGGCGGCCAGATCCGGCAGGGCGTAGAACCACAGGTCGATCAGGTGCGGCGCCATCGCCGTGATCCACCCGCCACCGTAGTCCCAGAAGTAGCGGAACCAGCCCGTCTTGAACTTGTTGATGTTGAACGGCGAGACCGGCGCCGGCCCCAGCCAGAAATCCCAGTTCAGCCCACCCAGCGGCTCGACGTCTGCCGGCTTGCCGATCCCGTCGGGTGCCTCGTTGCAGACCATCCAGCCTCGAACGTGCGTGATCTTGCCCAGGACGCCGGCACGGACCAGCTCGACGACGCGCTTGTAGTTGGCCCCCGAGTGGATCTGCGTGCCGACCTGGGTGACCCGCTTGCGTTCGCCCGCCACCTTGCGGAGCAGCAGCGACTCATGAACGTTGTGGGTCATGGGCTTCTCGACGTAGACGTCCTTGTCGGCCAGGCAGGCGGCCAGGGCGATCGGCCCGTGCCAGTGCGTGGGCGTGGCGATGACCACGCCGTCGACGTCCTTTCGGTCGAGCACCTCGCGGTAGTCCTCGTAGGCCTGGCAGTTGCCGCCCGCCAGCTTGGCCGCCCGTTCGCGATGCGGCTTGTAGACGTCGACAGCGGCGACAATCTCCGGGTCGCGGAGCGCCCTGAAGGAATTGAGCAGCGCCGTCCCCCGCCCGGCTACACCGATACTGGCCAGACGAACACGCTCGCTGGGCGGCGCCTTGGATGGTTTGGGCCTGGTGGCCGGCCGCTCTGCCCCCATCGCACTCCCTGTCGACACCACCAGCGCCCCGCTCGAAAGGCGAATGAAGTCGCGCCTGTCCAGATCGTCGCTCATGATTCAACCCCGCTGACGTTTCAGCCAGTGACACGTTCGCCGCGCGGACCGGCCGTTGCCACCGATCGGGCGGTATGATACCAACTCAGCGCGGGGTGGCACAGGTGCGGCCGATCGAGCTGCCCAACTGTCGAGACCTGGCGAGGTGCGTGATGAAGCACAAGACGCTGGTGCGGATCCTGCTCAAGATCCTGGGCGTGTTTCTCTTCACCGAGGCGCTGAATAGTCTAATCAGTTCAGGGCTCTGGCTACTGAACGACCTGATGGATCCGACCTCAGCGACGAGCACGCTGTGGTATTTCCGCTTGAGCGGCCTGATCCAAGGCCTGCTCAAGACGTTCCTGGCTATCTACCTGTTCTTCGGCGGGACGTGGGTGGTCAACAAGATCATCCCCAGCAACCGCCCGTACTGCCCGGAATGCGGATACGAGCTGACCGGCCTGGTCCGAAACCGATGCCCCGAATGCGGCACGCCGCTGTCCGAGGACCTACTCGCCTCGTCCCGAAGCGCTGGCGGCGCCGACGGGGCGTGCTGAGTGGCGTCGGCCCTCGGCGGACATGACGCATTCGAGCGAACGACCCAAGCGTTGATGCAGGTGCAGCCCAGAGATCAGCCATGCACCCCAAGACGACAGCACGACTTGGCCTCAAGCTGATCGGCGTGTTCCTCCTGATCCACGGGTCCCTGGCCTTCCTCGACCGCTTCCAGCCGATCTTGCTCAGCTTGACCTTCGGCGCGACGGGGCGTGCCGATCAGTTGCTGGCAAGGCTCCCCTATCCAGTGCTCACGCTGCTCTTGACGGTCCCTGTTGGGATCTACCTGGTTCTGGGCGGCGCGTGGCTCGCATCCCGGATCGTCCCGGACAACAAACCGCGTTGTCCCGAGTGTGGCTATCAGCTCGCGGGGTTGGACGCCGAGCGGTGCCCCGAATGCGCCACGCGCCTGCCACAAACGAGCGGCCCGCTCCGAGCGCAAGATGCGAGCGTCTCGCCCAAGCCGGTGGTGCGCGTGCTTGTCAGGTTGCTGGGCGTCGCCATCATCGTGCTCAAGCTCGACGAGTTGACCTGGGAGGCCACCTTCTTCGCGTCCGATCTCCTCGGGTTCGGCCAGTATGACCGGCCGTGGGCTCGGCCGGCGGAGCTCTCCGACTTCCTGACGATCGGGCTGGGTCTGTACCTGCTGCTCGGCGGCGGCTGGGTCGCGGATCATCTGTTGTTGTGGGCACGGCCTCGAGGCCCGGACCGCCAGAACAAGGCGGACATCACCGGGCGCGGACCCCACGGCAGCCGAGGGATGGTGTTCGCATTCGTCAGGCTGCTGGGCTTGATCTTCCTCGTGTTGGGTGGGCGAGGACTGCTGGCGCTTGTGTCCTGGCTCATGCAAGACTACCTCCAGTTCGGATACGAGCGTGGATGGGTGCCCTACGCCGGCAGGGGCTTGGCGGAGGCGTTGAAGCTGGTGGTCGGGGGGTACTTCTTCTTCCGCGGGCGATGGGTCACCGACAGGCTGCTCGGATCGGATCGGCCAGACACAGCCAAGCGCAGCGTCGTCCAGGCCGGGGAAGATACTGCGCTCGGTCGGGCGGTGGTGATGCTGCTCGGCATCACGTGTCTCGTGCTGGCGATGGCGCAGCTGTGTTGGACCGGGCCGTGCTTGCTTTACTGCTATCTCATGTGGGGGTCGGACAGCTACAACTTCCCACACGAAGCGGTCAAGACGGTGGTCTTCTGCTTGCAGGCCGGCGTGGGGATCGCCCTCTTGCTCGGAGCGGATCGGGTGCTGCGCAGGTTGACGCATGGTGGGTTCCACTCGGTCGGTGAAGCAAAGGCCTCGACCCACGAGGAGCTGCAGCGCGATTGGCCTGTGCCAGTCCAACGAAACAGGGCTTGGGTCTCTCTGCTGCTGGGCATCCTTGGGGTGTACCTCTGCATTGTCGGAACGGCCGAACTGCTTCAGGCAATCGGTTGGGTGGTCCATACCGTCCTCGAACCGGGGTGGTTCAGTCTTCAGGACCAACTCGCCGTTGCGACGCCGCACTTCCTTCGGGTGGCCATTGGCGTGTGGCTGCTCTGGGCCCACCGGCGCCTGGCCCAATGGATCGTCCCGCCACACCGGGCCTACTGCCCCGCCTGTGGCTATGAATCGAAGGCCGATGCCGGCCCGAACTGTCAGGAATGCGACGCGCCCCTCGACGCCGTGGCCAAACCGGCGCCGGTCTCCTAGAATAGTCCTCTGCGGGCGAAGTCAGCTTGAGATGATCGATATCAGCGTCCTCTACTGCGGGTTCGAGTCCCCCTCCACGCCGCACCGGTACGGCCGGGCGATCAGGCGGGATGTGCCCGGGCATCAGCGGATGGCGGTGGCCACCTCCGCGATGGACCGCCGGCCGATCGTCGTGTGGAACATCACGCAGACCTGCAACCTCAAGTGCGTCCACTGCTACAGCGACAGCGAGGCAAAGGCCTATGAAGGCGAGCTGACCGGTGAGGAAGTCCGCCGCGTGCTTGACGACCTGGCAGCGTACAAGGTGCCGGCCGTGTTGTTCTCCGGCGGCGAGCCGCTGATCCGCCCGGACCTGTTCGAGCTGATCGCGTACGCCCGAGATCTGGGCCTGCACGTCGTCATCAGCACGAACGGCACGCTGATTACGCCGGACATCGCCAAGCGGTTGGTCGACCTGAAGCTGGCGTACGTGGGCATCTCGTTGGACAGCGCCACGCCGGAGGTGCACGACAAGTTCCGCGGCGTACCCGGCGCGTTCGAGCGGACGATGCGGGGGTTCCGAAACTGCGTCGAGGCCGGTCAGAAGGTGGGGCTTCGGCTGACGTTGTCGCGGCCCACCTTCGAGAACCTCGACGGCGTGTTCGACTTCATCGAGCGCGAGCGGATCAACCGGGCGTGCTTCTACCACCTCGTGCCGACCGGACGGGGCAAGGGCGTGCTGGATCTGACACTGGCCGAATCCCGCCAGGCCATGGATACGATTCTGCGTCGCACACGCGGGTTCCACGATCGCGGGCTCGGCATCGAGATCCTGACCGTGGACAACCACTGCGACGGGCCCTATATGTACCTCAAGATGAAGGCCGACGGCGATCCGCGGGCCCAGGACGTCGGCGAGATGCTCGGTTGGAACGGCGGCGGGCTGTACAGTTCCGGCGTGGGGATCGGCTGCATCGACTTCCACGGCGACGTGCATCCCGATCAGTTCTGGATGCACACGTCGTTGGGCAGCGTTCGGCAGCGCCCGTTCAGCGAGATCTGGCAGGACACGTCGAACGACCTGATGGCGGGACTGAAGGACCGTCGTCCCCGGCTGAAGGGACGCTGCGGTGCATGTGAGTTCCAGCCTCTGTGCGGGGGTGCGTTGCGGGTCCGGGCGGAGCTGATGACGGGCGACCCGTGGGCGGCGGACCCGGCGTGCTATCTGACCGACGAGGAGATTGGCCTGACGTCGGGGGACAACCAGGCCTCACCCTAGAACGGGGGAGAGACGATGTCCGATGATTCGATGGAACGGCCGAAGCTGAGATCGTCGATCGACGTGGCGCCGGTCGAGCAGGACGGGCGACAGATGCTGGTCCTGTACGACGCGGCCGGCCTGGCCGCCGGCAACCTGGGGCTGACCCAGGGAGCGTTCGCGATCGTCACGCTCATGAACGGGCAGAATACGCTGAACGACATCCTGGCCATCTTCGCCCAGCAGTTCAGACAAGAGCTGCCCAGCGAGAGACTGGTAGAACTACTGCACCAACTCGACCGCAACGGGATGCTGGAGGGGCCGAGGTTCGAGGCCCGCTTCGAGCAACTGGCGGAGTCCTACCGCAAAGCCGACGTCCGACCGTCGCAAGCCATGTCGGCCGACGTGAAGCCGGATCAACTGCGGGACAACCTGCGCGCGATAATCGATGAGGGTCAGCCCTCGACGGACGGCCAGCGCGTGGTGGGACTGATCGCGCCGCACCTGGACTACGAACGGGGCCGGCCCTGTTACGCCGAAGCCTACGCTCAGCTCCGCGACCGCGACGACGTCGACCGCTTCGTGATCCTGGGAACGAACCACTTCGGTCGATCGGAGACGGCGGTGTGGACGATCAAAGACTACGACACGCCGCTTGGCCGGGCCGAGACCGACCGGGAGTTCATCGACAGGTTGCGCGAGCGGTGCGGCGCTGACCTGGGCGTGCAGGAGCTGGACCACGCTCGCGAGCATTCGGTGGAGTTACAGGTCATCTTGCTCAAGGCACTGCTCGGATCGCGTCCGGTGAAGATCGTGCCGGTGCTGTGTCCCGACGCGTGCGGGCCTGGAGGCCTGAGGCCCGCGAGCGGAACCGGGCCCGGTCTGGACGACGTGGCGGCGGCGCTGGCGGACGTGGTGACAGAGACACCGGGCCACACATGCGTCATCGCGGCGGCCGACCTGAGTCACGTCGGCAGGCGATTCGGCGACGACCGCGACCTAGACGATGCGTTTCTCCAGGACGTTCAGGCCGAGGACCGGGCGCTCCTGGACCTGCTGGAAGCCGGCGACGCCGACGAGTTGGTCTCCCGGCTTCGAGATAGGGAGAACCCCTATCGCGTTTGCAGTGCGGGGGGGCTCTACGTCCTGCTGCGAGCGGTGCGGGGCTGCACGGTCCGGGTGCTGCGCTACCATCAGGCGGTCAATCGCGAAGAGCACACGGGCGTGACCTGTGCGGCCGCGGTCATGACGCCGGGTAACGCGGCTCAGGAGGGGTAACGGCTCGTGGGCGAAGCGGAAGATCACGTTCGAATCGTGCTGCCGCGGCGATGCCTGGTCGTCCTGTCGGGGATCCCGGCCAGCGGCAAGTCGACGTTCGCCCACCGACACTTCCGACCGACCGAGGTGGTCAGCTCCGATTGGTGCCGGGCGACGATCTGCGACGACGCCATCAACCAGGCGGCCAGTCGCGACGCCTTTGACCTCATGCACGACATCATCGCCAAGCGGATGAAGTTCAACCGGCTCTGTGTGGCCGACGCCACGCATCTGACGCACGCGTCGCGCAAGCGGCTCATCGATCTGTCCGGACGCTATGGCTATCCCGCCTGTCTGATCGTGTTTGACGTAGCAGCCGACGAGTGCAAACGGCGCGACGCGCGGCGCCCGGATTTCCGGGTCGGTGAGGACGTCATCGACGACCACGCCAGCCGGCTCGCGGTTGACGTCGACCGGCTCGGCGCGGAGGGGTTCTTTGGGGTCTGGGTCCTCGGCACAGACCAGGTCGACCAGGTAGAGGTAGTCTTCGAGACGCACGCGGCGGAGAAGGAGCGGCCGGACCGACGGGCCATCGAGCCATGACGCCGGACGCCTACTACCATCGGCTGATCAGCGGCCGGCAGCGCGGGCCGGTCGCCTCGCTGCTGCGTGGCGGCCTGACGCTGCTGTCCTGGCCGTACGGCGCGGTCGTGGGCATCCGAAACGCCTACTACGACCGCACGGATCGCGGGGTTCGGCGCGCGTCGGCGCCGGTCATCAGCGTGGGCAACCTGGTGGCGGGCGGGACGGGCAAGACGCCGATGGTGATCTGGATCCTGCAACGTCTCGCCGAGCTGGGACGTCGCCCGGCCGTGCTGATGCGCGGATACGGCGCCGGGGCGAGGGGATGTTGCCAGGCCAACCAGGCGCTTCAGGACGCGATCCACGGCTGCGAGAACGACGAGGCCCGCGAGATCCGACGTCGCTGCCCACGTGCGGATCTTCTGATCGATCCCGACCGCGTGGCCGGTGCGGACAAGGCCGCTGCGATGGGATGCGATGTCCTGGTGATGGACGACGGATTCCAGCACCGGCGGTTGGGGCGCGACCTCGACATCGTCCTGATCGACGCGACGGACCCGTTCAGCGCCGGGTTGCTGCCGCGGGGAATGCGCCGTGAGCCGGTCGGCTCGCTCGTTCGCGCCGGCGTGGTCGTCGTCACACGGGCCGATCAGGCAACCGGCGAAGTCCTGCAAACGCTGCGGCAGCAGGTGACCAGATTGGCGCCGGACGCACCGGTCCTCGCCGCACGTCATCGCCCGATCGAGCTGTGCGACCAGTCCGGCCGATGCGACGCCGACATGCGCGTCGACGCGATGGCCGGCCGCCGCGCCTGGGTGTTCGCCGGCCTGGGGAATCCGACGGCCTTCATCGCGACGGTCGAGGGGATGGGGTTCGAAGTCACCGGCCGACAGTTCTATCCCGATCACCACACGTGCTCCGACGCCGAGCTGGACGAGATGGCGAGCCAGGTGGCGCAGGCCGGCGCGGACGTCGTGTTGACCACCGAGAAGGACGCGGTCAAGCTACCGCCGGATCGTCCCGACTGGCCCGCGCCGCTGCGCGTCGTCCGCGTCGGGATCGAGTTCCTCGGCGGCGACGCCGAGACCATGAGCCGGCTGATCGACCGGGCGGTCAGCGCCGATGGCGCCCCGATCGACCGCAAGGACGTGCCCGATGACCAAGCCCTATCAACCGATTGACGCATCGAAGCTGACGACGTTCTCGATCGGTCGCCGTCGACACAAGGTCGCGCTGGACGCGATGGCGAAACTGCCGCCGCCGGGCGTATCGGTCGGTGAATGGCTCGATTCACTGCCGTCGGTGCTGGGTGCGGCCGAGTTCCGCGCGGTGGTCGATGCCGTCGTTGCGGCCCGTCAGGCGGATCGCCCCGTGGTGTTCGCGATGGGGGCGCACGTCGTCAAGGTGGGCTGCGGACCTATCGTGGTGGACCTGATCCGCCGCGGCGTGGTGACGGCCGTGGTCGGCAACGGCGCGACGGCCATCCACGACGTCGAGCTGGCCTGCACGGGCCAAACGAGTGAGGACGTAGCTGACGCCCTCCACGACGGCCGGTTCGGCATGGTCCAGGAGACGGCCGACTTCTTTGCCGAGGCCGCCGCGCGGGGTGCCCGCGACAGCGTCGGACTGGGCGCGGCCGCGGGCCAGTTGCTGTTCGAGCAGGACCCTCCCCACATCGACGTCAGCATCCTGGCCGCCGCCCATCAGGCCCGCATCCCCGCGACGGTCCACGTCGCCGTCGGCACCGACACGGTGCACATGCATCCCCAGGTCGACGGCGCGATGCTGGGCCAGGCCAGCATGACCGATTTCCGGTTGATCTGCAGCGTCGTGGCCGACCTCGGCGCGACCGGCCCGGGCGGCGCGGGCGGCGTGTGGTGCAACATCGGCTCGGCCGTCCTGCTGCCGGAGGTGTTCCTGAAGACCGTGGCGGTCGCCCGCAACCTCGGTGCGGATCTGGACGCGATGGTGACCGCCAACTTCGACATGCTGGGCCAGTACCGCGCACGCCAGAACGTCGTGCACCGCCCGCCGCAGCCGGGCAAGGGCCACGAGATCATCGGTCAGCACGAGATCCTCTTGCCGCTGTTGCGTCAGGCCATTATCGAACGCACTTGAGCGCCCCGGGGCGTCCGCCTCCGGGTTTCCCGACGAGCGATCCGGGCGCCGACGGCGCCCGGATCGCTCGTTCGCTTTGCATCTGGCCCGGACGGATCGTTTCAGTTAGGGTGATGCGCGGTGGCGTGATGATCGGTCGAGACGCAATGGGATTGCTGACGGACCTGGTCGGCCCGTTCCGACCCAGGACCGTGTCACTCGTCGGCGCCGGACCGGGCGATCCGACCCTAGTATCCATTCGCGGTGCCGTTCGGATCACCCAGGCGGACGCGATCCTGTACGACCGGCTGGCCAGTCCGACGCTGCTGCGGCTGGCCCGGCCTGACGCGGTGCTGATCTCGGTCGGCAAGACACCGACGCGGCATGCCGTGCCGCAGGACCAGATCCAGCGCATGCTGATCGAGCACGCCCGATCAGGCCAACGCGTGGTGCGGCTCAAAGGCGGGGACCCGTTCGTGTTCGGGCGCGGGGGCGAGGAGGGCGAGGCCCTCGCCGAGGCGGGGATCGCGTTCGAGGTCGTCCCGGGCATCACGGCCGCCATCGCTGCGCCCGCCTACGCGGGCATCCCCGTAACGCATCGCGATTGGACGTCGACGTTCGCGCTGGTCACCGGCCACGAAGACCCGACCAAGCCCGAGTCGAGCATCGACTTCGCCGCCCTGGCGCGGATCGGGACGGTGGCGTTCTACATGGGGGTCAAACAACTGGCCGCCAACTGCCGCAAGCTCGTCGAAGCCGGCCTGGACCCCGAGACCCCCGCCGCCCTGATCCGATGGGGAACGCGGCCGGACCAGCGGACGCTGACGGGCACGGTCTCGTCGCTGCCCGCGCAGGCCGAGGCCGCCCAGATCCGCCCGCCCGCCATGACCCTCATCGGGCGAGTCGTGGGCCTGCGAGCTCGGCTGAACTGGTTCGAGGCCCGACCGTTGTTCGGCCAGCGAATCGTCGTGACGCGGACCCGACAGCAGGCGTCCGAGCTGGCGGGTCGGCTGGGGGACCTGGGCGCGGACGTCATCGAAGCCCCGACAATCCGGATCGCGCCGCCCGATGACTTCGACGCGATCGACCAGGCGCTCCGGCGGATCGAGCAGGTGGACTGGCTGATCCTGACCAGCGTCAACGGCGTGGACGCGATGGTCGACAGGCTACGCGCGTGCGGCCTGGACGCCCGTGCGCTGGCAGGATGCCGGATTGCGGCGATCGGACCGGCCACCGCCGACCGGTTGCGACAATGGTTCATCGAGCCCGAGCTCGTCCCAGATCGATTCGTGGCCGAGGCCCTGGCCGAGAGCATCCTGAAACTCGGCGACGTTCGGGGCAAGCGCTTCCTGCTGCTGCGGGCCGACATCGCGCGTCCCGCCCTGCGTGAAGCGCTTGCCGAGGCCGGTGCGGTCTGCGACGACCTGGCGATCTACCGCACGGAACCCGCCGACGCCCTGCCCGATGACGTGACCGCCGGCCTGGCGGACGGCGCCATCGACTGGATCACGTTCACCAGCAGCTCGACGTTCACGAACTTCCTGGATCTGCTGGATGAGGCGGGGCGGACCGCGCTGCGCGACGTCCGCCTGGCCAGCATCGGCCCGATCACTTCGCAGGCCATTCGCGCCGCCGGCTACGAACCGGCCGTCGAGGCCACCCCCCATACGATTGATGGACTCACAGAAGCCATCCTCGCCGCGGTCTCGTGACCCCTGCCACAAGGACGCCACGGCAAGAGATGAAGGGTAGACCGCGCGTCGCGTCGCGCTACAGCTCCGATTCGGGCCGAGCCGTCTCGGTCGGTCCGGGAGCGACCTGGCCGACTTCGTCGGTCCGCATCGCGAACGTCGCGTCGATGGTCTTGTCGGCGCACAGATCGTGCAGGACCTCGACGACCTGTGCGTAAGACAGGCCCAGTCCCTGGCGCTTATCCTCAGGGACATCCGGGGGGCGTCTGCCCAGCGTCAGGACCAGGCAGGCCACGTCGGTTGGACAGGGAATCGGCGGACTCATTCGTCCCGAGATCGGCGTCTGCCGCACGAGCTTCAGCTTCTCGGCACCAGCATCGGCGGCGAGGGTCACCGCGCCGTTGCGGTGCACGTAGAAGGCGGGGGTCTGACAACGCATGCCCGACCCGAACAGCGCGATGCGTTGCTGTCCCGAGCGCTGGGCGGCCACCAGAAAGCCGCCTCGAGAGGGAACCAGATCCAGCAGGAAGCCGCCCTTCCCACCCACCTTGAGCGTCTGGATTGAGCTGTCCTCCTGTTCCAGCAGCGCCTCGTAGGCCAGCTGGCGGATCCGCTCATCGTCCGCGTCCAGGAGCGGCCGGAGGGCCAGGATCGCCTGCCCGGTCCTCTCCGTCCGTCCCAGCTCTTCGATCGCCAACTCACGGAAGGGGCTTTCGGCGTTGTTGGCGTGTCGGGTCACCACACTTAGGGCCAGATCGTCCCCCAACCGAAGGCCCGTGCGGCCGGCAAAGTAGCTCACCCCGGGCTCCTTGTGCGTGTACAGCTTCCGAATCGACGGCAGGGCCGTCTTGCCCAGGCCCTCCCAGGCCAGGGAGATGTCGGCAAGGGCGGCCTCAGGCTGGACGGCCTCCTCACACAGCTCCCGGAGTCGCAGATCAGCGAACGACGGGCTGGCCGGCACGTACAGGTGCACCAGCAGTTGCAGAAAATGCGCCTCTTGACCTTGCCACGCCTCCGGTATACGCAGGTCCACCGAGTGCGCGTCCGGTGCGTCGGCCGTCTTGCGCGGCTCGACCCCGAAACGACGGTTGATCAGCCGCATCAGCCGACTGGCAATGGCCGCCGACGGATTGGTCAACACGAGCCGGATTCGGCGGGCCTCGGTCGCACGCCCACCGCCGATCACGCGTCCCACCCGAGGGTCGGCCTTGGTCGCGGCGTCCTTCTTCAGGCCAAACGGATTGATGAAAACCTGGCCCATCCCCTCGCCGAGGATCCGCCCCTCGACGGGTTGGCCGTTTGCCCACAGCTTCAAGCTGCATGGCATCAACCAGCCGTTCTCGAGCGAGCTGACGTCGGTCCCCGACAACGCGCGAACGGTCAGATCGAACGTCGCGCCCACCTGAGCGGCCGCGGGGATCTCGCCATACACGGTCACCACGGCCGTCTCTTCGCTGTCGAGCAGCCTCTCTGGACTGTAGCGCTTCAGCGCCTTGTAGGCCTGACCCAGGCGATACCGCCGACGCATGTCGTCCAGCATGTACTCGCGAATCGGACGCGGACACTGGCTCGACCCGGTCTTGGCCAGCCCGACCACCAGACCGTACCCGCCGACCGACATCCGCCGAAGCCCCTCTACCCAGGCCACCGTCTTGATCGTGTCCCGGACGCCTGCGGATTCCTCCCGCGGGTCCTTCTCATCAAGAACGTTCTCGGCCTCGGCGGACTTGTCGTCCTGTTTGGCGAACCAGGTCGTCTGGCCGTCCGCGCTACAGCCGACCGCGTAAACCGCAAGTGCAAAGGTGACTGAAGCCAGTGCGGCTGCTAAGCACAGCCTTCGCATGGCAGGCATGGTCTGGTCCTCCCTGACCCGTCTCGCCACCGAGCCGTCGCGCACCGCGCCCTGGCGGCGAGCTCCTGCATCACCAACGAGAGCACCCCCGCTCGCTCCCGGGCGGATCCTCGGATCTGCCCGTCCCGGACAGACGACTCCATACTACTAGATCGGCAAATCCGGCCAAATTCAGCATTATCGGACGTCGCGTTGGCTGTCGATCTCGGAGAAAAACGATTGGCCAACCTAGAATAGGTCAATCCCCCATGCACGTGCCGACCGCCCGGGCGGCCGCGATCAGGGGGTGATCCGCCGGCACGAGCCGCTGCCGGTCGGCCACATCCTCGATGGCAACGTCGGTGAGTCGGCCCTCCCGCATCGCCACCATCCGGTTGTACTGCCCGGCCATGAGCATCTCGACCGCCAGGTGGCCGAACCGCGTCGCCAGGACCCGGTCGAAGCTGCACGGGGTCCCGCCGCGCTGGATGTAGCCGAGAATCGTGGCGCGGACGTCCAGGTCGGTCTTGTCGGTGATCTGATCGGTCAGCACACGGGCGATGCCGCCCAGTCGGATGGGGTCGGGGCTGTCGGCCACAATGCGCTGGATCACCTGCTGGCCGCCGATGGGCTTGGCCCCCTCGCTGACGGCAATGATGGTGAAGGCCTTGCCGCCCTCGTTGCGCCGCACGCAGAAGTCGCAGATGGCGTCCAGGTCGTAGGGGATCTCCGGGATGAGGATGACGTCCGCCCCGCTGGCGACGCCCGCGTGCAGCGTCAGCCAGCCCGCGTTTCGGCCCATCAGCTCGACGATCATGACGCGATGGTGCGACGAAGCGGTCGTGTGGATCCGGTCCAACGCCTCGGTGGCGGTCTGCACGGCCGTCTGGAAACCGAACGTCACCTCGGTGTGCATCAGGTCGTTGTCGATGGTCTTGGGCACGCCCACGCAGCGCAGGCCGTGCCGGATCAGGTTGGCCGCGCCGCTCATCGTCCCATCGCCGCCGACGCAGACGAGGGCGTCGAGGCCCCGTTCCGCGGCGTGGGCGATGACGCGATCCGTGACGTCCTCGAAGATCGGCTGACCGTCGTCGTCCTCGCCGACCGCGTACCGGGCGGGATTGGCCTTGTTCGTCGTGCCCAGGATCGTCCCGCCGACGGTCAGGATGTTGCTGACGTCCAGCGGCTCGAGCGGCCGCATCCGGTTCTCGATCAGGCCCAGGAAACCGTCCGCGATGCCCACGATTTCCAGACCGTACCGGAAGATGCCCGTCTTGGTGACCGCGCGGATGACGGCGTTCAGGCCGGGGCAGTCCCCGCCGCCCGTCAACAAGCCGATCCGCTTCACTCGAGACGTCGTCGCCATGATCGCTCCCCGCGGCGCCGTCCGAGACGGCCCGCGAAACACGTCCCGGCACTCTAGCAGATCGGAGTTGGACCGGCCAGCGAACGAGGCGTCGGAAGCGCACCCCCCTGGGCCCGCCTGTCCCCAGGCGGCTCAGACCGGGCTGGGGACAGCCCGGCTCGGTAGGCGCCGTCACCTCAGATGATCATCTCGACGACAACATCCTCGCCGACACGAAGTCGGCCTTCGTCGATCTTGGCGGGGCAAAGCACTGCCGTGCCCGGTTCGAGCGCGTCGGTGGATTCGCCGGCCTTGATGTGCAGCGACCGCAACCCGCCCAACCACCAGCGCCGGTCGGCCAGGTACATCAGGTCGCCCGGCCCGGCCGACAACCGCGCCAGATCGGTCGGATGGATCAGGACGACAGGGTCGGTGACGTCGTCGGATGCGGTCAGCTTCAGGCGAATCTTCTCGCCGGTCGTCCGCTTGGGCTCGCCGCCCTTGAACCGCCGCCGCCCGGCCGCCAGCGTCCAGATGGTCAGCCCGTCCACGGTCTCGGCCGCCGCGCGGAGCCGCCACGTCAGGAACGTCGCCAGCACACCGATGCCCATGCACGTGACCATGCCGTAGCACGCCCGCATGTACTTGTACTTCTTGTAGAACGCGGCGGCTTCGTCCATCGGCACGCCGTGGGCGAACGGGGTGATGATCTCCGGCACGGCGAACGACAGGACCATCGCCCCCGTGCCCAACACCAGCGTCGCCAGGGCACTGACGCGGTTAAACCGCTTCCACGCGACGGCCAACAGGATGACGGTGATCATCGGCGGCGTGATGGCGGCTGTGAAGGCGGCGTGCGCCGCGTACATCGAGTCGAACCCCAGGAACATCGGCACCAGCAGCACGCCCACCAGCGTCGCGCCGATCGAGAACACCCTCGCCGCCCGCAGGTAGTGCCGATCGTCCTTGCCCGTCCGGATGAACGGTCGATAAATGTCGTTGACCAGGACGGTGGCCACCGCGTTGATCAGCGTGTCGACCGTACTCATCAACGCCGCCACCAACGCCGCCAGCACCAGCCCGAACACGCCGGGCCTGCACAGCAGCTCGGCCACCATCACGAAGACCTGGTTGATCTTGGCCGGATCGTCCAGACCCGGCAGGGCCTCGGGCGACTTGCCGCGAATGGCCGATCCGACCCAGCCCGCGTTGCTCACCGCGATGGCCGTCAGCGGCATCAACACCAGCACGATGATGATGGCGGCCTTGCGGCCCTCGCGCGGGCTCTTGGCCGACAGGAACCGCATCAGCACGCCCTGGTTCATGAAGTAGAACGCGATGCTGTTGGCCACGCCGTCCTGCCAGAACACGCCCACCGCGCTGAACTTCTCGGGCCGGTTGAACTCGGCCATCCCGAACGCGTGCTCGAACGGCAGGTGGATCCAGAACTCACCAAACCCCCCCAGGTAGCTCAAGCCCAACCCGAACAAGACGAACCCCGCGATCAGCAGGATGAACCCCTGCAGCAGGTCGGTCATGATCACGCTGGTCTGCCCGCCGGCGGCGACGTAGATCGCGCAGATCACGGCGATGACGACCACGATGGCCATCAGGTTGAGGTGCTCGACCGACTGCAACGCCTCGATGGGGAACAGCGGCTCGAGGGCCTTGCCCAGCGTGTAGAAGTTGAAGCCGATGTAGCCAATCATGTACAGCAGGATCAACACCGTGCCCGCCACTCGGGCGTCCCGGCCGAACCGCCGCTCGAAGTACTCCGGCACCGACGCGATCCGCATGAAGTAGATGATGGGCAACCAGCCGAACAGGAACAGCGGCATGCTGAACCAGTCGTTCGTGTAGCTCATCGTGGACGACAGGCCGTAGCGATAGCCGGCCTCGGCGTACTTCATGAAGCTGTACGAGCCGACCAGGGTCGCCACGAAACTGACCGAGATCAGCCACCAACTGAACCGCTGACCGCTGAAGAAGAAGTCCCGCGTCGACCGCGTGTAGCGGGCGAACGTCGCGCCGAAGCCCACCATGATGACCAGGTAGATCACCAACACGGCGTGATCGATGGGCTGTCCGTAGGCCTGGGCGAGCATGACTCCTCCTTACAGGAACGGAAACACCAAGACGCTGAGCCCGTGCAGGCCGAGATACAGGAGGAACCCCCCGATCAGGAGCACCAGGTAGCGGCGGCCCTCGGACGTCTTGGTCGACAGCTCGCCCGACCTCAGGACCAACAGCATCATCACCACAAAGATGATCCCGCCGACCACATACTGGTAGATGAAGGACACGGCGTTCATGGTCATGGGATTGGCTCCCGCTGATGGGTTCGACCGGCCGGCATGTGGTTCTAGCCGAAACGCCCGACGGTTTCCAGGGCCCGGGCGGGCCAGCGTTGTGGGTGCCCCATCCTTGGCCTGCGACGGCGTCAGCCGCTCGCGGGCCAAGGGTGGGGGACGGACCAGCCGAGACAGGCGTACGTTCCGAGCGTTCGTCCCCCACCCTTTGGCCCGGCTCGCGTTCCGCGAGCCACGCCAAAGGATGGGGCACCCCCAGGGCCCGGGCGGTCCAGGATTTTGCCGGGACGGGCTGGGCTGCATCGAATACAATGCGCCGCCGCATTCGGCAGTTGTTCTTGCGACGAGGTCCATGTTCGCCGGGCCCGCGACGACCCGGCCAATGAGGAGATTTCCCCATGCCCGAGACCATGCAAGCCCAGGTGTTCTACGAGCCCGAAGACATGCGCCTGGAGCAAGTGCCCGTGCCCAAACCCGCCGATGACCAGGTCCTCTTCGCCGTCAAGGCGTGCAGCATCTGCGGGTCTGACGTCGCCTACTATTACGGCGACAGCTCGCTGGAGACCGAGACCGGCAAGGGCCCGCTGATCTTGGGTCACGAGTTCGCCGGCGAGGTCGTCGAGGTCGGCAAGATCCCCGCCGCCCTGGGCCTGTTCAAGCCCGGCGACCGCGTCGTCGCCGACCCGGTTCAGTACTGCAACGCGTGCGCGTCGTGCAAGAAAGGCCAGGTCAACCTCTGTGAGTTCAAGGACGTGCTGGGCGTCAGCGCGAACGGCGGGTTCGCCGAGTACTGCGTCAGCCACTACACCGGCCTGCACAAGGTGCCCGAGGGCGTGAGCTGGGAACACGCCGCCCTGACCGAGCCGCTCGCAGATGCCCTCTACGCCGTCAACAACATGGAGATCGAGATCGGCGATTTCGCCGTCGTGATCGGCCCGGGTGCGATCGGGCTAATGATGCTGCAGCTCGCCAAGGCCGCCGGCGCGGGCACGGTCGTTTTGGTCGGCACGCGCGACTACCGCCTCGAGATCGGCAAACAGGCCGGCGCCGACGTCGTCATCAACACCAAGGACAGCAAGTCGCCCTACTACGCCGCCGACCTGAAGGCCAAGATCGACGAGCTGACCGGCGGCATGTTCGCCGACGCCGTCGTCACGCCCACCGGTGCGATCGAGGCGATGGAGCAGGCGCTGGCCATCAGCGGCCGGCGATCGCGCATCGTCCTGTTCGGCCTGCCCGCCGACGACGCGATCGTCCGCGTCCCCGCGCTCGAGTCGATCCTGTGGGACAAGACGATCCGCTTCAGCTGGCTGGCCCCCCTGACCTGGCCCGCCGCGGTCCAGGCGATGTCGACGGGCCTGGTCGACCTGAGCATGATCTGCACGCACACGATGAAGCTCGACGACCTCGTCCAAGGCCTCGCCGACGTCAAAGACCGCAAGGGCAACCCCATCAAGGCGGTGGTGAAGATGGATTGAACTCGCCCCGCCCGCACAGAGGGACCTGCACATGTCGATGGGAATCTGCAGCCGACGTCCGCCGGACATCCAGGTCACCTGGAGCAAATCGCCCCCCCGGCTGTCACCGTTCTCCATGCGCAGGCCCGAACGCCCCTGGCGTCTGTGTGGGAGCTTGCATCTCGATCGATCCGTACAGAAGGAGCGAGGCCGGTGAGAACTCTATTGGACTTCCCAAAGGCTTTCCAACCTCTTGTAGTCGTAACCGGCGACCGACGGGAGGTGCCTCCTCAGTCGATCGGCGATATCCTCGCCTACTGTGTTAGTAGCATAGACTTCATGTTCATGAATCACCTCCGCCTGGGGGACTGTCCTGTTCTGTCCGACAAGCAATTCGTTGTCGACTCGGCAGAGGACCTCAGCCGGCGTTTCGGCCGAAGCAACATCCTCGTGATTGGTTCGCCCGCAGTCAACCTGCTCGCCCGCAAGATCAATGAGGGATCTCTTTTCGGATTCTCGATCAGCAGGCAAACGAAGGACGAGTTAGCGGAACAGTACCGGTTCGTTAGAAAGCATGGCTTGGACGAAGAGGGATCCCCCGATGAGGACGCTCTCCACATCTACCATCAGTGCCTCGAGGGCATCGTGGACGTTGATAGTATCCTTGCCCGGTTCTCTGGGCGTGCGCCAAACATCGGTGATCTTCGCGAGAAAGCAGAGACGATTGTCAATGCGTTTAAGAAGACCCGAATCTGGTCGGAGTCCAGGGCCTCCTCTACGATCAGGCCGATACGCCATCTCATGCACAAGCTCGACAAGCCCGGGATACGCGACTCCCTGAGCAAGACCATCAGAGGCGAATCCAGCGGGCTCGACAAAGACTATGGCCTCATTTCACTTGGGCCGAATCCCTTCAGTGAAAAGCCCGGTTACTCGACGGTATATGTCGCGGGAGTGCACGGACCGGGGACTGCGCTCGGGCTGAGGCTTCTGATGGACAAGAGGTCCTTGAAAGGACACCCGTATGGTGGGGTATATGAGGTCTTCCTGAGCCGGTTTGCGGCGTACTTCGAACGCACAGAGAAAGCACGTCCGCGATGGGAGACCCCGGAATACGAACCCGATGCGGTGCCGCTCGACAAGATCGACATCACAAGGAATCTGAAGGTGTTTCTCTCCAGCCCTGCTCCGAAGGCCGACCAAGTTCAGAAGGACTTCGACAGGAGGCTGCGCGAGGGACTTGAGGGTGTCTGTAGGGAGGAGCGAGTCGGTCTGACCATCGAAGATCCCTATACCTTGGCATTGGGTGTGAAGCACAGCTTCTGGAACGTCATCCTGGAGTACGAACGTGACTGCGACTTCGTCCTACATGACATGACGGGATGCGCTAAGGGGGTAATGGTCGAGGTGGGGTTCTCCGTCGGCACTCGTAGGCCATACTTCTTGATATGGAATGCAGAGAAGTGCCCGGTAACGGACTGGCGTGAGATGCGCGTGCCAAGTCTCCTGGAAGAAGCTAATATCGAACAGGTCAACATCAGCGACGAGGCGGGCACCACAGATACTCTGCGCAAGAAGATACTCAAGCCGGCACTGGAGAGGTCTGTAGACTGCGATTCGTGTGAAGGGCTGACGAAGGAGACCGGCAAGAGGGCTGCGTTCGTCTACGCGCGCCGACGTGAATTGACGAGGCAACTGGACAGGCTACTGAAGGATGAGCATATCGAGAGAATCGCCGAGGAGGAGTCTGAACACCGATCCAGGAAGTGCCGGATCTGTCAGGTGCTTGGCGTCGCTGACTACGCCTTCATAGAGCTCTCGGATGACGATCCCGACAGCTTCATTATGCTTGGAATGGCCAAAGCGATGGGCAGGAAGACGCTCGCGCTGACAATGAAACGGTACAATAAGGACCAATTCGCCTGGGCGGAGGATACAGTGCAGTATCAACTGGACAATCTGCAGGGAGCGCTCTCTGATAGCGTACCCCGGTTCGTCGCCTTCTAGCGAGATGGTGCGTCGAGACGGACGTTACTACTGCTGCTACAGACGTGGCGCATCTTCATGTCGAGACGGACAGATCCACCATGGCGCTATCTGACGATCTGACAGCGCTTCTGAAATCAGCTGGGGCGGATCTGGTCGGGTACGCCGACTTGCGCGATGTTCCGGCCGAGGTGCGGCATTCCTTGCCGTATGGCGTGTCCATCGCCGTCGCGCTGGATCGGGACGTGCTTTCCCAGATCGTCGACGGGCCGACGCGCGAGTACTACGGCGAGTACCAACGGGTCAATCGCCTGCTGGATGAGTTGGGGCGCCGGGCCGCCGAGCGGATCGCGGACCGCGGGTACAAGGCCCGCTCATTCGCGGCGACCAATGAAGGCATCGACTGGGATGCCCTCGCCACGCCGCTGCCGCACAAGACGGTGGCGACGCGTGCCGGGCTGGGGTGGATCGGAAAATGCGCCCTTCTGGTCACCAAGCCCTTCGGGTCAGCGGTTCGGCTCACGACGGTGCTGACGGATGCGGACCTCCCGACCGCGTCGGCGATCAACGAATCGCAATGCGGCGATTGCACGGCATGCGTTGACGCCTGCCCCGCCCGCGCCGTCAGCGGCACCGAGTGGGCGGTGGGCGTGCCTCGAGCGAGCTTCTTCGACGCCTATGCCTGCTGCAAGACCGCAGGAGCGCTGGCCGCGGAGAGGACCGGTTTCACGGAGATCATCTGCGGCGTGTGCATCGCCGCGTGTCCGTGGACGAAACGGTACATCCGTCGCGATCAGCAGAGCTAGGTGCGGCCGGTTTGTTCGTCTATGATGGTACCTACGGAAACGGTGGGTAGAACCTGCCCGATACGGTACGAACCCGGGACTACGCATAGCGGAAGGAGCGAAGCGCACGATGTCACAACGGATAACCCGGCGCGGGATGTTGCAGAAGACGGCCATCGGAGGGATGGGGATTTGCCTGGCGGGCGGACGCAAGCTCGTCCGGGCGGCGTCGGCGAACGAGAAGATCGATGTGGCCTTCGTCGGGATCGGCGGGCAGGGCAACTCGAACCTCAACGACATCAGCAAGCACGAAGACCTGGCCAACGTCGTGGCCCTGTGCGACGTGGACGAGGTCCGGGTGGGCAAGAACTTCGAGCGGTTCGCCAAGGCCAAGAAGTACCACGACTTCCGCCGCATGCTCGACGAGATGGACAAGCAGATCGACGCGGTCGTCGTCAGCACGCCCGACCACACGCACTACCACCCGGCCATGACGGCCATGCGGATGGGCAAACACCTCTACTGCGAGAAACCCTTGGGCCACGCGGTCGCCGAGGCCCGGGCGATGACCGAGATCGCCGCCAAAAAGAAGCTCGCCACGCAACTGGGCATCCAGCGACACGTGAAGGAGAACATGCGGCGCGTCGTCGAGCTGGTGCAATCTGGGGCCATCGGCGAGGTCCGCGAGGTCTTCGCCCGAAAGGGGGGCGATCGCGGCATGCCGGACATGCCGACCGAATTCCCGCCGATCCCGCCGACGCTGAAGTGGGACCTGTGGCTGGGTCCGGCCCGAAAGCGTCGCTACAGCCCGGCGTACGTGCCGTACAAGTGGCGGTTCTGGTGGGATTTCGGCACGGGCGAGACGGGCAACTGGGCCTGTCACATTCTGGACATCCCGTTCTGGGCGCTCGGTCTGAAGCACCCGACGAAGGTGTCGGGCTCCGGACCGCCCGTCGACAAGGAGCGGACGCCCAAGTCGATGACGATGCGGTTCGAGTTTCCCGCGCGGGGCAAGCAGCCGCCCGTCACGCTACACTGGATCCACGCGAAGACGACGCCGCCCGCCTTCCGCGAGCGGAACCTGCCCACGTTCGGCTCCGTGCTGTTTGTCGGCAGCAAAGGGATGCTCGGGTGCAGCTTCGACAAGCGGAAGCTCTTCCCGGAGGACAAGTTCGCCGACTTCGAACCGCCGCCCCAGACGATCCCCAAGCCGGTCTCGTTCCGCCGGGAATGGCTGCTGGCGATCAGATCGGGCAAGCCGACGAGTGGTGGCTTCGACTACGCCGGCCCCATGGCCGAGACCGCGCTGCTCGGCAACCTGGCCTACCGCATCGGCCAGGAGTTCGAATGGGACGCCAAGACGATGACGGCAAAGGGCTGCCCCGCGGCCGAGCCGCACATCCGACCGACGTATCGGAAGGGCTGGGAGATCTGAAGCGAGGCGCGGCGTTGTGGGCAAGCGGCAGACCTGTAGGGCGGGTTCCACCCGCCGTCGCAAACTGTTCCCATCAGAAGGCGGGTGAAACCCGCCCTACCCTAGCAGGAGACATGCAATGCCACACAGCACACGCAGGACGTTTCTGGGACAGGCGGGGCTGGGCCTGGCGGGCGCCATGGCGATGGGGGCGACCGCACGATCGGCCCAGGCGGCGTCGAAGGGCGGCAAGGGCAAGGTCTTGCTGGTGATCGGCGACGCGTCTGAGACGATCGACACGCTGTACCCCTTCTTCCGCATCCCCGAGGACGGCTTCGAGATCGTGGTGGCCGGGCCGGACAAGCGGCTCTACCCGCTGGTCAACCACGAGGTCCCACCCGGTTGGGACATCACGCAGGAGACGCCGAGCTACCACCTGCCGTCGGACATCGCCTTCCGCGACGTCAAGCCGGAGCAGTACGTCGGCCTGTTCCTGTCCGGCGGGCGGGCGCCGGAGTACATCCGCTACGACAAGGACCTGTTGCGGATCGTCAAGCACTTCTTCGGAAAGCGCAAGCTCGTGGGCGTGGTCTGCCACGGCGCGGAGATCCCCGCAAAGGCCGACGTGATCCGCGGCAAGCGGATGGCCACCGTGCCCAAGTGCCGGTTCGACATCGAGCTGTGCGGCGCGACGTTCGTGAACGAACCGGTCGTCGTGGCCGACAACATGGTCAGCGCCCGCACGTGGCATGACTACGCCGAGTTCTTCCCAGTCTTCATGCGGATGCTCAACAAGGCCAGCGGAGGGCGGTAGACCAGTAGCGTGCGTCTTGACGCATGTCGATGGGACAAGTGCTATGGGAACTCGATCCCCGGGGATGTCACTTCATGTATCGCTAGTGGTCATACCGGTACTTTCGACGTCGGTGCTCGGCGGCGAGCGAAGCATCGCGCGCGTCGAGACCCGGGACGGCGTCCCCGTGCTGGTGATCGACGGGAAGCCGTGTGCCCCGGTCATGTATCGGGAGAACTTCGCGCACAAGCATCGCGAATCGAGCATCGCCCATTACCAGCGTGTCGCGCGGGCCGGCGTACGGCTGTTTCTCTTCCCTGTCGGGCTTGGCCTGACGCAATCCCACGAGCAGCGCGTCAAGGGGTGGGACAGGAACTCGGGCCCCGTGCTCGAGCGGATGCTGCAGGCCGTCGGACCCGAGGCGCGGGTGATCCTGCTGGTCCCCACGACGGTGCGTCGCAGGTCGGCCAAGAAGTGGGCGGATGAGAATCCGGGCGAGATGATGGTCTGGCCGCCGGACATGAGGCGGGGGGATCGCGCGTCCATCTCGTCGCTCAAGGCGCGCAAGCTGGCCCACCAAGCCGTGGCCGACCTGGTCAAGTACATCGACCGGCAGCCCTATGCCAATCGCGTCGTCGGCTACTTCTTCTGCGGCGCAGGGGGCGAATGGCTCGACTACTGGGACTACAGCCCGGCGGCGGAGGCCGGCTTTCGTCGTTGGCTGGCCGCACGCTACGGGAACGACGCAGCGCTGCAGAAGGCGTGGGGCGACGGGCAGGTGCGCCTGACATCCGCCAAGCTGCCGGCCTGGGACGAGCTGAATCGAGCGGATTCTGGGTTGTTCCATGACCCGTCGCGCAGCCGACGGGTGATCGACTTCATGCGGTTCTACCACGAAGACCTGGCCGCCGCGGCGTCCGAACTGGCGGCCGTGGCCAAGAAAGCCTGCAGAGGCACACGGCTGGTCGGTCTGTGGGGCGGGTACTACTTCTTCTCCAACTGGTCGGCCCCGATCAGCGGCACGTTCCGCCGGCGGCAGGGGGCGTTTGACCAGCTCGTCAAAGACCCCAACATCGACTTCTTCATGGCCCCCTACAACTACCGCGAGCGGCATCCCGGAGGCGTCTACGTGCCGCAGTTTCTCAATGACACGATCCGGCTGCACGGCAAGCTGGCCCTTGTCGAGGAGGACTCCCGCACCGTACTGGCCGCCCGCGCGGAAGACTTCTACAACCCAGCCAAGTCCACCCGTCCCTACGTGACGATCGGTGACAGCTTCGGCCGGGCTCACACGATGACCGAGACGCTCGCCGTGCTGAAGCGCAACTTCGCCGGCATCTTCACCAAGCCCGGCACGGGCGTGAGCTGGTACTGCCTCGGCAACCAGGGCGGATGGTACGACGACCCAACGGTGCTTGACACCGTGGGCAGACTCAAGGTCGTGGCGGACGAGGTCTTCCCCCGCGGCCCATCAGCCAGCCAGATCGCGGTCATCTTCAGCAACCGATCGCTGTGGGTCCAGAAGCTCAACGAGTACACGGGGGACATGGTCGCCCGCATGGCGACCGAAGCCCTCGCCCGCCTCGGTGCGCCCTACGACGCGTACCTGCCGACCGACCTCGAACATCCCGACTTCCCGTTCGATCGCTACAAGCTCTTCATCCTGGCCAACACGTTCTACCTGTCCCCGGCGCAGCGAGACATCATCAAGCGAAGGATACAGGCCGACGGAAAGAAGATGCTCTCGTTCTACGCCGCGGGTTTCGTCAGCGATGAAGGGCTGTCCGTGGATGGCGTACGCGACCTTACGGGCATGGATATCGCGATGGCGAACGTTACGTTGACCAAGGGCGCCGAGATCGCCATCACCGACCACACCCACCCGACGACGGCAGGTCTGCCGTTCGGCACGCGCTACGGCACGGCCCGCGAATTCGGCCCCCTAATGTGGTGTGACGATTCCGCTGCGACGCCGCTTGGCGAGCTCCTGGCGACGGACGGATCCGGACAGGTCTTCACGCTCTGCAAGCGAGGCGGCCTGTGCGCAAAGAAGATGGCCGGCTGGACGTCCGTGTGGTCGGCGGTTCCCAATCCACCGGCGGCGTTGCTGCGTTGCATCGCCCGCAACGCAGGCGTGCACATCTACGACGACGCCGACGACGCCGTCTATGCGAGCGGAAACCTGCTGGGCATTCACACCCGCCACGCCGGACCGCGGACTGTCCGCCTGCCGCGCGAATGCCGCGTGGTAGACGCCCTATCGGGCAAGGTTGTCTGCGATCGCGGCCGGGCGTTCTCGGTTACCCTACCGGCGCGCGGCACGGGGCTGTACTTGCTGAACCCCGTGCGACGCGCCGGGGCGCACTAGGCCGTGCCCGGCACTGAGAGGAGGACTCTTATGTCGGAATGGCACGATCTGGCACATTTTCTGTACGGTCGGGGGTTCTGGTACGCCGATCCGATCCGAGAGATCGAGGGGCTGAGCACTGAACAGCTCTTCTGGACGCCCGACCCGAAGGGCTTGTGCGTCTTGTGGCAGGTCGGACACATCGCCCATCGGGAGCAGACGCACCTCGGCGGGTTCCTCCAAGGCCCGCATGGAACGATGGTGCCCGAGCCGTACGAGGTCTTCGGGCCGGAATGGTGCCCCACCGACCAGGTTCGCGCGTCCATCGATTCTGTGGAGGGCGTCTTGGCCTGGGTCCGCGACGTCCGCGAGAAGAGCCATGCCTACATCGCCTCGCTGACCGACGACGACTTCCACTCGGTACCGCCGGCATCTGAGGGCAATCTAAGCGTGGCGCATTGGGTCTTTGTCACGGTCGCCCACACGGCCGTGCACATCGGACGAATCCAACTGTTACACGCGCTGATCAAGGGGGAGTTTGAACGGGCGTGCTGACGCGCCCGACTCGCTCCGCATCGTAGATCCCATCCGCATGTATGTGCGGCGCATCCCGCTTAGCCCCGCCGCGCGCGGCGGGGGAGGGGCCGCACGCGGCCCCGCTAAACTAAGGATGCGAACGCCATTCTCGAAGCCAAGTGGTGATCCCGATCCCGCTCCCCCCCGAAACGTCGGGTGTCTTCGGACCCGACCTACGAGGGCGGTCGCTTGGCGAAGCGGAGGGTGCGCGTATCCTGCTCGCGACCGGTCGGAATCGTCAGCGGGGCGTAGAGATCGGGTCGGCGGCTCCGGATCCAACGGCGGCCGGTGCAGTTGTCCAGTCGGGCGGCCTCCAGGTCGGCGACGATCATGCCGTCGTCGGCACGACCGGTCTCGACCAGGACCTCCCCGTAGGGATCGAGGATCATCGCATTGCCCGTACGGACCTCGCCGTCGTCGAGCCCGACGCCGTTGCTGAAGATCAGGAACATGCCGTTGTCATGGGCCCGGGCGGGCAACCAGCGCATGAGCCAACCGCGTCCTTTGGGGCCGCGGAACTCGGCCTCGATGGCCCCGGGGTCCCGGTGTCGGTTGGCCCACAGCTTCGGGTCGATCAGGCCCATCGCGCCGGGGCTGGGCGAGTCGCACCCGCCCGTCTGGTGGGGGGCCAGCAGGACCTCCGCGCCCATCAGCGCGGTGATCCGAGCGTTCTCGCCGAGGTTGTTGTCATAGCAGGTCAGCACACCCACCCGCGCGGGACTGCCCGCATCGCTCCCTGCCCGAGCCGGCAGGTCAAACACCGTATACGCGTCGCCGCTGGCCATATGCTCGCTGATGAAACAGTGGATCTTGCGATGGCGAGCGGTTCGGCCGTCCGGCATGGCGACGACGTAGGTGTTGTACAGCGTGCCGTCGTCGGCCCGCTCGATCAGACCGGCGCCGATCGTCATGTCATGCGTCCGTGCCAGCGCGAGCAGCTCCTGCGTGGATGGACCATTCGGTACGGGCTCGGCCAATGCGTCCACCTGGTCGCGCGACAGGCTGCGAACGTGCCAATACCCCGTGATGCACATCTCCGGAAACGCGACCAGCGCGACGTCCCGTTCGGCCGCGTCCGCCACGAACGCCCGGACCTTCGCCATGTTCTCCGACCGATCACCGGGTGCATGGTTGAACTGCACCGCCGCGGCTCGGATGTCCTGCATGGGGAATTCCTCCCACCTCTGGCGTCTGGAGATCTCGTAGCGTGCGTCTTGACGCACGTCGGTATGCGGGTCATCGGATCGAACCGAGAACCGCTGCCTGGCGTAACCCGCCGCGTTACGCCTTCGATATGCCCTCGATCATTCCCTCAGGCACGCTGGCGGCGTAGATGTGCGGATGGCCGGTGCGGTTCGAGTTGAAGATCACCCACTTGAGATCCGGCGTGAGGTAAGGGTGCGGGTGCGTGTTCTGGGCGCGGGCGGGCTTCGTCTTGGACTCGCACACGACGGCCGTCTTGCCCGTCTTCGTCGAGCCGATCACGACCTTGTACGTGTCCCGCCAGTCGTCGCACGAGAAGAACCGGCCGCAACGCGAAACGCCGACGTGGTTGAACCAGTAACCTCTGGCGACGACGCGCGCGGGGCGGCCCGCGCGGACACCCAGCAGATTGCCCTTCTCCGGCGCGTAGTCGTCGCGCGCCGTCACGCTCAGCAGCATCTCTTTGGTCTTGCCGATCCAGGCCTCGTGACCGGTGATGGGCGTGGTATGCGGCTTTCCGACCTGAAGCGTGGTCCGCTTGCCGTCGGCGACGGACAGGAGATACAGCGTCGCACCCTCCGGGCCGACCAGCTTCTTGATCCGCTTGTCCGGGCCGTAGTACCCGCCCCGGTTGTGCTGGATCATGATCTGCTTGCTCTGGCCGGGCTCGAACTGAGGATGCGCGTTGAAGATGTACGGGTCACGGTCGATGACGTCCTCGGCGCCCTTCTCGAGGTCCACCCGCAGAATGCCGAAGTCTTTGCATTCGTCGTCTACGCGCACGCCACAGGCGTAGTACCGCTTGTCGGCCGAGACCGTGCCCAGCGTCTGAATCCGATTGCCATAGGCCAGCTCGTGGACCTGCTGCTTCTTGCCGGTCGCCAGGTCGGCCCGCATCAGACCCAGGCCGCCCTTCGCGCGTCGCTTGAGGTAGTAGAACACACCGTCGTGCGTGATCGCGGTCGCGCAGATGCCGCGCTCATACCCGGCGTCGAGCAGGTGCCGCTTCCACGTGCCCAGCTCGACGACCACGAACTCCGTCGGGTTCTTGTCCTTGCGCTTCGGATTCCGCCGCTCGTAGACGAAGTACTTCGAGTCTCGCGAGCAGTAGGGCACCTCGCAGTAGATGTTCGAGTGCCTCTCCTTCTCGGTCGTAACCTGCCAGATCTCCGCCCCCGTCGCCTGCCGCTCCACGCGAATCCCGCCCTTGGCCATGCGTTGCTCTCCTCCACGCGCTCTTCGAGCAAGCCAAACAACACCTGTGGCGGTACCCGTGATGCGGCGAAGTGCCCCTCTCCTCGTGATGTCTGTTGCGCTTTCGAAACGGTTCATTTGACCTCCCCGTTCATTCCGCGGCAGACTACCTCCCTGCACACAAGGCACGTTCGATCCGCCCAAGGCACACACCTGGGGCCCTGGTAAGTCTACATTCCCAGATACGGATAACGATCCAGCCCCGTTCCCGCAATTGGCGGGACACGCGTCTGTCGCGCTTCCGGTTACGCTCTATCTTCTTTCGCCAGACCTCTCGGTTCTTTCGCGGGTGGATGTTCTTCCCGCACTCGTGCCCGTGCCAGAAGCATCCATCGACGAATACGGCGACTCTCTGGCTCGGCCATGCAAAGTCAGGGCTCCCTGGAAGCGGAAGGTGCCGGCGCCACCCCTTGAGGTGTGCCTTCCGCAACAGAAGCGCAAGTTCCACTTCCGTCGTACGATTCCCCGAACTCCGGACACGTGACATGAGCTGCGAGCGCGTCAAGCGTCCGAAGTTCGTGACTTCCTCGTCAGGCTTTCCGGGCCAACGTGTCACGATGCCTCTCCAGGGCTCTCCTTATGGCCACGCCCAGGGCCCTGGCGAACAGCGGGGGAACCGCGTTCCCGATCATGTCGCACACTGTGTCTATCTGGTCAGATTGGAACCTGTATGATTCAGGGAACGTCTGCAGAAGTGCGGCTTCTCGTACTGAGATCGTGGTGCGCCGTCTATCCGGATGCCCAAACCGTCCCTTGCACGGCGTCGTGCAGCCGGCCGTGATCGTAGGGGAAACGTCATCCCAAGACATCCGGCAGTACGTATTCCTGAATCCCTGATACCCCTTGCGATGACACGCAGGGCGAAGCCCTTCCGGAAGTGATAGACGCGTCTGCCCTGGCGCCGCGGCCCTTAGGCGAGCCACCGTCTGCGGTTGGAGATCACGGACTACGTGCCAGTTATGCGCCCCAGGTCCCCCATCGGCACGCGCAGCGCCCAATCTGGCTGGTGCGCGCATGTGCCCGATCGCCTCTCTGACAGTGACCCACGCGCGCCGCCCTTCCCCGGGCGTGGGAGCGTGCGAGCGCGTTTGTGGCGGCAATGGAATACAGAACCCGCGCCCGCCAACAAGCACGAGCCTGCGTCGAGACTGTGGAACGCCATAGTCCGCCATTTGCACGACATCATAGTTGACCAGGTAGCCCAGTCGCCTAATCCGTTCCAGAAACAGATCAAACACGCTGCGCCCGCGAGACAGAATCCCCGGGACGTTCTCCATCATGATCACCAGTGGACGGATTTCCTCGATGAGACGAGCCATTTCGAGAGGAAGCTCGTTCCTCGCGTCCCCCCGGGCCCACTTCGCCGTTAGCGAGCAGAAGCCCTGACACGGTGCGCAACCAGCAACCAAGGCGACTTCCCCAACCTGTGCCCCGCCCAGAAGATCTGAGGGCCTAACGCGCCTTATGTCACCTTCAACGAGCTTCGTCCTTCGGTTGTTATGTCTGTACGTCCGCGCGGTGGAAGGGTCGATCTCTACGGCGGCACCGACATGGAATCCCGCCTCCCTCAATCCGCGAGTCAAGCCACCGCAACCTGCAAACAAGTCGATGGCCACTGGACGCTCTTGTCGGTACCGACTCATCTCTTCCGCCCACCTAAGCCCGTTTCCTTCGACTGGTCTTCTTCTTCTTCGATGCCTTCTTGGGCTTCGACTTGGATGCGGCTCTCTCTTTCTTCTTCAGACGTGAGTACTCCGGGGCGAGTGCCTGGAGCTGCCGATCTACCTCGTTGTAGAACCCTCTTGCAGCGACATGGAGATCGCGGTACGTCTCAACGCGAATATCCTCTCCCGCAAGCGACCTCCTCTTGTCCGTTACGTCCCGGGCCCGGCTTTGGCTGCCGATCACGAGCAACCCGTTGATGTACCTCGGCGCATGAGGTCCTGAACCTTGAATCCGGCTTCGGGCCCATCTGACATACTTCTCGATCTGATCCAAGTCCTTCCAGGATAGCGTCTTCTGCGGATGCTTCAGCTCGACAACTGTGACGGTTGCCCCGGCCTTCACGCCCCAGATATCAACGCGCCGCTCTTTGACCGGGAGGTCACGGTTCTCCTTGCAGTTCTTCCTGATGAGTTCGCTGTATGTCTCCTCTATGTGGGTCTCTGTCCAGGCCGGATCGATGATCCACGGGTTCTCCGCGAGGAGAGGTTGCATCTCAGTTACTTCGAGCGCCCCTTCTCTGATGAAGCGTTCCAGCTTGTCCAATGCCTCTAGACGGCCGTGAGCCAACTTGAGGTGTTCCCTGGCCTCAATGATCTGCCACTCACCAAAGAGCCTCAGCAGAGTGGCTGGGGTCCCTCCCTTCGTCTCAATCTCATCGACGAGTTCATGGAAGGCAACCGTCTCCACGCTACTCTTGACGATTTCGAGAAGCGGCTTGGCCGACGATGCCTGGAGATCCTCGTTGTCTATAAGGATCTTGACCATTCGATTGGCCACTTTCTTCTCCCGCGGTTCTCGTGTCTCGAGCCATTTGGCAAACCCGGTCTCAACAGTGATTTCCTTCTGCTTACGCTCTCGACGTTGCGCCAGCCACTGGCCAAAAGCCCATCTTAGGGCCCCTTGTCCCCAGTCCCCAAGCGCTTGCCCAGCTATTGATTCCCACACGACTGAATTGCGTGCCGTCGCGATGAGATCCTGCTCAGGAGCGTCCAGGAAATCCGCTCGGATTTCACCAACGAGATGCGCTCGCGCGAATTGGGCGTGTGTGCTTGCATAATGGAAGTAACTGGCCAGCTCAACAGCCTTCCCTGACGCGAAGACGTCGACCCCCCTGTCGGCCTGGGAACTCTTGTCCAGGAACCCGATCCACCCTTCCAGCGATCCACAGTTACTGATCTCAGCCCCCATAGGAAGGTCCGCGACATCCCAGGATACGCTGCATGCATCCCGCGAGAGCCTGTCGCCCGGCTGGATCTCCTCTCCATTGACAAGGACTCTGAAGTTCGTTCCGATGAACAGGAGCCTCTTCGCGAGGCCCTTTCTCACCGTATCCGCCGAAATCGGTGCCTTCCTGTGAAACCTGCGCAGAGTGATTTCTACGCCGTCTTTCTCGTCGGCCTGTCCGGTTCGATCCTCCACGACTTCCGGCCTGTATGGCTCTGATCGCTGAGTCTCGGCCCATCGCATCATCTCGTCGTAGTCAAGCCTCAAGCATACGGCGTACCCGTCATTGATCGATCTGGCTTCCATCTCGCGAGCGACGCCGAACGCCGAGAGCTTGCCCAAGCCCTTGCGGCCCGTGACGCGCCGCTTCCCGTTCTTTGACATGCAATCTGACGAGTCTCTTCCACGTCGGTTCCGCCCTATTGGAAGGAACTCGTCGTTGAGCTCCTCCGGCGTCATGCCATGCCCGAAGTCACGAATGACCACTTCCGACCTGGATGTGATCGCGCCTGGGGGGAGGTTTATCTCTACCTTCGGCGACTCCGCGTCGTAGGCATTGGAGACGAACTCACAGATCACAGGCGGGAGGGTGCTGTAGAGACGCAGGCCCAGGTGCTCGATGGTCATAGGCTCGAATCGCATCTCGAATTGAGGCAAGCGCTTCGCCATTGCATACCCCTTCAGAACAGCTCACCGCCCCCTTGATTCAGCGAATTGCCGCGAACACCGCTGTTTCCTCAACATCTTAACCGGAACCCACCATCGCCTGCACGTTGACGGGCACGGTGTTGAAGCACTCGACCTCCGGGCCGAACTTGCCCAGCGTGTTCTCGACGACCCAAAAATCGAAGCCCGGGATCACCACGTCGTCCCAGCGACTGCCGACGCCCCGCAACGCGACGTCGAGCATCGTGACGATCTTTCGGCCCAGCGGCTCGGTGCTGTCGAGCGTGATCGCGCCGAAGAACTCCTGGCACTCCGTGTAGCCGGCGTTGTGCGTGCCGGTGTAGGGCTTCTGGTTGGCCAGGTCGATCTGCCGGCCGATCCGCTTGCCGACCGCGTCGCTCCGCGAGGCGAAGAAATCGACCAACGCGTGCTCCTGCAGGTACGCGGGCTCGTTGTTGGCGGCCACGTCGACGTACGCGTCGTAGCCGACCTGGTAGGCCTCCTCGACGAGGCGCGACCAGTATCGCTGATCTTCGGTGACCTGATCGGGCGAATCGACGGCGATGACGCTCCGCCGCAGACAGCTGTTCAACCCGTCGCGCTTGGGGGCGACGCCGAGGTGCACGTAGTCGCCTTCGTGGATGGGCCGGTTCAGCGCCTTGCCGATCAGCGTCCGGTTGGCGATGTTGGCCCCGACCATCACGTCCCAGCCCATCTCCTCGCTGCCCAGCTCCTTGGCCACCAGGTACGCCCAGCCGGCCACCTGTGTCTCGAGCATCCCCGGCTTCAGGACGGCCAGCATCGCCCGGACCATCGCGTCGGCGACGACGTTCGCGTCGCGGATCAGGTCCATCTCGACGTCCGACTTCTCGTACTTGATGCGGTAGTACGCCTCCTGCAGGTCGACGACGTTTTCCGCACCGAACAACCCATTGAGATACGCCACCACCCCGTCGGGAATGACCTGACGCGGCGTGAGCAGGGCGATGCGGTCGACCTTGCCCTCGGCGGCGGCCTCGATGACGTCCTCGATCCGCTCGGCCTCGATGGGGTACTTCTCGTCGGCGAGCTGGAGCAGCTCGGCCTTGTGAACCGCCGCACCGGCCCGGGGGGCCAGCTGATCGGCGATGTAGCCCCCCTCGAGCCCCGCCACGATGTGGAACCCGCTCGGCCCGATCACCCCGGCCACCTGCTCGATACTGATGTTCGTGTTGCCGCCTAGATAGGGCACGTCGCCGTTGTAGTGCTCGTCGCTGAAGACGAATCCCGCGCGGAAGCCCTGAGCGGCCAGGGCGTCGTTGACGGCCCGCTGACGACGCTGATACTCCGCCAGCGGCGCCTGCTTGTCCTTGTCGATGGCGGGCGTGTCGGCCAGGATCCGCGAGACCTTCTCGAACTCATCACGCATTTCCGTCAGTCGGTCGGGCGACATGCAGGTCCTCCCTCGGATTCGGTCACAGGAAGCCATCAGTCTGCCGGAATCGCGCAACGTGTCAAGCTATTCGGAGGAACACGGGCGCGCCGGCGCACGTAACAGAACTGGCAGGCCATCAAAGGGGTGCCCCATCCTTCGCTCCCTCTCGCGGAACGCGAAGGGGAGCGAAGAATGGGGGACGGAATACCGCTGCGAGGACCGATTCGCAGTCCATTCCGTCCCCCACCCTTTTCAATCGCCGCGTCCCGCGGCTACTCGAAAAGGATGGGGCACCCGCTTGCGCCCGGCGCACAACAAAACCGCAGACCATCGAGCCCGCCAATGGCCTGCGGCCTACAGCAAAAAGGTTGTCAAACAGACGGCGACGCGGTGCGTCCGCGGCGCCCTCGGAGGTGTCACGTCCCCTCGGCCACGTCGGCGCCTGCGCCGACGGCGGTCGCCTCTTCACCGTCTTCGGTGAGCAAGGCCTCGAAGCTCAGCTTCCGACTGTCCTCGTCCTCACCCACGACGTTCACGATGATCTTGTCCTTGCCGCGGTAGTGGCCGCGGAGGATGTTTTCGCTCAGCGGGTCCTCGACGTAGTTCTCGATCGCCCGCCGCAACGGCCGGGCACCGAACTTCTCGTCCGTCCCCTTCTCGATCAGGTACTCCCGGGCCTCGGCCGTCAGCTCCAGCGCCAGGCCATGCTCCTTCAGCCGAGCCGTCACCTTGCCGACCTCCAGATCGATGATCCGAACCAGGTCCTCGTGCGTCAGCTTGTGGAAGACCACGGTGTCGTCCACGCGGTTGAGGAACTCAGGCCTGAAGTGACGCTCCACCTCGGTATTGAGCATCTCCTTCATGTTCTGGTAGCTGACGTCCTCGCTGCGCTTCTCGAACCCGAACGTGGCTTGATGGGTGATCTTGTCGGCCCCGATGTTGCTCGTCATGATCAGAATGGTGTTCTTGAAATCGACGTTCCGCCCGAACGAGTCGGTCAGCCGGCCCTCCTCCATGATCTGCAGCAGCATGTTGAAGCAGTCCGGATGCGCCTTCTCGATCTCGTCGAGCAGCACGACCGCATAGGGCCGGCGGCGGATCCGCTCGGTCAGCTGGCCGCCTTCCTCGTACCCGACGTAGCCCGGGGGCGCGCCGATCAGACGGCTGACGTTGTGCTTCTCCATGTACTCCGACATGTCGATCTGCACCAGCGCCTCTTCGTCGCCGAACATGAAGACCGCCAGCGTCTTGGCCAGCAGCGTCTTGCCCACGCCGCTCGGACCGATGAAGATGAACGACCCCATCGGGCGGTTCGGATCCTTCAGACCACTGCGGCTCCGCCGGACCGAACGGGCCACGGCGCGTATCGCCTCGTCCTGGCTGACGACCGTCTTGTGCAGCTCGGTCTCCAGCTCCAGCAGCCGTTGCGCCTCTTCCTTCTCCAGACGCGTCAGCGGCACGCCCGTCATCTTGCTGACGACCTCGGCGATCACTTCCTCGTCGACGACGCCGTCCACCTCCTTGGTCTTGTCCCGCCACTCCTCCTGGATCTGCTGCTTGCGGAGCTTGAGGGACTCGGCCTTGTCGCGGAGCTCGGCCGCCCGCTCGTAGTCCGCGTTCTTGACGGCCTCGTCCTTCTCCATCATCAACCGCTCGAAATCGTTCTCGATCTCGGTCAGGTTCGGCGGCTTGGTCATGGTGCGAAGGCGGACGCGGGCGCCGGACTCGTCGATCACGTCGATGGCCTTATCCGGCTGGCACCGACCCGTGATGTACCGACCCGAGAGCTCGACCGACTGCCTCAGCGCCTCATCGGTGAACTGCACGCGGTGGTGCGCCTCGTACTTGTCACGCAGGCCCTGCAGAATGGCCAGCGTCTCATCGCGCGTCGGCGCGTCGACGATGATCTGCTGGAACCGCCGGTCCAACGCACCGTCCTTCTCGATGTACTTGCGGTACTCGTCAAGCGTGGTCGCGCCGATGCACTGGATCTCACCGCGGCTGAGGGCGGGCTTCAGGACGTTGCTCGCGTCGATGGCGCCTTCGGCCCCACCGGCACCCACGAGCGTGTGCAGCTCGTCGATGAAGAGGATCACCATCTTGGCCCGACGGACCTCGTTCATCACCGCCTTGATCCGCTCCTCGAACTGTCCCCGGTACTTCGTGCCCGCCACCATCATCGCCAGGTCGAGCACGACGATCCGACGGTCGGCCAACAGCTCGGGGATGTCGTTGTTGACGATCTTCTGGGCCAGCCCCTCGACGATGGCCGTCTTGCCCACGCCGGCCTCGCCGAGCAACACCGGGTTGTTCTTCGTCCGGCGGCAGAGCACCTGCACCACCCGCTCCATCTCGTCCTGGCGGCCGATCACCGGATCGAGCTTGCCCTCGCGGGCCAGTTCGGTCAGGTCCCGCCCGAAGCTGTCCAGCGCGGGGGTCTTGCTCTTGCCCTTCTTGGCCTCGGGCATCGCCGAAGAGGGTGGGGCCTCCTCGTTCTCCATCCCCGCGCCGAGCAGGTTGAGCACCTCCTCGCGGACCTCGTCGAGCTTCAGCCCCAGGTTCATCAACACCTGGGCCGCCACGCCGTCGCGCTCCCGAAGCAACCCCAACAAGAGGTGCTCGGTGCCGACGTAGTTGTGGTTCAGGTTGCGGGCCTCTTCGATGGCGTACTCGATGACCTTCTTGGCCCGAGGCGTCTGCGGCAGCTTGCCCATCGTGACCATCTCGGGGCCGCTCTTGACGAGCTTCTCGACCTCGAGTCGGACGTTGCGGAGCTCAACGTTGAGGTTCCTCAGCACGTTCGCCCCTACGCCCGATCCCTCCTTGACCAGGCCCAGAAGGATGTGCTCCGTGCCGATGTATTCGTGATTGAACCGTTGGGCTTCCTGGTGCGCAAGCGCCATCACTTTGCGCGCGCGATCTGTAAAGCGTTCAAACATCGGATTCCCCTGTGAGCCTCGTGCCCCCCGGCACCCGGTGCCTCAACCATTGCCACCCGTTAGATGCCAGACGAAGCGCCCCACCATCTCCACACCCACGAATAAAAAGGGCTTCCACCCGCGGCGAAGGGCGCTCCCGAGCGTCGAAGGACCAGTCAGTCAAGACTCCCCGGCCGGCCCCAAGGGCGGTCAGCAGGTTAGATGCCCGTGGCTTGCGTCCGCTCGGTCTACGTCTGTACCCAATTCTAGCACAGCCCCCGACCACCATCAAATCCCCCGCAGCAACTCGTGGATCGGACCCGACAGCGGACCGGCCGGACCGGCGTCCCTCTTTCGGAGGGCGCGCCGACCCCCTCGCGTCAAGACGACCGGGGCGCGCACCGGACTGCGGCGTTGCCCGAAGTCCATGGGGATCACCCGCCCGGAGGCGTCCCGTTTGCCATATCGTCTATCGGCAACAAATCAAGACCTGAGCAGAAATTACCGTGCGCGGTGACCTCGGCTGTCACTTCCCCGCAGGCAACTGTCGCAAGGCCTCCGACGCCTCGCGTCGGTACGTCCCCTCCTGGTCCAGCTGCTCGACCCGTCCCCAGGCCCGCCGTGCCTCGCCGAACCGCCCCATCAGCGTCATCAACCTCGCCCAGAGGGCGTTGACGACCACGTCTTCGTCGTCGAGCGCCAGCGCCGATTCCAGCGCCAGCCGGGCGTTGACGTAGATCCCATCCCCCATCGCCTCGGAGGCAAGCTGAACCAGCGTGGCCTTCTGATCGTCGAAATCGGCACTATTCAGTGCCGATAACCGCGACCACAGCACACCCTGGGCCGCCAGCCACATCGACACCGCCCCCGCAGCCGCCAGAAACGTCATCGAACGCGGGATGCTCGCTGGGGTGATCCATCCCCCCATCAGGGCCACCAGCCCGAACGCGCAAAACAGAAACGCGAGCGCCGTACCACTGCGCTCGCGTCTGGCCAGAACCAGGCCCGTTCCTGGCACAATCACGTTCAACGCGATGCTCATCCGGCTTCGCATGAACGTGTATTATACTCGCCCGAGAACGCACCGCCACATCACGGCGGTCCTGCGCTGCCCCCGCCCCCTATCACGCGAAGAGGGGCTCATCGGCAACGGCTCGCACTTCCAGCAGGGCCATACACTCCGCATACCATCGGCACGTGACCTTATCGCACGGCTCCTCCATTCGGCCGAAACACGGAAACGTGCCCTCAGCCTCCTGAATAGAATGAATAAAGCTCATCTCAGCCAATTCACCTGTGCTGATGGCTCGACGGAGGGCCCTTTCATGAGCCGCCGGGTAGGAAAGCATACGCGCACTCCTTTCGCGTGCATCGCACCCCTCCTCCGACGTCCGGTTGGCTGATTCCCGGCGAGAAAGCGTCAGGATTTGAGTACTCCAAATATACACCGCAAAACCCCCGCTGCCAACCCCTGGATGTCAATACTTGTCGCCCGTCCGTCAAGGCTGGGCGCAGAACATGCCGTGCGAGCTTGACTTCCGATAACCCAACGGGTGTGTTTTTTTGACATCGCATCCCCAGGATTCAGGGACACGCAGCCGAGGAAACGCAACAGGTCGTGGGGTTCAACCGAGTGCATCCCAACGGGTAGGGGACCTACGGACGACGAACCAATGCCAGCCATTGGCGCCGCACGGGTTGTCGGCGTCACTGGGCGTATCGCGCCAGTCTCCGGAGTGCGTCGTCCTTCTCGGTCGGTGAGGCCTTGGCACGGCGGACGGCGCCCGCCAACAGCTCGATATTCCGATCGTACAACTCGCGATCAACCGGAAACGGGAATCCGTCTTTGCCACCGTGCGCAAAACTGAAGGTCGCGGGGTCGCGTCGCGACGCCGTCTTGCCATAGACCAGCTCGGCGATCAGGGCCAGGCTTCGGACCGTCTTGGCGCCAATCCCCTTCATGGCCAGCAGGCCCTCGAAATCCCCCGGCGGATCCTCGTAGACGCCCCTGAGGGTCCGGGCCAGCCATCGCGGGTTCACGTCCTTGGGCAGTACGGGGTGGTGGGCGGGCATAAACAGGGAGGGGGCAGCCTCGGCCTCACGGAGAAATGCATCGGGGTGCATTCGCGTGACCTCGACGCTGCCGGCCCGGCTCTCCGCCGACTCGGCGGCCACCAGGTTGAGCATCAGCTGCTCACCCGTCAGCGCCTGGGCCAGGATGGCATTGTGTGGCTCGCAGACAAATGACTGAACCCGCTGTAGCTCCCGTGGGACAGCGTGGTCCTCAGATGCCTCCGGCAGGGCCGTCTCCAGCCAGTGATAGCGCCGCGCGTAGCTGCTCGCATCACACATGCCCTGCTGAACAACGCACCACCGGCCCTGGTCGTCGAAGAAGAAGTTGTGGTGGTACAGCTCGTAGCCGTCTTGGACGGCCGCACTGTCCACCTTGGCCGACATCTTCGAAGCGTAGACCAACCGGTCGGCATCCACGCCGGTCTTGTCGCCAACGGTCATGATCTCCTGGGGCGTCTTGCGGCTGACCCCGCCCTTGCCCCCGGCGACGCGGATGCCCAGATCGTCGCCCAGCCGCTTGTACGCCTCCTTCATCGCCCCGCACGTAACCGTCGTCAGCCCGCTGCTGTGCCAGTCGAACCCCAACACGCAGCCAAACGCCTGAAACCAAAACGGGTCGGCCAGACGCGTGAGCATCTCGGCCGACCCGTAGTCGGTCACGATCAGTTGGACGATCGACCCCGCCAGCCGATGCATCCGCCCGAACAGCCACGCCGGCGCCTGCCCCCCGTGCAACGGCAGATGAGCGACACGCCGCCTCATGCCGCCCATTCTACCACCGCCCCACCGTCACCGTCACATCCCCCGTCGCTCCCCCAACGTGTCGACGTTTTGACGTGTCGACGTGTCGACGTTTACTTAATCGGCACCACCCAGACATTGCGGAACGCCACCGTATTGCCGTGATCCTGCAACATCAGCGCCCCGGGCTTGGTGGGGTCGCGGTCGATGCCGCCCGGTGTCGTGTCGGGAATCTCCTTGTCGTCGATGACGGTCTGGCCGTTCTGCACGACGGTGATCCGGCCTTTCTTGGTCATCTTCTTGTCCTTGTCGAACTTGGGCGCCCGAAACGTAATATCGTACGTCTGCCACTCCATGGGCCGCCCGCAAGCGTTCTTGCTCGGGGCGATGAGGCTGTAGAGCGCGGCGCAATCGCCCTTCCCGGGCTGCTTGATCAGGAAGCTGTCAAGCACCTGGATCTCGTAGCGGCCTTGGATGTACACGCCGCTGTTGCCGCGGGCCTGACCGAGCGCCTTGGGCATGTACGGGACACGGAACTCGATATGCAGCTTGTGGTCGCCGAACGTCTGCTTGGTTCGGATGCTGCCCGAGCGCGGCACGCACACCATCGCCCCGTCCTCGACCTTCCACGGGAAGGGCTTGCCGTCCGTCTTGGTCCACCCGCTCGTGTCCTTCCCGTCGAACAGGACGATCGCGCCTTTGGGCGGGGGCACAGGCTTGGGTTGAGGCTTGGCAGCCGGCTTGGCGGGTGCGGGTTTCGGCGCTGGTTTTGGCGTGACGGGCTTGGCAGCAGGCTTCGGCTTGGGCTTGGCCGGCGCCGGTTTCGGCGCGGCCGGCTTTGCCGCCGGCTTCGGCGCAGCCGGTTTCGGCTTGGGGGGCGCCGGTTTTGGCGCGGCCGGTTTGGCCCCGAGCTTCGGTGCAGCCGCTTTCGGCTTGGGCGGCGCCGGCTTCGGTGCCGCGGGCTTCGCCCCGGTCTTCGGCGCAGCCGGTTTCGCCTTAGGCTTGGCCGGTGCCGGTTTCGGCGCGGCCGGCTTGGCGACAGGCTTCGGTGCAGCCGCCTTGGGCGCGGCAGGCTTGTCCGCGGGCTTCGGCGCAGCCGGCTTCGCCTTGGTCGCGGCCGGCGTCTTCTTCTTCGGCTTCGGCGGGGCAGGTTCCTTCTGACAACCGGCCAAGGCGATCGCCACGCCCACGGCCGCTCCGACCGTCAGACGAACCCACAGCCTTCTCCAGATCATTCGGCTCATTGCAGGCTCTCCTTATTCATGGTCTTCGGTCACTGCGTTCCCAACGACCCCCGAACCAGAAACGGGATTGTACCGCCCGAGGGTACCCACGCAAGCCCGCACGCATCGGCACCACGAGCGCGTCAAGGGCGGCACAGAACTCAGGCGACGCTGTCGGGTCAGGCGGGCGTACCGTGCGACAGGACGTCCCGAGCCCGAGGACCCGGCGCGTCAGGCTGGCGCTTGCGACGAAGGTATCGAAGCATGCGACCCAAGGGCTGGGAGACGAGATGCCGGATGAGCTTCCGCCCGGTTTGATACGACCTGAAAGCCAGTGACGTCAACCACGGTCGATCAATGCACCGGCGCACCCCGCGATGCGTGACCACGTCGATCAGCCGGTGCACCGGCCCGCTCGGCAGGCCGACGTTGCGCAGGTACAGCACCGCCCTCAGCCAAACGGTGAGGTAATCATGCCCGGCAAGCTCCGAGCTGCCGGTGAACTTGTGGCGATAGGCCCGCTCGTCTCGGTCCTCGATCAGCCCGTCCGCCCGCGCGCGTTCGCACAAAGGCGTGCCGGGATAGAACATCAACGGAAACACCCGCAGGTTCGCAGGTCCCTTGTGATGTGAAGCGATGAACCGCATCGTCTCGACGACGTTCTCCTCAGGCTCGTACGGGTTGCCGACAAGGTAGTGGTACTCGGCCGGGATCCGGTACCGATGAAACAGCTCGATGCTGCGGACGATGTTCTCGATCGGCGTGGGACGGTTGTAGATGTTCTGCAGCGTGTCGGGGCTGGCGCTCTCGATGCCCATGCTGATCAGCCTGAAGGGAAGCCGCGTCAATGAACGGATCTTGGCCTCGGTAATCGTGTTGGGGTACGCGTCCAGCTCCAGCGGCAGATTGACGCGCTGCGCGTACTTGACGGCGAACTCGTCGATCTCGGCCTCGTCGCGGACGAAGAACAGGTCGTCGACGACGTTGATAGCCCGGATCGTGCCGAAGCGCTCCCGCACGGCCTGGATCTCATCGAGAACGTTGTCGACCGACCGCATCCGGACCCAAGGGCCCTTGCCCTTGTAGATCTGCCGCCAGCCGGCGTTGTTGCAGAACGTGCATCGGTTCGGACAGCCCCGCGTGCTCAGGACTCGCAGCCGCTGCAGCGTCCCGCGCAGGTTCCCGACTCGGGCCGGCACGAGACGATCCCGGCCCGCGACCCAATGCGTCTCGAGCTCGTAGTCCGGAAACGGGTGGGCGTCCAGATCCCGCTCCAGCAGACCCACCGGGTTTCGGATCGTCCGCGCGTTGCCGAACGGACCCCCGCCGCGGAAACCCAACCCGGGAACGTCCTTGGGATCTTCGCCGGCCTCGAGCCGACCCGCGAGCGCCGACATCGGCCCCTCTCCCTCGCCGACGCAGACGACGTCAGCTATCTCCAGGCATTCGTCGGGAGCCACCGTTGCGTGTGTCCCCCCCCAGACGATGGGCGTCGTGACACCCGCTTCGCGGATCCGACGCGTCAGCGCGCAGGCCCGATAGAAGGAGATGGTCATCAAGGACATGCCAATCAGGTCGCGGTCGCGGAGACGACCCACGAGATCCGCCACCAGCGATTCGCTGAACCCTCCGTCGGGCGTGTCGTGCTTGGACACCATGAAGATCATCTCCACGTCGTGCCCGTCGCGCTTCAGGCGCGAAGAGACGTACCGCAACCCCAGGGCCACGGGGTGCATCTGCAGGGAGATAAGCGTGATCTTCATGCCGTCACCTCTAAATGGACTTCACCGGGTGACGAGCTTGTTTCAGCGGCGGATCGCCGGTATGTATGAATACCAGCCCCTGCGCCGGCGTCAAGAGGTCGTTGATGGGCCGACGAGAACCATCGCACGTCGGTGCGGGCGCTTCCCCGTGGCGGCAGACGGGGTGGGAGGACCTACATCATGAAGATCGGTATCAGCTCGTGGAGCTATCGCAAGGCCATCGAATCGGGGCGCACGGACTTCATCGGGTTCGTGGACGAGGTGGCCCGGCTGGGCGCCCACGGTCTGGAGATCGCCAACTGGCACCTGGCCGGCGGGCATGGCGACCCGAAGGACGAGAAGGCAGCCGCGCTGAGGAAGATCGTCGACCACGTCAACGGCTGCGGGCTGGGGGTCTCCGCCCTGATCGCCGGCAACGACTTCGCCGTGCCCGCGGTCGCCGACCGCGCCCGGCAGGTGGCGGCCACGATCGGCTGGGTCCGCATGGCCGCCGACGTCGGCATCGAGCGCGTCAACGTCTTCACCGGCTACCATACCGACGGCCACGATCCCGAGATGGAGCGCGCCCGCGTCGTCGACTGCTTCGGTGAGGTCGTGCCCGAGGCCGAGAAACGCGGCGTGATCCTCTGCCTGGAGAACCACAGCACCGTTCATCCCGACGCCGACGGCCTGCTGGCCATCATCGGCCAGATCGGCAGCGACTGCCTGCGGACCAACCCGGACCCCACGAACTTCGTTGCCGGCTTCGACCGCCTCGACGACGCCGCCCGCGAGCGGATCTACACCGAGACCGCCAAGATCGCCCCGCTCGCCGCCAACACCCACCTCAAGATCAACACCTTCACCCCCGACGGCCAAGCCGAGTTCGTCGACACCGCCCGCATCCTCGACCTCTACCGCCACGTCGGCTACGACGGCTTCATCGTCCTGGAATACTGGGGCAACGATGAGCCCGAGGACCCCAACGCCAAGGGCGTCGCACTGTTGGAGAGCCTGCTCTCATAGCGGCGAAGGGGGGAGTGACAGAAAGCCCCCTGATAGTGGCACTGAGCCGCCCGCCTGGCGCGGAATTCCGTTGCATTCCCGGTTGCCAGAACGCAGCCTATCCTGAACCAAGCCATCGAATCGTCGCGTCCCGGTGCGTCCAAAGCCGGCTTTCAGCCGGCGCCCCCGTTAGGCACGGGCTTCAGCCCGTGCGCCGGGCCGGCAGGAGGCTGGGCCACCGTGGAGGTGTCTTCCGAAGCCGGCTTCAGCCGGGCTTCTCGATGAAGGGGATTCATCCATGTCCATGCACGTGTTCCACGATATCTGTCTCCACGTCACGTGGCACACGAAAGACGATCATCCGCTCCTGACCGACGAAGTGGAGCCGATGGTGCACGAGTTCCTCCGCCGCCGATGCATTCAGACGAAAGGCGTGTACATCCATGGAATCGGCGGCACGCCGACGCACCTCCATCTCGCGTTGAGCGTCGAGCCGTTCTTACAGATCAGCGATTTCGTCGGACAGCTCAAGGGAGCCTCGGCGCGGGAGATCAACAAGGCCCATGGGCTCCAGGCGCTGCAATGGCAGCGCGGGTTTGGGGTGGTCAGCTTCGGTCGGAAGAATCTGCCGTTCGTGCTGGACTACATTGCCAAGTAAAAGGATCATCACGCCACCGGAAAGGTCCATGATCGGCTGGAGCGGGTGGTCGGAAGCGGCGCGTCGGGTTGACGAGGGAAAGACGGCGGCGGCGATGGCTGAAGCCACAGCCCGAGAAGCCCGGCTGAAGCCGACTACGGAGTTGCTGCGAATTCACGGGGGGGCGCGTAGGAACGCAGGCGCCTAGACCGTCGCGCATGGTCCGGGCGTGTCAGAACTTGTCGGCGGGGCGGGGGGCGTTGACGCTGGCAACACGCGGCGACTATCATCGAACTCGCTGCGGCGGTTGTCGTGGGGGACGCGGACAGGCTGTGCACACCTGGGCGGTCCGTTCGGCGTCCTGCGGACAAGGCGAACCTATCGACGAAAGGGACGAACCATGCGAAGGATGTTGTGCGCCGTATTGGCGTTGGGCTGGCTGGTCTCAGCGGCGTCGGCCGGGCCGTTGGAGAACATGGCCAAGTACCTGGCCAAGAAGGACAAAAGCTACCAATGGCGGACCATCGCGACCCGTCCGGTCGGGCCCGGTGTGGTCTGCACCGAGATGGTCCTGACCAGCCAGACGTGGCGGGGGCTGGACTGGCACCACCGCGTGCAGATCTACCACCCCAAGAAGGCAGCCAAGGTCGAGCACGCGTTCCTGCTGATCTCGGGCGGCAGCTGGCACGACGAGCGGGAGAAGGCGCGTGAGGCCCGCCTCCGCAAGGAGGCCGAGGCCCGAAAGGCGGGCGAGAAGGTGCCGGCCAAGTCCGGGCGCAGAGACGAGTTGGAGTCCCTGATTGCCGTGCCCATCGTGGGGCAGGCCAAGACGCCCGTCATCGTTCTCGGCAACGTTCCGCTCCAGCCGATCTTCGACGGCAAGAGCGAGGACGCCATCATCAGTTACACGTTCGAGAAGTACGTCGAGACGGGCGATCCGGACTGGCCCCTCCTGCTGCCGATGACCAAGAGCGCGGTCCGGTGTATGGACGCCATTCAGGCGATGGCCAAGCGGGACTGGAAGACCGAGGTGAAGGGCTTCATCGTCGCCGGCGGCAGCAAGCGAGGCTGGACGACGTGGCTGACCGCGGCGATGGACAAGCGGGTCAAGGCCTGCGCCCCCGCCGTCATCGACGTGCTGAACATGCGGGCCCAGATGAAGCACCAGCTCGCCGCCTGGGGCAAGTACAGCGAGATGATCAACGACTACACGATGCGGGGCATCCAGGACAAGATGGACACGCCCCGCGGCAAGGAGCTGCTGCGGATCGTCGACCCCTACACCTACCGCGAGCAGGTCACGATGCCCAAGATGCTCATCATCGGCACGAACGACCGCTACTGGCCGCTGGACGCGCTGAATCTGTACTGGGACGACCTGGTCGGCGAGAAGTACATCCTGTACGTGCCGAACAAGGGCCACGCCGCCATCGACATCCCGCGGCTGCTGGCGAACTGTGGCGCCCTGTCGATGCTCGGTGCGGGCAAGGTCGAGTTCCCGAAGATGACCTGGGACCTGAAGGCCTGCGACGAGGGACTGACGCTGAAGGTCAAGGCCGACAAGCCGCCCAAGCGGATGTGGGCCTTCCTCTCCGAAAGCCCGACGCGTGATTTCCGCGAGGTGCACTGGCGTCACGAGACGATGAGCGAGGCCGACGGCGGCTTCGTCCACAAGCTGCCCATGCCCGAATCCGGCTACGCGGCGATGTACGGCGAGGGGCTCTTCAGCCTCGGTGGGCTGCGGAGCGTCTATCTGTGCACCAACGTCAAGATCATCGGTCCGGGCCCGAAGACGCCCAAGCCGGCCGAGAAGAAGGCCGAATAGGGCTGACGAAGAGACATCCTCGTCAGTCAACCAGATGACCCGCCGGCCGCCCGCGTCAGTCGATGACGCCGGCGGCCGGTTTCTTGAGCAGGGGTGCTTCGCCCAACGCGCCGGAGGCAACGTCTCGATGGACCGCGGGCTGGGCTATAATGATCCAACATGGGAACGTGCACAGTCACACCCCGCGTCGAGGCCCTCCGCCGGCGCGTGCTCGACATGGACCCGGGCCATCCCTTCGGCAAGACCATCGCGGACGCGGAGGCGTGGGAACAGACCCGGGATGAGCCCGCGTGGCTGGTCCGCCGGGCGCATCGGGTCGCGCATACGCTGCGGACGCTGCCGCTGGAGGTCTGGCCGGAGGAGTTCGTCGTCGGTCGACCCGACTTTCGAGAGCCAACCCCCGCCGAGCAGGAACGGCTCACCTGGGCGCAGGAGGTCTGCAAGCAGATCCCCCCGCACCCCGGCGGCGATACGGGTCACTTCCAGGCCGACCACGCCAAGCTGCTCCGGGTCGGCATCGGCGGGTTGGAGTACGAGGTGGCCGAGCGTCGGGCGGCGGTGCTGCCTGATGATCCGCAGGCCGACGCCAAGGACACGCTCTACCGCGCATGCCAGATCGCCCTGGACGGGTTCGCCGATCTGGTTCGTCGCGTCGCCGACGCATGCCAGGTGCAGGCCGACGGGCTTGCGGCGGAGGACCCCAACCGCGCCACCATGTCCGAACTGGCCGAGATGTGTCGTCGCCTGGCCCACGAGCCGGCCGAGACGTTCCACGAGGCGGTCCAGCTCATCCACCTGTGCATCATCGCCCTGTGGTTCGGCGAGGACCACGGGCTGAACGTCCCGGGGCGGTTGGACCGGACGCTGTGGCCCTACTACCAGGCCGACCTGGCCGCCGGCCGGATCACACCCGACCGCGCACAAGAGCTGATCGACTGCCTCTACCTTCAGATCAACGCCTATTGCCCGAAGTGCCTGGCCGTCTCGGTCCTCGTCGGCGGGACCAACGGCGAGGGTCGGGACGTCACCAACGACCTGTCTGCGATGTGCATCCGCGCAGTCGAGCACACGCGGCTGGCCTATCCCACGGTCGGCATCTGCTGGCACGAGGGAACGCCCGACGATCTGCTCGCCTACGGATGCCAGGTCATCCGCACCGGCCTGGGCAGTCCGGCGGTCTTCAGTGATCGCGTGATCACGACGGCGTTGCAGGAGCGCGGGTTCGCGCCCGACGACGCCTGCCAGTTCATCAACAGCACGTGCGTCGAAATCACCACCGCGGGCAACAGCAACATCTGGGTCGCCAGCCCCTACTACAACACCCCAGGCGTGCTCCGCGAGATCGTGGACGACGTGGCGGCCGGCACGCTTGCCGAGCCGACCGGCTTTGACGATCTGCTGGCGATGTACAAACAGCGATTGGCGGACCGCGTGGCGGCGTCCGCGCGAACGCTGGACGCGACCTGGCGCGCCCGGGCCGAACGCGGCGGCCAACCGCTGCAGAGCTGCCTGATGGACGACTGCCTGGCCCGCGGCCTGGACTTCGACGCGGGCGGGGCCCGCTACAACGGCGTCGAATGCAGCTTCGTCGGCCTGGCCAACCTGGTCGACGGCCTGACGGCGATTCGAGAACTCGTCTACGAGCAGCACCGGCTCACGCTGGCCGAGTTCGCCGCCATCCTCCAGGCCGACTTCGAGGGCCACGAGCCGCTCCGGCAGGAGATCCTCAACGCCCTGCCCAAGTACGGCAACGACGAACGGGCGATCGACGAACTGGCGGCCGAGCTGGTCGGACATTTCGGCGACTGCTGCGACGCCCACAGGATCGGGCCGGCGGGTCATCCGTACTACCCGGGGATGTTCTGCTGGATCATGCACGGTCGGCTGGGCGCCGAGACCGGCGCGACGCCGGACGGCCGGCGCGCGGGACAGGCCTTCGCCGACGGCGCCGGACCGGCCCAGGGCCGCGAAAGACGCGGGCCGACCGCGGCCATCCGGTCGACCACGCGATGGGACCACGGTCCGATGCTGGGCGGGCTCGTGCTCAATCTGAAGTTCTCCCCCTCAGCCCTGGCGGGGGAGACGGCGCTGCGACGGTTGGCCGAACTCATCAAGACCTACATGCGACTGGGCGGGGCGGAGGTCCAGGTCAACGTCGTCGATGGCGAGACGCTCCGGGCGGCCCGGACCCGACCGGCCGAGCATCGCGACCTGCTCGTCCGCGTCGCCGGCTACAGCGACTACTTCGTCAACCTCGACCCCGTCCTCCAGGACGAGGTCATCGCGCGGACGGAGTACGCCGATGTCTAACGCCATTCTGAAGCGGACCATGTGATGACAAGCACAAACACACTCCTCCTCGGCTTCGATATCGGCGGCACGAAGACGGCCGTCTGCATCGGCACGCCCGACGGTCAGGTGCTCGCGACCCACCAGTTCGCCACCAGCCAACCGGAACCGACGATGCAGCAAGCCCTGCGGATCGCCCGGGAGCTGATGGACGAGGCACCGCGGCAGATCGGCGCAGCCGGCATCAGTTGCGGCGGGCCGCTGAACTCCGACGAGGGCGTCGTCCTATCGCCCCCCAACCTGCCCGGCTGGGACGCCATCCCCGTCGTGAAGATGGTGCGCGACGCCACCGGGCTGCCGACCCGGTTGGAGAACGACGCCAACGCCGGGGCGCTGGCCGAGTGGCGGTTCGGCGCGGGGCGCGGCTATTGCAACCTGATCTTCCTGACCGCCGGCACAGGCATGGGCGCAGGGTTGATCCTGGACGGACGACTCTACCGCGGCCGACAGGATCTCGCCGGCGAGGTCGGCCACATCCGACTCGCCGAGGACGGCCCCGTCGGCTACGGCAAGCCCGGCTCGTTCGAGGGCTACTGCAGCGGCGGCGGCATCGCCGAGCTGGCCCGATCCCTGCTCGCCCAACCGCACCCCCCGAGTCGCCTCGATCAGATCCCCCCCGAGTCGCTGACGACCCGCGACGTCGCCGAGGCCGCCGATCAGGCCGACCCGCTCGCCTGTCAGATCATCGAGACCAGCGGCCGGATGCTCGGCCGGGGCCTGGCCCTCCTGATCGACTGCCTCAATCCCGAACTGATCATCCTGGGTCCGCTCGCCCTGAGACTGGGACAACGATGGCTCGACCCGGCCATGGAGGTCATCCGCGCCGAGGCGTTGCCCGCCGCCTGGCAGGCCTGCCAAATCGTCCCCGCCGGCCTGGGCGAATCCATCGGCAACCACGCCGCCCTCGCCGTCGCCCTGATGGCGGCGGGGGAATAGGACGGAAAGGGATCAGGCTTGCTTCTTGGGGTCCTGCGCGCCTGGAGTCCCGTCGCCTCAGCGTCACGGGTCAAGGACGCCGCCGTCTGCGCAGAGCTCGTCCTGGCCGTCCCGCACGTCGGGGACACCATCTCCAGCCCCCAGCATCATGGGAGTATTGCCTATAAGATGAACCACCGTAGGCGCGGGCCGATCCCGCGACGAACGCTCGAACCGAAGAAAGTAAGCCTGACCCCCTTTTCCCCTTTTCGGGGGCCCCTTTTCGGCCCCTTTTCGGGGATGCCCGAGGGTCCGCGCCAATGTGTGGCGGAGGATACGTTGAGGGTGATCGTCTGGCGAACGCTTGCCCTACTCCTAGTGCTCTGTCTCCCGAGAATTGATGGACTGAAGTAGGCTTCTTTGCCGATGGTGAGAAGGGGTACCAAGGCAGGGAGGCCTATCATGAGAAAATGGTATATCGTCACACTCACGGAGG
>Ga0180432_10000155_pt1 | contig 107430 bp, 110 predicted proteins | sample SS_ome_10_FD_132414 | JGI IMG/M metagenome (GOLD analysis project Ga0180432, IMG submission 132414) | Hypersaline lake sediment archaeal communities from the Salton Sea, California, USA - SS_1_MS_2 metaG | ecosystem: Environmental > Aquatic > Non-marine Saline and Alkaline > Hypersaline >... | reverse complement strand
GGGGGGGGGGGGGGGGGGGGGGGGGGGGGAGGGAGGGGGGGGGGGGGGGTGAGGGTGGAAATGGGTGTAAAGAGTGGGGCTTGTGCAGGAGTGGGAGCTTCAGCGGCACACCCGCTGAGAGCCATGCCACTCGCCAAAATCACCATTAATATTACTAAAAACGCTTTTCTCATTAATTTCCCCCTTTCTACTTCATAATTCAACAAAAATAGTATATCTTTTCGCTAATCCATATTCGCCTCCTCAGTGTGTTTCGTTAACCAGGTATCTCACGAGCAATTCGATCGGTATATTCAAACAAATAATAACACTTCGAATAGTACATAGACTATATAACTTAATAGACACAACGTCAATATACTTACTTCTAGTGATATGTCACGGCGAATACTATATCATCATTTAATATCCGCGCCACTCACCGGGGCCAACAGTATCTTTCTGTTGTCTGCTGGAAGTAATATCTTTCTTTAGTGACCACGATATTTGGGCAGTTTTCTTACTTCCCCCGGAGTCCTGTTAAATTAAGATTACCAGAAGCACGCCGGATAAGGTATGTCAATCGCCCGCTTCGGACACTCAAGCCAGCACACACCACAAAACCAGCAGTCATCTCCGTAAGTTACCACCGGCATATTGGTCTTTTTGTCCCAGGTGAAAACATCCATCGGGCATAAATCATAGCACTTTCCGCAGCCAATGCATTTTCTATAATCTATCTCTGCCGGCATATTACTTTACCTCCTTCAAGTACTCTGGCTTCAGGTCCGGCACTTCCCTTATCTCCAGTACCGGCTTCCCCTTTTCCAGCCGCTGAATGGTAATCATGTTGTCCCGTGAGGAGTCTTTCTCCGGGTAGTCCAGCCTGACATACTGGCCCCTGGTCTCTTTTCTGACCAGACAGGCAGCGATGTGTACATCAACAAGGTCCATGATATTGCGGCATTCCATTGCCCGCATCAGGTAATGAGGGTCCTCCGCTTTAAGTTTGGGCAGGAACTCCCTTTTCAACGAGCGGAGCCGCCTCTGCCCTTCCCGCAGCCTGCCCTCGTTCTTGAACTGGCCCACATAGCGCTTGCAGATATAGCGCGTGGACAGTTCCAGTTCAATCGGCTCAGCGCCTTTCTCAACACTCAGCGGTGCCAGCGCTGTCTGCCTCTGGCTCTCCACCTGGGCCTCATCAATAACGGGTTCCCCGGTACTACCGAGGAAATCAGGCATATTGTAACCAACCCACAAGCCGCCGAGAGCAGCATTACCACAGCCGTGACATCCGTTGGCGCAATCACCAATGGCATAAAGGCCTTCCATTGAGGACTTGAAGTTATCATCTACATTGACCCCGGTGGGTATCATGAAGTTCAGCGGGTGGTTCTCCATTAACTCGTAGCGGTGGGTACGCGGGTTGAATTGCCTCTCTTCAGCTACCTTGAACGAGATCAGCTTTTCATCGGTGAAGGCTACCTGCATCCTCCGCTGGTAATCATCAGTCAGATGTGACTGGCTGACATATATCGGGTCCTTGCCTTTCAGCTCTATCTCGCGGTAAACGTCTGCCGTAGGGTAAGGTATCTCTTCCCCGTCCCAGGTGTACCACTGGGCGCGGATGCCGTCGCCGTGGTCAAAGTTACCGTAGGATATGGTCAGGTCGTCCCGTATGCGCAGGCCCCAGCCGGTGATATCCATATTGGCTAAATCCACACCGGCGCGGTAGGCTACGGCATAGCCGTCTCCGGAAATTGATGCCGGACACCAGTGGTATTTCATCTGGTACTTGTAAAACAACGGTTCCTCCGGCTCATAGCAGCGGGCAAAGATACCGGTAGCCAGCACCACTGCCTTGGCTTTGATGACGATGAACTCGCCCGTGCGAGTATCTATCGCGGTGGCGCCCACCACGCGCCCGTTATTGGTCAACAAGTCCACCACCATGGTGCGTTCAAGGACGTTGGCGCCGCTCTTCCTTACCGCTTTGGCCAGTTTCGGCTTGATATCCGGCCAGTGGACCCGTATCATCAACCTGGGTCCCCCGTACCAGCCACTGGGCATGTGATAGTATTCACCATCATCCCACTTCATGGTGATACCGAGTTTCTCTGACTCATCCAGTACCCACAGACTCTTATCAAGCAATCTATAGGGAATATTACGGTCAGTAAAGCGCCCGTCTCCATTGAGGTCATGCTGGCGTTCCTCCCAGAGCTTCAAGAACTCCAGCGGGGTGACACCATCGCACTGGATAGGCTCATAATGGTCCTCACCCATCGCGCCGCTGCCACTACGGTCGGTCTTAGTCTTCTCCACGAGGGTAACGTTCAAACCCCTCTCCGCTGCCTTGGCGGCGCAGTAGCAGCCGGCAATACCTCCCCCCATTACCATCACGTCGGTTTCAATTATCTTATCAGCCAATTTATCTAAAGCCATTCTTAACCTCCCTCATGGATTTGCTGTAACCTTTGTTCCTGTTCACTTAGCTTCAGCATATCTTCGCGCCATTTCTGTATTTCACCCTGTTCAAATTCCCGGTCGCGGTACCTTATGGTCTTCTGGAAATCAGGCGCTACCTCAAGCGTGGCATCGTGGTAACTGATATCCTTTTCTTCAGCTCGCTGCTTGATGAGCTTCCAAAGCTCAAACTCAAACTTCTCTTCATAGTGTTTGTCCGATGTTTCTTCGGCCATATTCAATCCTCCCGACAGTATTATGTAAAGCTACTTTTTTGAATAGCTTAACACCTTGTTTAAAAACAGATTCAGACTTACTGGAGGTGAAACTAATCTTACCAGGGGAGTTATTCCACGAAGAATCTTGCCGTCAGATAGTTCACGGGGAACACCTAATGCCCCTCTTTCTCTCTCTACGTTCACCCCTATTAACTGGATAATAGCGCATCGCATGGTATGGAGTCAAGTAACTGGTTATAGCTTCTCACCGGTGATATACTGGTAACGCAAGAGCTGCCCAACAAGGTGAGGGAGTATCTTCTGCCGCCTTTGGTCAGCCTGAAGGTTAACATGACGGGAAAGAAGAAAGCCATTGTTCAGGTGACGGCGCTGACCATCACCTGCGGCCTGATATTCTGGCACGCAGTTTACTGGCATTCCACAGGTATGTACCGCCAGATGCTTGACTGGTTACCAACGGGCAAGGCTTATTTGACCGTGCTCTACAACCTTGGTTTAATGCTGGTGACCGGCACCGTATTGGCCTTTCTCGTAGATGCTATCGCCACACTCATAACCCTCAAGAAAAGAGGGTAGGAATAATTCCTTAACTCAGCGAAGGGCGGCTTTATTGGTCTAAAAAATGATAACCTTCCCAATATTATCAGGAATAGATATTAACGTATTCCTGCTTGCCTTTATCGGTCTCAGTGCGGGAATTCTCAGCGGTTTTTCCGGAGTGGGTGGCTCATTTGTCGTGACACCAGCGCTGATTATTATCGGTTTCCCGGCTAATTATGCTGTTGGTATCAGCCTGGCCTGGGTAACGGGCAACTCCGTCATCGGCACCATCCGGCACAGGAAATTGGGAAATGTGGACATGAAGCTGGGGCTGATTACCACTATTACGGCTATGGGCGGGATAGAAGTAGGGGTAAGAATTATTAACTGGGCGACTGCCGCCGGACTGGCTGATAAAATAGTGCTCTCTATCTCAATGTGCACGTTACTGATAATTGGCACTTATACCCTGCTGGAAAGCATCCGCAGGAAGAGACGACTGGAACGTATGCCGGGCCCTGGAGTAAAAACGGCAGCAGATACAAGGGTCACCACTCTATCACATAAACTACAAAGAGTTAACCTGCCACCAAGATTACATTTTGCCAAGTCCGGGATTACCGTTTCCCTCTGGATTTTACTGGTAATTGGCTTCTTTGCCGGCATGGTGATTGGTATTATTGGTGTTGGTGGCGGTATTATCCTGGTTCCGGCTATGATCTACCTTATCGGCTTGCCCTCTTTCACCGCAGTCGGCACCAGTCTATACCAGATTATTTTCTCCGCCGGTTTCGGCACCATCCGGCACACCATGAGCGGGAACGTTATTATTTTCGCTTCCCTGATTATGCTAGTTGCCTCCAGCATTGGTGTGCAGTTCGGGGCGCTGGTTACCCGCTATGTCCGCGGTATTTCAGTACGCTTCGTCCTGGGCATATCAATATTGATCGCCGCTTTAGGTGCCCTTCTCAAGCTACTAAATGTTATCGGGGATAAACCAAATGCTTTCCTTGAGACAGGTTCAACAGCTGTTATTTTTACCGGTATGGGGCTGGCGGTGCTTATTATTATCACGCTCTTCACGATGGCACAACGCTACCGCTCGGGTAAGTCCATACCGGCCTGGCTGGAGGCATTCATGTCTCCGGAGGATTTCTCAGCGTGAAACAAGGCAAGGAGGCACAGCGGCAAGCCTGCCCGAAAAGTGTCACCAGCAGTTTAGTGTGTTCCGTCTATCTTCGCGATATACCACCTCGCCCTGACATGCCCGTCTCCTTAAAGAAACACAAACCAACTAAAGACAGAGCGACAAGAGACGCCCAGAAAATGAAGGGAACGTTAAGGCCGATACTGGCCAGGCTATTACCAGCAGTGGGAGCAAGTACACCACCAGCCCGGCTAATAGTAAAAATCAGCCCTATTGCCGTTCCGGTGTACATTGCGCCAACCTCTTCTGTCTCAATAATCATCGACGTAAAGACTCCCACATAACCGTCACGAACAATGCCAGCAATGAGCACGGCTACCCATATCAGTGCGCCATCGGCCACTGCCAACAGACAGACCCCGATAGCCGCCATTATCGTAGCAACAACAAGGACAGGCTTTCTTCGGCCAAGCCTGTCCGATAATAAAGCAACCGGTATGGCACCTATCATGCTACAGCCATGCAGCGCTGCCAGAGCACCGTCAGCCCCGGCTGCTGACCAGCCAACCTCCCGCAAATAAAGAGGCAGGTAACCAAACACGCCTATGTAACAGCCGGACACGCCCATGTACATGAGTCCCAGCAGCCACATCTTTTTAGAACGAATTATCCGCGACCATGCCTGACGAAAGAACACTGTGCCGGCCTGTCCCGATGATACCTCCGCCTGTGCCGGTTCCCCCCTGGTGAGAAACCAGAGAAAACTAATTAAAATAGAAATAGCCCCGTAGAAATATAAAACATTCCTCCAGCCACCAAGAAGGGGTGATAAAAAGGTGGCGCTAACCATTGACCCCACCATGAAACCTAACGCCATTCCCATCGAAACGGCGCCATTAGCCAGCCCCAGCTGCCGCCGACTAAACCAGGCTCCGCAGGTTTTATACACTATCATCGGTATTGTCGTGGTAATCAGACCAAACAGAACCACAGTTAATGCCAGGCTAACAACACCTGCTGATGTCCCTCTCAGGGCACCGGTTATTCCAGCCAGCAAACAGGAGAAGATGAGCATGCGTTTGGTGCCAAAGCGGTCACTGACCAGTCCGCCAAGCAGACCGGTAAAGACACCAGCCAGGCTGACCATACCCCATACCGTACCTATCTGTACCAGACTTAAACCAAGCTCCTCTGATATCTCTTTGAAAAGGACAGGCATGCACATCATTTGCATGGCCACTACGAAGGTATGCGTCAGGGCAGACAGAATAAGGATGTACCACCTATACTTTGATTGCTGAAGATTATTCATAGCTAACTATAGCGGGCAGCATTGCCCGCTTGAAAGGCAATATCAATTACGGCAGGCAACTCTGTTTTCCCAATCTTTTCATTCCTCAAGAGGTGCTCAAATCACTACCGGGCGGAATTTTCAGAGCGCCATCTTCCTCAGTATAATGCAGGTCAAACCACCACTTTTCCTCCACTTCCGGCCTGCCGTAGCCAAGTAGCCGGCTCGACTTGATAGCCAGACGCCTGGCCAGTGCCGAATCCGCTACCGCCCGGCGTACTAAATTATGCGGCCATGTATTCGGCCTGGTCCAGGGACAAGCCTTGATGCACACCTCGCAAATGGTGCCCTTTCTATTGGTAACGCTGTAAATGGAGCAGCGCCGCTCATCAAGTTTCCAGGTCTCGTATCCATTATGCATTACTTTATCGCCGGTCGGAATCGCGCGGCTCGGGCACGCTTCAGCACATATCTTGCATCTCCGGCAGAAATCCTGAAGCCCGAAGTCAACCGGCTTGTCCGGCTCCAGAGGCATATCGGTCAGCACCGCCGCAGCCTTGAAAGCCAGACCCAGGAAAGGATTGAGTATAATTCCCAACCTGCTGACCTCGCCGATGCCCGCCCAGAGCAGAAGCTGAGGAATAAGTACTTGATACCCGGCCACCATGCTCTGTGACGAGGCGGGGTAGCCCAACCTTTTTATATAACCGGCAATTGTTTCAGCAGCAATGGCCAGGCGCAGATAAGCCTGAAAGCTAATCGCGTCACCAATCCAGTCATTCCCGGTAGAAGCCGCCAATGTCCTGGGCTCCTTACGCATTACCAGCACGATGGCATTTTGAAAGTCAATGTCAACGGGATTTCCGTCAAAATCATGACTGTATACAGCGGATTTGGGTAAGCGGCAAATACCCACCACGTCAGCCTGCAGGAAATACCCCAGGCGCTTAATATGACGGCTCAACACTGCAGGGTCATCAGTAACCGGCGCTCTAAACGCAGCCGCTTTTTTCTCATTAATAGAAGTAATGTTTTGTGCCACATCAAAGATAGCGGCAGATACCGGATACTTCAATGGCAGAATAGGATGCGCTGCTTTGGCCACGGATGGGCCATAGTCACCTCTCTCCGCTTTCGCCAGAGCCGCTTCCCGTCCGTCAACTCTCTTAATGGCATCGGTAACCAGGTTGGTTGGCTTATCCACTCTCCTGAGCCGGTGCACCGGAAATAATCCCAGCTGACGATGATCAAATAGTAAACCCCGTCGGTTCGTTTCATTCTCCATACTCGCCGTACCTTTCATAAAGCAAAATATTGCCTGCACAAATTACCGCGCTTGCCATACGCGCCTCCCATCAGCCATTTTAACTTTAGGCAGGGAAGACACCTTTGTCAAGTTGCCTGAGCCTTTCACCAATTCCGAACCGAGGAGTCATTTAGTTTTACATAGTCCATTTTTATGCCTTTTGTCACTATTGATATTAACCAAACACCTGCCAGGCAACGGCTATATCCCGGCGTTTTAGCTTTATATTTTTTCCTCCATGCCGTTTGTATTACGTCTAACGAGGCTTGACAATTGAGCCAATTTGTGTTAGTATATGCCAAGAAGCTGGTGGTACACCCAGAATTTAGCTTCGGGAGGTGGCTATGAAGCTTCATAAGCTATACGGAGTTTGGCAGGTGGACAGTGCTGGCCCTGCTTCAGGGCAGGGCAGGCGGAACTTGAACCCGGCTCCCTAATTGAAGTGTGAGGTCGATCAAAAAGAGACCTGATTTGGTGGTGATCACCAGGATTGAGCTGGGTGATAGGATACCAAACTAGAGAGCGGGGGTTGCAATAGCAACCCCCGCTTATTTATTGATGAGAAACCAGGAACATTCCGGTAAACCCCTTACTTCAGGGAAAGTCAACAGCTATTCCGTCCCCTCCTCCACCCTGTTCAGATCCGTTCTTTCCAATAGCCGTTCGTAATACTGGGCTACATCTTCGTCATAAATTTTTGACTTGGCGTCATTCAGCGGCGACATAAGCGCCTCATGGTATATCTTCTCCAGATCCGGCAACAGTTCCACCAGGCTAAAATTATCCGTCGTGTTTTCCGAACCATCAACCTGCGCCTGGATTGGTATCGCCGAGATTAACCCCAGCAGGAGTAATCCGCAAACAATCACACCAGAAAAGAAGCCTACTATTGTCTTCACAAACACCCCTCCCCTCTCAACCAACCAATTAGTTTATAATCCCATTTTGTCATACGATTATAAAGGAACAAATAAAGACCATAAATATATCATAAAAGTCTGATTAATTTTCCATAAAGAAACCGCTTCACGGCAAAATGTCCGGCTGGCACTCTCCTTGACAGCACACACGCCTCACGCCTACAATATCCTTAAAAGGGATACTAAAAAGCAAAAACACTTCAGGGCTGGTACCGGAAACAGGTCACAGCTTTTTCTACTGTTATCTCCCTGGTAAAGCTACCGCAGGAGGCGCTATGAACAAAGTCAGGCTGGTACCCTCACTCCTCACTGACAACCCGGAAACCCTGGAGAATATGGTGCGCCTGGTAGAGACTTTCACCAGCTACGTGCAGTTTGATATTATGGACGGTGAGTTTGTGCCTTCACGTAGTGTAACCACAAAGGATTTAGCTCATCTACAAACAAGGTTATGCTGGGAAGTCCACCTCATGGTTCTGCACCCGGAGACTTACCTTGAAGATTTCCGTCAAGCCGGGGCCAAGAAAATTGTCTTCCACCACGAAGCCACTAATTCACCTCAAGAAGTCATCTCATTAACCAGAAGCCTCAACTTAAGAGTGGGGCTGGCGGTCAACCCGGAAACCCCCATATCGGAAATCAACCCCCTGGTCAACGAGATAGACAGCGTGCTCTTTCTATCCGTCCACCCCGGCTTTTATGGCAGCAAGTTTCTTCCTGAAGTCCTGGAAAAAATAGCCGCGTTCCGCGATTCCCATCCCGGCATAGAGATTGGCATTGACGGCGGGGTAAAGGAGAACAACATCGCCCGGATTGTCAGCAGCGGCGTTGACACCATCTATGTGGGTAGCGCGGTATTATTACACCCGCAGCCGGCAGAGAGCTTCCGCCATCTCCTGGCTATCGCCAATGATACCACCCATCAATAACATCCGCCAGAAAAAATAACAACTACTGCCCAAAATAACCCCCAAAACTATTGCCAAAAGCAATAATTAGTGTTAATATACCTAGAATATCTATGCATAGATTATCTAGGTATATTTCTTATAGCCAAGGCAGTGGTTCACTGGCATAGATTTTATTGCAGGAGGTACAACGCAAGATGAAGTTACTAAGTCTGGCAATATGTTCTCTGGGTCTCTGGGTTATTCTTAACTCTTTCCTTGGCCCCGCCTCCATCTGGGAAGATATCGTCTTCGGCGCCATAGCCGCCATACTTGCCCTGGTATCCGTTTTCGTTGACAAGCGATAGTTATACACAAGCAAACTGATTTTTCATAGCCAAATTAAGGAAATCAGCAAGGGACCACTGCCTTGGCTTGATTCATACTAAAACCTATCCGGAAACGGGTTGCAATATTGAAAAATGTTTGTTACTATCTTGATACATAGAACCTCTATGCAAGAACAGAAAAAGAGGTGATTTAATTGGCATCCAGAAATGACTTGATGAAAGGCGGCTCCGATTCCCTGCTTCTTTGCTTGCTGGAACAACAACCAATGTACGGATACCAGATTATTAAGGAGCTTGAAGCCAGGAGTCAGGGTTACTTCAGATTCAAAGAAGGTACTCTTTATCCGGCGCTGCACCGCCTGGAAAAGGCAGGATTGATACTGAGCCAGTGGCAAACACTGGCTAACGGCCGCCAGAGGAAATATTACCATATTACGGCTAAAGGTCTTGCCAAACTGGTGCTGGAGAAAGACCAGTGGCAAAACTTCTTTAATGCCATGCAACTGATCATCATGCCAGAGAATGTCTAACTTGAAGGCAAGGGCAATGATAACACCACTGAATCACTACCTGGAGGTTATCAAGACCAGCCTCAGGCTTGATGCCCCGGCGGAGACAGAAGTCATCCGGGAACTGGAAGCGCATATTGAAGACAGGTTCCAGGAACTCACCGAATCTGGACTCTCCGAGGAAGAGGCAGCCAGTACCTGTGTGGGTCTTTTAGGCTCTGCCAAGCTGGTAGCCCGCCAGATATACGAAGCACACAGCCAGGGTACCTGGAAACAGGCATTGCTGGCCGCGACGCCTCACCTGCTTCTCGGCCTATTTTTCGCCCTCGATTGGTGGCAACACATCGGCTGGTTATCCGCCATGCTGGCGTTAGTTATCCTGGCATCTATATACGGGTGGTGGCGCGGCAAACCAACCTGGGTTTTCCCATGGTTGGGTTATTCTCTGCTGCCGGTAATGATTGCCGGTATCCTCTTGCTTTATCTGCCCCGGCACTGGTCATTGCTTTTATTACCGCTCTATTTTCCGCTGGCGCTGTGGTGGCTGTTTTACATTATAATCCAAACAACCAAAAAAGACTGGCTATGCAGCTCCCTGATGCTGCTGCCCATACCAATCATTGCCGGCTGGTTCCTCACCATTGCCCCCGAGGGCAGGCTAACCGATTACGCCATACAGCGCATGTATTATTTTGCGCCCTGGATCGGACTTAGCTTTATAGCCCTGGCACTAATCATAGCCACTTTCATTCGCGTCCGACAACGCTGGCTGAGAATAGGCTTACTGGCTGTCGCAGCTATCTTAACCTTCGCCGTAATTGCTTATTATGCCAGCGAGCGTCTCAGCATTTCAACCATGATGGGGCTAATCCTGGTAATGTGGGGGGTTTTCCTGGTTCCGCCTCTGCTGGAGCGATGGGTAAGAAGCCATAAAAGACCAAAGGTTGATAAGGAAAATATTGATTACCATGCCGAAGAAGTCCTGGTTGCCAAAGGTAGCCGTCGTTACTGACAGTTTGGCCTGCCTCACCAGGGAAGTGGTCAATCAGTACGGTATTGAGATTATCCCGATAAATTTCTATGCCAGCGGCAAACTCTACAAGGACTGGGTAAATATTACTCCGTCTGAGGCATATGAGTTATTCCTGCAGGACCCTGAGTCCTTTAAAACGTCAGCCGCCCCCCCTGAGGACTGCCTGGAAGCCTTTCGCAAAGTTTACCGAAGAGCAACTGACATCCTCTGTATCACCGTGTCTACCAAACTCAGCACCGTCTACAATATGGCGGAAAGGGCCAGAGAGCAGGCTAAAACTGAACTTCCCGAAGCTAATATCAAGATTCTGGACTCACAGACAGCTACCGCCAGCGAGGGTTTCGTGGCACTGGCCGCCGCCCGGGCGGCTGCCCTTGGCAAAGACCTGACCGAAGTGGCCGGGGTGGCCCGGGATATGATGGGTAAAGTCAATTGCCTTTTCCTTCTGGATACCATCCGCCATGTTTACCGCTCCGGGCGCATACCTAAAATAGCCTCACAAATAGGCTCCGCCCTCAATATCAGGCCGGTTCTCACCGTCTCTTCAGGGGCAGTGCACTTTATAGGCGCCGTTAGAAACCGGCAGCAGGGCATCAACCGCGTCCTGCAAAAAATGAGAGGCAAAGCGGGACAGAAGCCATTACACGTTGCCATAATGCACGCCTACGCCCGCGAAGAAGCGGAAAAGCTGAAGGAAGTAATCGCCGTTGAGTTTAACTGTTCCGAGCTATGGCTCACCGAATTCAGCCCCTTAATGGGCTATGCCTGCGGCACCGGGACTCTGGGAGTCGCTTTTTATCCCGAAGACTGAACAATAAAAAGCCGGCCGGGGAAGTCATAGATGTTATTTAGCATTATTTCCGCAATAGTTACCGGCTACCTGCTGGGTTCCCTACCCTTTGCCTACATCGCCGGCCGTTTTATTAAGGGAGTAGACATCAGACAGGTTGGTGGCGGCAATATGGGTACCCTGAATACCCTGCGTGAAATCGGGCTGCTACCCGGTCTACTGGTGCTCCTGACTGATATAACCAAGGGGGCAGTAGCGGTGCTTTTCGCCATATGGCTGGGTATCCCGCTGGTATGGGTACTGGCTACCGGGTTCGCTGCTATTTCGGGCCATGTCTGGTCTGTTTTTCTCAAATTCAAGGGAGGCAAAGGTGCCGCCATTACCCTGGGGGTACTCCTTGCCTTGCTACCCGCCGAGATGGGCATCTGTCTCGGCGTAATAGCGCTATTCGTCATTATCACCAGTAATGTCAGACTGGCGGTTACCATCGGGCTGGTGTTGTTGCCGATAACCATCTGGCAGTTGAACGGTTCAGGTGTCCTTATCACCTATTCCCTGGCGCTGGCTCTCTTCCTCCTTGCCCTATCTATCCCCGACATACGGAAAGCAACCACGGATAGCCAGCAAAAAAAGAACCTCTTCTTTGACCGGGACTATCACTTCTGGCAGACAAGAAAAAAGACCTGAACAGCACCTCATACCATTCCCGGCAGGAGTCAAATGAAAAAGGTAGCCATTGTAACTGATACTACTGCCTGCATTCCAGACGAGCAGGTGGCCAAATATGAAATTGAACTGGTGCCGGTAACGCTCGTCTTTGAAGGTAAAGCCTACCGCGACGGGATAGATATCAGCCCCGGTGAGTTCTACAAGCTTCTCCGCAAGGAGAAAAAACCACCCACTACCGCCGCTTCCTCACCAACCCCGTACCTTGCTGCCTATCGCCAGGCCAGTGAAAGAGCCGAGAGCATCCTCTGTCTAACCGAACCATCCAAGTTTAGTGCCCTGTACAGCTCGGCGTGCCTGGCTATGGATATGGCCAGAACATTGCTACCCGCGGAGATTGAGGTGCTTAACGGCACTACCGCGGCGGCTGGGCTGGGACTGGTCACGTTAGCGGCGGCGCGGGCAGCCGCCGAGGATAAAAGCCTGAGCGAGGTGATGGAAGTCGCCAATAGCATAATGTCCCGGGTGAACCTGTTCGCCACACTGGATACCCTTCATTATCTGGTCAAAAGCGGACGCGTGCCTCAAGCCGCAGCCCTGGTCAATTCCCTACTCAAGATAAAACCTGTTTTCACCCTGAACCATAGCGATGCCCATACTGTTGCGCTGCCCAGGACTATTCCCAGCGCCATAAAACAAATGTTGAAATTGATGGAACAGCATACAACCGAGCGAAAACCGCTTCATGTTGCTGTGATGCACGCTGATGCCATGGATAAAGCCGTAGCCCTTAAAAACAGAATTTCCTCCCAGTTCAACTGTACCGAACTCTTTATTACTGAATTTACCCCGGTAATGGGAGTCCACACCGGCCCCGGCTTGCTCGGTATCGCCTTCTACCCTGAAGAGTAATCTCACGCTTATCCCCCAACGTCTGGCGAAACAGCCCAAAACATCTTATAATCAAGAGTATGGAAGATACCCGTACCATCGCTGATGCCCGCCAACTAGCCCGGAGCCTGGGGACGCTACCCGAAGCGGAGATAGAACCAGCTTTGATTGTGGTAAGTGGTTTGCCGGGAACCGGGAAAACCCATTTCTGCCACAAACTAGCCGAAAGAATGCCCCTGCTCATTCTGGAAAGCGACGCTCTACGCAAGACTCTTTTCCCTGCACCCGATTACACGCCGGAGGAGAGCTCACGCCTCTTCCGTGCCATCCACCAGCTTATTGAAAGCCTTTTGAGAAAGGGAATTTCTCTCGCGCTGGATGCCACCAATCTATCGGAGAGATATCGAGAGTATCTCTATAATATTGCCGGGCGCTTGAATGCCAGGTTAATCCTAGTACGGGTTGAGGCACCGCCCAAATTAGTGCAGGAAAGGCTGAAGAACCGGTCAGTAGCCGGCAACCCAGCGGAGAACTCTGATGCTGACTGGACAATCTACCAGAAGATGAAGCCAGCGGCAGAAAAAATACCGCGCCGTCATTATGCCGTGGATACCTCCCGGGATATTACGCCGGTACTGGGTAAAATTGTGAGAGAAGCACGACGATGAAAGGAGATTCAAGATGGATATTAAGGTTATAACCAGGGACATTATCAAGGTTAAAGCCGGGGCTATCATAGTAAATTGCTTTGAGGGCAGGAAACGCCTTGCCGGAGATATCGCCGCAGCAGACCAGGCCCTGGACGGCGTCATTTCCCGGCTTATCCGCCAGGGAGATATTAAGGGCAAACCCAATGAAATTACCCTTATTCACAGCCTCGGCAAACTGCCCACGCCAAGAGTAGTGGTCAGCGGACTGGGTAAACCAAAGGAACTATCCACCAACAAGGTGCGCGGCGCTATCGCCGAGACCTGCCGCTGGCTGCGCAACCGCGGCATAGATGATATCGCCACCGTAGCGCAGGGTGCCGGTATCAACGGCATCACGCTGGAGAATTCCGCCCAGGCGGTAACCGAGGGTGCCATCCTCGGCCTTTACTCCTTCCGCCGCTACCTGACCAAAAAGGAAAATGACCACACCGAGATTAAACGGTTGACCATAGCCGGCAGCAGGAAAGAGAAACCCCTCCTGGAAAAGGGCTGTGAACGGGGCAAGGTGCTGGCTGAAGCGGCTAACCTGGCCCGGGACATGGTCAATGAGCCAGCCAATTACATGACGCCGGCTCAGATGGCCGAGGCTGCCGTGGAACTGGCGAACACATATAATCTAGAGGTCAAGGTGCTGGAACGTGAACAGATGGCGGAAATGGGCATGGGGGCGCTACTGGGCGTAGCTCAGGGGAGCCAGCAGCCGCCTAAATTCATTGTCCTTAATTATAAAGGGAATGATTCCGGTGAAATCGGCCTGGCTATGGTAGGCAAGGGAATTACCTTTGACTCCGGAGGCATTTCTATCAAGCCGTCCGAGGGAATGAGTGAAATGAAGGGAGATATGGCGGGTGGTGCCGCGGTGATGGCAGCGATGAGTGCCATTGCCCGCCTCAAGCTCGGGGTGAATGTTACTGCCATTATTCCCGCCACGGAGAACCTGCCCGGTGGCAGTGCGCTGAAGCCAGGTGATGTTCTCAAGGCGATGAATGGCAAGACCATTGAAGTACTCAATACCGACGCCGAAGGGAGACTCATTCTGGCTGACGCTTTAAGCTATGCCCGGAACCTCGGGGCCAAAAGCATTATCGACGTGGCCACCCTTACCGGAGCCTGTATGGTGGCGCTGGGTAAAATTTGCAGCGGCGCTTTCACCAATAATCAGAAATTAACCGATAAAATAATCGCGGCCGGCACTGAAGCCGGTGAACTTATCTGGCAACTGCCCATGTATGATGATTACCGGGAGTTCATCAAGAGCGATGTCGCCGATATCAAGAATATCGGTAACCGCTACGGTGGCGCCATTACTGCCGCCAAGTTTCTTGCCGAATTTGTTGAAGACACGCCCTGGGTGCACCTGGATATTGCCGGCACGAGCCAGAGTGATAAAGAACGCGGCTATCTGGTTAAGGGAGCCAGCGGTGTGCCGGTACGCACCCTGATAAACTATGTCATATCTATTACTAAATAATTGTTGAAGGAGGCCCACTGGTGAAAATCAAATGGTTGGGACACGCCACTTTTTTAATCACTTCCGAATCAGGAACCCGGATAATTACCGATCCCCTGGCACCGGCCAAAGATCTGCACTATGACGAATTAAACGAGGCAGCCGATATTGTCACCATTAGCCACAATCATTTTGACCATTGCAACGTGGATGCAGTTAGTGGTAACCCGGAGGTAGTCAACAGTACCGCCCGAGTCAAGGGAATAGAATTCCGGGGTATTGCCAGCTACCATGATGATGCTTTCGGACAGAAGCGAGGCAACAATACTATCTTCTGCTTTGACATTGATGGGGTAAAGGTCTGCCATCTCGGTGACCTGGGACATATCCTCAATGACAGGCAAATAGCCGAGATAGGCAAAGTAGATGTGCTACTCATACCGGTAGGCGGTTTCTTCACCATAGATGCCAGGACTGCCGGCAAAGTCTGTGAACAGCTTCAGCCCGGGATGATTATTCCCATGCACTTTAAGAATGAAAAGTGTGATTTCCCCATCAGCGGTGTTGACGAATTCTTAAGCGGTAAGAGAAATATAAATCAACCGGACAGCAGCGAAGCCGAGTTCAAGGCGGGAGAACTGCCCGCAGAGATACAAATCACCGTCTTGAAGCCGGCACTGTAAAAAATGACTGTCAGGCTTCAAACCATAAATCCCCAGCAAATGCCAGCAAAACCCCCTAGCTAAGGTTGACCGTTAGTGGTAAAATAATATATATAGGGGGAAAAAGTAAAGACTAATATCATACCTTGGAAATAAGCTGTATTATCCTTGCTGGTGGCAAAAGCTTACGGTTAGGGCGAAACAAGGTTTCGGAAACCATTGGTAATGTCAGCTTGCTATATCGGGTGATAGCCTGTGTGAGTTCATTTTGCCGGGAAATAATCCTTTCCACAGCTGAAGCTCAGGCTGTCCCCCGGCTTGACGACCACCCGGAGATAAAAGTGGTAATCGATACTATTCCCGGGAAGGGGCCTCTGGGTGGGATTTACGCTGGATTGGCAACATCAAAATCTTTCTGCAACCTTGTCGTCGCCTGTGATATGCCCTTTTTGAACCGTAATCTTTTAAACTATATGCTGCAGCTCTCAGGTGGCTTTGACATGGTTGCGCCGCGGGTGGGAGATTATGTTGAGCCGCTTCATGCCGTTTACACTAAGAGCTGCCTAACCCCTATCGAAAGCATGATTAAACAGGATAATTTGAGTGTCCACAAGCTTCTCCAATCAGTGAAGGTACGCTACGTGGAAACTGAGGAGATTAACCGGTTTGATCCGGCACACCTTAGTTTCTTTAACATCAATACCGATGCTGACTTGGAAAAAGCCAGGAAGTTAGCCGGGGAGCATGGTGAAAATGATCAGTGTTGAAGAAGCTCTGGAAAATATTCTCAAGCATGTTGATATACTGGAAACGGAGCATGTCCCCATTCTTGACTCTCTGGGGCAGGTTCTGGCAGAGGATATAACCTCCGCTACCACCATACCACCGCTGGATAATACCGCTATGGATGGCTACGCGGTACGGTCAAGTGACACCCTCGGCGCCGGCCCGGAATCACCCAGGCTTCTCCGTGTTATTGATACGGTTAGCGCCGGCCTCCTTGCGCAAAATGAGGTTACGCCGGGCACCGCCGTTCGCATCATGACCGGCGCCCCGATACCTGAAGGCGCCGATAGCATTGTCCGCTTTGAAGATACCGATGAAGAGCAGCGAAAGCAGACTGGCACCCCCATCACTGAAATTAATATCTTATGCCAAGTAGAGCCCGGTCAGGACATCCGGCGAGCCGGTGAAGACGTTCGGCAGGGGGTAACGGTACTGAGAAAGGGAACGGTAATCAGACCATCAGAAATCGGTGTCATGGCTTCAGTGGGCAGGACTGAGGCGGCTGTCATCCGCCGTCCGGTGGTAGCCATTCTGGCCACCGGGAACGAACTGGTGGAAATCGGGCAAGAGCTGGCTCCCGGCAAGATATACAACAGCAATACTTACAGCGTGGCATCGCTTATCCGGCGCTACGGCGGCATACCCAAAATCCTGGGGGTTGCTCCGGACACAGAAGCTGCACTGGTAACCAGAATCCGCCAGGGGCTTAATGCTGACATTTTGATAACTACCGGCGGTGTCTCCACGGGAGACTATGACATAGTCAAGGACATTCTGGCCAGGGAGGGTGAAGTTACCTTCTGGAAAGTCAGGATGAAGCCAGGAAAACCGATCGCCTTCGGCAGGATTAAAGGAAGCAGCCAGGAAGGACAGACCAGAAGCGTACCTCTGCTGGGATTACCGGGCAACCCGGTCAGCTCTATGGTGACCTTTGAAATATTCGCCCGCCCCGCCATATTCAAGATGATGGGGAAAAAGAACTTTACCAAGCCAGCCGTGAACGCAATACTGGAAGATACTGTGGTCAATACTGATGGCCGCCGTGTCTACAGTCGAGTCATCGTAGAAAAACGCGACGGCCGATATTTTGCCCGGCTGACCGGCGGGCAGGGCTCCGGGATTCTCACGTCAATGAGTCTGGCCAACGGACTGGCGATTCTTCCCGAGGATAAGGCCGAGCTTAAAAAGGGGGAAACAGCCCGGGTAGTAATGCTGGACTGGAACGAGGAAGTAAGCAATTGAACAGCCGGCAAGGTTATACTATGCAACCTATTATTTCCATTGTGGGCAAGTCCAATTCCGGCAAGACTACCTTACTGGAAAATCTAATCATCGAACTAAAACAGCGGGGATACAAGGTGGCAGTGATAAAGCACGCTGACAATATTCTGGAACTGGATACGGTAAACAAGGATAGCTGGCGTTTAAGCCAGGCCGGAAGTGAGCTGTCAATGATCAGCTCAGCACAAAAGCTGGCCATCTTTAAGAATATAACGCCGGATTTTAGCCCGGAGGAGCTATCTCACTTCATTTACTGGGATTATGATCTCCTCCTTACCGAGGGATTTAAAACAAGCAATTACCCCAAGATTGAAGTTCACCGCAAGGAACAGGGCAGTGACCTGGTCAGCCCGCCCGAGCAGCTGGTGGCCGTGGTCACTGATGAGCCACTGAAAATAGAGGTTCCCCAGTTTGCCAGTGATGAGAGCAATAAGATAGCGGACATCATCGAGACTGAGATACTTGCCCAGCCAAAGGAAGATGATATCAACCTGGTTATCAACAACACTTACATGCCACTGAGTCCCTCTTTCCGGAACCTGCTGGCCAGAACACTGATTGCCATGACCTCGGCTTTTCGCAACATAAGAGAGATTAAAAGCATGCATGTTTCCCTGAGGAGAAAATATTGATATTTGAGGCTTCAGATTTTATTTTTCAAGCACCGGCGGTGATATCAAGGGCAAGGCGTGTTCTGATCAAACCCAGTGCCCTGCACCCGGCGCCCTACCCGGTAACAACCAGCCAGAATATGCTGGCATCGATAATATCCGGCATCAGGCAGATAAGTGACGCCGATATTATCCTACTGGAAGGTACTCCTGGCGACGAACCGGTCCGCCCGATATACGAAGCCCTGGGTTACAACTTCCCGCGGGTACTGGAGCTGGATGTCAAGGACTGTGTGCTGGTAGAGGTGGATAATCCGTTACCCAAGCCCTTTGCAGTACCAACCTTCTGGGTACCCAATGTTATACTTTCCAGTGATTACCTGATTACAGTGGCGCCGCTAAATACCCAAAATGGTAGAGTCAGCCTCAGCATAATGAACTTATTAACGCTGTTACCCAGCAGCAAATACCACGGTGAAGCATCAAGCGGCTGGGAGAATTTATACAGCCTGGGAATAGATAGGGTACTGGCTGACCTCTACTTTACCCTGCCCTTCGACCTGGGCATTGTCGAAGCCAGACAGAAACTAACAGCCGGTACAGGCTTCAGCCAGGATAATATTGAGGACTACAACAAGATATTCATTGGTGAGCCCTACGAGGTAGACCGTGCCGTTTCGGAGGCTCTGGGACTGAAAACAGGCTATATCGACCTGATTAAGACGGCTAAGGTAGAACTTGAGACCTGATAATTCTTTGCCTGGGTGATTTCTATGACTAACGAAGAAACAATCAACAATCAGGCCAGAGCGCTATGGTATATTGACATGGACTGGTACCAGCAGAACAAGCGCTCTCTGGCTACTCTGGCAAGGGACTGTCTATGCCCCAAATGTGCTCGGCAGTTAACTGCTGAGAGAAAGGATATTCCAGCCGATACTCTATTAGCAACAATCAAAGACTGCTGCTCGCACAGCCCCGGATTCATTGATGAAGGATTACCCATTTTAGAAAGCGTATTTCGCCTCTTCCTGGCCAACGGCAACCAGCCACTCAATCTGGAAGAACTGGGGCGGCAGTTAGGTGAAAGGCGCAGCAGTGATACCTACCGCACCTCAACTGAGATTCTGTCCCGTCTCCTCAAAAAAGACGAGTACTACGGCCTTCGTGAAGTGCAAGACCAATCAAACCAGGCTAATGCCTTATCCTGAAATCGGAGTAGTTTCCGGTATATTCTGACCAGTGAGTGACTACTTTCTCCACTCTGGCGCCCGGCGGCCCCTCGCCAAGGCGCTTAACCAACTGGGACAGCTGCTTTCTCTCCCCTTCTACCCTGACCTGCACCGCACCACCGGACAAATTACGCACATAGCCAGCCAGATTCATTTCTGTCGCCCACCTGCTCACAAAAGCACGGTAGAAAACACCCTGGACACGACCATAAACAATAGCCTCAAGCGAAGCCAGGTCAGTCATACCCATTTTAAGCCTGAATTAGCAGCGCTGCTAACCAGCCAGGATTTACCAGTGATACTGGAAGGTTACTATCCCTTATTCTTCCTCTTCTTCCCGTTTCTTTCTTTCTTTCTTAATCACCTGCACTTCAGCAGATTGGTGGGGCAGGATAGTAACCGGGGAAAGCTTCTTAGCATCCTTTCTCGGCTTTTTAGGCTCATGATGTCGGTAATCTCTTCTACCCATAGCAATACCTCTCAGCCGGATATTTTTATCGCTAAATGAAGTTTAGCAAAGAGATGATGCCGTGTAAAGCTAGCTGTAAAACCTCGCCAGGGCAGCATGGGCAGCCTCAGTTTCAGCAAGCTTTTTGCTCTTGCCTGAGCCTCTCCCCACCACGGTACCCTCCACCATTACCTCAACCGTGAAGTTCTGGTCATGGTCAGGGCCGGCAACCTCTACCGTCCGGTAGGTAGGCGCTATATGCCGTTTTGACTGAATTATTTCCTGCAATTGAGATTTGTAATCAGTATCCACGCCAAGACCGGATACCCGCCCCAGATCATCACCAAGCAGCTTTAGAACAAAGTCCCGGGCGACAGCCAGCCCCTGGTCGAGATAAACGGCAGCAATTACCGCCTCCAGAGCACCCGCCAGATTGGCCTCTTTTTGCCGTCCGCCACTGGCCTCCTCACCCCTTCCCAGATATAGATAGGAACCAAGATTAACAGACCTCGCCAAACGGACCAAAGCGTCACGGCACACCAGCGCAGCACGGAACTTGGTCATCTCTCCCTCAGTAAGCTCCGGGAAATCCCGGTACAGCTTCTCGGCGACAACATAGCCCAGAATGGCATCACCCAGAAACTCAAGCCTTTCGTTAGAGCCATTAGCAGCTTTGGGTTTCTCGTTCACATAGGAGCTATGCGCCAGTGATAGCTTCAGCAGAGACACTTCCTTGAAAAAAACCCCGATAGTTTCCTGTAAAGTATTTAACCCGGCCAAGTTGGGCGCCTTCCTTTCACCCTAGCTTATCGTATGAAATCAACCACCCACCGGATTTTATCCGGCCCATTTCTCCGCCAGATTACCAGCCCAGGGCAACTTGTATCTTGTTGCCTGAAAAGCCTTGACCATGAGGACTACCCAGAGCACAAAGCTCAAAACCCCAACGAGCCAGGCCAGAACAGTGCCAATAAATGGAATCACGTTAAGTATAACACTGACCACATTCAATATTCCAAAGACAATTATTGCCTGGAAGGCATGGAAACGGACGAATTTATTTTTCGGCTCTATCAACAGGAAAATGACGCCGCTAACCCACCCCAGGACATAACATAGCAAGCCGGCCACATTCTCAGCTAACCCGGTAGAAGTTGAGTTCATTAACGACACCTCCTGATTTAATAACTAGTAGCTTTCAGAATATACCGCTCCGTGGCAACTGTCAATAGTATTTCGGACTGGGTGATACACCGTCTACGGGGTTGCCGAAGTGACCGGACGGATAAATATAATTATAACTTTTGGTTACTGATAATCATCAAAGGGATTAATATCATGCCCGCTAAATACCGTATTATACCACAGATAACACTATACCTACTTGTAATATTACAGGGGTAAAGCCGGGGGCCCAGAGCTGACGGCCAGTATGTCACCATCTGGAATTCAGAAATAATGGCCTAAAATCCAGGAAAAAAGATACCCCAGCAAAGCACATACCGGGAAGGTTATCACCCACGCCGCAACTATATTACCCGCCACCCCCCACCTTACCGCTGACAGGCGACGGGTAGCCCCGACCCCCATAATAGAGGTACTGATGCAATGGGTAGTACTCACCGGTATTCCAAAATTTGAAGCAGCTTCAATGACGACCGCTGCTGCCGTCTGAGCCGCAAAACCGTGCACCGGGCGGAGAGTCGTCACCCTTAAGCCCAGGGTACGGATGACCCGCCACCCACCCAACGCCATACCGGAACTAATAGCCAGCGATGATACAATGATTATCCAGCGGCCCAGAGGGTCACCAAACGAGAGGCGGTCCCAGAAACTCGCGTCCTGAAAATAAATAACCAGCCCCATGGTCATAATACCTATGGGCATCTGACCGTCATTCTTACCATGGCTGTAAGCGATAAAGGCTGAAGAAAGTATCTGCAACTTACTAAACAAAGACCTTAACCTGTCAGGAGCGCTACGCCGCAGAAGCCAGTAAAGAATAACCATCAGGACAAAACCACCCAAAAACCCAAGTACCGGGGCCGTTACCACCGCTGACATTACACGCTGCAGTACATCCCAGATAACTGCCCCACCCCCCATACTGGCCAGTCCAGCAGCAGCGAGCCCGGCCACCAGCCCATGGGTGATACTTACCGGCATGCCATAGAGTGTCGCCGTGACTGTCCACACCACTACCGCCGCAACCCCGCTAATCACCGTAGGGAAGGTTATCGCCTCCGGTATTAATATGCCTTTACCTATAGTCCGGGCTACGGCCAGCCCGGTAGCCGCACCCATCATGTTGAAAAACGGCGCTATTATTACAGCCTGCCTGGGTGTAAGCGCGCGAGTCCCTATAGCGGTGGCAATAGCATTGGCAGCATCATTAAAACCATTAGAGAACCCCAGAGCAATAGCGAGAATAACGATAAGCCCCAGCGCAACAAGCGATAGGTCAGGCATGCTTCAAGGCTATCCCTTCAAGAACATTAGCCACATCCTCACACCGGTCAGTGGCGCTCTCCATATGTTCATAAATCTCACGCCACTTGATTATGGCTGCTATATCCGAAGAATTTTCAAAAAGCTCGGTCATAGCGGCACGGTAGATACTGTCAGCCGCGTTCTCCAACCGGTTAATCTCCACGCAATGCCCCAGAACCTGCTTTAGCTTGGCGTGATGCCGGAGCAGAAGAAACGCCTTTTCCACCTCGGTCGCAGCCTGTACAATGATTTCAGCAAGTTCCTTGGCACGCTGGCTGGGATAATCCACCTTATACATAAGCATAGCCATAGAAGCCGCATGAATGAAATCAGTCACATCATCAAGAGAGTGAGCCAGTGAAGCGATATCCTCACGGTCAAAAGGGGTAACGAAGGTGCGGTGTAACTGCTCAATTATCCGGTGTGTAATCGTATCCCCGGAGTGCTCAAGCTCATCTATCTGGCTTACCTGAACCTCAATATCCACCCAGTTATCGACCATTTCCTTCAACGCATGTGCTGCCTTCACCGTATTGGCGGTATCAGACTCAAATAGATCGAAAAACTTTCTCTCTTGAGGTACAAAAGGAAACCTAACCATAGCCCACTTTCCTACCTTCTCTGCTGATTATAAATAAACCCATCTCAAACCGTGGGTAAGACAATAATGCAACTAAACTCCCGATGAAAATCTCCCCGAAACATCGTAACTTGACAGGCGATATATGTCAAGAATTCAAAAGCCTTCCGGGGCAAAACACCACGATTAGTGAGCGGCGATACTCCTCATGACCCATGGACTTGACATTTCTATCTGGTGCTAATAAACTTGCGCTTACCAATATATTTGGTTTGGGAAAGAAACGATGAAAAAAGAGGCTATCGAAGCAAGCATCGCCATAATTGCCATACTCCTGCTCATACTGGCGATTGTCCCCACGGGGATAGATCTTACCTGGCGAGCTATTCTATATTTTATCGGCCTCGGCTTCCTGTTTTATATCGACTATAAATGGAACACGCCGGCTCAGCAAAGAAAGTACCCGAGTTCACGCCGGTCTATCCTGCCCTGGTTCGGCAGTCATGTTTCCCCTCCGGGTAACGACATTGATCACAAGAACAGACCCTGATTTGCGCATCTTTCGTTCCGGATAAGCCGAAAAACCGGCATAATTATCCCGGTTGACAACCGTCACTCATTGAGGTACACTGCTTCTCACTAAACCGGGGTCAATGGACGCGCTTTTTAAAAATATATGTTTCGCTGGCGGCATAATTGCTCTCTTTTTCATATGCCTGGCTCTGATAGGCATAGAATCTACGAGAAACCTGGGGATAGGCGTTATGCTTTTGGAAGGCGGGGGGCTTTCCCTCCTGGCATCAATTAAAATTTCAAGCCCCGTTGAATATATTCTTGGTGGCCTCGGGGCCGGGGCAATTCTCGCCGCATTTTTCTTCCTTGCCGAGGCAATGAAGCTATTTACATGAGATAGACAGGGGAAGTTGTAATAGCCATGCAAACCTGTGAGGCGTGTGGAAGCGAAAGAGCACCTGAATCCTTGGTAGCACATTTCATTGTCCCGCAGGAGATTGCCCGGCAGGCTGGAATGCCATGTCCAAGAACGGCCAGACTGTGCCGGAACTGCAGTAATCAGCTGCATAACTGGTATACACAGAAGGTGTTCGGTATGGCTTATGATCCGGGGGGCAAACGGTTCATACCCAGATCACCGGTGGAACTGGCTAGAGAATATGAGGCTGCCTTTAAAGCCTTTGTCACCTATAAAAAACGGCTTCACCTAACAGCTTGACAGCCAGCGGTTTAGCTTTGACACACCCGGCTTCAGGGGTTATAATTTACATGTCGCTGGGGAATCGTCTAGTGGTAGGACAGCGGACTCTGGATCCGTAAGCGAAGGTTCGAATCCTTCTTCCCCAGCCAGTTCAGACTGTTCCCGGACTTCTCTTTGAAAAGAATTAGTTAATTCCGGCACTGCAGTAACTACTCACATCCGGTTTGTAAGGGCGAATAATTAAGTCGGTTCGAGTCCAGCAACGTGGAGTTGAGGGGACGATATCTAGAACCGATACCACTTCCTTCTTGGAGTTATCCGGTGGAAAAGGAAGAGCATAGTTGATAGTCATCTTATCGTCATCTGCCTCTATGCTGTTGATGAAAGACCTTAAGAATGACCTCCTTTCGAGTGGCATACGCCCAGAAATGCTACAGTGGGTTGGTAGCAGCATGAATGCTTTAGTGTCCACTATTGACACCCGGCCTCACTTGAGAGGGATTATAAGCGGGCTAAGCCGCGGGTAATACGGGGCGGCAGGCTGGGAATAGATATGTAACGCAGGGGTTGAGGTAGATAAATATCAAGGTGGTTAAGCAAAGACGAGGAACCGCCTGGAAATACTTGAAAATGTAGAGTGTTTAGTGCTAAAGTTTATACGGTGTCAGTAGTATCGTTAGACATAAATTATGGAGGCAGCTATCTACCGGAAGCGTTCCGGAGATAGCTTTTTAATGACCATGACTGAGAAGATTAAACTGACCATTGACGGTGCTGAGGTAGAAGTTGACATGGGTAAAACCGTCCTGGAAGCAGCGCGGCAAGCCGGTATCTATATCCCCACCCTCTGTTACCACCCTGATTTACAGCCTTACGGCGCCTGCCGCCTTTGCATTGTTGAGATTGATAACATACGCGGTTTTCCCACCTCCTGCACCACCCCCGCCACTGAAGGCATGGTGGTGAGAACCAGCACTCCGCAGCTTCAGGAGTTAAGGAGAGATTTTCTACAGCTCATCCTGACCGAACACCCCAATGCCTGTCTCACCTGTGACCGCCGTGAGCGTTGCGACCCTAACGATGTCTGCCTGCGCCATGTCGCCGTCACCGAACGCTGTGTCAGCTGTCCCAATAACAAGCAGTGTGAACTGCAACATGTGGTTGACTATATCGGGATAGGGGAGATACCTCTCCCCTATGCATATAAAGATTTACCGGTAGATGACCGGTCTCCTCTCATTGAGCGTGATTATAATCTCTGTATCCTCTGCGGCCGCTGCGTGCAGATGTGCCAGGACGTGCGCGGTATCGGCGTTTACAGTTTTATCAACCGGGGATTTGATACAGTCGTGGGCACCGCCTTTGACCGCCCGCTCCAGGAGGCAGGGTGCCGCTTCTGCGGAGCCTGCGTGGAGGTCTGCCCCACCGGCGCGCTAATGGACAAAGCCGCCAAATACGACCCGTGTAAAGACCGTGAGTCAGTGGTGGTTCCCTGCCATTATGCCTGCCCGGCGGGAATCGATGTTTCTCTTTACGTTTACCTTATCGGCGAAGGCAAATACCAGGAAGCAATAGCGATTATCCGCGAAAAGGTCCCCTTCCCCGGGGTGCTGGGACGGGTCTGTATCCACCCCTGCGAGGAGTCCTGCCGGCGTGGCGAGCTGAATGAGCCCATCGCCATAAAATTCCTCAAGCGCTTTGTCGCTGACCGTGACACGGGTGAGTGGCAACAGTTTTCCCGGATAATGCCACCGACGGGTAAAAAGGTGGCTATCGTTGGTTCCGGGCCAGCCGGATTGACCACCGGCTATTACCTGGCCAAGGCCGGGCATGGCGTTACCGTTTATGAGCAGTTTGCCCAGGCCGGTGGAATGATGCGTGTCGGCATCCCGGATTACCGTCTGCCTCCCGATACGCTTAACGCCGAGATTGACGAGATCAAGCGTGTCGGTGTTGACATCAAACTTAACACCAGGATTGAATCAATCGACTGGCTTTTCGAGCAGGGCTATGATGCCGTTTTTCTGGCTCCCGGCGCGCACCTCGGCATGAAGCTCGGCATCGAGGGCGAGGACAGCCCCGGTGTCATTGACGGCGCCACCTTTCTGAGAAGGGTAAGCCTGGGGGAAAAGATAGAGGTGGGAGACAAAGTAGCCGTGGTTGGTGGCGGCAATGTCGCCATCGACGGCGCCCGCACCGCTCTTCGCCTCGGCGCCAGCGAGGTCAATATCCTTTACCGCCGCACCAGGGCTGAGATGCCAGCCAGCCCGGAAGAGGTGGAAGCAGCACTGGATGAAGGCATAGAAATGGTTTTTCTGACCGCACCGGTCAGCATAGATATGCACAACGGAAGATTAAGCCTTACCTGCAACCGCATGGAGCTCGGTGAACCGGATGCCAGCGGACGGCGCCGTCCGGTACCGGTTAAAGGCAGTGAATTTACCACGGAGTACAGCACCATTATTGGAGCTATCGGCCAGAGGCCCGATATTCCGGAAGAGTTCAAACTGAAAACCGGCCGGGGTAACGTTATACAGGCCCAGACGGATACACTGGCTACCAGCCGGAAGGGTGTCTGGGCTGGAGGCGACGCTGTTACCGGGCCGGATTCCGTGATACGCGCCATCGCCGCCGGAAGAAAGGCGGCCAGCTCTATTGACAAGTACCTTGGCGGCAGCGGTATCATTGATGAAGAGCTAACCCAGGAACGGAAGTTTGATATGTGCGCCGGCATGGTGGAGGATTTCTTTGACAAGACCCGGGCCAGGATGCCAGAGCTACCGGTAGCCAAACGTCAGGGCAACTTTACCGAGGTTGAGCTGGGGCTGGATGAATCAAGCGCCGTCGCCGAGGGTAAGCGCTGCTGCCAGTGCGGCGTCAGACTGCAAATCTCACCGGTAACGCTGCCCCCCGCCGTAGCCAAACAACCGGACCAGGTACCTGAAGAGCTGACACCGTCAGCTTAGTAAGTGCTTTATCCGCTGTTTAACTTCACCGTGAATTATCCCTTTCCTTCCATCTTGTGCTATAATCTGGGCGTGGCGTCATTGCGCCAGCCAACCGTTTATAGTAAAGGAGACCATAGCCAGGATACCAATGCTTAAGCAAAAACTCGCTGAAATATTGAACCGTGCAATCACGGAAGCACAGCAATCCGGTAAGCTACCGGCAGTTACCTCACCCGAAATAACCGTAGAGCACCCGCAAAACCCGGAACACGGCGATTACGCCTCCAGTATCTCCCTGAAACTGGCCCGGGTAACCGGCATCAACCCGATGACTCTCGCCAATGAGATAGCCAGCCTGGTCGCCCCTGCTCCTGAGATTGCCAGTGTTACCGTGGCGGCACCTGGTTTCATCAATTTCACCCTGAAAAACGACTGGCTATCCACCCAGGTAGACGCCATACTGGATGAGGGTAATGACTATGGCAACATTGACCTGGGCCGGGGAAACCGCGTTCAGATAGAATTCGTCAGCGTAAATCCCACTGGCCCGATTCATGTCGGGCATGGCCGCGGCGCCATCTTGGGCAGCACGCTGGCCACTGTCCTGACCGCTGCCGGCTACAATGTTGAGAAGGAGCATTACACCAACGACGCCGGCAGCCAGATAGATATCTTCGCCAAGTCTCTTTATGCCCGATATCAACAGTTATTAAATAACGACGCCGCCATGCCCGATGATGGTTACTTTGGCAACTACATGATTGACCTTGCCCGGGAAATAAACGCCGAAGGTGACGACCGGCTTAGAAAATTACCGGAAACAGAGGCAACTGCCCAAATAGGACAACTTGGCCTGGAGAAGATGATAAACCAGATTAAAACGGACCTTGAGCTACTGGGGGTAACCTTTGATGTCTGGTTCAGTGAACGAAGTCTCTATGAAAACCAGCAATACCAGACCACTATGTCGCTGTTGCGCCAGAAAGGCTACCTCGCCGAAAAGGAGGGCGCTACCTGGTTTGTCTCCACCGCCCTGGGCGAGGATAAAGACAACGTAGTAGTGCGCGGTGACGGCTCTCCTACCTACTTCGCCACTGATATCGCCTATCACTACAATAAATTTGCCGAGCGCCGGTTTGATGAGGTAATTGATATCTGGGGAGCCGACCATCTGGGACATGTCTCCAGAATGAAGGCTGTCGTTGAGGCTCTGGGTATAGACCCGCAGCGGCTCAAAGTAATCATCTCCCAGCTGGTTACCTTACGTCGCGGCGGAGAGCTGGTACGCATTTCCAAACGCAGCGGTGATATCATTACTCTGCGGGAACTGGTCGAGGAAGTGGGCGCAGACGCCTGCCGCTTTTTCTTCCTGTCCCGTTCCGCAGACAGCCAGATGGACTTTGACATGGAACTGGCCAAAAAGCAGTCGGCGGATAATCCGGTCTACTACGTTCAGTACGCCCACGCGCGTATCGCCAGCATATTGCAACTCGCCAGGGAGAAGGAGATTGACCATACAGATGGCGATACTTCCCTGCTAACCACGGAACCTGAGTTGTCTCTAATACGAAAGATGTTGCTCCTACCGGAATATGTTGAAATAATAGCCAGCACCCTGGAACCACACCACCTTACCTATTATGCGCAGGACCTGGCTACTGTATTCCACAGTTTTTACAAGCAGTGCCGGGTTGTTTCTGATGATGCGGCTTTAACCAAAGCCCGTCTCAAGCTGGTAACAGCCGCTAAAACAGTGCTGAGCAGGACACTAAACCTGATGGGAATGACCACACCCGAGAGGATGTGATAGCACTCCACTCTTTTCTTTTCTTTTCTTCTCTTCTCTTCTCTTCCCTTCCCTGCCAGTGACATCATACAACCCTCTGCTAACGTAGCCGTGGTAACCTTGTCCACCTGACGACCATATGTTAAACTGGCTTATTGAGGAGGATGAATGAAAAAGCGCGTTTTCTCCGGGGCTAGGCCCACCAGCAAGCAGCACATCGGCAATTATCTGGGTGCTATCCAGAATTATGTAAAGTTACAGGACGAGTACGATTGTGTCTATTGCATCGTTGATATTCACGCCCTCACTACCCTGGAAAATACCGGGGATTTACAGAACAACATCAACGATATAATACTCGACTGGTTGGCGGCAGGGCTTGACCCAAACCGGAGCATTCTCTTCGTACAGTCGCACGTGCCCGAGGTTACCGAGCTGCATACCATGCTGAGCATGGTCACTCCGCTGAGCTGGCTGCTGCGAGTGCCCACTTTCAAGGAGAAGGTGAAGCTCCAGCCACAAAATGTGAACTACGGGCTGGTGGGCTACCCGGTGCTGCAAACGGCGGATATTGTTCTCTACAAGGCGGAGGCAGTCCCGGTGGGTGAAGACCAGTTGCCGCACTTAGAGCTGGCCAGAGAAATTGCCCGCCGCTTCAATAGCACCTTTGGTAACACCTTTCCGGAACCGGAAGCCAAGCTCACCGAATTCCCGGTCATTCTCGGGCTTGACGGCAAGCAGAAAATGAGCAAATCACTGGAGAACGATATCCCCCTCGCTATCACGGCAGAGGACACTAAAAAACTGGTGAAAACCGCGTTCACTGACCCCACCCGCCTTTACCGCCATGACCCGGGGCACCCTGAGGTCTGCAATATCTATACCCTGCATAAGTACTTCAATCCGTCTGAACTGGACAGAATAGCCAGCGAATGCCGCAACGCTAAAATAGGCTGCGTCGCCTGTAAGAACCTGCTTGCCGAAGGCATTAACACCACTCTCAAACCTTTCCGGGAACGGCGTGCTGATCTGGCTGCCAGACCTCAATATATAGCCGAGGTACTGGCTGACGGCGCTGACCGGGCCAGGACTATCGCCAGGGAGACACTGAGAGAAGCCAAGGAAAAGATGGGGCTCCTGTAGAGAAGCTAAGCCTTTTTGTGCCTGTTCACAAACCGCTTCATCCTTACCAGCGCTTCCTCTATCTCCGCCAGAGAAGTAGCGTAGCAGCAGCGGACATACCCCTCCCCACAGCTACCGAAAGCTGAGCCAGGTACTACCGCCACCTTTTCTTCAACAAGGAGCTTCTCGGAGAATTCGTCGGAGGTCATACTGGTAATCTCAATTGAAGGGAAGGCATAGAAAGCCCCCCGGGGTTCAAAGCAGGTAAGCCCGATGTCATTCAGTCCCTTTACAATGAGCTTACGCCGCTGATTATAATCCGCAACCATCTCCAGAACATCTGACTCACCGGCCCTTAAAGCTTCCAGGGCTGCTATCTGAGCCATGGTGGAAGCCGACATCATGGTATATTGGTGGATCTTGGTCATAGCGGCAATTATCTCTTTACTCGCGGCCGCATAGCCGATCCGCCAGCCGGTCATGGCATAAGCCTTGGAGAATCCGCCCAGAAAAACAGTGCTGTCCTTCATCCCGGGAAGGCTGGCAAAGTAGTTATGCTCACCATCATAAACCAGCCGGTCATAAATCTCATCGGAGACCACCATCAGCCGGTGGCGCCTGGCCACTTCAGCTATCGCCAGCAGCTTTTCCCGGGGCATCACCGCCCCCGTAGGATTAGCGGGAAAACCAAGCAAAATAGCTTTGGTACGGTCAGTGATGCGGGCGGCAACATCAGCAGCATCAAGTTCAAAGCTGTTCTCCCGGCTGGTGGGGACATTAACCGGTTCCCCCTCAGCAAGGATGACACAGGCCTCATAGGCAACAAAGCAGGGGTCAGGCATGATTACCTCATCCCCGGGGTTAAGTATCGCCCTCATGGCGAGGTCCAGTGCCTCACTGACACCAACCGTAATTAAAAGCTCACCATCAGATTGATACTCCACTCCGCAGCGCTCCTTGAGGTGTTGAGAAAGCTCCTTACGCAGCTCCGGCATCCCCAGATTGGAAGTATAATGGGTGTAGCCCTCCTCGATGGAGCGTATCGCCTGCTCACGGATCTGCCACGGCGTGGTAAAGTCAGGCTCACCAACCCCCAGGGAGATAACCCCTTCCATCGAGGCCAGCAAGTCAAAGAACTTCCTTATCCCGGAGGGTGACAGCCGATTTGTCCTCCGTGAAATAAGGCCAGCCGCCTTTTTTTGTTGGCTATTTTGTCTTACCGCCACCGCAATCTCCTGATATTCCGTGTTGCTAGAGCACTACCGGTTGCCGCTTTTCCCCGGCCCCCTTGTCCAGAACCTCGCCATCTTCCTTGTACCGTTTCAGCACAAAGTGGGTAACGGTACCCTGTATCCCCTCAAGATGGGAAAGCTTCTGAGAAACGAAGTCCGCGATATCATGCTCACTCTTATCCACCACCACCAGAAGCAGGTCATAGGTTCCCGAGGCAAGATAAACGGAACGGACCTGCGGCAGGTGGGCAATACGCTCGGCTATAGAATCAAAACCTACCTCAGGCTCCGGAGTAACCTTTACCTCGATTAATGCCCATACCTGCTCATCTTCCACCTTATCCCAGTTAATCAGCGTTTTGTATTTAAGTATCGTCCGGTCCGCCTCAGCCTGCTTGATGAGCCTGGCAACCTCAGCCGGCGAGATACCGGTCATGGTGGCTATCTGCCGGGGACTAACACGGGCATCGTTTTCCAGTATCTTTAATACTTTGTTAATCATCTCTCCTGCCTCCTCACTACCTCGGTTATTTGCCACCGCTGTTTTGCTTCATTATAGCAGAGTTGGAACAATTTGTTACCCCCGGTGCGCACCTGAAAATGCCTTTCGCCCGGCTCCTGCCAGGCCTTTTCAATTTCCTCAACCTGATATTCCTCCCCCTGCCATCGAAAAGAGCGCGGCTCTTCAGCATAGGTATGACCAGAGTAACACGTTACCTCCAGGTTATTCAAGTCCCCACCCCCTGGGGGAAAATCCCCCTTATTCCCCCTTTTTCAAAGGGGGAAACACATATTTCGTCTCCCTTTCATAAAGGGAGATTGAGAGGGATTTCGCACTTCCCGGACTCCCCTAGATAACTCTGCCCTCTTTTTCAGCTTTCTTTTCCAGGTAACGTCCTACAATAAATCCGATGGCAAGGCCGAGGGTAGTGCCGACGCCGGGGTTGTCCGCCACCGCACCGAGCGCCCCTCCAAGTCCTGCCCCCACTGCCATGCCAATACCAATCCCCATACCCTGGTAATGCCCCTTTTCAACCAGTTTGTGAACCTTTTTCAAGTGTTCAACCAGGCTATTTACCGCCCTGGTATGACGCTTGATACTTTCTTTACCGGGCATCTGGACCATCAGACTCATTTCCTGCACCAGTCTGGTGATTTCCTGCTGAAGTGCCTGGCATTCCCCGCAGGTAGGCGTAAATTCATCAACCCTTTTGGCAGCGCGCTGAAGCAGGTCTAATTTGTATTTCTTAGCATCCTTTTTGCTCAGCGTATTCCCGTACTGGCCTATCTCAGTAGCAATACGATTGTACCACTGGCTGCCGGCTTCCATAATTTGCCTCTCTGGAAGGTGACCCTCCCCCTGTATCCCCCTCCCTTATCCAAGGGAGGGGTAAATGTCCTTTTTAGATTTCAGGCTTCCGCTTATACCACTCCGTCGCCTGTTCATAGGCGTAGGCTACTTTGAGCATGGTTTCTTCACCAAAAGGCTTGCCGATTATCTGCATTCCCACCGGCAGCCCGCCGGCAAAACCGGCGGGGAGAGACATTCCGGGCAGACCGGCGATATTTACCGGCAGTGTGCAAACATCACTGAGATACATCTGGAGAGGGTCATCCACCTTCTCTCCAATCCGGAAGGGTACAGAGGGAGAGGTGGGAGTAACCAGTACGTCATATCTGTCAAAAGCCTGGTCAAACTCCTGCCTGATTAAAGTACGCACCTTCTGCGCTTTGAGATAGTAAGCGTCATAATAACCGGCGGAAAGGGCGTAGGTTCCCAGCATGATACGCCGCTTTACCTCAGGGCCAAAGCCGTCCTCACGCGTCTTCTCCATTGACTCCCACATAGTATCAGCATCATAGGAAAAGCCGTACTTGACACCGTCATAACGCGCCAGATTGGCTGAAGCCTCGGAAGGAGCGATAATATAATACACTGACAGGGCATGAGGGGTGTGTGGTAACGATACCTCCCAGTCCACGCTGGCCCCCAGCTCTTCAAGTTTATTAACGGCGGCTCTCATTACCTCAGCCACTTCCGCCTGCATCCCCGCAACGAAGTATTCCTCAGGTACGCCGATTCTGAGCCCCTTGATGTCACCGCCAAGGCTCTGCGTATAATCAGGCACGGGAGAAGGAACCGAGGTAGAATCCCGGCGGTCATAGCCGGCAATAGCATTCAGGACAAGTGCACAGTCGGTAACGTCCCGCGTCAGGGGGCCAATCTGGTCAAGGGAACTGGCAAAGGCAACCAGACCGTAGCGGCTGACCCGCCCGTAGGTGGGTTTCAAGCCCACTACACTACAAAATCCCGCCGGCTGGCGGATGCTACCGCCTGTGTCCGAACCCAGGGCATAGACGGTCTCACCGGCAGCCACCGCCGCCGCCGAGCCACCGCTGCTGCCACCAGGCACCCGGCTCAAATCCCAGGGATTGCCGGTAACAAACAGGGCGGAGTTCTCCGTCGATGACCCCATGGCAAACTCATCCATATTGGATTTACCCACCATCACCACTCCGCAGTCGTTCAGTTTTTCCACCACGGCAGCATCATAGGGAGGCACAAAGTTCCCCAGCATTCGTGATGAACAGGTAGTGAGCACGCCCCGGGTGCACATATTGTCCTTGATTAACACCGGGATTCCGGTCAGCGGACCGGCCTTACCCTCAGCAATAAGTTTATCCGCCTGCCGTGCCTGGCTTAGTGCTATCTCATCGGTAACCGTAACCAAGGCATGAACCTTCGGCTCCAGCTCATGGATACGCTCCAGATAGAGCCGGGTCAATTCAACCGATGATAATTGTCTGCTTTCCAGCAGCCTGTGCGCCTCGTGAATGGTTACCGAAGTATGATCAGTGGTCAATTTAATACCTCACCGTCCAATTTTTCTGCCCACCGGCACAATGTATCATGGTGTTTCGTTTTCCGGCAGATGCGGAGGGAGTGGCTCAAGAATTATTATTCCACCATTGTCCTCAGGCATAATTAAATACTGCCAGCATTACGATTACTGTCCGCCACCTTATTGACCGGACTTATCCCCGAATGTTCCTCTATTCCAGAACCGCCCGCACCCGGAAGCAGTCCCCTTCCCTCCGGGGGGCATTGGACAGAATATCATCGGGAGGTAAGGAAGGGGCCACTTCGTCCTCCCGCATCACGCTCTGCAGAGCTACCGTATGAGCGGTAGGCGACACATCGGTAGTATCTACCTGCTGCAATATCTCAAAGTTCTCCAGAATATCGGACAGCTGTTCCCTGAGCCGGTCTATCTCCTCTTCGGTTAAATCAACCCTGGCCAGCCGGGCAATATGCAGCACCTCTTCACGACTTAGCTTCATCATAACCTCGCATACTTTATGAGGGTGTTTCCCGCCAATTATACCACCCGTATCTTTAAGTCGCAATTTCACCAGTCAGGGTATATAATGAGAGCAAACTACACCTGCCAGACGGGAATAAAGGAGGTGATGTATGGCGGAGAAGGTGATGATATTCATTGACGGCAGTAACCTGTACCACTCTCTCAAGAATCACTTTAGCCGTACCGACCTGGACATCGGAAAGTTCTGCCGTAAGATGGTGGGACGCCATGACCTGGTCAGGATCTATTACTATAATGCCAGAGTAGGACGGAAGGAAGAACCGGAACGCTACAAAAGACAGCAATCCTACTTTACCGGCGTCAACGCCATACCCTACACTGAACTACGCCTGGGAAGGCTGGTTTATACCAACTGGCCCAACGTGCCACCCTACGAGAAGGGAACCGATGTTCAGCTGGCTACCGATATGCTGACTCATAGCTACAAGAATAATTACGACGTGGCGATTCTGGTTGCCGGGGATAACGACTACGTCAGCGCCATCCAGGCGGTCAAGGATAACGGCAAGCATGTTGAGATAGCCCTGTTCGGCAAAGAAGGAACTTCCCGCCAGTTAAGAAGCGTCGCTGACAAAGTGATTAATATCAATAAACAGATGCTTAAAAATTGCTGGAAATAATAACCAGACAAATCCAATGAGGGAAAAGGAGAAAAAAAGCAGACAGTCAAAAGCCCGCTTTGGTGAGCCCCTCTCGCTGGAAAAGGGCACCATCAGCAAAGACTGGGGTGGCCGATTACCCATAGCCCTCATTTACCCCAACTCATACTACCTGGGCATGTCCAATCTGGGAGTCCACACCATCTATGGCATGTTAAATGACTACGGCGAGGTTGTTGCGGAGAGAGTTTTCTGGGAAAAAGAAGGCAGAGAGAGAAAGCAGCCTCCTTTGTCTCTGGAATCAAGACGACCGCTAGCTGACTTTGCCGTCATTGCCTTCTCGGTTGCCTACGAACTCGACTATTTTAACGTTGTCAATATACTGAAAGCCAGTGGTATCCCGCTCTACGCCGCTGACCGTGACGAGCGGCATCCGCTGGTTATCGCCGGTGGGCCCTGCATCACGGCCAACCCCATGCCACTCGTTCCCTTCTTCGACTTCCTGTGCATTGGTGAGGCAGAGCCAATCATCCCCACCCTGATTCCCCTGCTACTGGAAGGCGCCGGCGGCAAGCGCAGTGAGCTATTACCGGCACTGTCCTCGCTGCCCGGTGTCTATGTCCCCGGCTATGCCAGTAAGCCGGTAGCCCGGCAGTGGGCCAGGAACCTGGATGACTACCCCGTTAACTCTGTAATCATCACCCCGGATACCGAGCTGGGTAATTTATATCTTATCGAGGTAGAGCGCGGCTGTAACCGGGGCTGCCGTTTCTGTCTGGTAAGCACCGCTTTCAGCCCGATGCGCTTCCGCTCTGCGGACATAATAGCCGGGCAAGCCAGGCGAGGACTCGAACATGGAAAACGCATCGGGCTGGTCGGCCCGGCGGTCACTGACCATCCCCAAATCGAGGAAATAATGGCCAGGCTGCGCCAGAGCGGGGCCGGTCTTTCCATAAGCTCACTGAGAATCAAGCCGCTACCCCGTAAAGTGTTGTCAGAACTGGCTCAAAGCGGAACACGCACCGTCACCATTGCGCCGGAGGCCGGCTCATCACGCCTGCGCCATTTGATAAAAAAGGGCATCTCTGAAGATGATATCCTGCAGGTAATCAGCCAGGTTGCGCAAGAGGGCATCAAACAGCTCAAGCTCTACTTTATCATCGGTCTGCCCACGGAGGCCGATGAAGATATCGAAGAAATCTTCAGGCTGACCTTGAAAGGAAAGGAAATCATCGACCGAAACAAAAGCGGCACCCGCCTTACCATCAATATCGCTCCCTTTGTACCCAAGGCAGGAACACCCTTCCAGTGGCTGCCCATGGCGCCGGCCGAGATATTAAATAACCGCGTATCCCTGCTGAAAAAGAGCCTGCCTTCTCAAGGAATCCAGCTTAGATGTGAAAGCCCGGCGTGGAGCCGGGTCCAGGGGGTTTTATCCCGCGGTGACAGCCAACTGGCCGAGATACTGGCTGGTATCGACGAAATCTCGCTGGCGGGCTGGCGCAAAGCGATTGAGCAACACCACATTGATACCGATTTTTATATCAATCAGCGATGGGGCTTTGACCAGAAGTTACCCTGGGAGATTATAGACTCAGGCAAGAAACCTGAGCACCTTGAGCGTGAACTGGTGAAGGCTTTAGGCTAGGTTTTATTTACAGGCTGTGCACCCACTTTACCGCATTGAGGAAAACCTGGAAACCATCACCGTATTTCCGGTCACCGATTCGGGTCCACTGCGGGTGCTGTGTGCCCCGGATATAGCGCTCCGGGTGCGGCATCAGGGCAAAGACCCTGCCTGAAGAGTCACAAATACCGGCAATACTGGCTACGGAACCGTTAGGATTACCAGGATAGCCGGTCTCCCGGTTGCCCTTCTCATCAGTATAATACACCGCCACATTCAGCGCTGGTAAAACACCGGCATCAGCGATAAACTTGCCTTCGCCGTGAGCCACCGGCAGGTACATGCGGTCTATACCGCGGGTGAAAACGCAGGGGCTTTCCGGATTCACGCCCAGGTGCACCCAGCGGCATTCAAACCTGCCGGAGTCATTGGTGGTCAGCGTTATCCGTGACTCACCGCCATTACCGGGCTCAGGTAGAATGCCCGCTTTCACCATCACCTGAAAGCCATTGCAAATCCCCAGAATCAAGCCCCCGCCGTCAACAAACTCCCTGATATCACCGCCCAGATTCAGTGCCAGTTCGTTAGCCAGCACCTTGCCGGCAGCAATGTCATCACCATAGGTAAAACCACCGGGAATGACCATTATCTGGTAATCAGCCAGGCGCTGCTCACCGCTGATCAGGCGGTTAACGTGAACCGAGGTCACCCTGGCTCCCGCCTGCTTAAAGGCAAAGACAGCTTCCTGATCGCAATTCGTCCCCGGCCCGCGTAATACCAGTGTTCTTACTTCAGCCATTGATTACCACCGTAACGGCTTCTGCCAGGCTTCCTTCAAATCAGCCAGGCCAACCACAGTTTGCCCGCCCTTCACGCCTTCTATCTCCAGCACGTCAGAGCCGGTAATCCGGCCAATGGCGGCCAGGGCGGTGCCTTTCATTACCTGTTCAAACCTTTCTTTGTTCTCCGGCGCTACCTCAACAACAAACCGGCTGTTAGACTCCGCAAAGAGAATAAAGTCATCCCGGTCAACCGGCTCACCGAGGGGTACCATATTTAGATTGATATCAACCCCCAGCTCCCCGGCAAAAGCCATCTCAGCCACCGCCACCCCGAGACCGCCATCACTGCAATCGTGACAGGCCCGGACCAGTCCCTGTGCAGTGGCGGTGCTCAGCCTGTCCATCAACTCTTTGGCCTGCCGCGGGTTTACCTCGGGTACCCGGTTACCGATGAAACCCCGGCTGGCGAAATACTCGGAACCACCAAGCTCAGCATTGGTGATACCCGCGATATAAATCAGGTCACCAGTCTGCTTGAAGTCCATTGACACTGTTTTCCCGGCGTCATCGATAACGCCGAGGGCGGAGATAAGCAGCGTGTGCGGAATGGTGATTATGTTACCTTCATATTCAAACTCGTTGTTCAGGCTGTCCTTACCGGAAATAAAGGGGGTCTGATAGACCACGGCCATATCGTAACACGCCTGCGCTGCCCGTACCAGAGCCCCCAGCAGTTCCGGCCGGTTGGTATTACCCCAGCAAAAATTATCCAGCAGCGCCACCCGTTCCAGATTCCCGCCAACCGCAACCACCTGGCGCAACGCTTCATCAACCGCCGAAGCCGCCATCCAGTAAGGGTCAATATCGCCATATCTGGTATTGATGCCATTACTAACCACCACTCCCTTCTCCACATCCAGTACCGGCCTGATTACCGCCGCATCACCGGGGCCATCGCTGTTCCTGCCCACCAGAGGCTTGAGAACGCTGCCCCCCTGCACCTCATGGTCATACTGTCGGATTACCCACTCCTTGCTGCATACATTCCAGGAGCCGAGCACAGCTAATAACGCCTCGCTCAGGTCTGATGGCTCGGTAAAATCAGGCTCAGTGTGCTGAGGACGCTGCCACTCCGCCTTTCTCACTATCTGGGGCCAGCCTTCATGCAGGAACTCCATATCAAGGTCACCGACCAGGTTCCCCTCATAGAAAAGGCGCAGCCGCCGGTCATCAGTAAACTCCCCGATAACCGTCGCCTCTACATCCTCGCTGGCGAACAGGCTGAGCAGCTCACCGATACACTCCGGCGGCACCGCCAGCACCATCCGTTCCTGAGATTCAGAAACCCAGATTTCAGTATAGGAAAGACCGGAATATTTCAGCGGTACCTTCTCCAGGTCAACACGCACGCCGGTATCGGCGCCCATTTCACCCACCGCCGAGGATAACCCCCCACCACCACAGTCCGTTACCCGGGAGTAAAGCCCCCGGTCTCTTGCCTGCAGCAGAATATCGATTAATTTCTTCTCCACGATGGGATTGCCAATCTGCACCGCGCTGTAAGCGGTATCGGTTGACTCCTCGGTAAGCTGCTCTGAGGCGAAAGTAACGCCGTGGATACCGTCACGCCCGGTCCTGCCCCCGGTAACCACGACCAGGTCTCCGGGCTGCTGCTGGCCTCTCGATGCCATGCTTCTGGGTAATAATCCCAGAGTGCCGCAGTAAACCAGGGGATTAGCCACATAGCGCTCATCAAAGAGTATGGCGCCATTGGCGGTGGGTATGCCCAGTCGATTGGCATAGTCCGCCACACCGGCGCGAACCCCTTTAAAGATACGGAGCGGGTGCAGAACACCCCGGGGCAGTCTTTCATAAGGCAGGTCCGGCGGGCCAAAACAGAAGACATCGGTGTTGAATACCGGTTTGGCGCCCAGTCCGGTGCCCAGTGGGTCACGAACTACCCCGCCGATGCCGGTGGCTGCTCCGCCATAAGGCTCCAGCGCCGAAGGGTGGTTGTGCGTCTCCACCTTGAAACACAGCGCCCAGTTACCGTCAAAGTCAATCACCCCGGCATTATCCAGAAATACTGAAAGGCACCAAGGCTTGCTCAGCTCATTGGTGGCCCGGGCAATAGTGCTTTTTAACAGATTGTCAATGATTTCACCATCGTAATCAATCTTACCGCGGAAGGTCTTGTGAACGCAGTGCTCCGACCAGGTCTGGGCTAACGTCTCTAGCTCAACATCGGTGGGGTTTCTACCCTGTCCCTGAAAGTAGCTCAGAATTGCCTGAAATTCATCATCGGTAAAACCGAAGCGCCCCGCCACCACCGCCTGTCCCATCCCCAGAATGTCAACATGCTCCAATCCGAACTCATACTGAGGGCTCGCCAAGAAACCGGCCTGTTCCCGTGCGACGACATGCTGGATAATCGGGTTGACCAGCAAGCGACTGCAGATAACTTCCAGCTGCCCGTTATCCAGTTGCCCGGCGATGAGATACTTTTTGGCGGTTTTTACGGCGCGGATACCGCTGATACCCAGGTCCCGAATCGCTTTTAGCACACTGTCTTCCACGGGGTCGACAACACCGGCATTGTAAGCAACTTCGACAGTGCGATAATCAGTGCCAGCATCTACCCCGCTAGGGGTGTCTTGCCCGCAAAAGTAGTCCTGCGTCACCGGGTCAGCAAGCAAACGGGAGCCTATCTTTGCCAGTTTATCAGGATTCAAGTCACCATCCAGCCAGTAAACATCCACCACCCGGACACCGGCAACGGTGGTGATACCGAGGTCAGCAATGTCCTTAACCAGACCTTCCCCTCTAGCATCCGGCAGCTGGCTTTTGAGGCGTATTTCTACTCTATGCACTAAATCAGGCCTCTATCACGACCTATAAAACTATAAAATATGATAGGCTTTACCAAATCACTCATAATCAGGCGCTAAGTAAATCAGTGACTACTTCGTTTATCTCCCGCCCGTCAGCTTTCCCCTTAAGCTGGGCAACCAGCTTGGGCATAACCTTTGCTTTATCACCAGGCCCCTCCGCCCCAACTTCAGCAATAACACTGCGGGCCGCTTCGACAATTTCATCACGGGTCATCTGCTGAGGTAAATATTCCTGAAGGATAACCATTTCCGCCGTCTCCTGTGAGACCAGGTCCTGACGGTCTCCCAGTTTAAAAGCTTCGATGCTTTCCTGGCGCTGCTTCACCTCCTTGGCGATAACACCGAGGATATCACTGTCTCCCAGAGCAGTCTGCCGGGCGATTTCAGCATTACCAATCGCCGACATCACCAAACGCAGTACAGAACGTTTCGTTTTATCTCCGCTCTTCATTGCCTGCTTAAGGTCGTCAACTAACTTCTGCTTTAAGCCTGCTTCTTGCTCCATATGAACCTGTCCCCGCCTTTTTTTATTTTACTATCATCCGCTATCTAAACAAAAATCGTTCCCGTTTATCTCCCTGCCAGTCTGGTAGTTTTGGCACTAGTGCGCCTCTTGGCAGCTTTTTTACGCTTGCGCTTTATGCTGGGCTTTTCAAAGTGCTCATGACGCCGCAACTCAGACAGAATTCCACTCTGCTGTACCTTTTTATTAAACCGTTTGAGCAAGCTGTCAAAGCTCTCTTCACTACCGGCCTTTACTTCAGCCAAATAGCATCAGCCTCCTTCCACAATTAAATTGCATTTCACAGATCGTAATAAACAGCGAATTTTCCCTGACAACCCTCACTCACCAGATGACTAATAAAGATTAAGCGAATAATCCATGGAAAAGCCCGCTTACTGAATATTTTAGTCAGCAGCGAGGGTACTGTCAAGAAATGGCGATGAACAAAATACCTGTTGGCAAGATCTACCCCTCTGGCGGTAAACGCCCCGATCTCCTCAATATCTCGCGGGCAGCCACCACCCCAGAAGCTGACGCCTGCACCAGGCCGCGGCTGATACCGGTGCCATCACCAATGGCAAACAGGTTATACACTTCCGTCTCCAGATTAAGGCTGAGCTGAGGGCGGCAGGAATAAAACTTCACCTCAATTCCATAGAGTAATGTATGGCGGGAAGCAACCCCCGGCGCCAGTTTATCCATAGCCTGCAGCATCTCCACCAGGCCAGTAAGGTGACGGTAAGGAAGGACAAAGCTAAGGTCACCGGGAGTGGCACTGGATAAAGTAGGCTGCAACAAGCCCCGCTTGATACGCTCCGGAGTAGACCGCCGCCCACTCATCAGGTCACCAAGACACTGCACCAGCACACCGCCGCTGAGGATATTGGCGAGCCGCGCGATATACTTGCCGTAGGCAATCGGCTCACGGAACGGCTTGGTGAAATTGGTGCTCACCAGCAGGGCAAAATTGGTATAATCGCTCTTGCGCTCGGCATAACTATGCCCGTTGACGGTTATTACCGGGTCGCTGCCGCCGGTAGACTCTGTAATAACCTCCCCACCCGGGCACATGCAGAAAGTCCGGATACGATCATTGAAACTCCGTGACAGGAATTCCAGCTTCACCTCATAAAGAACACCGGTCAGTTCCTCCAGTACCGCCGCGGGCACCTCTACCCTGACACCAACGTCAACGGGGTTATTCTGCATGGTCAGCCTGAGACGGTCAGCTTCCCGCGAAAACCAGTCGGCTCCTTCCCTACCCGGTGCCAGAACGAGATAGCGACAGTTAAATCTATCACCGGAATCGGTTTCAATCCCCTTAACCTCACCATTATCTACAATGATTTTTGAGGCAGCTAACCCGACTTTATATTCCAGACGGGAAACAAGGTGATCCCGCATTGACTTAAGCACGGAATAGAGGTGCTCGGTACCCAGGTGACGAATTGGTACCGGTATCAGGCGCAACTCTGCCAGAGAAGCCTTACGGCGCAGCTGCTCAACGCCATCGCCAACTTCATAGAGCTTACCGGAAGCACCGAACCTCAGATAAACATCATCAATATATTTGATTAGAGCTTCAGCATCTTTCTCACCGAATAAATCCTCAAGCTGCCCCCCTATCTGGGACGAAAGCACCAGTTTACCATCGCTAAAGGCACCCGCCCCACCCAGACCACACACCAGGCTGCACGGAGAGCAGTCCATACAGGCACCGCCCGTATCTCGAGCCGGACACTGGCGCCTATCAATGTCCTTACCCTTCTCAAGAAGCAGTATATTCAGTCCAGTCGCCTGAGACAGCTCCAGAGCGGTAAAGATACCGGCCGGTCCGCCACCAACAATAATAACGTCATAATTTTCTACCATTTATTTAACCGGCACCCCCATCCTGACCCTGTTGCTTAACTCCATTTCTTTGGCCGTATTATTCTATAACCAGTACTCCGCAACGTCAAGGAACCTGCCCGGTCATGCCTGAACCCCGGCATATTTCTAACGCAATTTCAAAACACAGGAATTGAAATTGAGGAATGAATAAGGGGCAGGTCAAAATTAGCCGATAAATGACCGCTTTACGTATTGCATATTGATATCTTTGGTTATATGATAACCTTAACAAGGTTTAAATATTAACAAGGGTGAGTTTGACTTTAACCTGTGGAAATTCAACAAACCGCGAACTGAAGATAAGAATATCAGCCAGATTAGCGCTTTAAGCGAATAAACAAACGAAAATGGTTAAAAAATGAATATCGGGAGGTGAATATTTAATAGATAATAAAGAGTTTAAAATAAGAAACAACTATTACAGGAGGAGGAAGAAATGCATAAGATATCCTTACTTGTGCTAGTGGTTTTCATGGCAAGTGCCCTGCTTATCAGTGGCTGCGCCGCTCCTGAACCCACTCCCACTCCCACTCCCACTCCTACTCCTACTCCCACTCCTACCCCTGAACCCACTCCCCCAACCGAGGTCATCGAGCTCAAGTTTGCCACCCACATACCGCCATTTGTCAACGTAGTGGAGAACTGGACCGAATGGGGCCAGAACCTTGAAAGTCTGTCTGGTGGCCGGCTCATTGTTACTGTTTTCCCCGCGGAGACGCTGATGCCCTATGATACCCAGTATGCGTCGTTGCTCGATGGCGTCTGTGACCTATCTGCCCTTGGCCCTAATGAGATTCCCAGGTGGGAATTCGAGGACCTGTTGCAGTTGCCCATGCTCGGCTGGCCCCAAGACCTGGATACAATAATCGAGATTATGAACCGGATAGAAGCAGAGGTACCGGAAATAGGAGCGGCGCGGAATGAAGACGTGAAAACGCTCTGGTTCCTCAATGGTGTCCCCTCGGTACCAATGACTGCCAGCAAGGAGATACGCGTTCCAGATGACCTCAAGGGGATGACGTTTTCCGGTGATGTCACCGCCGGCGGAATAATAGATACCGCCGGTGCCAGCGTTACCTTCCTGCCGCCGCCGGAATGGTACATGTCCCTGGACAGGGGGGTAATCGATGGCGTGCTACTCACTTATGATGTTTCCGCTGCCGAGAAGGTATGGGAGGTACTGGACTATTATTACAACCTGGGCACGGCGACCCACGCCTGGGAAGTGATAATGAACAAGGATAGCTTCAACAACCTGCCGGCAGACCTGCAGCAGATTATGGAAAGCACCTTCGCTGAAATGCAAAGGATGGATAACGGAGATACATTGCTTACCAGCCTGGAAACCATCAACATGCTGCGGGATGACCCGGGTAAGACCGTTGTTGAGCCCACACCGGCAGAGATAGCACTGTGGCGGCAGGTTGCCGATATCGTCCACCAGAACAAGATTAAAGAGCTCGCGGACAAAGGTTACCCCGCACAGGAAGCCTACGACAAGCTAATAGCGATATTTGCCGAATACCAGTAACCGGCGACCAGGACACTGCCTTGAAGTGGTTAAAGATAGCGGTATCTGTTGTTGATAGATCGATAACGGGCGTAAGTAGAGGCGCCAATGTGCTCGGGCTATCGTTTATCGCCCTGATGATGCTGCTTATGACCGCCGATGTTACCGGGCGCTTCCTGTTCAACAGTCCTATCTTCGGCACTATTGAGATTATTGAGGTATTTCTGGTTATCGCTGTTTTCGCTTCTATCGCCTATTGTGCGATGGTCAAGGGAAATGTAGCTGTCGACCTGCTGGTAAGGAGATTTCCCCAGAAGGGCCAGGATGTTACGGACATAATCATCGACGTAACGAGCCTGGCCTTTCTTTCCGTTATGGCCTGGGCATCGGCAGACAGGATAGAGTTTGCCATTAAGACCATGGAGCGTTCCACAACCATAGACATTCCTTTCTGGCCCTTCCGCATTGTTTCCGTTATCGGCATTGCCCTGCTCTGCATAGTGCTGGCCAGGGAGATCGTTTTGAGGTTCATCAACCTGTTCGGAGGCCGTGCCCGATGAACCTCACCCTGGCAGGCATTTTAGGCCTGGTTATCATGATACTGCTTATATTCCTGCGCATGCCCATAGGCTTTGCCATGGGGCTGGTCGGCTTTGTCGGCTTGATCTATGTCGTTGATTGGAATTTTGCCTTTTCCACCCTGAGCTTGATACCGTTTTCGGTAGTGCTTGATTTCAATAAATCGGTAGTACCGCTCTTCGTGCTGATGAGCATGGTTGCCAGCGAGAGCGGTATTGCCGAGGAGATATATAAGGCGGCGCATGCCTGGTTCGGTCATATAAAAGGCGGACTGGCAATGGCAACCGCGATAGGCTGTGGCGGATTTGCCGCCGTTAGCGGCAGCAGTATGGCCACAGCGGCGGCGATGAGCCAGGTAGCCTATCCTGAGATGCAGAAATTCGGGTATTCCTCCACATTGTCACTGGGTAGTATTACCGCCGGCGGCACGGTGGGTATATTAATCCCGCCGAGCATGGGATTTATCCTTTACTCAATCGTTACCGGAGAGTCCGTCGGCAAGCTATTCATGGCCGGAATACTGCCCGGAATATTACAGGTCGTTTTCTATGTAGCTCTTATCGGGGTTCTCTGCCTGCGTAATCCACGATTAGGGCCAGCGGGTCCCCTCTCGGACTGGGGGGGGAGGGCAAGGGCCTCTGCCGGCGCCTGGCCCATGATCATTCTCTTCCTCGTCGTTATGGGAGGCATTTATCTGGGGGTATTTACCGCAATGGAGGCAGGCGCCCTCGGCGCATTTGGAGCCTTTGTCATCGGCTTCGCCAGGAGAAGGCTGAACCGGCAGAAAATAGTCCAGTCCTTTCTGGATACCGGACGAGTGACCGCGATGATATTCTTTATCATCGTCGGCGCCATTATCTTCTCAACCTTCCTAAGCGTAACCAGGCTGCCCTTCACCCTGGCGGAAATCCTTGCCGGACTGCCCGTACACCGGTATGTGGTCCTCCTCTGGATCCTTTTTCTCTACGTGATACTCGGTTGCTTTCTGGATATCTACGCCGCTATGTTTCTCACCGTTCCCATTCTTTTCCCGGTGATTCTGGCACTCGAATTTGACCCTATCTGGTATGGAGTGTTGATGGTCAGAGTGATGGAAATGGGCTTAATTACCCCGCCGGTGGGCATGAATTGTTTTGTCATCTCCGGAGTAACCAAGGTGCCATTAGGCACCATATTCCGTGGCGTTCTTCCCTTCTTAATAGCTGACATACTTCACCTCGCCCTCCTGCTCTTTTTCCCGGTTATATCACTGTGGCTACCCAGATTGATGACGGGTTAGGTGACCTGCACCCCAAAAGAGGAGAGAGCTATTTCCCCACACCGCACACCTGCCATAATATCATCTATTCATGAATTTTAATGTAATTTCAACACAATTTTTAGGGTAATTTAAGGACATCACCTTTAAAATAAAGGTGCTTATGGACAATATGGCAAAGAAATCGTTGATAAAGGGTTGACATTTGCCATTTGGCGAATTATGATATAAAGACTATGGAAGATAGCATGCACAATTTAGGCAGGATACTAAAGCAGCAAAGGATGACAATACCTCTGACCCTGCAAGAGCTTGCTGCCACTTCCAACGTGTCATCATCACACCTGGGGCGAATTGAGAGGGGTGAGCGCTTTCCTTCAGCACGTATTCTGCGCAAAATCGCCAAGCCTCTGGGCTTTGATGAGGATGAGCTCTTTACCCTGGCCGGCTTTTTATCCCCGCAAACCCCCAGCGTTGCTGACGAGGGAAGAGTCGGCTACACGGGCCGACAACTGGACCCTTACGTGGCCAAGATGCTGGCGGAAGAGCCTGTTGAAGTACAGCGTGCTGTTATTGGTATTCTTACCATGCTCAAGAGTGTATCCAGGGGAATTGCCAAAGAAAGTGACCATTCTCCAGCTTAAACTGACGAAGCATGGGCTACAGAGAGTATCATCAGAAAAGAATAGCCGGCTTTAACCCTTGCTGAGGGATAAGACAGTGTTAACCTTAATTAGAAGGACCCACAGCAAATACAAGCTAAAGGAAGAGCAAACTTACATGGAAGAGCAAAGCGAAGAATGGCTTAGGTTCATTGATACCATGAGACATGAGCTTAAGACCCCCCTCACCTCTATTATTGCCGCCGCCGGTCTATTAGCGGAAGAGCTTGAGGAAAAGGAAGAGGAGTCTTATCAGAAGCTAACACAAAATATCCTGCACAACGCCAATATGCTGGAAGCGAGGCTGGACGAGCTTCTGGAAATAATCAAAACCGGCAGCGGCAAGCTCAAATTGCAGCTTGAGCCGGTAGATATCAAGTCGCTACTCCAGGGGATAGGCTGGCAAGTAAGCCCGCTAATTCAAAGTAAGGGTCAAAAGCTATCCCTGGATTTACCGGCTTCCCTGCCCCTGGTTCAGGGAGACGGGCAAAGACTTGAACAAGCCGTACTCAATCTAATGACCAATGCTACCAAATTTACCCATGAGGGAGGCAACATCACCCTGAGGGCCAGGCAACAGAACGCCGGGCTGGTGATAGAGGTCCAGGATACCGGTATGGGCATTTCCAAAGATATGCAGGACAGACTGTTCAAACCATACAGCCGTCTTAATGCTGATAGGCAGGCGCACCCGGGTCTCGGCCTGGGACTTGCCTTAGCCAAACAGGTGGTGGAACTGCATGGAGGCAAAATATGGGTGGAGAGTGAACCGGGTAAGGGCAGTACCTTTGCTTTCTCTCTACCATTGACCAGTGGCTGATATGCCGTGGTCTACAGGAAACGGCAATGAAGGTTTTGGTTATTGAGGATGATCCAGGCATCATTGAGGTCGTATCGCTCTGTTTCCAGCTGCGCTGGAGTGGCACCAGTCTCATTTCGGCATCCAGTGGTAACAAGGGTCTGGAGCTGGTGGAAGTTGAGAGCCCGGATGTGGTTATCCTTGATATTGGTCTTCCTGACATGGACGGTTACCAGGTCTTACGTGAGATACGGCGGTTCTCTGACGTGCCGGTGATAATGCTCACGGTCAGGAGTGAAGATACTCAGGTAGCCAGAGGCCTGGAACTGGGAGCTGATGACTACATTATCAAGCCATTCAGCCATATTGAGCTTATTGCCCGGGTACAGGCGGTACTGCGCCGCGCTCAGGGCCTGCCGACCACTGAGGATGAACGCCCATTTTCTGCCGGCAAGCTATCAGTTGACTTTACCCGCAACGAAATATTGTTGAATGGGAAAACGGTAAAACTCACCTCCACAGAAAGAAAGCTGCTTTACTACCTTATCAGAAACGAGGGGCGGATACTCTCCCACGAGAGTCTGCTCGCCAAGGTCTGGGGAGAGACATTTATCGACGCCAGAGACCTCCTCCGGGTACATATCCAGCATCTCCGCCAGAAGCTTGAGGACAGCACCGAATCGCCGAATATCATCGTCACGGAACACGGCATGGGCTACAAGTTTGTCAGGCCAGCCAGCTAGACAGCTGACATACCATCGCCACCCACCATTCCCCCACCGATTCAATCACGTGTGAACCCACCCGGGGCTACCCGCCGATTCTTTATGAAAACTTTATGAATACTTTACGGAATTCTTATGATTCCTTATGCCCGCTTTTATATCTCTATGTTAAATTCTAACTAAGATAATTTTTTAGTACTTTAGTACTTCAATTTCAGGAACTAAAAACATGGTAACAGAAAAAATCAAAGTACTCTTGTCCGACCCGCAGATCCTCTTCCGAGAAGGCATTCACTTCACCCTTTCCGGAGAGGATGACTTTGAGGTTATCGGCGAAACAACCAGTAATGAAGAGGCGCTTGCCCTAATTGAAAGTAATCCGCCTAACATCGCTATACTGAACATGAAAAACGGAAAGTTAGACGGTCAGACGGTAACCCGCCGTATTAAAAGAAATTTTCCCTCAGTGGCAGTGATACTGGTTACTGATATTGACAATGAAGAACTTCTCTTTTCTGCGATTAAAAGCGGGGCCAGCGGTTACCTGACCAAGGACACTGACCCGGATTACCTCCTTGACCTGATCCGGGTAGTAGCTCAAGGCAGCCAGCCCATCATCGAATCACTGCTGATACCGGAGCTGGCTTCCCGGATTCTGGAAGAATTCGAAACACTGTCTCCGCTGAGTGAACAGTTCAATAATCTGCTGGCTCGTCTTTCCACCCGGGAAGCTGAGGTGCTGGCTGGAATTGCGGCTGGCAAGGAAATTGAACAGATTGCCACCGGCTTAAGCAGCAATGAAGAAACCATCCGGCGGCAGCTCAGGTTGGTAGCCAACAAACTGGTAGCTAATGATCAGGCTCAAGCCTTGATTACGGCCGCGCAACGGGGATTACCTTCCGTCCTCCCCGGCACTACCCCGGCAGGCCAGATAACAGAATATCTAACCAGGGCTGAGTTTAATGAATTTAAAGAAAGCTTGTTACAGCGCTTTAAATCCCTTATCGGTGAATCAAGCTAATACAACTAATACGGAGAAATGGAGGTGCTGGATGGACTAAATGAAAGGAAAAAAACGGTCGGGGATCCTTGCTGACCGGGCAGACAGGAGAACCGCCTGAAATATATAAATTGACTTGACTTGACAAAACAAAAGGAGGAAAAAATGGTCGAAATTATATACAAAGATTCTCATGAAGTAGCTGACCTGGCCGGGCAATCAATAGCGGAGACTCGTGAGCAGTTTAAGGCGGAGTTCGGCATCCCGGACAAAGCCAACGCCAGACTGAACGGCAAGAAGGTCAAGGGGAACCTTGAGACAGAAACCTGTCTTAAGGAAGATGATACGCTCACTTTCTCCCGCTCCAGCAGCAAAGGAGTCTTCCTCTTGGGAGCCCTGCTACTGGCCCTAGCTATCACCGGCGGTGTGTTCGCCTTCGGTTGGATTAACGCCACCACCACACTCTCGGCTGGTCAGGCTACCAATGACTTCGCCGCAGTGTCAGTAAATGACTCAGTCGCTGTTTCCTGGAGTCCGTACGGTTTCTACAAGGGATCCATATCCACGAGCACCAATGGCACCTCGATATTCAACGTGGATACCGCTGCCTCCACCTATGATGGTGACCTGGCAGTCACGGTGTCATTTTCCAATGCTGACACACTGGCCAAATGCTACCGCGTACTGGCTTTGAAATTGATGATGTATGACTCAAGCGAGAATATTTTAGACATTAACTCTGACAATGCCACCGGATACCTGGGCGATGATGATGACTACGTCCTGCTCACACTGGGCAATGGCGCGGTTGACTTGTTCCCGGGCGGTCTGGCAGACACCATGACCGTCAGGGTCAAAAGCGGCTTTTACATCACCCACATTTATAAGGGCAGCGCCTGGACTTCCGGCTATCAACCGGATCTGTTCTGTGAAGTCGCCCAGAGGTAATAACACCTAAATAAAGCGGTAGGGTGGCATGAACGAACCGTGCCACCCTACCGAAACGAAAAGGCAAGAACAACTTTTGACACTCTTCAGGGAATGAAACAGGAAAATGAAAAAGAAGCTGATTTTTAGCGGAATATTATTAATCGCACTGGTGTTGACCACGGGGGCCTTCGCCTACACCTACTCCGGCTTCGCCACGGCAACGCTTGATGTTACTCCCGCTGGCAGCAGCTTTTTCACTTCCGAGGAAGCCCCCACAACGGAACAGCCCGACTGGGAATCCCTGATGCCTGAGGCAGAGTACAGCCTGGAAATCCTGAGGCCTAACGCCGCTGGCGATGAGACCAACATCCCATTTCAATCTCCGTCCAGCGGAGAGCACTGGGACAAGGTGGACGATGAATCCCCCGATGACGGGGATACCTATGTTAATACCTGGCAGGCCAATAACTACTGCCGGGATTTATACAATCTCACTGACCATGTTGAAGGTTCCGGCAATATTCAATTTGTCACCGTTTACTTCACCTTTTCCGGCTACACAGATGGCGGAGACTATAGTGCCCGCGCCAGAGCCGCCATCAAGACTCATGAAACGGTTTACGAGGGCTCCGTGGAAACCACTACCGGTGATACCTTCGTCACCGGGGCATACCAGTGGACGGTTAACCCCGGCACCGGTTCCCAATGGACATGGGACGAGATAGATAATCTTCAGGCGGGTATCAACCTCAGAGGACAGAGTAGGTTCCGGCCGGCATTCTGCACCCAGGTCTATATTGTCGTCGGCTATGAAATGCCGCCGATAATCGACGGGGCGGTGCCCAAGGGTGACCTGTTCACTGTAACTCCGCACGGACAATACACCGGGGACTTCCAGATTAACCTTTATTTGACCAATACCGGCTACGCGAACCTGGCTTACCGTCACCTCAATATAAAATTATACGTGGGAAATTCCCTGGAGGCAGGCAAATCTCCACACTATCAGGTGCTCAGCCTGGAAAATGGAGTGGCCACCTTTAATATTGAAGGGGGAGCTGCCGCCAGTTATACGGTTGAAGTTATCGGGGGCGGCTACAACCTGACCTCTGCCGACCCTGACGAATGGGGAGAGGGTTGGAGCATCACTCCGGAATTTTATTGCGAGGTTATTCAGAGGTAAGATGATGGGCAGTCTTAGCCTCAGATATTTCAGGGAAGTATCATGAAACGGGGCATAGCACTAACAATCATAATAATAGCCGTTATCGTGGGGTTCCTCACTGTCAGAGGAACTATGCCATTTATGCCCATCTTCGGCAATAGTATGGAACCCACCCTGAAGTCAGGCAACCTGCTCATGATTGAGCCTGCAGACCCCGGTGAAGTTGAGGTCGGTGATATAATCGTCTATTCCGTCCCGGCCATGGTACGAGACTATTACAACTACCCGCCAGTAGTCGCCCACAGGGTAATAGAAGTCTGGACTGAACCAAGCCTGGGGTACCGCACCAAAGGTGATAATACCGGTGAAGACCCGTTTACAATACGGCCTCAAGACCTGAGGGGGACGGTAGGTGACCAGATACCCTACCTTGGTCTTCCCCTCCTGTTTTTCCAGAGCACGCAGGGGCTTATCTTCACCGCAATCGCCCTGACGCTCCTTGCCTTTTTCCTCTATGGAGGAGAGATAAGCCAGACCGGAAGGTTGGTACAAAGAGGCATCTTTGCCCCGGCTATCCAGGAAAGCCGCCGTACTAACCGGGTATTAGCCCAGAAAATAGAAAACTCCGAACAGAAAATGGACGCCACCCAGCAGGCACTGGTACAATTCTCGGCAGCCATCGCGGAATACGCCCAGCACCTGGCCAGTCACACCAGCGCTATCCAGGGCCTGAGCGAGGCGTCACAGGAACTTAAAAAAAGCTCCGCCGAGCAAAATAGAGTTCTGATGCAGCTGATAGAAAAAATGGGGGGAATGGAAACGCCCCAGCCCAAACCGGATGAGAGCACACCAGCGGTAGAAGCCGCAAAATCTGAGGAAGAAGAGAAGAAGATGTTCCCGCCGGGGTGCGTCAGAAATCGCCGGGAGCCCACCGGAGAGGATGACTTTCACCATTCACATCCCCATCAAGTATAAACCACCGCCACTACCGCCTCTTTCGGGTTATGCTCATCAAAGAAGATAACCGCCACTTTTCTGCCCGTAATCATCTCGGCTGAAGCTATGTTTCTGGCCACGGCGATATCCTCCAGATAGACCTTATAACTGCCGGTAAGCTGCACCGTAGCCGTATAATTACCTGAATTAAAGCTTCTCAGCATACCCTTCTTCAGTCTCATTCTCTCACCTCAAATCAACAATACCTATACTCCCCCCAGCAACAGCCGCTGGTAATACTCACCCCGCTGCGGGTTATAAACCAGCACCAGGCCAATCACCCGCTTCTTCTCAGCATCAAGACCGGCGCGACTATCGGTAATATCGATGACATCATATAACTGCTGTCCGCAGTTAACCGGCACCAGAAGACTACCACCGATCGACTCTACTTCTGCCCCCCGCAAACAGGCACCTCCCCTGTCCTGAATCTCGGCTATGGTGCCAAGGTTCCTGTCCGTAACCTGCTCCAACCGGTCATAGAGCCGGTCAATCTCATCCCATGCAAAGCTATCAACGATAATTGCTTCATCACTGCCGGCATCGTAGCCTTCTACCTGTACGCGGTTGAGTTTCCAGGCGCTCGTACGGTAGCTGCCTTCCAGTATCCGGTGCCCGTCACCATAGCTATAAACCGAGCTATCCGATGATTGCGGATTGACAATATAGGCCTTGCTGCCCTCAATAAACAGTACATCAGGAACAAAAGAAAGCAGCTTTTCCACAACGGCGCCACCGCCATCATCAGTACCGATGGTAAAGTCCGGGTAAAAGCCAGTTATAACCGATGACTGTGATTTAACTTCCAGCTTCAAGCCCACCCTGGCCAGCACAAAAGCCAGAATGTCTTTAACACTCATTTCGTCAGAACTCTTGTTCCAGCGAAACTGGTGACGGGCCCGCCAGCCAGCCAGCGCTGCCCGGCCATCATCAGTGTGGAGAACCAGGCTTGCTTTACCACCGGAGCTGGTGTGCTCATGGGCTTCTAAAAGATAAGTCTGTCCGGAACTTACCTCGCTACTGCTGGCAGTCACATAGCCGGGGCTGAATTCCAGCTGGTAACCAATGTTTAGAACAGCCAGGTCCCCCTGCCCCGGTGAAGCATATTTCCCACTATCATTCCGCAACGTAACGCTTAACCTGCCCCTGCCACCGCCCAGCTCCTGCTTTACAGCGATGACATCGTCAGTCAGGCCAAGGCTCTGCGAAGTTAATTTTGCCCTCCAGACACCGGCGGGTTCTGCCAGCCAGCAGTAATCACCATAGTGAGCTACGGCCAGACCATATTCCGAGGAGAGATTGAAGGGCACCGGCTCCCGCCAGAGGTTATCCACAAAACCGCTATCAAGGACGGAGTGCGACCAGAAAGGGCGATTACAGGACTGGCTGCCGCTGAACTTTTCCACGAAGAAACCCCGGTAGACATCCGTCTTATCCAGAAACGGCTGCTGATACTCAAAGTCGCCAGTGGAGGGAGCTGAGGCAAGCTCCTTTAAATCAGACCAGCTACCGGCGGTTACATCTCCGCCGTCACCGTAAATCAAGCTCCACAGCTTGTAGTTGCCTGACGAATCCTTGCCGGTAACCAGCAGGTTCCAGTCGTCATCATAGACACAGGCAACACCGGAGAGGTCACCGGTGCTCTTATCCCAGGCAGCCTTGGTTTGCCACTGACCGGAGACATATTTCTTGACGTAGAGAGTTGCCTGGTCAGCGAAAAAGATTGCCAGGTCACCGCCGGGCTTGTAAGCAGCCGCCAACCCGTTGACTGCGGTGGTAGGGGAATAATCAATAAGCTCCGCACTGCCCCAGTTTACGCCGTAGTCGGTGCTCTTGATTCGCCTGATCTCCCGGTTAGACTTTACCCAGAAGATAGAGACCTCAGACCCCAGCGAAGCCACCGCCACCACCACGGCATTATACTCATTGGCGTAAGTCCACTGGCTGAAATCGCTTTCCGGTCCCGGGTCAGCTACTCGCTGGCGATAGAGCTTACGGGAATCAGACGGCAGGGTTATTCGCGCCCGGACAAGCGAGCCGTCGCCCGGCATGGTTAGCCCATGATAGTAATCATCCTCCCCACCGGTATAGAGCCGGGACCATTTATAGCTTACAACCCCGGCAATCTTGTTTCTGGCTTCTACTTTGAGGTAAGGAACAGCCGACAACTTTTTCTGCGCTGCTGACAGCGTTTCGGTTAGACTTCGCATTGTTTCCCTTCCCTTTTACTTTGCGTTGGATCACCCTGATTGGGAATATATTTAGTTCCCCAGAAGAGGTGACCGGCGATAAAACCCAGGGCAAAGACCAGCAAAAGCCAGAAAATCAGGTCCCAGAGCCAGTGCCCGAGCAGCGCGCCCACCGCCACCAGACCGATAATCCAGAGCCCCTCCAGCTTGTGCCAGGTATCCCGCAGGATATAAGTCCAGGGACGACCGCCAATCTTTGACCAGAGAGTTTGATAAAGGACTTCCAGCACATCTCCTCCTACGGACCATAATCGGTTGACTGGGAGACAGCCGGATAATAGGGCTTATAAAGCGAGTTGATTCTCACCCGATTTCTCCTGCCCAAACGCCTCAGCTCACTGCGGAAATGCTTTAACTTCTGGTTTCCCCAGTTGAGAAATTCCCCGGGAGTCATCACGCCGCCAACATTGACCCGGTTGGTAGCATAGACCGCCCACTCCACAGCGGCAAAACCACAGGCGCCGGTGGCTACCAGGCCCTCATATTGCGACGGAATGGTTGAGCCATCAGTATCCAGCGTGTGGAGTTTACCGTAGTAAATGTAAGCATTGGAACCATCAGGTACTTCATCGCCAAGTATGGTCAGTGTGTCTCCCCAGAGGGCAAAAGGCTGGTAACGTCCGGGAAAGTTATCTACCGGATATTCCACGGCTTCGACCATAACCCTGTCAGTCAGAGTAGCGATATCCAGCTCCCTTGAGCCGGAAGTGGTTGCTTTGGTTGCCTTCTGCTCATCAGGAATATGCCCGGACAACTCCGTGACGGCTCGCTCTATGTGCCGGTTCAACTCATTATCCGTCCAGCGGTAGTTGTTGGCGTCTTCATCATGCAGGTCACGCCGGACTAAAGTTCTCATATCGGTCAGGTTCATCTCTACACTCCTAGCTTTCTAACTTCTACCCTTTCCAGGCGGGTGCAGGGCAAGCCCTCATCATGACGGCAGATCTCCAGATCACAGAAAGAGACCTCCTCATTAACCGCACCCTCATTGATACTTACCGCCTGTCCAGTCAATCCTTTAGCGGCACTCATTACTGCTCTTGCGTCATCCTCGTTCTCAAAGCTCAGATCTACCCTTACACGATACTTCATCGGTACCTCCATTTAGTCTTTAGATAGATACATGCAATTTCAATAGAGTTGAGTTCCCTGTTAAACATCATCACTTCGCCGATAGTGCCGTCAAAGGTTACAGTAGTCCCAACTACATTACCGATTGTCAGGTCATTCGCAGCATCGTCATTCCGTATGCCTGTGGGTGTAGATATTATACTTAGCCCATCGCCCACCGTATATGCCGTAGTGTTGACATAGATAGTAGGGGTGTTTCCCACCGCAGAGCTGTTGTAGGTCAGGGCTACCATACTGAAAGTGTTTATATCCAGAATGGCATTATCTGTAATCCAGTAACCAGCATCACCGCTAAAGAACTTTCTCCAACGGATTTTAGTTTTCGATGCTGCCTCATCACTAACCAAGAATCCCGCAGTAATGTCCTTATCAAAGAATCTTCCAGAGTTACCTTCACCATCACTGGCAGGGTTAGCCCAGCATATTGCAGTGCCACCATCATCCCAGATATTATCTATTGAAGATGCATGAGGAACTGTAATCACGTCATCTACGCCGTCAAAGAGCCTACCTTTCGGTCTCCACAGTGCGCCGGTAACCGTAATCAGGTGTCCATAAGCGTCCCGGGACATGAAGGAATCACCATCAACTTCATGAAGGGGCAAGTAAAGCACCAGGCTGGAATCAACGATATTGTTCATTTCACACCTCATGACACAGCATATTTGACTCTGACATAGCTGGAATTCTTCACCTTAGCCCGGCCTTCGTTGGTTTCATTACACTGTATTACCAGCCTCACCTCAAAGGGCAGGGAATCAAAGTTATCGGTCAGAGCAAACCGGCCACTCCGGGTCTCTTCAACATAGGTTGTACCAATATCCGTTTTGGTAACCGCACTATGCAGGTCCTCCCAGGTACCACCCTCATTCCTTGCCTGCCATTTATAGGTGAGGTCAGCGGTAGCTGAGGAAACTGCCCGGAAGGCAGCGGTTAACCCAAATTCCACCTCAATCAGTCCCCCCAATGCCGGCGGCCTGACGGTTACGCTTTCCACCGCAACGTCGGTATCGGCGGTGGTGGTATCCACTTCACCGCACCACTGAACGCCGTCCGAGGTCAGGTTCCCCTTGGCAAGGGGATATTCCGTATGCTCAATTACTGCAATTGCCATTATTCTTCTCCTCCAGGGGGAGGGAAAACCCTCCCCCGCTATCATTTTTTAAGTCACTGTGGAATCTGCCCTTGAGCCAGGTTCCAGAACGGCTACGGTTGCCGAGACCACGTAGCCAATGATGGTATCACAATCGCCGGAAGTGTCCGGCTTAGTTTCGGTAATGTCGCCATAGTCCGTACCCTCGGCAACGTAGACGGCATTACCTGCCGTGCCACCGGCATAACCACTGACCACCGCGCGGCGGTAAGCGGTAATTTCATCACCACTGGCACCATCCTCCCCGGCGACCAGCCGGCCCTGAATGGCAGTGCCTGTTGTTGCCAGCGCCCGCTTCCAACCGGAACTATAGCCCAGGATGTCGCCGGCTTTGCATGCTTCGGCCAGGTCTATCTTGACCAGCCCTTCACCCTGCTCGATAATCCTTCCTGTTCCCGGGTCTGAAAAAGCCATTTAGCTATTACCTCCTTTAGATAAAATCTAATCCTTAACGCCAATAAGAGCGGCCGCCTTCACTGCGCTAAACAGCGCCAGAGAGACATACCACTTGACTCTGGTCCTTGAGGCATCCTTGTTCTCCAGAGGACCAACCGGCTCCGCCTGCATATGCCCCGGACTGGTCAATCCGCAAAGGGCCCCTTCACCAAACTGGATAGCATAGATGGTAGAACAGGTGCCGCCGGTAGTCCCCGTCTCCAGACTGCTGGCTACGGTATGAGTATCCAGTATCCAGTCATTAACACCGATGGGCACACCATCCCAGAACTGGATAAAGTTACCCCAACAGTCACGGTCGGTCTCCATCATGCCCCCGGCCGCCCTGACCAGGGAATTAATCTTGCGCCGGGAGCGGCGGCTCATGATCAGCATATCCGGCTTGCCACCCTTGACGGCATCAATCAGTTCGTCCAGTTTGGCCAGTGTCAGGGTAGCACCGGTTGCCCCCATGGCAATTAAATGGTCACTGGCCTGAGTGGTATCAATCAGCTTACGAAGACCGTCATACTGCTTGGGGTCAGTGCTGGAATCTCCGTAAACAAAGGTCTCCTCAAATTTGTCCCGCAGCGCCTTGGCCTTGAGCTCAATAACCGCCGCTTCCAGATCCTGCACGTTGCTGCGGGTCGACTTAAGGAAATTGTCGACATCAGCATCACCGCCCATGATTTTCAGGTTGGCAGTCACCTGAGTAAAGGTTGGCGTGGATTCCACCCAGGTATCACCGACATCATAGAAGTCAATGCTGGGCAGGCTACTCTCCTGATTATAGGTCAGGCCGTTCCCCACGATTTCAATGAAAGGGAGCTGCTGGAGAATGGGCGATTCCTTAACAATGGTCTCCACCACTCCCTGAAGTAGCATATCATTGGATAGCTTACTTGCCTCGGCTAAAGTTAATGCCATTATTTATTACCTCCTAAAATACAAATTGTTAGCTCTTGTTTTCCCTGTCTTTTCCGGTTCAAGATGAAGAACCTCTGATGGCATACTGAATCTTCTCCCGCGGGGACAGAGCTGACAGGTCAACCGGTGCCCGCTGCGGTGCGCCGGCCGGCACTTTAGCCCTGGAGCTTTCCGCTTCCATTTCCTGCCTTACCCTCTCAACAAGCGCCCGGGCATTCCGCAAAGACTCATCTACCTCCCCGATGGTATCCCCGGTGATCATTTCAGCCAGTACCCCCGGATTCTGCTCAATTACCATAGCTTTATAGCTGGCCACTGCCTGAGACAGGGCTTCAGCAAGCTCAGCAATCCTCTTTTCCGAGGCAACTTCAGACTGCTTTAAGGCAGCTATTTCACCGTCCTTACCGGCCAGTGCTTGTTCCAGGCTGGCGATTCTAGCCCCCCCGGTCTCAATCTCCCTGACCAGGGCTTCCTTCTCCTGCTTCAGTTCCTCCAATTCATCCCGGGAAGGTTCAAACTCTTCTTTTAGTTCTTCTTTTTCCGTTACCATAATCCCTCCTGGCTATCCCTCAACGCCTTCCGCCGCAGAAAATACAGCTCGCTCTCTCACTCCATTCTTGACGGACTTGGCGTTAAGCTCTTTATTCATGCTGAGGATGGCTTCTCTTTCCTCAAGCCACCGCTTAAACTCATAATCGGTATCCCTCACCCCGATTTCATTCATGGCAGTGCGGCGGGAGTGGATACCATTCTGCACCAGTATCTGCTCGCTGTTCACTTTTCTGGCTACATCCTGGGGCAGAACCGGCCCCCAGACCACACGTAAATGGCTATCCCCGAAGTCCTCCCCCTGGTACTTTCCCAGCAGCTTGAGGATCATTTCATTCCGCCGATTATAGGCAGCTGTCCTGATGATTCTCTTTCTTCTCACCTTCTGCAGTAAGGGGTTAAGCTCAAGCTCAAGGGCTACTCCGGATAAATCTCTCTCTACCCCACCAAAGGCAGACCTCGGCGATTCCGACAGGTCATGCAGAGCACGGTAAACCAGGTCGATATAATTGATGTGGAGATTAACGCCGCCACCCTGCAACAGGTCAAGTAAATAAGCCTTGGCGTCCTCCGGTATATTCCACACCGCCCCCGGCCTGATGGCAATATCCTGGGATTCTTCCACATTCTCCAGGACGGCAATCGGGTTACCGGACAATTCCAGTATGTGAGACAACTGGCTCATGGCGCGGTTCAGCTCGCGCTGCGACTCCATAATCTGGACTAAATCAGAGACACCCCAGAATTTCTTGGGCTCGCGCAGGTTGGGATAAACCACAAAGGGAATAAACCCATAAGGATTCGGCTTCTGCTCCAACAAAGCATTGTCCAGGTAAAGCTCAAAGTCCTGCTCGGTCCATAGCTCGGTAACGGTTGCCGCTCTGCCCTTCGGCTTCACGTTATAAAGGAACTCGACTTCCTCAGCCGAAAGCCTGTATCTAGAAGCCACCCGCCATAGCCGCGAGGTATCATCCCCCAGCCACCAGGCGTAAATCCCCTGGACATCCGGTGCCGTTACCCTGACCTTCTTCCCTTCAGCGTCCCAGATAACCTTATAACAGGCATCGCCCAGTATGGCACAGTCAATCTCCGTCTCCAGATCCATCTGCTCTAGATTATTATCGGCATACACCCGGTATAAAGCGGCTTCCGCCCTGCGAGCTCTCTCCCTGGCCCCTTCGGAATCTTCCCCGGGCTCAACAGCAAAATTAATTCCCGCCATCAGATACGAGGTAATCTTATCAACAAAGACACGGGCATAGTTGAATATCAGGCGCTTCTCCCGCCGCCTTTCTTGACCCTCCCACTGCTGGCCATGATAAAAATCTAAAAGTTCCTGATACTTCCGTATCCTGTCCAGGTCTAAACGGTTTAACTGCGCAGGAATCGCTTCATTCATCTTTATCTATATCTCCTTTACCCGGTTTTATCCTTAGCATCACCCTCGCCTTCCCCGGCGAATGATTCTGACAAACATTTCTTCAAGGCTCTCTGTATGGTCCTCCGGCTGGTATCAAAGATCAGGGCCAGTTCCTCAACTTCCTTACCCTCATCGATAAACAATCTGTATATTTCCCTGTTCCGCAGCCTTTTCTGCCACTGCTGCCTGCCCCGTGGCTGGTCATAGATGCACTGCGGAAGTGGACAGTTGAGACAGGAGTCAAATAAATCACAGCCCTCATCCCTGTAGCGGCAATACTCCGGCAATAAATCTGGCTCAACATCTGATTGGTCTCCTTCCATCAAATCTGGCTTCAAATCGCCCATCTCGTCAGTGTCTAAATACATAGCTCCAAACTCCAATTCAATGCAATGAACAGATTAGCACATATGTTCTATTAACGTCAATGGACTTTTGTCACTTTTCCGCTAAAAAAATATAAAACTTGACAAACGAGGTAAAAATCAGCTATAATTGCTTTGACAAAGCAATATTTGTAAAACAGAGCTATGACATCGATAGACAATTATTACAACGTAATTGCAGCTGGTCGCCGTCTTAAGATTCACCCCGAGACAGTAAAACGGCTGTGCCGCCAGGGAGATCTGCCGGCAATTAAGATTCACAACACGTGGCTAATTGACCGGGATATCCTCGATAACTTCGCCGGGACTTACAACCCACACCGCGGCGCGAGAAGGAAATTACTTAAATAGAGGAGAGAGTCTGAGCAGAAGCCGGCACCAATCTAAAATAGCTTCGCTTTCCTCCAAAAGGGGGTAGCCATGAAGACGATAGATCGCCTAATACCGCGAGCCCTCAGCATTACAGTAATAATCTTGACCTTGATGATGTTGTTTTTAACGAGCAAGCCGGCGGCAGCCGCCCCGCTAATTTCCCTCTCCCCTACCGTCGGCGCAGTAGGAACCAAAGTAACGATGACCGGCAATAACTTCCAGTCCTACAGTGGTGATGACATCGCCATATTATTCGACGATACCGAAATTGATAATAGCCCGCTTACTGTGCCGGAGTCAGGCGATTTCACCTTTGAGTTCTTTATTCCTGCTGATGCCGCACCCGGCAAACATGAAATTATCGTCAGCAGCGCCCTGGTACCAAAACTGGTCAGCCATCTCTTTACCGTCTCGGAAATTGAGATTACGCTCGATATCAGCGAAGGTACCACCGGCACCGAGATTAATATTACCGGCACCGGTTTCTATTCTGACCAGATGGTAACCCTCCGTTATCATAACCGGGTTGTGGAACACATAGGCACGGTGACGGCCAATCCCGTTGGTGAGTTCAGTTTCACCTACACCATCCCGAATAGCAGCGCCGGGAAGCACCGGATTACCGCAGAGAATGCGGTAGGTAACTCAGCCGAAGTCGAGTTTGAAGTTGTCCCGTGGACAACCATCAATCAAGCCTCGGCAGCCGTCGGTGAACTGCTGACATCAAGCGGTACCGGCTTCAGCCCCAATAGCGCCGTCAGCGTCCAGCTTGGCCCTAAAGAAGTAGCCCGCCCCAAGACTAATGAATTCGGTAGCTTTGAGGTCACCTTCAACGTACCAGACTTGAAGCCATCCACTTATGACGTGAGGGCTGTTGACGAGGATAACCATACCCATCGGGTAAAATTCACCATTACTGCTGGAGTTAGCCTCGATAAAACCGAGGGCGCGGTGGGCAGCATGCTCACTGCAACCGGCCACGGTTTTGCGCCAAACAAAATCGTCTCCATCACTTATGATGCTGACCCCGTAGCCCAGACCACCGCCGATAATAACGGCACCTTCTCCTGTTCCTTCAGCGTCCCGGTAAGCCCCAGCGGCAGCCACCAGATTACCATTAGTGACAGCACCATCACCAAACGACTTACTTTCAATATAGAATCAGCCCCCCCGCCGATACCCGATCCACTAATACCAATAAATATGAGTGAAACCCAGTCAAAAGCGTACTTTGATTGGGAGAAGGTTACTGACCCCAGCCTGCCGGTAACCTTCTCCCTCCAGATTGCTGCTGACCAGAATTTCTCCTCTATTGTGCTGGAGAAAACAGGATTGACCGCTTCTGAATACACCCTGACGGAAGCTGAAAAACTGGTAACGGTGGCCATGGACAGCGGCTACTACTGGCGCGTGAGCGCCACAGACAGCGCCGGCAATGAGAGCGAATGGTCAACACCATGGTCATTCCGTATTGCCGCCCCACACACACCGGCGCTGCTGCTGCCCGAAACGGATACCAGGCCGGAGACAAATTTGATTCACTTCGACTGGGAGGACGTTTTCAGTCTCAATCCTCCCATAACCTACACCCTTCAGGTTGCCGCTGACTGGGCTTTTACCAATATTATCCTGGAGAAAGCAGGATTGACCGAATCCGAATACACCCTGACCGAAGAAGAGGAACTGGCCGCAGTTGAACAGGAAGCTCCCTACTACTGGCGGGTCAAGGTTATTGATGATGCCGCCAATGAGAGCGAATGGTCAACACCACAGCCTTTTTATGTCGGCTTTTCCTTTACGCCACCGGGCTGGTTGCTATATACTTTAATAGCGATAGGGGTGATATTAATCGGTTTACTCGCTTTCTGGTTTGGGAGGAGAACCGCATACTATCCGCAGGAATGACAATCTTCAGACGGATGAGGAGGTTACTTTAATGAAAAAGATAAGATTTTCCCGGCTGCTCGGTACCGCCGTTATTCTGGCCCTGCTGGTAGTAGCCGTACCCGCCGCGCCGGCCCAGGCTGCTTACTATCTATACGCTGCGCCTACCAGCGGTGATATCGGTAGCACCGTCAGCACCACCGGTACCGGCTTTACGCCAACCACGGATCCCGCAAACCCCAAATATGTTATCGTCTATCTCTCTAGTCAGGCACCCGTCACGAATGGTTATATTGACACTCATATCACCATTTATGAAGAAGTATTGCCCATTGTAAGCACTGACGCTGCCGGAAGCTTCACGCGTTCCTTTACGGTGCCATCCAGCCTCACCGATGGCACCACTACAGTCAGTGTCACCGCAGGTACTTATTATTTATATGCCTGCCAGTACCTCGGCACCACATTAAATAAATACATAGTGGCTTCAACCACCTTTATTGTAAGCGGCGGAGCCGGGGAGATAACCATTGACCCCGATGACGGCCCCGTGGATACCGAGGTGGAAATTACCGGCACCGGATTTGCCCCCAATGCCGATATCGAAATCGAATTTAACGGTGACGAGGTAGATATTGAAGACGGTGATGATGAAACTGACAGCGATGGTGATTTCACCTCCTACATACTCGTCCCGGAGAGTACCGCCGGAGACCAGACCATAACAGTCACCGTCTCCGGTGATGAAGTCACCGAAGATTTCACCGTTACCCCGGAAATATTTCTGGACATGACCTCGGCAGAAGTTGGTACCGTGGTAACCACTGACGGCACTGGTTTCGGTAGAAGGCAATCAATTTCTATATGGTTTGACAATTACGGAGTAGCTACTGACCAGACAGATAGTGATGGCAGTTTCAGTGTCACCTTTACCGTGCCTGACCGGACTGCCGGTATCTACGATGTAGAGGCTGAGGACGAAGACGAAAATTCAGACTTGGTCAAGTTCACCATATTTGAACCGGCGCCACCGCCGGAACCGGAGCCGGAACCGGAACCAGAACCACCGACACCGCCACAACCGGCGGTCTCCGGTAGCCTCAGTCCATCCGCTACCGGACCCGTAGGCATGAACCTCATCTTCACCGGTACCGGCTTTGCAGCCGGCAAAACGGTAACCGTCAACTATGACGACGAGGAAGTCGCCACCGGTACCGCTACTGCCGCCGGAATCGTGGTGGCTGTCTTCCCCGTACCGAAGAGCCAGGCCGGAGACCACACCATAACCGCTGATGACGGCACCAATACCCTGGAACTCACCTTTATCATGGAATCAGAAGCGCCCGGAATACCCACCCCGCTCCAGCCGGCAATGGGTGTACAGTTAGAATCACCGGTAGTCTTCGACTGGGAGGATGTTACTGATGACAGCAAGCCGGTAAGCTATACCCTCCAGATCGCCACTGATGAGGACTTCAATAAGTCAGCTATAGCGCTGGAAAAGAAGGAGCTTACCGAATCAGGGTATACATTAACCGAAGAGGAAGAACTCGATCTGGGTGAGCAGAATGTCCCTTACTACTGGAGAATCAGAGCCACTGATGCTGCCTCAAACGACGGGGAATGGACCGGAGCCGGGGAATTCTCCATTACGCCGCCATTTTCGATACCAAGCTGGGCTCTATATACCCTTATCGGAATCGGCGGGCTGTTGCTCTTTGGCGTCGGCTACTTCCTGGGCAGGAGAACCGCTTTCTATTACTAAGCACTGCTCACCCGCAGGCATTCCCCCCTCCTCCCGGCAGCGGAGAGGGGGGATTTTCTTTGGTAGCCCCTTGACTCTCCTCTTACGGGAGGGTCTATACTGCAAATAAGACCATCAAAAAGGCAAATAAGAACAGAAAACAGTGTTCAAAATCGGTGATTTCTCCAAACTCAGCCGGATCTCGGTGAAAGCCCTGCGCTACTATGATGAAATCGGTCTGCTCAAACCGGTAAAGGTAGACCACGGCACCGGCTATCGCTACTACTCGGCTGACCAGTTGCCACGGCTCAACTATATTATCGCCCTCAAGTACCTGGGACTATCACTTGAGGAGATCGCCACGCTGATAAAGGACAGCCTCACCCCGGCACAGATCCGGGAAATCTTCATGATAAAGCGGGCAGAACTCAAACAACGTCTAAACGAAGAACAGCAGCGGCTTACCCGGGTGGAGGAATTACTGAAATATTTTACCAAGGAGGGAACAATGCCAGACTACCAGGTAACAGTCAAGAATATCGACCCGCAAACTATCGCTTCAATCCGTGCTGTGCTGCCCACCTATGGCGATGTCGGCAAGCTCTTCGAGGAAGTCTTCGGCTACCTCGGCAGCCAGGGAATCACCAGACCGGTAGGCCCAACATTGTTTATCGGCCATGACCCTGAATTCAAGGAGCAGGATGTAGATGTAGAAATTGGAGTGCCGATTGATAAAGCAATACCGGGTACCGGAAGGGTGAAAATCTATGAACTTCACGGCATGGAACAGGCAGCCTGTACCGTCTACAAGGGGCCGTACGAGGATATAGGTGAGGCTTACTCGGCACTGATGGCCTGGATTGAAAGTAACGGTTATCAAATCACCGGCCCTGACCGGGAACTTTATCTAACCAGCCCGGCAGACACCAGCGACCCGGCAGAATACGTCACCGAGATACAGTTTCCGATAGAGAAAACGTAAAAGAAGCCAGAAGAACCTTTAGCCCCCTCTCCTTCTCACCCCACCCAAGAGGGGGTTTTCCCCTTTCCCCATACAAATAAAGAGGAGCACTAACGCCCACCCCTTTGCCCCCATCGTGTGTTATCTTTTCCCACCCTGCCACCCTCGTACCATCTGCGGCTTATGCCGTAAGCTATCTCATCACACAAAATCACACCCAATGATATATTTTCAAATTAGTCATATAAAATTCACGTAAATATTTATAAAAGTGTAAAATTTGATCTTGACAAATATATACATATATATGTACAATATTATGCTATAAATATCTTGCATATTATATAACACAATAATATTAAAAATGGTGGTGAAATGATGGTTAGTACTGTATTCTCTGATTTCATTGTGAGTGCTACAGACCTTAGAAATAACCAAAGGCTGTGGCTCGAAAGGGCTTATAATGAACCGATCACTGTTAGTTATGGTCGAAAGCAATTAGCCATTATGAATCGTGAAAAAGTCGGCAAATTGTACGCGTCTATTTACTACTCTGAATTAGTACTAAAAGTCTGTCAGGAAATTAAGGAAAAAAATAAAAGTGATACTTTACCTTGGGTGGATTACTTATCCGATGATGATAAGATGAGATTACAAAGTGAGCTTCTAAGTACCACGTTAAAAGCTATGGTTACCGGCAATTGGACTCAGTTAGAGCACCTGATTGAAGATTGGAAAGCAACAGCTGAAGTAGAAAGTAATCCTGAGTTTGCAAAGGCACTATTGTCAGAGGAAGACCCTTCGGATTATGTCAAAATCAAAGACTAGATACGAAATAGTCTTCCAAAACAACAGGATAGAAAAGGATTGGCTTGCACTAGAAGCAGAATTTCCAGAGAGAACGAATCAATGTAAAAGCTTCTTATCATCTTCACCTACGGATAGAAGGCAAGCTACAGACAAATTAAAGAAATTAAAGGGAAAGTTTAAAGGAATATTACAATATGATGTTACTAAAGATGATGCTAGGGTTTGGTATCGTGTTGATAAGAACAACCAAATGGTAATAATCAAATATGCTGGGCATCATCCTAATTGGTAATTTTAAGTCCTTTTTAATGTGACCATTCAGCAAACTCTATCTTTCTTATATCCAATAGCTAAAATATACTCCCCCTCACTCCCCTCTTGCAGTTTTTGGTTTGTACTGCTTGGCAGCCTCCACCAGCAATGCCAGACTCATCAGGAAATCATCATGACCCTGTGCCGGGTCAACGTAAAAGTTCATCGTCTGGCTGGGTCGGTACTGGCTCTTTGCCTTCTCCATTTCAAGCCAGAACTCCTCATACTCCGCCGAGCCATCACCCTGATACATTTTCAGCTTGCCTGAATTAACCGCCGCCAGCAGGCTGAATCCCAGCTCTGACTTTGAGCGCTGGGTAAAGGTAAAGGGAGAAACCCTGGAGCCCAGAGATTTTCTGAGAAAGGAACTCACCGGCTCACCGATACCGGTAGCGTCAACTACTATCCGGCGGCAGCGCCAGACATTTTTCAGTATATCCACCAGCTGCGGGTAAAGCTCGGTATGATTCCGGCCCGTCCACCAGTAGTGCTCCACCACGTCAATCCGCGGCTGTGTATTTGCCGCATCGCAGATATTGAAATCCAGCTCACCTATCGTAACCACAGTAGCGTCCCGCCGCGGTTTCAAAGCGCGCAAGTAATCTGATCCCGTGTCCTCGGCCTCCCCGGCCAGATCAATGCCGGCCACATACACCCGTCCCCGCTCAGACTGATGCTTGCGGACATGCTCACCCTGTAACTGAGCTCTCTGCTGCAAGCTTAAAAAGCCACCGCCACCACGGATAGGCAGGAGACGGTACTGGGTCAGAAAGAGCGGATGATTCTCTCCCAGCCGTTCCCTCTCTTTCTCCACATATGCCCGGTAATCAGGATTATATTTCGCGATCTCCTCCCAGTCATAGCGAAAATGACGCCGGATGCCATCCCCTCTTTCCAGCTCAAGGTTGGTCTGCTTCACCTCATCCAGCAAGGTCGTATCATCCCAGGTAGTGCCATAGTGGACCGTTGTTACATTGGTAGTAGCGCCCATCGGCTTGAATTCCTTGGTATATTTCTCCTTACTGACATCCTGGGACTCATCTACTTCCAGCAGGATATGGGCGGTATTGCCGACGACGTTGGCCGATTCATCAGCAGAGAGGAAGATGACACGGGCATTACCCAGCCGGATAATATACCCGAGTTCAGATATCCAGATACCGTCAAAGCCAGCATCGTTAAGCCTGTCCCTGAGCCGCGTTACCGAGATAACTGCCTGCGGCTTGAAGGTGGGTGAGCATTTCACCAGATTCTTCGGCTCCGCCATATAAAGAGTTAAAAGCAGCAGTTCCAGCTGGGCAGATAGCTCGTTTTTACCTCCCTGGCGCGCTATCTCCACGGAAAAGGTCAGCCCCTTCCGGCCAAAGACACTGTCCAGTATCGCCAGAGCTACTTCCCGCTGGTAAGGCCTTAGCCGGTGCAGAGCCGGTTCACCGCTAGATCTGTTTGTCAATGGCAGCTCCAATACCTATTCCGAGTGGCACCGCAATATCCCTGAGGACAGTACCAATCGCGTCTTTCAGGCCCTTCCGCTGCTCCTTGGTAATCCGGTACCTTGTCCGCACCAGCCTCTCCAGGGCGTTAGTTGCTTCCACGAGAAGCTTTAAGTCCTTAGAGTCACCACCCATGAGAGCCTTCTTTATTTCCACCCGTAGCAGGGCAATCTCATCATCAATACCCTCAACACCGGAAGCCAGCTCAAAATCAAGCTGTTCCGCCTCATTAAGTACCCTGGTGTAGAAGCCGCTTTCCTTAGCGCTTCGCTTGCCTCTTGACACTCCGGCTCTTTTGTTTGTGCTCGCTGACATCCGGTCTGCTCCCTTCACCCAGAATCCTGGCAGTAGCCAAAATAATGGCGTGAGCTGCCAGGTCCCACCTCTGCTTCTCCACGGCTAATCTTAACAGCCTCATAGTCTCCCCCTGCATATCGACGTATCAAGAATAATAGCACATATGTTCTAATATGACTACGGGTTTTTGTCACTTTTTGATTCCCATTTGATATTACGGTACAGCCATTATAGAATAGGCTCAGCATGAGTGTTGCCAACGAGCTATATCAACTACAGGAAGTCGACCAGGAAATCGAGTCTGACGAAGAGACGCTGAATCAGAAAGTCAGCCAGCTGGGAGAAAAGCAAGCCATACTGAACTCCCGGGAGAAACTGTCTGAGAAGCAACAACAACTTGAGGAACTAAAACGCCAGCAGCACTCTGCCGAATGGGAAATAGATAGCCTCGAAAGTAAAATAAAGGCCGCCGAGGAGCAGCTCTACGGCGGTAAGATAACCAATCCCAAAGAGCTGTCCAATCTCCAGCATGAAATTGACTTGCTCAGGAAAAACCGTGATGAGGCAGAGACCAACGCCCTGGAAATAATTGAACGTGTTGAACAGGCAGAAGCCGCTCTGGCCACCGGCATTAAAGAATTGAAACACATGGAAAACGAATGGCAACACCAGCAGCGGCAGCTCTCCACCGGGATAGATGAACTCAAAAATAAACTCGCTGACCTCAAGCAAAAGCGCCAGACGCTGGCTGATACCATCGACCCTCAGGGAATGGAATGCTACGAAAGGATCAGGAAACAGAAGAAGCCGCCTGTAGCCAGGGTAGAACAGGGCATATGCCGTGGCTGCCGTATATCTCTGTCCTCCAGTGAGTTACAGCGGGCACGAGGCGGTAATATAATCCACTGCAGCAGCTGCGGGCGCATACTCTTTCTACCCTGAAGATGTATGAAAAACAAGAAAGCGGTTATCTGGGTTGACGGTGCCGCGCGGGGAAACCCGGGACCGGCGTCTATCGCCGCTATTATCAAGGGCGAAGACGGCGAAATCCTCGCCCGCATATCACAGCGCATTGGTATAACCACCAATAACCAGGCAGAATACCAAGCCCTCATTGCTGCCCTGGAAAAAGCGATAAGTCTTGGCATCAGGCATGTTTATGTAAACTCTGACTCAGAGCTGATGGTAAAGCAGCTTAACGGCAAATACCGCGTTAAAAACGCTCACCTTAAACCGCTATATCAAAAGGTGATACAACTGCAAAGCTCTTTGGAAACCTTCACTATAAGGCATATCCCGCGTGAACAAAACCGGGAAGCGGACAAACTGGCAAATAAGGCATTTGACACCCCTGATTAACCACTGCTCACTATATTTGACTAACCACCACCCCCGTAATACACTATTACCGGGTCAAGTAAACCGGGTGGCCGCCCTGAAATATCAGGGAGGAAAGTCCGAGCTCCACCGGGCAGGATGCTGGGTAACGCCCAGGAGGGGTAACCCTACGGAAAGTGCCACAGAAACATACCGCCCGGCTTGATGCCGGGTAAGGGTGAAATGGTGAGGTAAGAGCTCACCAGCGGCTGGGTGACCAGTCGGCTGGGCAAACCCCATCTGGAGCAAGACCGAATAGAGGGACTGAGGGACGCCCGGCCCGTCCCCGGGTTGGTCGCATGACCCTGATGGTAACATCAGGGCTAGATAGATGGTCACCGCTCCGGTTCTCCGGAGTACAGAACTCGGCTTACAGGTTTACTTGACTCGCAACTCTTTAATCACGGTACCGCGAATTAATCGGGGGGGCCTTAAAAACAGCACCAGCCAATCCCCTACCCCGGAAATGTTGCTTATTGTGGCCCGCTCTTCTAAAATAACCCTGAGGTAATAGAACTAATGTCAAAAATAACCAAGACCGCCTTGAGCATTATTGTGATAGCCATCATTATCCTGGCTTTTATCGCCGGCTATACTCTTGGTGGCCAGCCATCCTACACACCAACTGACAATCTAGGTATTGTCGAGCAGGCCTGGACTTTTATTTTCAACGACTACGTGGAGAAGGAGAAGCTGGACGCCCAAAAATTAAGACAAGCCGCCATTGAAGGCATGATAGAAGAGCTGGATGATCCCTACACTTCCTATCTGGAAGCAGATGACTACCAGATGGGTGTGAGCAGCCTGGAAGGTGAATTTAACGGTATCGGAGCCCATGTCATGGTCAGGGATGAGCAGTTGACCGTAATCGCCCCCATCGCCGACTCACCGGCCGCCAGGGCCGGTATCATGACCGGCGACATTATTTTAGCGATAGATGGCATCAATACCACCGATATGAGCCTGATGGATGCAGTGCTCCAGATCCGCGGCCCCCGGGGAACGCCAGTTACCCTGCTCATCCTGCACCAGGGTGAAGCTGAACCGGAAGAGATTGAAGTTATCAGAGATAAAATCGAGATATCCAGTGTAAACCTTGAGATGAAGGAGGGTATTGCTCATATTAGTATTGCCCATTTCACCGAACGTACTGACCAGGAGCTTTCCCAGGCACTGAAAAGTATTAAAGAGCAGGGTGCTACCGGCATTATACTCGACCTTCGCAGCAATCCCGGCGGCTTACTGGACGCCGTAATCAATTCCGCCAGTTACTTCTTACCCGCCGGGACTGTAGTGGATGTTGTCAGCAACGAAAATAAACTGGACAGCTTTCAGGTTCACTCGGATTACCCCGTTACTGACCTGCCCATGGTTGTCCTGGTGGACAATTATAGCGCCAGTGGCAGTGAGGTGCTGGCTGGCGCCCTTCAGGACTATGGCCGCGCCATTATCGCCGGCAACAAGACCTTTGGCAAGGGCAGTGTCAATGTCCTCCGTGAGCTCAGTGACGGCTCAGGGTTATATATCACCACCGCTCGCTGGCTGACCCCCGGCGGACGCCTCATTGAAGGCGAGGGAATAACCCCGGACTATGAACTTGATTTCAACGAATTTGATGCCGTCCAGTGGGCGATAGACTACCTGAAAAATCAAAGATAACGAAGTGCTAATATGGCAAGCAAAGTAACCGGGATAACCATCAACCGGGCTAAGCTCTACTTAATCCAGGGGGATATCACCCAGCAAAGCACCGACGCCATTGTTAATGCCGCCAACTCCAGCCTGATGGGCGGTGGTGGTGTCGATGGTGCTATACACCGGGCGGGGGGGCCAGCTATTCTGGAAGAATGCAAACAGATCGTGGACAGACAGGGGCATTTACCCACCGGCAAGGCGGTAGTTACCACCGGAGGAAACCTCAAAGCAAAATACATTATCCACACCGTTGGTCCGGTGTGGCGCGGCGGCACCAGCAATGAAGCGGAACTACTAGCCAGCGCCTACCGGGAAAGCCTGAAATTAGCCGCTGCCCACCACCTGAAGAGCATCGCCTTCCCGTCAATAAGCACCGGAGCCTATGGCTATCCGCTGGAGCAGGCGGCCAGTATCGCCCTGAAAACTGCCGTCGATTTTCTCAAAGATACCTCAATTGAAGAAGTAACCTTCGTCCTATTTAACACGCAGGCTCTTGACGCCTACTCATCAGCCCTGGGCGAGATAAAATTATCCCGAAGCTAACCAAACCCATACTTGCCAAATAAGGGTAAATTCAGTACTATATCAGGCAAATGTGGGTTGATATTATTGCCGTAATCATTCTCTGCTTAAGCATTCTCGGCGGGCTGAGAGAAGGCGCCGTCAGGCAGTTCTTTTCCCTGCTGATAATCCTTATTGCCATACCCCTAACCGGACTCTTCTATTACCTGATCGCCGCCCTCCTTGCCTTCCTGCCCGGGACCAACTGGGAAAACTTTATCGGCTTTTTCATTACTATGGTAGTGATAAGCATCATCCTGTATTTTATCTTCTTCATTCCCAGAAGTTTTATTCAGAAAGCCTGGAAGAAAGGCCTGCTTTACCGCATCTTCGGTGGCGCTTTCAATGTTTTCAACGCCGCCGTCAGTCTGACGTTATTTACACTGGTACTGGGCGCCTACCCTGTTCTCGATTTTCTGTTGCGGGCAGTGGCTGACTCCACCGTGCTGACCTGGCTGGCGGAAAACCTGAGATTCGTTCAGGAAATGCTGCCCGAAGTATTTCGTTATACACCCGGTTTTGTGCCGTTTCAGACATAACAAATCTACAGAAAGGGGGTAAAGGATTATGTCAGACCAAAAGGCATTTCCGGTTACTATCAAGGGCGAGCTTACCGAGCCGCCGGGCCGGGGGTGGTGGCTCATCAAGTGGCTACTGGGAATCCCGCACTTCATTATACTGTTCTTCCTGTGGATAGCCTTCGTGGTGGTCAGCATCATTGCCTTCTTCGCCATTCTGTTTACGGCAAAATACCCGAAAGGCCTCTTTGACTTCAATGTCGGCGTGCTGCGCTGGAGCTGGCGGGTGGGGTTTTACAGCTATGAAGCTCTGGGCACGGATAAGTACCCGCCGTTTACCCTGGAGACGGTTGATGATTACCCCGCCGACCTGCAGGTTGAATACCCGGAGAAACTATCCCGCGGGCTGGTCCTGGTGAAATGGTGGTTGCTGGCCATTCCCCACTATATTATCATTTCCTTTTTCACCGGAGGCTGGGCAGTCTGGTGGAACTGGGGTCCCTGGCAAACCGGGTGGTTTGATAATAACGCCGGCCTGATCTTCGTCCTGGCTATCTTTGCCGGCATAGTATTGCTGTTTACCGCCAAATACCCACCGGATTTCTTCAGGTTTGTTATCGGCATGAACCGCTGGGCTTATCGTGTCGCGGCTTATGCCGCCTTAATGACCGATGAATATCCGCCCTTCCGCCTCTGGGATGACTAGGCTTCCGGCTGGCACACGGGGCAGAAATAACTACCGCGGTTGCGGATAGCCAGGCGCTTTATAGGTGTGCCGCAGTTGGGGCAGAACTCGCCGCCACGATGGGCAACGCTAAACCCGAAGTGGGCGGTGCCCAGCCCCCCACCGGGACGGTAGTAGTTCAATACGCTGGCGCCCTGGCTGGCAATAGCCGCTTGCAGCACCCGCTGAATGGCGTGGTGCAATTTCACTATTTCAGCCCGTGACAGGCTCCCCCCTGCTCGCAACGGGTGAATTTTAGCAGCAAACAGGGCTTCATCGGCATACATATTGCCGATACCGGCAATAAACTCCTGGTCAAGGAGCAATGCCTTTATCGGAGCAGTACGGTTATGCAGACGCCCGGCCAGAACCTCAAAAGTGAAACTTTCTTCCAGGGGCTCCGGGCCCAGTCTGTCGCCAATCACCCTTTCCTCCGGCGCCAGCCACATCACGCCAAACTTGCGCGGGTCACGGAAAGAAAGCTCGATGCCATCACTAAGATGGATGATAGCACGGACAAACCTGCCGTCAGACGGTGCTGAATTTAGCAGCAGAGAGCCGGTCATCCTTAAGTGGATAACCAGTATTTCACCGCTGCTCAGTTGAAACAGCAGGTATTTGCCCCGCCTTCCCAGCCCACTCACTCTCTGCCCGAGGAGGCGAGACCGGAAATCCTCAACCGGAGTATCCCGGACTATCCCCTGCCAGAATAGAGTGACACCGGTAATCTGGCGCCCGATAACATGAGGCAGCAACTCATTCTTTATCGTCTCGACTTCGGGTAACTCGGGCATGGTTTATTCCATTTCCCCCCAGTTTTTACCCTCTTTGGTATCCACCTTCAAGGGAATGCTTAGCTCCAGAGCTGTGGACATTACTTGAGACATCACGCGGCGCATTGTCTCCAGCTCTTCTTCAGGCACTTCAAAGACAAGCTCATCATGCACCTGGAGCAGCATCTTACTCTGCATCCGCTGTTCCTTCATCTCCCGGTACAGGTTTATCATGGCCACTTTGATAATATCGGCGGAAGTTCCCTGTACCGGCATGTTAATCGCCATACGCTCGGCAGACTCCCTCACCTGCCGGTTGGAGGCATTAATCTCCGGGATAAAACGCCTTCTCCCCAGCAATGTCTGCACATAGCCCGCCTTTCTCGCCTGCTCCTTGGTTGATTCCAGGTATTGCCTGACTCCGGAATATTTTTCAAAGTAAGCGTTAATAAACGTGCTAGCTTCCTCCCGGGAGAGCTCGGTTGCCTGCTCCAGCCCGTAGTCACTCATCCCGTAGATAACACCGAAATTCACCGTCTTGGCAAGCCGGCGCATATCCGGCGTTATCTCTCCGGCACCGGCGCCAAAAAGCTGCGCCGCAGTGGCGGTGTGAATATCCTCATCATGCTGAAAAGCAGCCAGGAGACCCCTGTCCTGAGACAGATGAGCCAGAACCCGGAGATCAATCTGTGAGTAATCTCCCGCCAAGAGAAGAGAGCTATCAGGAGCAATAAAGGCTTGCCGCATCTCCCTGCCGAGGTCACCGCGGATGGGTATATTCTGCAGGTTAGGCTCACTTGATGAAAGCCTGCCGGTGGACGTTCTTGTCTGGTTGAAACTGGTATGCAACCTGCCCGTTTTACGGTTAACCAGACCCGGCAGAGCGTCAACATAGGTTGATTTCAATTTACTCAGCTGACGATATTCCAGAATAAGCTCAACAATACGAAACCCCTGTTTGCGGAGCTCCTCCATAACTGACGCGTCGGTAGAATAGCCCCCCTTCCCCCTCCGCCCGGCGGGCAGCTTCAGTTCCTCAAAGAGAACATTAGCCAGCTGCTTCGGCGAGTTGATGTTAAACTGACGGCCGGCAAGGCTATATATCTCTGTCTCCAGAGCGATTAGCTGGCCGCCAAGACGATGCGACATATCCCGCAGCAGTTCCACATCCAGAGCTATCCCGCTCCTCTCCATATGCAGCAATACCGGCACCAGCGGCATCTCAACACCTGAGAATAGCTCCCACAGCCCCTGCTGCCTGAGATCTTCCTCAAGTAATGCCCCAAGCCTCAGCGTCATATCAGCATCAGCGCAGGCATAATCAGCCGCTTTCTTTACCTCAACCTGAGACATGGAGAGCTGCCTGGCACCAGTGCCGATAAGCTCGCTAATCGGCACCATCTCAATACCCAGCTTACTGAAGGCAAGGGCTTTCAGCCCCACCGACTTCTCGCCCAGCAGGTGTCCGGCAATCATGCTATCGAAGGCCAGATTATTCACGCTTACCCCGTTTTCCGCCAGCACCGTCATATCATATTTGCCATTGTGGGCAAACTTGGCCAACTTCATGTCTTCCAGCGGTGATTTAAGACGGTCAATCACCTGTGGCAGTGGCAGCTGCTCTACTTCACCCCAGCCAACATGGCCCACCGGGATATAATATGCCACGCCGGGTGCCGGCGCTAAAGAAATGCCAACCAGCTGCGCTGACATTGCTGACAGGCTGGTCGTCTCGGTATCAAAGGCGAATGACCTGGCTACCGATAGCCGACCCAGCAATTCATCAAGCTCCGCACTTGTGGTAACGATGTGGTATTCTCCTTCCGGTGGCTTGACTTCGGACCGGGTAGAAGCCGTCTCCACCTTTTCTTCATCCGCAGACACTTCCGGCAGCTTGGACAATAAGCTGGAGAATTCAAGCTCGCGGAAGAGGCTAACCACCTGATTACGGTCATACTTACTGGCCTCACATCCGGTTAAATCCAGCGTAACCGGAGCCTGTATCAAGATGGTCGCCAGCTCCTTGCTCCGGCGGGCGATAGCCTCATTCTCCACCAATTTGTCGTGGAGCCGGGGCGGCGTTACCTCATCAATGCGGGCATAGATTTGCTCGATGGTGCCAAATTGCCGGATAAGCTTTACCGCCGTTTTCTCGCCAACACCGGAAACACCGGGAATATTATCCGAAGGGTCACCTGCCAGACCCTTAAGGTCGGTAATATTCTCTGGCCCAATGCCATATTTCTGGCTCACCGCTGCCTCATCATAGAGCATGGTATCACTAAAACTCCGTCCTGGCCTGGGATAAAGCACATTAACCCGCGTTGAAACCAGCTGCATGGTATCCGCATCACCGGTAACAATAACCGTGTCAACTCCCTGCTGCTCAGCCTGGCGGCTTAATGTACCCAGGACATCGTCAGCTTCGTAGCCGTCAATTTCAAAAATGGGTATATTAAAAGCTTCCACCAGCTGTCTCACCCGCCCCACCTGGTTGACCAGGTCGTCAGGGGTTGGGGGGCGGTGCGCCTTATACTCTTCAAAAAGCTGGTGGCGAAAGGTGGGCCCCTTCTTGTCAAAGGCAATGGCACAGTGAGTTGGCTTCAGATCCCCCAGTACCTTGAGCAACATCTGAGCGAAGCCGTAAACCGCGCCCACCATCTCACCCGTACCGCGCAAAGTCAGCGGGGGCAGGGCATGAAAGGCACGATGCAGCAAGGCATTACCATCAAACAGCGCGAAAAGCGTCTTCGCCATATCCTAATTATAGCAGACTGTAACCACGGAAAGGTAGAAAGGCCAAGCCGGGAGAAATCTATTCTTGAGGAATTGGTAAGTCAGCTTCTCCCGCCTGATAGTTACGGCGTATATATTTAGCAATTTCAACAAGGGTAGCCGTCAGTGGAGCCACCAGCAATAACCCCCAGAAACCGGCGACATATGCCCCCAGAACGAGCAAGAATATCATGACTGCGGGGTGTATCCGCAGGTAGGCACTCTGGATTCTGGGAACAAGCAAGTTATTCTCCAGCAACTGCACCGCCAGAAAGAGGACGATTACCCAGATTGTTTTTTCCGGTGCTACTGCCAGGGTAACTATCGCGGCCACTCCGCCACCAATCCACGGCCCCAGTGTCGGGATAAGCTCGGCTACCCCGGCCAGGATAGACAGCACCGGCGCAAACGGCACCCGCAAAATTAACAGCCCGATAAAGGAGAAGTAGGCGACAATCAGCCCCAGCATCACCTGAGCGCGAATGTACCTGCCCAACACATTCTCCACAATTGCCAGCACGCTCTGGATATGCAACGAAATACGCGGACTGAATACCGAGGTCATACTCCTCTTCAATTTCTCTGAATCCTTCATGGTATAGAAGAGGAAAAAGGGCAAGGCGGCAAAACCAAGAATCGTGCTAAAAGTGCGCGGCGCTGCCGTAATAGTGCCCATCAAGGCCTGCCGCAGGCTGTTACCAATGGCCGCACCGGCATCAAGTACCGTCTTATCCAATTCCTGCTGGATATTAAGAGGTAATTGCTCCCGCAGTCCCTCAAACCACTCCTGTAACTGGTATAAGCTCCGGCTGAGAATATCAGGGGCGCTTTCCAGCAGCACCATCGAGGCATCAATAACCGCGGTTACCAGAAAATAAGAAAAACCGCCGACGAGAACAGCAAGTATCAGAAATGATATCAGGATACTAAAGACACGCTTGAACCCCGGCCATCTTTCCTTATACGGCAGGCTCCTCTCCAGCCAGGTAACAAAAGGCAGTAAAAGGTAGGCAAAGACCAACCCGACGGCAAAGGGAAGTATTACTGTCCTCAAGAGATACAGAATATAAATAAAGACGATAATGCCCAGCACCAGAGATACCAGGCGCCAGTGTTTCCCAAAATAATTGGCCAATGATACTCACTCTCAGCCGAATATCTACTTTTAACCGTCAAAAAAGCAGTTAGCAGGTGTACCGGTCAAATCACCCGTATTGCCTGATGATTCAGCTGGAAGCCTCTTCCTTCCTGCCCAGTCTTTCTTCCGCCCTTCTTTTTGCTTCAGCTGCGGCCCCCTTCGTCTTCTCGGCAACTTCCGCCGCTCTTTCGCGGGCTTCCTGCACCCTCTCTTTGATTAGCTCCCTGGTTTCGCTACCCGGCTTGGGCGCGTAAAGGAACCCGATAGCCACGCCCACCGCAGCACCAACCAGGAACCCGATGGTAAAGCTGACACCAGAATCCTTGTCACTCATTTTTCCCTCCTGTCCTCCTTTGCGTAAATTGACGGACCAGCCCTACTGCCTGACTAACACCCTGGACAAAGGCAGCAATCTGAGTCAGGGGTCTGGCCACCTCCTCTTCAACACAAGAGGAGATATTGCGCACCGTCCGCGTCGTGCCTTTTACTGAGTCCAGTATCGGGCTGACTTTGCGGTAAAGCAAGAATGCCAGTATCCCCAAAAAGATGACGACCACCGCCGCCCCAAAGCCCAGAACACATATAGCCAAGTCACGCAACCATTCGATGCTCACTGGTCAGTACCCCCGTTTCTACAAATTGCCCTTTGTGCATTGTATCCCCCTTTTTCAGTCCTGTAAAGTGTAACACCCCCTTGAACTAAAAATCAGCGAGCGGGGCACCGGCCACAGATTTCAAATAAGAAGTATCATTATGCCGGGTCAGAATAAAACGCCCGTTTCCACAGGTAAAACTGGTAATGCCACAGGTATCCTGCTTGATGTTCCAGAAATGGGAATTATCCAGCCCCAGCAAGGCGCAAATCAAAACCTTGTTCACCACACGATGAGACACCATGATTACCCTGCCCTTGTATTGGGCAACCACTCCCTCTACCAGCGATACCGCTCTCTCTCTGACATCGTTCAGCCCTTCCCCGGCGGGCAGGCTCGCCCGCTCAGGATGGTTTACCCATTCTGTATAAAGACCGGGGTATTTAGCCTTTACTTCCTGGTGAGACAGCCCCTGCCACTCACCAAAATCTAAGTCAATCAGCGCGTGAGTGACCATCACCCCCACCCTGTGATTACCGGCAATAATTCCCGCCGTTTTCAGGGCTCGTTTTAACGGGCTGGTATAAACAGCCTCTATCTCAATACCGCTCAGGTACTCCGCCAGCAGTTCCGCCTGCTTGACACCGGTCTCATTCAGCTCAACATCTACCCTTCCGCGGAATATTTCCCCCGCATTCCAGTCTGTCTCGCCGTGCCGGGCCAGGATAATCTCAGTCAAGCTATGACTCCTCTATCTTCTCTACCTCAATAGTGCATTCGGTAACCAGAGCCGCAAAAGCCCCCAGCGCCGCCAGCACCGGGGCCGCCAGAATTCCTACCGCCACCACCGGGGCACCTATGGAGAGAGGAATCTCAATAATAACACGGTCCTCATGAAGCAGCCGCACCCTCCTGACATTACCCTCACGGATAATCTGCTTCACTTTCTCCACAAGCTGACTTCCCGTTACGGTAAACCTTTCACTTCCAGCCATCATTTACCACCTGGTTCTACGCATATTAGACAAGTAACCGCCAGCTGTCAAGCGAGTTCTAAAACTCAGACCGCCAGAAATACCCGCTCACCACCCCCTTTTGATATTCACGCTTTCGTGTTATACTTGATGACATAATGGGGAGGTTTGAACTTGCAGAGTAAAGACTTACTGTCCATCGCTGACCTCAGCAGCCAGGATATTCAATTACTAATCGATAACGCCATTGAAATAAAGACAGAGGGCTGGAACTCCTTGCTCAGCGAAAAGACACTGGTCTTACTGTTTGAAAAACCCTCGCTGAGGACAAGGGTTAGCTTCGAGCTTGCCATGACGCAACTGGGTGGACACGCCCTCTACCTATCCCCGGCCGAGGTTGGCATTGGCCAGCGGGAATCAGTGGCTGACGTTGCCCGGGTGCTCAGCCGCTATTCCAATGCCATAGCTGCCCGCACCTTTTCCCACGACACCCTCCAGATACTTGCCGCCAACTCTGCGGTACCCGTAATCAATGCCTTGTCTGACCTGGAACACCCCTGCCAGGCACTGGCTGACTTGCTCACCATCTACGAAAATAAAAAAGAGCTGGAAGACCTGACCATTGCTTATGTCGGTGATGGCAACAACGTAGCCCACAGCCTGATGCTGGCAGCGGCACTTGCCGGGATGAATTTCCGGATTGCATCCCCGGCCGGCTATTCGGTGAAGGACGACCTCCTGCACCTGGCACGGGAGTACGCTAACGATAGTAAGACCGATATATTCTGCACAGAAGACCCAACCCTGGCGGTAAGCGGAGCAGATGTCGTTTATACTGATACCTGGATAAGTATGGGGCAGGAGGCGGAGGCAGAGAACCGGCGGCAAATATTCGCCGGTTACCAGGTGAACGGCGCACTACTATCACTGGCCAAGAAAGATGCGATACTGATGCACCCCCTGCCAGCCCATCGCGGTGAGGAAGTCTCCGCAGATATTCTAGATTGCCCGCAATCGGTTGTCTTTACCCAGGCTGAGAACAGGCTGCACCTGCAAAAAGCCGTGCTGGCCAGTATGCTGGGCGGGCTGGAAATACCACTGGCTAATTATTAATTCACTGAGGATGGTAAGCTTATGTTAAGGTCCATGATTAACTGGGGCTGGTGCCCGGCAATCATCACCGCACTGGCAGTGGTCGGCTTCATCTATGGTTGGCCTCTGGAAGCCACTATACCCGCTCTCATTGTTATCTTTGCCATCGGCCTGGTGCTGGTGATAATCAGGGGCAAGAGAAACGAATTAGAGCTGCTATCAATGCGGCTCAGGCAACTGGCCGGATATTTCAACCGCCGCTTTATGGGTAATTCCTCGCTCTCCATCTTTGCCCTTATCGATAATCTCTACAGCATTGAGAATCCCAAGATATGGGACTGGGCGCGCGCCTGTGATATGTCACAGCGCATCTTCGATACCTGGGGAGATAGCTTTATCACCCGCGTGGAAAGTGACTTCCGCACCAGGAAATTTTCCTACTACCTGCACACCTACTTAAATGAGCTGTGGTCAATCAACAGCCACTACTACGAATTCATTGAGCAATTCCTCGAAATAACGGATAAGTTTGAAACTCCCCAGGAAGTAATTGACCAGTATAACCGGTTTGCCGTGGAGTATAATGCCTTTGTCCAGAGCTTCCGGGACACTATCACCGAGTTGAAAACAGCCGCCAGAACCGAGATTGAGCCGCCCAGCGTCAAGCTTGCCAAGGAGCTGCCGGTTAAAAAGTAGGTTTTTACCATTACTGCGATGCGGCTATTTAATAAGGAGAGAAGGCATATTGAGTGCCCCCCGTTCAGCCACCGTTACCCGGGAAAGTCATAATAAAATGGTTATGAACAAGCCGATAGTAGCCATCGTAGGCCGGCAGAACGTAGGCAAATCCACTCTGCTTAACCGGATGGCGGGTAAGCCGCTGGCTATTGTCGAGAATTTACCGGGGACAACCCGTGACCGCATCTTCGCCAGCGTTTCCTGGCGGGGAACGGAATTCGTCATGGTTGACACCGGAGGACTGGAGGAGGATATCCAATCCACCGTCGCTCAGGGCGTCAGAGAGCAGATAGAGGCAGCCATTACCGAGGCTGATGTCATCACCTTTGTGGTCGATGCCAAAACCGGTATCACCCCCACCGACCTGGAGATTGCTGACCGACTACGGCGGGCGAGTAAGCCGATAATACTGGTCGCCAACAAGGCAGATAACACCCGACTGGAAATGCAGTCTGCCGAATTCTATGAACTGGGGCTGGGAGAGCCGCTGGCAGTTAGCGCCCACCATGGCCGGGGCACCGCTGATTTAATGGACAGGATTCTCCCCCTGTTTCCCCCACCGCCACAGCTTGAAACCAGCGCCGAGGGTATGAAATTAGCCATTGTCGGCAGACCCAACGTCGGTAAGTCAATGCTGCTCAACGCACTGGTGGGCAGTAAGCGGGCGATTGTTGACGACTCCCCCGGAACCACCCGCGATGCTGCCGACACTATAGTTGACTTCAACGGGCGAAGTGCTATACTTATTGATACATCCGGCATCAGGCGGCGGGGGCGAGTAGCGGCTGGCATCGAACAGTACAGCGTCATCCGGGCTCTGCGGGCTATTGACCGGGCGGATGTAGCCCTGTTGGTTCTGGATGCCACCGAGCCGCTGACTGCCCAGGACATGCATGTTGCCGGCTACATACAGCAAGCGGTTAAAGGCGTCATGTTGATAGTCAATAAATGGGACCTGATTGAAGATAAGGACACGGCCGAATGGACCAAGCAGATCAGGAACCAGCTTAAATTCATGACCTACGCACCGGTTCTCTACACTTCCGCCAAGTTCGGGCAGGGAGTGGACAAGGTGATGCCCCAGGCATATCAGGTTTACCAGGAAAGACTCAAGAGATTACCCACCGCCACCGTTAATAATGTTATCCAGCAGGCAATCGCCACTCATAACCTGCCCAGAAGAGGCAAGAAACAGCTCAAGGTATTATATGCCACCCAGCCAGAGGTTAACCCGCCAACCTTCGTCTTCTTCGTCAATGATACCAGGCTAATCCATTTCTCCTACCGGCGCTTTCTGGAAAACAGGCTGCGCCACGCTTTCGGCTTTAGCGGTACGCCGCTCCGCCTGATTTTTAAAACGAGGGAAGAGTCATGATAATAGCCAAGTTTTTCGCCGTAGCCTTGCTCGGCTACCTTCTGGGGTCGATTCCCTTTGGCAAGCTGGTAAGCAACCGCACCATCAATTCCGATATTACCACAATGGGTAGCTGCCGCACCGGAGCCACCAATGTATTACGGACTGCCGGCAAGAAGGCAGCTTTTATGGTAGCTGTTCTCGATGTGGCTAAAGGAGCACTGGCGGTAGGGCTTGCCCGCCTGATATTCCATGGCGAGTATGCAGCAATAGGTGACTCTGGGCTACTGTGGGTGTTGACCAGTGCCCAGGTGCTGGCCGCTTTAACCGCGGTATTCGGTCATAAATGGTCAATATTCCTTAAATTTAAAGGCGGGCGCGGAGTGGCCACCTTTTTCGGCGGATTGATGGTTCTTTGTCCGGCAGCAGCGCTATTTGGCGGGGAAATCCTGATCCTCGGCGCCTGCCTGACCAGGTACGCCTCCCTGGGTTCTATCACCGGGGCTGTCGCCGCTTACGCGATACTGATTCCGCTCACCATTATCAACGGGTTCCCGCTCGAATATCTGGCTTACTCTTTAGCCGGTGCCATCTTCATAATTGTGATGCACCGTGATAATATCGTCCGCTTACTCTCCGGCACAGAACGCAGGTTAGGCGAAAAAGTTGATACCTAAAAACCCGCTCACGCTAACCAAACTGCGATAGTCCATCCGCAGAAAGCGCAATTACGTTATGCAAAGAGTCGCTATTATTGGTACCACCAGCTGGGGAATAACCCTGGGTTTCATGCTCGCCCGGAAGGGAACTGAAGTCCGGCTGTGGGCACGTACGGAACGGGAAGCCCAGAAACTGAAAACTAAGGGCCCAAATCAAAACCAGTTCCCCAAACTCAGCTTCCCGCCCCAGATACATATAAACAGTCACCTCAGCGAAGCCATGAACGACGCCAATGCGGTAATCCTGGCGGTACCTTCGCCGACAATGCGACAGAACATACAGCTGGTGGCCAGTCACCTTAACAAGTCGGTTTTAATAGTTAGTTGCGCCAAGGGGCTGGAGGTAGGCAGCGGCAAGCGCATGTCTCAGGTAATTGCTGAGGAGATAAACCCCCGTTTCCATGCCAATATTTGTGTTTGCTCCGGACCCAACCTCGCCCGGGAAGTGGTACGCAATCTGCCCGCAGCTACAGTGGCAGCCGCCAGTGATAATGCCACCGCCAGAAAGGTTCAGAGGCTGCTGACAACCCCTGATTTCTGCGTTTTTACCAATTCCGACGTGGTCGGAGTAGAGCTGGGGGGAGCCCTGAAGAATATTATCGCCCTGGGCGCCGGCATTGCCGACGGACTGGACTACGGCGACAATGCCAAGGCAGCCTTTATGACGCGGGGGCTGACCGAAATAACCGCCCTTGGGGTCGCCCTGGGGGCAAACCCGCTCACCTTTTCCGGCCTAGCCGGCCTGGGTGACGTAATCGCTACCTGCGCCAGTCCATTAAGCCGTAACCACTATGTAGGCGCAGAGCTGGCGAAGGGAGAACAAACCCTCACCGAGATAATCGACTCCATGAACGAGGTGGCTGAGGGGGTAGGCACCACCCTGGTCGCCCGCAATATAGCCCGGCAGCTTGAGCTAGAAATGCCAATCACGGAAAAACTTTATCAGGTACTCTATGAGGATTTGCCGCCGAAACAGGCGGCCGCTGACTTGATGGGGGGTGTTACCAGACATGAGCTGGCCGGACGCAAGTGGAGGCTTTTCTCCCTCTTTCAACGGCAGAGGCGCCGTTCCGGTTCCTGAATAGTTATGCCACAATGTCAAAATCAGGAAACCTGGTCTTTCCTCCTGACATGACCCAGCGTCTTTCCCAGCTCCTCGAACAGCTTGCGCTGTTCCTTGCTTAACGATTCAGGAGTAACCACGGTTATTCTAACCAGCTGGTCACCATGCCCGCCGCGCTGAAGGTGAGGAATGCCCTTGCCTTTCAGCCGGAAAACCCTGTCTGTCTGGCTGCCCGCCGGTATATTCAGCTTGCTGTCACCATAGAGGGTGGGGACTTCGACCTCAGCGCCAAGTGCCGCCTCAACAAAACTAACCGGCAGCTCAAAGAGAACGTCATCACCCTCCCGGGTGAAAAATTTGTGTTTCTGCACTGACAGCGTCACATACAGGTCACCTAGAGAACCACCCCTCAACCCGGCATTACCCGCGCCAGTGATACGTATTGCCGAACTACCATTAACTCCGGCAGGTATTTCCACAGAGATAGTGCGCTTATGCTTCTGAGTACCGGCGCCCCGGCAATCCGGACAAACTTCCGTGATAATCTTGCCTTCACCATGGCACTGGTCACAAACAGCGGCATTGATAAACTGACCGAAAATACTGCGCTGCACCCGGCGCACCTGACCGGTACCGTTACATGTGGGGCACTGGCTGGGCTGAGTGCCCGGCTTAGCCCCGGAACCACGGCAGGTAGAACAGGTCTCGGTGCGGGTTATCGGCACCTCTTTCTCACAGCCCAGCGCCGCTTCCTCAAAAGATACCGTAACACTGCAGCGCAGGTCAGCACCACGCTGCGGGGCACGGCGGGTAGACGTACTTGCCCCGCCAAAAAACGCTTCGAAGATATCCCCGAATCCGCCAAAACCAAAGTCAGACCCCTCAAAACCCCTCCCGAAGAAACCAGCGGCACCTTCGTGTCCGAAGCGGTCATAGGCAGACCGCTTATCAGCGTCAGAGAGCACTTCGTAAGCCTCATTTATTTCCTTAAACTTTTCTTCAGCCCCGTCATTACGGTTACGGTCAGGGTGATACTGAAAAGCCAGCCGGCGAAAAGCCTTCTTTATCTCATCAGCAGAGGCTTCCTGAGATACACCTAAAACTTCATAATAATCCCGCTTCACTGCCATATCTTTTTACCTTTACCAAAAACCTTCTTCAAAAGAATTCATTGCAAATACAGAACACCAATTATATGATAAGCATAAGGCAAAAGGCTTGTCAATGAAGGTAACCACCAAAAATGGCGGGCAAGCAGTTAGTCAAACTTACTGAATTGAGACAGGTTAACGACCTTCTTCCAGATAACCCTGCAGGATGACCGCCGCCGCGATGTCATCATCATGGCCTTTCCTTTTACCCTTTCCAGTTTCCCGCATCAGGCGGTTCGCCTCTACTGTTGACAAAATCTCATCACGGAAATCCATGGAAACATCAGTATGCTTTCCCAGCTCACGGGCAAAGGCCATCACCTTCTCCGCCTGCTGGCCGATGCTTCCGTCCCGAGAAAGTGGCAGACCAACGATTATTTGCCCCACCTGATTGGTATTGATGATATCAATTATCGCGGCCAAAGCAGCCCGGTCATCACTACGTTCGATTATCGTTAGCGGGCTGGCCAGTATACCTTCCGGATCACTGAGTGCCGCCCCAATCCTCCGGTCACCAACATCAAGCCCCAGACTTCGCGTTATCGCCACCTCCAGACTGTAGCAAACTCTTTGCCAGGCGCAGGGCTTCGTCCAGTTTGCCTTCATCCCTGCCCCCCGCCTGCCCCAGGCTGGCTTTACCACCACCGCCACCACCAGCCACCCCGGACACTTGCTTCACTATCTCTCCGGCGTGATAGCCCCTGGCTACCAGGTCCGGGGTTACCGCCGCCAGAAAGACCGGCCTGCCTTCATTGACTGCGCCCAGCACAATCACCGCGCTCTCCAGTTTATCCCGCAGCAAATCAGCCATTTCCCGCAAAATCTGCTGGTCAGAAAATGACACCCTGGCTGATAAAAGTGTTACGCCATTAACCACTTCTGCCTGATGAAGCAATGATTCAGCTTCTCTTTGCGCCAGTACCCTTTCCAGAGCCAGAATCTGTTTGTGCTCCTTGTCCAGTTCCGCAACCAGACCGGAGACCCTATCTTCAACACTATCAGCAGAAACTCCCAGAGCCTGTAGAATACCCTCCAGACTGGCCAGGCGCTGGTTGATAAAAACCTCGGCCTGCCGCCCCGTGACCGCCTCAATACGGCGCAGTCCCGCGCCAATGCCGCTCTCCGCAACGATATGGAAATAGCCTATCTCCCCGGTAAAGTTAACGTGGGTGCCGCCACATAGTTCGGCACTGACCGCCGGCTCCCCAATTTTCAGCACCCGCACCGTGTCCCCGTACTTCTCGTCAAACAGGGCAAGGGCACCCTGCTTGATTGCCTCATTATAGCGTAGCTCTTCATCATAAACCCGCAGGTTCCGGCGGATACTGTCATTAACCGCTCTGTTCACTTTTTGTAATTCCTCTTCCGTTATCGCGGTGAGGTGAGAAAAATCAAAGCGGAGACGCTCAGGCATTACCAGCGAACCCCGCTGCTGAACATGCCCGCCCAGCACCTGGCGCAGGGCAAGCTGGAGCAGATGAGTCGCCGTATGGTTACGGGCAATGTCAAGCCGCCGTTCTCCGTCAACCCTGGCCCGGACTTCATCCTCGACAGCCAGACTGCCTTCGGCAACATAGCCCTGATGAATAATGGTATCGGCAGCACCCCGGACAGTATCGGTCACGGCAAAGCGCCCCCGGGGGCCGGTTATTTCACCGGCGTCACCCACCTGACCACCCATCTCCCCGTAGAAGGGGGTCTCCGCCAGAACCAGGTTCGCCGGCTTCCCCTCCCCCACTGACGCCACGGATTTACTGTCCGTTAGCAATTTAAGTATCTTTGATTCTTGCTCAAGGCAATGGTAACCGACGAAGCAGGTCTCGCCTACATCCAGCACCTCGCCCGTTTTGACTGCTTCCTTAGCTTCGAACCTGTGAGCAGCCCGGGCCCTCTCCCGCTGCTTCTCCATTTCTTTCTCAAAGCCAGCGATATCTACGGAAAACCCCCGGCTACTGACAATCTCACTGGTCAGCTCAACGGGAAAACCGTAGGTGTCATAGAGCTTAAAGACGTCCTTGCCTGATATTTCCCCGGCCTTCCGGGTAGCTTTCCTGGCCATCACGCTGTCAATCAGCTCCAGTCCGGTGCTGAGTGTATCCTCAAACCTCTCCTCCTCCATTTCCACAACCTGGAGGATAAAATCACGCCTCTGCCCCAGTTCCGGATAGACATGTCCCATCTGCTCAATAGTCGTCCGCGCTATCTCCGCCAGGAACGGCTTATCCAGGCCCAGTCTTCTCCCGAAGAGTACCGCCCGGCGTAACAGACGGCGTAACACATAGTCCCTCCCCTCATTGCCGGGAATCACCCCGTCTGCAATCAAAAAAGCAATACCCCGCCCATGCTCGGCAACTACCCGCATGGCCCCGTCCATTTCTACATCAGCACCGTACCGCTGCCCGGACAGTCTGCCGATGCACTCCAGCAACGGCGCAAACAGGGCAGTCTCATAGACGGAACTCTTACCGGCTAACGCCGCTGTGGTCCTTTCCAACCCCATGCCGGTATCAATGTTCGGCTTGGGCAACAGCGTGCGCTCGCCAGTCTCGTCCTGGTTGTACTGGGTAAAGACCAGGTTCCATATCTCGGAAAAGCGCCCGCACTCGCAGTTGGGCTTGCAGTCAGGCTTCCCGCAGCCGACCCCCTCCCCAAAGTCATAGTGGATTTCGCTGCACGGGCCGCAGGGCCCGGAACTGCCAGCCGGGCCCCAGAAATTGTCCTCCTCACCAAATCTCAATATTCTTTCTTCAGGAATTCCTATCTTCCGCCAGTAAGTAAAGGACTCGTCATCATCAAGGAAAATGGTTATCCAAAGTCTCTCCGGCGAGAGCTTCAACCACTCAGTCACAAATTCCCATGCCCAGCTAATAGCTTCCTGTTTGAAATAGTCGCCCACGCTGAAGTTACCCAGCATCTCAAAGAAGGTAAGGTGACTGGCATCACCCACCGACTCTATATCAGTGGTGCGGAAGCACTTCTGGCAAGATGCCAAGCGGTGACTGGGCGGCTTTTCCCTGCCCATAAAATAAGGCTTGATCTGCACCATGCCCGCTGTGGTCAGCAGCAGGGTGGGGTCACCTTTGGGTATCAACGGAGAGCTGGGAATCACCCTGTGTCCCTTTTCCTTAAAAAATTCTAAAAACGCCTTCCGTAATTCGTCACTGGTCAACACTGTTCTCCATTTATCCGGATAGATTAATCAATAAGATTTTAGGGGTAAGGCGCGTGACCTGTCAACGAGTGAGTTACCGCAGGCTCTTCAAGTATTCCCTTAATCCGGCCGCGATATCATCACGCTTTAAAGCAAAGGCGATGTTCGCTTTCAGCCAGCCCAGGGGATTTCCGGTATCATAGCGCTCACCCTCAAGTTCACAGGCATATACCTCCTGCTGCTCAATCAATAATTGAATGGCATCAGTCAATTGTATCTCCTGTCCCTTACCCGGCGGTGTCACTGCGAGTGCATCAAATATCTGCGGTGTCAATATGTATCTGCCTACCACACCCAGTCGGGAAGGCGCCCGGGCCGGCTCCGGTTTTTCCACAATGCTGAGAACCTGATATATACCATCAGCCACCTGCCTGGGCTCAATAATCCCGTACCTGGTCGTGTCCGCCTCACCAACACCCTCCACGGCCACCACACTGCCCTGATGCTGCTGATAAACTTCTATCATCCGTTTTAAGGTGGGTACCTCACTGTCAATAATGTCATCCGGTAGCATCACCGCAAATGGCTCATCCCCCACCATACCCTTAGTGGTGAGGATGGCATGCCCCAGACCCATCTGCTCCTTCTGCCGGATATAGCCAATATCCACCAGCCTGGACAGCTCCTGCATCTGTTGCAGCCGGCCGCCATCACCCTTTCTCTCCAGAAAATGCTCCAGCTCGAAGCAGCGGTCAAAGTAGTCCTCAATCGCCCGCTTGCCCATAGCGGTTACCATGATAATCTGTTCAATCCCGGAATTAATCGCTTCTTCTACCGCATATTGAATCAATGGCTTGTCCACCAGAGGCAGCATTTCCTTGGGAACAGACCTGGTTGCCGGTAAGAACCTGGTACCCCACCCCGCCGCCACAATGACCGCTCGACGAACTTTCACGATAACCTCCCGTAACCCGTTGACTCTGCCGGGACAGAACTGCACTGCCCCAGTTCGGCTACCAGCACATTGAGTGCCAGCTCCCCGCCACGCTTACCTGTCTTGATAGCAAGTTCTGCCTCCAGGAGATGATGATACATTTCCTTAAGCCGCTCCAGGGTATGTTTGTCCGCCTGCTCTGATACCCTGTTGAACAGAAACTCTGAAGCCAAACCCAGCCTTTCCTGTATCGCCGTACTAGATTTTCTCTGCTTCCTCATCTCCTTCACCCTTACCAGCATCCTTGCCTGCCGTAATAGCATAGCCAGCGGATAACTGGGGGGAGCACCCTGCTGGAATAACCTCTCCAGCATTGTCTCCGCAGCGCCAACCTTAAAGCCGAGGATGGCATCCACCATAGCAAAGACATTAGCCTCACGGGCATAGCTGACCACATCCCTGATATCTTCCTCTTCGATACCACGTCCCTGAGTAAACAAGACCAGCTTGTCAACCTCGCTGGCCATAATCCAGAGATTACTGCCCACAAACCTATCCAGTAACTCCACGGCACCGTCAGAAATGGTACCGCCCGCTTGCTTTACCCGCCGCCTGATCCATTGCCTGAGTTTTTCCCCCTTGAGTAAAGGAAAAGCCGTTACCTCCGCCTTGGCTGACGAAACCTCCCTGAGCAATGGATTGCGGTTACTTATTTTTCCATCCACCAGCACCAGTACGGCAAAGTCGGGTAGCTGGTGAATATAATTAGCTACCGCCTGATAATCACCGGGCCGGTCAGATTGCCGCGTTTTTTTACGGCTGGGTCTGGCGGTGGCTTCAAAACGACCCAGCAACCCCTCGACAATTACCAGGCGCCGCTCCGCCAGAAAGGGTACCGTTTCACAGGCATTCTGCAACTGCTCCAGCATCAACTGCTTTCCATCAAGGACAGTGGTATTAGCCGCCAGGACAGTCTCATCACCAATACTGCCTTTTATCTTATCCAGCGCCTGACGAATGGAGAAATCATCCTCACCGATGAGCACGTAGAGCAAATCTCACCCCCGAGTCGGAGTTTCCCTATTTTACCACATTGAAGACCGGCGGGTAAGGTTGACAAACCGTGCTTATTGAGAAATAATCGCACCAAGGGTACAATAAAGACCAAACGGCCGGGTTAACCTGACTGAATTCAAGAGGTGAATTATATGTCGGAAAATCCTGAAGAAACCAAGAAATACGATGAACTAAAGAAACTATCCGCTATCGCCACGGATATGCAGCTCAACCCCAAACTACGAACCGAAGCCATTGACCTGATCGGTCAGATAGGCAGCCATGAAGCACTCCTGTCCCTGCTGGAATTGGCCGCCAACGAAAAACTCAACGTTTCGGAAAGAGACCTCGCTCTGAAAAAAGCCAGAGAAATAGTTAAGTCAGGGCGTTAGTAACACCCGTTTTATACTAAAGCATGGGCTGGATTTATGAGTGTCAATATCGGTATTATCGGACTGACGCAAAGCGGCAAGACAACCATCTTCAACGCCTTAACGGGAGGTAAGGCTGACACCGTCAGCCACGCTCCAGAAGGCCTGAGGCCGCATATCGGCGTGGCCAAGATTCCGGAACCCCGCCTGCAGAGTCTGGCGGAAATGCTCCAGCCCAAGAAAGTAGTCCCCGTTGAGGTAAGTTATATTGATATCGGCGCCTCGGTCAAAAGCCTGACCACAGACAAAGGCGTGGGTGGAGAACTGCTCAATCAGCTAAGCCAGGTAGATGCCCTGATTAACGTCGTCCGTACCTTTGCCGATGACAGCATCCCCCACAGTGAAGGCAGCCTTGATGTCAAGCGAGATATGGCCGCCATGGACCTGGAGCTAGCCTTCTCCGACCTGGCCATTATCGAGAGAAGGCTGGAAAGAATCAATAATTCCCTGAAAGGCGCCAAACCACCCGAGCGCCAGGCATTCCTCAAGGAACAGGAGACCCTGTTAAAGTTCAAGGGAGAACTGGAAAAAGATGTCCCCGTCCGGGAACTCAGCCTGACACCGGGTGAAGTAAAAACCATTGCCAACTACCAGTTCCTCACCGCCAAGCCAATGCTGATAGTGGTCAACATAGGAGAAGAGCAGCTGCCCCAGGCAGCAGCTACCGAAGCCGAATTGAAAGCAGGTTACTCACGGAAGAAATGCGGCATTATTGCCTTCTGCGGCAAGCTGGAAATGGAACTGGCGCAACTGGATAATAGCGCCGCCCGTGAGTTCCGCGCCGATTTCGGTCTCGAAGAATCAGGCCCTGACCGCACTATTCGCTCGTCCCACGAATTGATGGAACTGATTACGTTTTTCACCATAGCTTCCGGTGAAGTCAGTGCGCGGTCAGTTCCAAAGGGAACCACTGCCCTCAAAGCCGCCGGCAAAATCCACTCTGACATGGAAAGAGGGTTTATCCGTGCCGAAGTAATCGGGTACACGGACCTGATCAGGATTGGCAGCCTGGCTGAGGCACGTAAACAAGGACTGCTCCGCCTGGAAGGCAAAGAGTACGCGGTACAGGATGGTGATGTCATCACCTTCCTTTTCAACGTTTAGCCTAACTATCAGCACTTCTACGCACCACTAGTTTGAGCCCGTCTTCCCCTACCACCATAATCTCTTCACCCGTGTCTATCTCCCCCTCAACGGAGGTGGCCCCCCAGAGCTCCCCCTTAATACTGACCATACCATCCGGAGCCAGTGGCCTGGCTACCTTACCTTTGCTGCCTATCATCGTGGGGAGACCAACAATCGCTTTTTTCCTGAGCACACGAGTAACGACAATAAACATAGTCACGGAATACGCCAGCCAGGCTACCATAATAATAATCAGGACATAAAGCGGCAAATATATGCTGAAATGTGGCAACCCCCAGCGCCAGATAACAAAAATGGCAACTTCCTCCAGTGAAGTACTGACAACGGCCAGTATTAACCTGGGGGTAAAATTCTCTCCGAATCTCATTACCTTCATTATAACAGGATGCCAGCATAATGGTAATCTTTAGCGCTTCACCACTAATATAAGGAAAATATCGATATTTCTTTGCCAAATGTCCCTGTAGGGACTTGACATTTGATTTTTTATAATGATAGTATTATAATTTAATTGATAATGCCCCAAGGAATTTTTACCCCTTATAGTAGCATTCAATGTCACTTAATCTCTTATATCCGCAACAGGTCATGCCTTTGGTCAGATTATAGCGCGGCAGTGCTATAATCACTCACATTTGGTTAAGGAGTGAATATGGTTCTTACACCACCAAAATCTACCGGCATATCAATGTCCCCGGTTGTCAGAAAGTCTTATGCCAAGCTGCCACAATTACTTGACGTTCCCAATCTAATTAAGGTTCAGCTGGACTCTTTTCAGAGATTTCAGGAGGAAGGACTGAAGCAATTGCTGGAGGAGGCATCACCGATTCAGGACATCACCAGCAACCGGCTGCAACTGAGCTTTCTTGCCTACGAGTTACGCGAGCCGCGGCCCGGCCACACCGAGCAGGACTGCCAGGAGCGAGACTTGACTTACTCCGTTCCTCTCTACGTCAGGGTACAACTGCTGGTCAAGGAAACCGGAGAAATCAAAGAACAGGACTTATTTTTCGGTGATATTCCCCTGATGACGGCTAAAGGTACCTTTATCACCAGTGGCGCCGAAAGAGTAGTGGTCAGCCAGCTACTCCGTTCTCCCGGGGTTTACCTGACCAGCGAAGAGGATGCCACCACCGGACATGAACTGTGTTTCGCTAAATTAATCCCGACGCGTGGTGCCTGGCTGGAGTTCGAAACCAGCAACCGTGACGTAATCTCGGTCAAGATAGACGGTAAAAGAAAAATCCCGATCACCACCCTGCTACGAGCCATTGGCTATGGCAATGATACTGATCTGCTCACCCTATTTCCTGACGAAGATAGCTCCCCGGATCACCAGTATATCAAGTCAACCTTAGAGCGGGACCCGCTGATCAAGAATGAGGAAGAGGCGCTACTTGATATCTACAAGAAACTACACCCGGGGGAACTGCCCAACCAGGAGAATGCGCGAAAGCTGATCCGTAGCCTGTTTTTTGATGCAGCGCGCTATGACCTGGGGGATGTAGGCCGTTATAAGCTCAATAAGCGCCTAGGGCTTGAAGTTGATCTGAAAGAGCGCACACTAACCAAGCAAGACATCGTTGAGATTATCCGGCACATTATCATGATCAACAATGGCAATGAAAGCGGCGATGATATTGACCACCTGGGTAACCGGCGGGTACGTACTGTTGGCGAACTGGTAAAGACCCAGTTCCGCATTGGCTTTTTAAGGCTGGAGCAGGTTGTCCGAGAACGAATGAGCATTATTGGCACCGAAGCAGTCACCCCAAGAGCCCTGGTCAATATCCGGCCGATAGTAGCTGCGGTTAGGGAATTCTTCGGTGGCTCCCAGCTATCACAATTCATGGACCAAACCAACCCACTCGCTGAATTAACTCATAAGCGCCGCCTCTCAGCTATGGGCCCTGGTGGCTTATCACGTGAACGCGCCGGCTTTGAGGTCCGTGATGTCCACTTCTCTCACTATGGCCGTATCTGCCCAATTGAGACCCCGGAAGGACCAAACATCGGCCTCATCGGTTCACTGGCCACTTACAGCACCATTAACGAATATGGCTTTATTGAAACCCCGTACCGCAAGGTCATTAATGAGCTAAGCAATACTTCAGAACAACTCTTGGGAAGAATTACCCGGGAGGAGGTACTTGATAGCAAAGGTAAAACCGTCCTTGAGTCCGGAGTAACCATTACCCCAGAGCTGGCCGGCAAACTTACCAGGCTGAAACCCTGCACCATAAAGGTGGTGCCCTTTGTATCCGACGAGATAATCTATTTTTCAGCTGACGAAGAAGATAAATATATTATCGCCCAGGCTAATGCCCTCCTTGATGAAAACAACCATTTCCTGGAAAAAAGGATTGAGGCCAGACTCGCTGATGGCTACATACTGGAGGTACCGGAGAATATTGAATTAATGGACGTTTCTCCCCGTCAGATAGTCAGTGTGGCCACATCTTTAATACCTTTCCTTGAGCATGATGATGCTAACCGCGCCCTGATGGGCGCCAATATGCAGCGGCAGGCAGTGCCCCTGCTCCGCGCTGAAGCGCCCCTGGTAGCCACCGGCATGGAAGCAGAAGCCGCACGGCACAGCGGACAGGTAATCTTTGCCAAAAACGCCGGCGTAGTCACCGAGGTCGCCATTCTTGATAACGGCAAGGAGAACCGCAAATATCACATCACGGTTACCACTGATGATGGCAGTGAGGACATTTATGAACTAATGAAATTTGTCCGTACCAACCAGGGCACCTGTATTAACCAGCGTCCTTTAGTTAACAAAGGCGACCGCGTTGAAAGCGGTCAGGTCCTGGCTGATAGCTCAGCCACTGAGAACGGGGAACTGGCTCTGGGACAGAATGTGCTCTGCGCCTTCATGAGCTGGGGAGGCTATAACTTCGAGGATGCCATCATCCTCAGCAGTCGTCTGGTAGAGGAAGACAAGTTTACCTCCGTTCATATAGCCAAGCATGAGGTAGAGGCCCGGGATACTAAATTAGGACCTGAAGAAATCACCAGGGACATACCCAATGTCGGCGAGGAAAGCCTGCGTGAGCTCGATGAAGACGGCATCATCCGTATTGGTGCCGAGGTCAGACCAGACGATACACTGGTCGGCAAAATCACTCCTAAAGGAGAGACGGAGCTATCCGCCGAAGAGAAACTGCTACGGGCAATCTTCGGTGAGAAAGCGCGGGAGGTGAAGGATACCTCGCTGCGCGTCCCACATGGCGAGTGGGGAAAGGTTATTAACGTTAAAGTTTACTCACGTAAAGAGAGCAAAGAAGGCGGGGACGACCTGCCGGCAGGAGTTAACCAGTGGGTACAGGTATGGGTAGCCCAGAAACGAAGGGTCGCGGTAGGCGATAAACTAGCCGGACGGCACGGCAATAAAGGAGTAATTGCACTCATTGCCCCGAAGGAGGATATGCCCTTCCTGCCGGATGGCACTCCGGTGGACATTATTCTTGACCCCATCGGTGTCCCATCACGTATGAACATCGGACAGGTGCTGGAAACCCACCTCGGCCGGGCAGCACAGGTACTTGGCTTCAAGGCAATGACGCCGGTCTTCGATGGTGCCACTGACGCTACCATTGAAGATGCCCTTTCTAGAGTCTGGATAGCCCAGAAATCAGGCGCGGTTGACCCTAACCCCGACGACGATAAACCGGGCGTAAAACTGGAAAAAGCTATAGAATGGGTCGACAGCCAGGGCTACAATGGTAATGATGTCTTCAATGAAAATGCGCCGGGGACAGCCAGAGAAGTCTGCTTGCGCCTCTGGCTTGAAGACCTGGGTATACCAAGCCGGAAACTTAGTACCGAAGAGCTGGAACAAGTTGTAGAAAGAGTCAATTCAGAAGGAAAATTTACCGCACCTACATTCGGCAAGGTCATCCTTCGTGACGGTAGAAGCGGTGAGCCCTTTGACCAGCCGGTTACCGTCGGCAATATCTACATGATGAAGTTAATCCACCTGGTTGAAGATAAGGTTCACGCCCGCTCCACTGGACCTTACTCACTAATTACCCAGCAACCATTGGGTGGTAAGGCACAGTTTGGCGGCCAGCGCTTCGGTGAGATGGAAGTATGGGCACTGGAAGCCTACGGCGCGGCGCATAACCTTCAGGAAATGCTGACCATTAAGTCAGATGACGTGACCGGACGGGCCAAAGCCTATGAGGCTATCATCAAAGGCGATAGCATCCTCCAGCCTGGTGTGCCGGAATCGTTTAAGGTCCTGGTCAAGGAGTTGCAGAGTCTGGGGCTCGCCCTAGAGGTGATTACGGAAGCAGAGGCAATTTTAACCCCTGCTGAGGAGACTACGGAAGAAACAGAAAGAATGGCCACAGAGCTCAAAGGTCCTGAAGACCCGCTCTTAGAGGAGGGAGAAAAAGAAAATGCTGGAGATTAATGATTTTGATGCTGTCCGCATCTCCCTATCTTCACCGGAGCAGATCAGGAGTTGGTCATACGGCGAGGTAACCAAGCCAGAAACCATCAACTACCGCACGTTGAAACCAGAACGTGACGGCCTCTTTTGTGAGAGGATTTTTGGTCCCACCAAGGACTTTGAATGTTACTGCGGAAAATACAAGAGGATACGCTACAAGGGCGTTATCTGTGACAAATGTGGAGTTGAGGTAGCCCGTGCCAAGGTACGGCGAGAACGCATGGGACATATTGAACTGGCCTGCCCGGTGAGCCATATCTGGTTTGCCAAAGGCATACCAAGCCGGCTGGGATTATTACTCGACCTTTCACCACGCAACCTGGAGCATGTCCTCTACTTCTCTCAATACATCGTCACTTCTGTTGACGAAGAAGCACGTGAAGAAGCCCTCAAACAACTTGAGGCAAACCATGAAAAGCAAACAACCGAAAGAGAGAGCTCTCTGGAAGACAAAATCAACCAAATAGAGCAGGGGCAGGCAACGGTTGAAGAAGTAAACCAGCTTCGGCGTAACTCCATTGAAGAAAAAAGCAGGCTTGAAGACGAGCTTGCCGAAGATAAACAAAAACTCGAAGAACTCCAGGTAAAAGCCTTACTCACCGAAAGCCAGTATCATGACCTGAAACAAAAATACGGCCATATTTTTGAAGCCGGGATGGGTGCCGAATCAATACTACAGATTATCAAGAATATTAACCTTGATGACCTGCGTAATAACCTCCTCCAGGAAACCCAGTCATCTTCAGGACAAAGACGTAAAAAAGCCAGCAAACAACTGAGGGTGGTAGAGGCTTTCCGCGGCAGCGGCAATAAACCGGAATGGATGATTTTAACCGTGTTACCTGTTTTACCACCTGACCTCCGCCCCATGGTACAACTGGACGGCGGCAGATTTGCCACCAGTGACCTCAATGACCTCTACCGCCGGGTGATTAACCGCAATAACCGCCTGCGCCATTTGATTGACATTGGCGCACCGGAAATCATTATTCGCAATGAGAAGAGAATGCTCCAGGAGGCCGTTGATTCACTCATCGATAACGGCCGGAGGGGGAGAGCTATCTCCGTTAGCGGCAACCATAAACTAAAATCCCTCTCTGACATGCTCCGCGGCAAACAAGGGCGCTTCCGCCAGAACCTGCTGGGCAAAAGGGTTGACTATAGCGGTCGTTCGGTAATTGTCGTTGGTCCTGAACTGAGTCTCTACCAATGCGGTTTACCCCGAAGAATGGCCCTGGAACTATTCAAGCCCTTCGTTATGCGCCGTCTGGTTGAGCAGGGCTTGGCACCCAACATCAAGAGCGCCCGGCGCCTGGTGGAAAGAGCAAAACCGGAAGTTTATGATATTCTGGAAGAAGTCATCAAAGAACGTCCTGTCCTGCTCAACAGGGCACCCACCCTGCACCGGCTCAGCATCCAGGCTTTCGAGCCAGTGCTCATCGATGGCAGCGCCGTTCAGATACACCCCCTGGTTTGCTCTGCTTTCAACGCCGACTTTGATGGTGACCAGATGGCAGTGCACGTACCGCTGTCCAGGGCTGCCGTTGAGGAAGCACGAAAGATGATGCTCAGTCCCCATAACTTGCTGCTGCCCAGCAGCGGCGAGCCAACGGTAACCCCCACCCTGGACATGGTTCTTGGCTGCTACTATCTGACTGTGCTCAAGCCCGGAGCCAGAGGTGAAGGCAGAATATTCAACAATTTTGAGGATGCCAAACTCATGTACGAATTTGGCATCATTGACCTCCATGCTGAGATCGAGGTCAGGGAACAGACAACTGGCGAAAGTATTAAAACAACGGTCGGTCGTATTATCTTCAATGAAGTCCTGCCTCCGGAGATAGGCTTCCATAATAAGATAATAGATAAATCAATCCTGAAACAAATCGCCATTGACTGCTGTAAATTACTAAGCGAAGAAGGCACCGCCAAGGTACTGGACAGCATCAAATATCTCGGCTTCCAGTACGCTACCAAGTCAGGGGTCACTGTTTCTATGAATGACATTGAAGTCCCCCCGAGCAAAGCCAAGCTGATTGAACAAGCTGAGGAAAGGATTGCCATTATTGAAAACCAGTATAACCGCGGCTTGATTACTGAAGACGAACGGTATAATGGTATCGTCGGAGTCTGGATGGAAACCACTGACAATATCACCAACACCATCTCCGAGACTCTTGACCGCTACGGCGGCATCTACATGATGGCAACATCGGGAGCCAAAGGTAACATTTCCCAGATACGCCAGATGGCGGGGATGCGGGGTCTGATGACTGACCCCGCAGGTAAAATTATTGAATTCCCCATTAAGTCCAGCCTCCGTGAAGGCCACAGTGTTCTGGAATATTTCATTTCCACCCACGGTGCCCGCAAGGGCCTGGCTGATACCGCACTGCGGACATCAGATAGCGGTTACCTCACCCGGCGCTTAATTGATGTAGCGCAGGATGTTATCACCCTTGAAGAAGACTGCGGCACTACCGATGGTATCTGGATATCCGAAGCAAAAGAACGGGGGCTATTGCCCCCATTCAACGAACGCATTACGGGGCGGCTGGCAGCCAGTCCGATAGTCAACCCTGACTCTGGCGAAATCATCGTCGACCGCAACGAAGAAATCACTGAGCAAAAGGCAAGTGAAGTTGTCACTGCCGGAATAACCAGCGCTCACGTCAGGTCATCACTTACCTGCCAGGCACGGCGCGGCATCTGCCGGTACTGCTACGGGAGAGACCTTGCCCACGGTCATCTGGTTGCTCCCAACACTGCCGTTGGTATCATCGCCGCGGAAAGCATCGGCGAGCCCGGTACCCAGCTCACCCTGCGCACCTTCCATACCGGTGGCGTTGCCGGGCTTGACATCACCAGCGGTCTACCCAGGATTGAGGAACTCTTCGAGGCCAGAACGCCAAAAGGCCAGGCAATTATCTCAGAAATAGACGGGACAGCCGAGGTAATCCAGAACGAGGAAGGTAGAAAAATCAAGATCACCAGCTCGGAAGTCTACCGTGATGACTACAAACTACCTACCGGCTGGCAGGCTACAGTAACCAACGGCCAATGGGCAGACATAGGCACTGTAATCGCTGCCCCTGCCCCGGATACCAAAGCCGCCAAGACCAAGGAGAAATCAGCCGTCTCCGCCCAGGAAATCCAGCCCATCATCGCCCGTGTCTCCGGCGAAGTAACCATAAAAGGTAAGCAAATATCCGTCAGCTACGAGGAAACTGACATGCGTGAATATCCTATACCCAGCAGTGCCGGTATCCTAGTTGAAAACGGGCAACAGGTAAAAGCCGGTCAGCAACTAAGCGACGGCTCAATCAACCCCCACGATATATTGCGCATTCTGGGCAAGGAGGCCGCCCAGCAATACCTGGTTGATGAGGTACAGAAGGTATACCGCTCCCAAGGCGTAACCATAAATGACAAACATATCGAGGTTATTGTCCGTCAGATACTAACCAAGGTTCTTATCGATTCCACAGGCGACACTGAGCTGGTACCTGAAGAGCTGGTTGACCGATTCCAGTATGAGGACATCAATGCCAAGGTACTGGCTGAGGGTGGTGAGCCAGCCACTGCTCACACCGTGCTACTGGGTATAACCAGGGCTTCGCTAAGCACTTATAGCTGGCTGGCATCTGCTTCCTTCCAGGAAACTACCCGGGTTCTTACTGAAGCCGCTGTACAAGGCAGTGTCGACAAGCTGATTGGTCTCAAGGAAAACGTAATTATCGGCAAGCTCATTCCAGCTTACAACGTCTCCAAAGAAGCACCGGAATTAACCGCTGGCGAGGAAGGCGAAGAGGCACCAGAAATATCAGCACCGGAGGAAAATGAAGAAATACCAGGCTTGCTGACCGATATTGAAAGTGAAAAAGGTGAAGAAATACCCGGTATGCTCGCTGAGGAAGAAGCGGCGGAACCGTCAAATTCGCCAGCAGATGACCTAGATGATGAACAAACCGAAACCTGGTCGTAAAGAGAGGTGAGGTAAAATAGCTCGCATCATATCGGGCAAACCCAGCACTGAAGACGCCCCGCTTGATACCAGCTTGCGGCCCCGCCGCCTTGATGACTTTGTCGGGCAGGAAAGAATTAAGGAAAATGTAAGCATAGCTATCGCTGCTGCCAAAGGCAGAGATGAAGCGATGGATCATACACTGCTCTATGGCCCTCCCGGACTCGGCAAGACCACTCTGGCTCATATCATCGCCGCCGAGATGGAAGTCAATATCAAGGTTACCTCAGGCCCGGCTGTAGAACGTACCGGAGACCTGGCTGCCATTTTAACCAACCTCCACAGCCACGATATACTCTTCATCGACGAGATCCACCGCCTCAGCCGCGCCGTGGAAGAAACCCTGTATCCCGCCATGGAAGATTTTGCCCTGGATATTATCATCGGCAAGGGGCCTGGCGCCCGCAGCTTGAGGCTGAACCTGCCAAGTTTTACCCTGATTGGCGCTACAACTCGCTTCGCCCTGCTCAGTCCACCCCTCCGTGACCGCTTTGGTGCGGTCTACCGGCTCGACTTTTATGACCAGGCAGCTATCGAAAAGATACTGAAGCGCTCTGCCAGCATACTCCAGGTAAAAGCCGAGGAAGAAGGCCTGAGAGAAATAGCCCGCCGCGCTCGGGGAACACCCCGTGTTGCTAACCGCCTCCTCCGACGGGTCAGAGACTATGCCCAGGTAATGGCAGATGGCACGGCTACCCAGGCTGTGGCAACTGAAGCCCTCTCCAAACTGGAGGTTGATAACATCGGTCTGGATGAGATAGACCACAAAGTGCTGCACACCATAATCGACAAGTTTAACGGTGGTCCGGTGGGTCTGGACACCATCGCCGCCTCTATCAGTGAAGAGTCAGATACGATTATGGATGTCTACGAGCCTTACCTGCTGCAGCTGGGTTTTCTGGAGAGGACGCCCCGCGGCCGGCTAGCCACCCCCCTTGCCTACCAGCACCTTGGGATCCCCTACAATAAAGAAAAGCCCCCGCAGCCCACCCTCTGGGACAGCTAACTGAAAATGAAATCAGTTTTAATTCACTGCTGCTGTGCCCACTGCGCCGCCTATACAGTAGAATACTGGCGCCAGCAGGGGCATGAGGTCAGCGCCCTCTGGTATAACCCCAATATTCACCCCTACCTGGAGCACCAGCGACGCCTGGAGTCCATGCAATCCCTGGCACAAGAGATAAATCTGCCCCTGACAGTAACTGATGGCTATGACATTGTTGAGTACTTCCGGCGAGTGGCCGGACACGAGTCCGAGCGCTGCCGACATTGCTTTTATTTACGCTTATCCCAAACGGCGGAAACCGCCCAGAACACGGGCTTCAGTGCTTTCACCACCACCCTGCTCATCAGCCCACATCAGCAGCATGACCTGCTCAAAGAGACCGGCAATCAGATTGCTAAAGAAATGGGCAGAGTATTCCTCTACCAGGACCTCAGGAAACGCTACTCCGACAGCCGACACCTGACCAAGCCGCTTGATCTCTACCGCCAGCAATACTGCGGCTGTATTTACAGTGAGTGGGAACGTTATACGGGGGTAAAATAAAATGGGCCAGAAAATCTGGCTCCCGGTAGTTATCTCACTCCTCTGTTTACTTACCGCCTGTGGCCCCGCACCGGAGATAGCCACAGTTACCCGCGTCATTGACGGCGATACCATTGTTATTGACACAGGGCAGGAGGTACGGTACATCGGCATTGATACACCGGAAATATATCCGACCCGTGAGCCCTATGGCGACCAAGCCTGGAAGGTTAACCGCCATCTGGTGGAAGGCAAAGAGGTAAGACTGGAGCGAGATGTCTCCGACACGGACCAGTACGGCCGTCTGCTCCGCTACGTTTACGTTGAAGGAATATTCGTTAACGGCGAGCTGGTTATACTGGGGCTGGCAGAAGCCAAAGCCTATCCCCCGGACACAAAAAACCAGGAACACCTGGAGTGGCTGGAGACCGTAGCCAGAGAATCCCACCGCGGCATGTGGCAAAAATAAGCGGGAGCCCCACCGAGGGAGCTCCCTGAATCATCTACCCAACCCCATATAATTTATTAGAAAATATCATGAGGGAGGCAGCTGATCCTCCCATCCCTCAGGGACGGCAATCATCTGCCTACCGCGCACCCCTGGGTGCGGACACGAGGCCAGAAAGACATATCCGGACAGGCCTCCCTGTCCGGAGTTAAGTCAAACTTCCTCTCCCTCCATTCCATTCGCGCCTCCAGGTGTTCCCTGATCCTCCGCATTATCTGCTCACCTTGTCCCCATATCCTCTCCGTTATTTCCTCACACTGGGGGCCACATATCCGGAAGTGGCGTTTCATCCCGAAATTACGCCCCAGCTTTTCCAGAGCCTCTGGCCTATTTGCCAGCCACTCTCTGATCTCGTCAGCTTCCTCTTCAGTAATAATATCTTCCGCCAGGGCTCTCTCCAGTGACTCCTCAATCCTGTCCTGGCAGTGCTGCTCTCTCGCCGCAGCACCTTCCTCTCTCAGCTCATCCCGAGCCTGTTCAAAAGCACCGGCCAATTCGTCAGGAGTAAGGCCGAGAATATCAGCCACCCTGGCAAGCAGTTGGTCCTTCATCTCAACCTGCGTTTCCGGTGCAGGCTCCTCCTGTGCCATTACTACCGTTGCCGGAATCACTGTTAACAGGACTACCGCCAGCAACATTGATAACAGAACCTTTATCCTCTTAGACATTACTTTTACTTCTCCCTTCACTGACCACATTCACCTGATTTGCCTTCCCTGCTGGCCGAATATCAGTCAAGCATTTCATAGGCTACCTGCACGGTCAGCCTTATTTCCATTTCACCGGGGCTGATCGGCGTTTCCACCGCCGGTGCTCCGGCAGCCTGTGCGGCTTCGGCATAGACATCAGTGCGGTAAATCGGGGAGGGGATATAGGTGCTTTCCGAAATATAGGTCGGATTACCCAGTTTCATTCCGGCCAGATTAGCCATCTGCTCCGCCTTGGCTCTGGCATCGGCCATCGCCTCTTCCCTGGCCTCCTGCTGATAGACTGACGGGTCTTCAACAGTAAAGCTGATATTATCTATGCGGGTAAGGTCACCTCCGGCGGCGGCAACCCTATCAATGATATCACCAACATCATCCAGGTTACGTATCTTGGCAGTTACTATGTTGCTGACACGGTAGCCAATAACTTCTTCCTCTTCCTTGATGTTATTCCACCGCGTCACCCGCTGAATATTAAAATATTGAGTTTGAATGTCCTTCTCATCAACTCCGCTGTCGGCCAGGGCATTCATCACCCTGTCCATAGCCTCGGACGCCTGCGTCTGCGCTTCCTCCACACTTGCCTCCTGAGCTTCAATGCCCAGCCTCAATGTGGCAAGGTCAGGAACCGCCATGACTTCTCCCTGTCCACTGACCCAGATACCTTCCTGCTGGCTGCTCAAGTTAACCCTGAGGTTCGCTTCCCCACCACCGAGGGTTGTGCCGCCAGCGCCACAGCCGGACAAGCCGAGCACTGCCAGCACCAGTACCACCGCGCTAACACCAACTAGCCAACTCCTTTTCATTTCTTACCTCCTTAGAATTCTTGCTACTTATATAACGAAAAAGCCGCCAAAAGGTTAGTGGCGGCTTTTAAAAAATATTTGAAATTTGATTTCAGGCTAGGGTTCTTCCAATGCTTCCAGCACCTGCTGATAACCTTCGGCGGCAACCTCAATCACGTGGCGCAGTGCCGGCCTGGCCGAGTCCGGAGCCTCACTCATTAATGCCCGCAGAGTCTCTTTATTAGCTGAAGCACGATTTACCAGAGCTATCTTGATTTTTTCCTTTTGATCAGGCTCAGCTTCTTCAACAGCAGCAACATCACCACCACCCTCCCCCACCTCCGGTGCTTCCAATACTTCCGGAGCTGCTTCCTCAACGGCTACTTGCGGTCCCTTTCTCAATGACGGCCCCTTGCCCACTTCCGGATGTGCCAATTCCCGTGGCGCCGGAGTCTCCGCAAGGGGTGCTTCCTGCACCGCTGCTTCGGGCGCCGCCGGAGCCATGAATACGCCTTCCTCGGCAGGAGGCCCTGCCAGGCTCACCATGGCCACCAGATGGCTATCCAGTAGTTCCGCGGCTTTCTCCACCTGCTCTGGCTTACCCTTATTCACCATCTCCGCTATCTCAGCCACCCGCTTATCAGCCAACCGCACATAAAGTTCCACCTTGCCCAGGTCAGAAGGAGTCAGGGCTATCCTCACCGCCTCGGTAGTCAACTTGACCTGATATAGCGCTTCGTCAGGCAGGCTCCCCTGCGACGCCGCCACCGTGCCTCCCCCACCAACCAGCAGCACCACCAGCACGGCAATGAGCACTGTTGCCCACTGTGGCTGCCAGCTGAAGAAGCGGCGCTCCTTCTTGAGCTCCATGTCACGGATTGCCGCCTGGTACTGGTAACGGGCTCTCTCCTTGAAATCAGCACGGGGCCTGACATCCGCCGCCTTTTTTGCCATCACGGCTGTCCGCAGCAACGGCTCAAGCTCGGCTGCCTGCCCGGGATAGCTGGCCAGACACTGCTCGACAGTTTCACCTCCGGCCAGTATCCTTTCCAGACACTCATCCAGAATGTTATCTAATTCCTTTCCCTTCCTCATTGTATCATCCTACTGTCATCACTTTGCGCAGTGACACTATCGCACTGTGCTGCAACGCCTTGATAGCTCCCTCACTTTTACCCATAATCCTGGCTACCTCGGAAATAGCCATCTCACTGGTAAAACGAAGTGAAATTACCTCCTGTTGCGCCCTGGTCAAACACTTGACTGCTGCCGCTAACTCCTCGATACTCATTTTCTGTTCAGCGGCAAGCTCCGGGTCACCATCCTCAGCCGCCATACGCTCATCAAGAGGAGCCGTAGCCTTTTTCGATTTCTTTCTCAGGTAATCCACTACCTGATTATGAGCAATCCGGTACAGCCAGGCGGAAAATGGCACTCCCTTCTTGTACCTGAAAGAGGAAATAGACTTGAGGGCGTTGACAAAAACCTGCTGGGTTATATCTTCCGCCTCTATCCTATCACCCATTTTGAGAACCACGTAACGGTAAATTTTATCGAAGTTCTCCTCATATATTTGAGTTAAAGCCGTCTGGTCGTGCTGCTGTGCCCGCCGAACCAGGCTTTCCTCATTCTGCACCTGACAACTCCCGCTGACTAATCTCTAATTCAGGGTCATCACTGCGTTTAGCCAACCTCAGCGGTGTTACCCCGTGCATATAGTATAACGAATGACCTGACGAAAAGATAGCCAGCAGGCGTAAATCACTGACGATATACCTTCAGAATAAAAATATGTTACAATGAACACCTGACCGCACGCCACAACAAATCATTCATGGAGATAAAGCCCTATGACATATTCCGTGCGCCTGATGTGTAATGAAGACATAGCGCAGGCCAGAGAGATTGACCGTGAAGTCTTTTATTTCCAGTGGCCGCCACCTGATTTCCGGCGTGAACTGGAAAGCAAGCTGACACGTTATATCGTAATCTGTGATACCACTAAAACGGCACAAATAGAGCCAGCAGTTAACTCATCCCTCATCAACCGGATTAAACAATGGCTGGGGCGCAGCGGTACCACCACTGACCAATCACCAGCGCCACGGCAGGACTATATCGTGGGGTTCGCCGGCATCTGGGTGGTAGCCGATGAGTCCCATCTTACCAATATCGCCGTAAGAAGTGAGTATCAAAGCCGGGGTATAGGCGAACTGCTGCTCACCTATTCGTTGGAACTGGCTAAAGAATTAAGAGCAGGCTTTATGACTCTGGAAGTACGCGTGTCCAATACTACTGCCCAGAACCTCTATTCCAAGTATGGCTTTACCCATAAAGGTCTCCGCAAGGGATATTACCACGATAATAAAGAAGATGCCATTATCATGTCTACAGAAAGTTTTAACACAGCCTCATTTCAGAGAAAGCTGCAAAAACTGAAACGCGACCACGCCAGCAG
>Ga0180432_10000154_pt1 | contig 107534 bp, 108 predicted proteins | sample SS_ome_10_FD_132414 | JGI IMG/M metagenome (GOLD analysis project Ga0180432, IMG submission 132414) | Hypersaline lake sediment archaeal communities from the Salton Sea, California, USA - SS_1_MS_2 metaG | ecosystem: Environmental > Aquatic > Non-marine Saline and Alkaline > Hypersaline >... | reverse complement strand
TTGCAACCATATCCACTTTCCGTCTTTTTTTTTGATCCGATACTTGATGTTATATTTTTTATTTTCTTTGAATAGCCTCGCGTGTGCCTCTTTAACCCTTTCGATATCATCAGGGTGTATTTGTCCGAACCAGAGACGGCTGTCGGATTCATAGATTTCTTCCGGTGTATATCCATATGTTTTCCCTACATTGGAACTGATAAATATGGTATTGCCTTCTATGTCAGACCTCCATGTAACATCCGGTATGTTTTCAATAAGTGAACGATACTTTTCCTCGCTCTCCTTTAGTTCCTGTGTCGCCAACTCCCGAAAAAAGGAATAGAAGAACAGGAACCAGAATACCGGGACCAATATTTCCACATAATACTCGATCTCTGCAACATCGGTAATCCCGGACCATTGCAGGAGATTGGTAAAATCATGGAAGAAGGTCAATAAAATAAGGCCGGCAAGAGCGAAATTTATAACACCCGCTAAGCCCCTCTTCCACCCCTTGGAGAGCAGCATAAGCGCCATCAAAGCGCACAGGGAAGCGATAAGATCAATGGTCGATATTGTGTTAAGCATTTTTTCCGCTCTCTGTTTTGACAAACACTTTCCAGCACCAGGCCAGCATTAAAACCGCGCTCGCGATATAGCACAAATGTTCTATGAAATTAAGGATGTCCCCCCAGAAAAATCCTTCAAGAACGGTCAGACCCCATCCGGCCAGGACCACATAAAACGCCGTGATAATGATCCCCGAAAACGGGATCTTCTTTAACCGGGAACGGTTCAAAAGCACAAAAACCATTACCCCTATTCCCAGCATCAGCATTACGATCTCATTTTCCTGTATCATTTTTTTATACGCCCTTTTTTTGTCCTATTCCAAAAGCGTCCCTAAATAAAAAAAAGGCAATCCCGGTTCCGAGCCGGGATTGCCTTAAGTTGCCTGCACAAAGGTACTTTTCTCATTACCACTCCCCCCAAGCGGTAAGATGCAATATCTATATTACAACTATATTATAACGCTAAACCCCTGAAATTCAACACCTGCTCTTTTTTTACCATACACGGAACCGAAGCGCTAAATACCGGCTTTGGAGAAAGCTTCCGGAAGGAAGTCCAGGACGTCAGAAGCGACCATGCTGAACGGGCCTTTCTTTTCCGCGGCTATGTCGCCGGCAAGACCGTGAAGATGCACGCCCAGGACAGCGGAACTGTAATCGTCTATACCCTGCCCGATAAAGGAGGCGATCATACCAGTAAGAACGTCACCGACCCCGCCCGTCGCCATACCTGAGTTGCCGGTCTCATTGACGAAGGTCATGCCCAAGGGATTCGCGACAACCGTCCTGTGCCCCTTGAGGCAGACCACGACGCCGGCCACCTCGGCCAGGCCTTTGGCCATGTCTTCCCTGTTTGACTGGATGGAGCCCACGTCCTTCCCCATCAGGCGCGCCATTTCTCCGGGATGAGGCGTTATGACCGTCCTGGCCTTTCTTTCGCGTAACGGGTCAAGTCCGCCTTCAAGGGCGTTTATCCCGTCAGCGTCCAGAACGATCGGTTTTTCTATTTCCCGGAGAAGTTCCCTGACCAGTTCTCCGGTCTCGGTATCACGGCCGATGCCGGGACCGAGAGCCACCACGTCGCATTTATCAGAAAAGTCCATGATCTTCGCTTTTGCCTCAAGGCCCAAAGAACGGGTCGCCGTCTCTTCAAGAGGAAGCGTCATCACTTCGGTCAGTTTTATCTCCATTATCGTGTTCAGAGATTCCGGCACGGCGCAGGTGATAAGGCCGCTACCCGCCTTAAGGGCTCCTTGAGAACAAAGATACGCGGCTCCCGTCATGCCGACCGACCCGGCTACCACGAGAACTTTTCCGTAGTCCCCTTTATGGGATTCGGCCCTTCTTTCAGGTATTTTTCCGATATGTTCACGAACCATCTTTCACCACCATTGCGTTGGAAGTTGCGATTGTCCCGGTATGGGAAATACTGACAAAAACACGCGAAAGGCCGTACTTATCCATCAGCTTTTTGGCGTGCCCATGAAGAACGGCGTAAGGCTTGCCGTCACCGCTGTTAAGTATCTCGATATCGGACCAGTTAAGGCCTATCTCCGCGCCGTCGGGAAGGGCTTTTTTCACGGCCTCTTTCGCCGCGAACTTCCCTGCCATATGCATATAATACGCTTTCTTCGTCCCGGCGTATTCGATCTCGTTACGCGTAAATATCTTCTCTATGAACTTCTCTCCCCGTTCTTCCACCGCTTTCCTGAAACGCCCCACCTCGACGGCATCGATGCCTATTCCTTGAACGCTCATTTCATCAATTCCTTCATCTCGCTCACGGCCCTACCCAACCCCGTGAATACGGCTTTTGATATTATCGAATGTCCTATGTTCAGCTCGTGCATGTCCTCGATACGCGCCACGGGCGACACGTTGGCATAATTGAGCCCGTGACCCGCGCACACGATAAGCCCGTTCTTTAGACCCAGGACCGTCATCTTCTTCAGGTTCTCGAGCTCCTTTTCGTGGTCGCCTCCGGTGTTGAACTCTTCAGCGTACCGTCCGGTATGGAACTCCACCATATCCACACCCGTTCTTTTTGAAGCTTCCACCTGTGAAGCTTCAGGATCTATGAACAGGCTAACCCTTATACCCTCTTTCGAAAGCCGTTCGACCACGGCCCTTACCCTGTCAAAATTCGATACCACGTCAAGTCCGCCTTCGGTGGTGATCTCCTGGCGCTTTTCCGGAACAAGCGTCGCCTGGTCGGGTTTTACGCGGCAGGCGATATCGACGATCTCGGGGTCGACTGACATCTCCATGTTAAGATGCGTGGTGACCTTCTCTTTCAAAAGGTCCAGATCCCGGTCGTTAATATGCCGCCGGTCTTTCCTCAGGTGGCAGACGATACCGTCGCACCCGGCTTTCTCACACTCGAGCGCCGCGGCGACAGGGTCGGGCTCGAAGGTCTTTCTCGCCTCTCTGACGGTGGCGACGTGATCTATGTTGACTCCCAGTTTAGGCATTTTCTTGCTTATTATTCCGGCTTGTCCCGGGTAACGGGTTCAACGGGAAGGTATACATCTACGGCTTTATCGTCCGTGCGCAGGAATTTCAGGTCCGAACGGACACCGAGGCGCAGGTTCACGCTGCGGGTATACTCGCCGAGGTTGATCCTGTCGGTGCTCAGGTTGTCAACCTCTTTCAGTACCTCCTCCGGGCCGAAAATGGCTATCACGGAAGGTTCTACTTTCACTTTATCGAACACCACGTGATAACCCGTCGGCGAGTTCCCGGAAAAGACCGGACTTACCGGGACCTCTTTCACGGTGAACTTATACCGCGCGTAAATATCTTCCGCTGTCTCCTTTTTCTGGGAGAACGAATCGCTGCTTACCAGGTCGAAGATGTAGAACCACGTAGCGACCGCCAGGACCAGCGATATAAGTTTTGGCCAGAAATTGTTAAATAAAACGTCCCCTAATCTCATTCCACACCCTTGGACCTTGCTATGATCCTTTCAATAAACCCCGGAAAATCCATTTTCTTGGCGTTCGGTACGTACGTCTTCTCCAGGATGCTCACTATGTTCTTCGGATCTATGGCGGTCGTTATCCTCCCGCCTTCCGCCAGTGAAATATCACCGGTCTCCTCGCTTATCACGACTATTATGGCGTCCGTCTCTTCGCTTAGCCCCAGCGCCGCCCGGTGCCTTGTTCCCATCGTCTTAGGCACGTTGGGGTTCTGTGTCAGCGGAAAAAGACAGGCCGCCGCTTCTATGCGGTTACCCGCTATGATTATTCCCCCGTCGTGAAGGGGCGTATTTGAAGCGAATATCGTGTTCACTAGCTCGCTCGTCACCTGGCTGTCGAGCTCGACGCCGCTTTCGACATAACGCCTGAGCCCTATCTCCCTTTCCACCGCGATGAGCGCGCCGATCCTTTTCTTTGAAAGAACGACCGCCGCTTTCGCTATCTCGCTGAGCGTCTCAAGCTCTCCCGAAAAGATGCCGAAACGACCGATCCTGGCAAGACCTCTCCTTATCTCCGGCTGAAAGATGACCAGGAAAGCTATAACCGATATCGCCAGAAGACGCGTGAGCAGCCAGTTGATGATCACGAGGTTCAGGCCCCTTGTCACCATCACTATCAGGGTGATCACGATAATGCCCTTGAGCACCTGTTCGGCCAAAGTACCCTTGAGGAGGATATAGATCATGTAATACACTCCCCAGAGAATAAGCATCTCGAGTATTATCTCCCAGTATCCGACCAAGAACGTCATTCCTTTTCTCCTGCTATCGCGTCCGCCACCCTTACGATGTCCCTCGCCGCGGCAACGTCATGAACACGGACCATGCTGGCCCCGTTCATTACAGCCGCCGCGACGCTCGCGGCTGTCCCGAACGACCTTGCCGCGATCTCTTTGCCCGTCAAAGCGCCGATAAAAGATTTTCGCGAAGTACCTACAAGCACAGGCTTGCCCAGTTCCAGGAACCGGCGGAGCTCGCGCAGTATCGTCAAGTTGTGTTCCGCGGTCTTTCCGAACCCTATGCCGGGATCGACCACTATCTTTTCCGGGTCTATGCCCTCCGAGACGGCCAGGTCCACAGCTCCCGAAAGAAATGAATATACCTCGGCGACGACATCGTGATAATAAGGCTCATCCTGCATCGTTCTCGGATCACCCTTCATGTGCATAAGGACCACACCCGCTTTAAATTCGGCTATCGTTCTCGCCATATCGGGGTCACCCCCGAGCGCGGTAATGTCGTTCACGATCGATACGCCTCCGGCCAACGCTTCACGGGCCACTTCGCTCTTATATGTATCTATCGATAAGGGGACCTCTATTTTTCCCTTTAGCGCCTGTATTACCGGCATCACTCTTTCAAGCTCTTCTCTCGCCGGGACCGGTTCCGAACCCGGCCGGGATGACTCCCCGCCGATGTCTATGATATCAGCCCCTTCTTCCGCCATCTGCACAGCCCGTTCAACGGCGGCAGGGACCGAACTGTACATGCCGCCGTCACTGAAAGAATCGGGTGTACAGTTCAGCACACCCATGATGCGAGTGCGCTTCTCAACAAGAACGGTACTGTCTGTCATCTGTCCTCTGTTTTCGGCTTGTCGAACCCGAGAAGATCCCTGACCTCTTTCTCGTCCATCGTCTCTTTTTCCATCAGCTTGCCGGCCAGAATGTCCAGTTTATCCTTGTTCTCCTGAAGTTTGTTCCTGGCAAGCTCATAGCAATAGTCCACTATTTTCTTTACCTCTTCATCGATGACCTTCGCGGTATCCTCGCTGTAGTTCCTCTCTTCGGCGATATCCCTGCCGAGAAATATCTGGGCGTGCCGCTTGCCGACCGTAAGGTGCCCAAGACGTTCGCTCATCCCGTACTGCGTTACCATATCGCGCGCAAGCTCTGTGGCCTTCTTGATATCGTCCTGCGCCCCGGTGGATATCTCACTGAAGGTGATATCTTCGCTGGCGCGCCCCCCGAGCATCCCGGCTATCTTTCCTATGAACTGGCTTTTTCTGTAAAGGTAACGGTCGCGCCTGGGAAGCTGCATGGTGTAACCCAGGGCCATGCCGCGCGAGACTATCGTGACCTTATGGAGCGGGTCGGCCCCGTCAATAAGGTAGGACATAAGCGCGTGCCCCGATTCATGATACGCTATTATCTTCTTTTCTTCCTCGCTTATCTTTCTGGACCTGCGCTGGGGTCCGGCAACGACCCTTTCCATCGCCTCCTGCAGCTCGTCCATTCCGACGGCTGCCTTGCCCCTCCGCGCACCCAAAAGCGCCGCTTCGTTGATTATATTGGCAAGGTCCGCGCCGGAGAACCCGGCCGTCTGCTGGGCTATCTTGAAAATGTCCACGCCCTCTTCCATCTTTACGTTCTTCGCATGTACCTTGAGTATCGCGTCCCTCCCGTGTATGTCAGGCAGGTCCACGACCACCTGCCTGTCGAAACGGCCGGGCCTGAGAAGCGCCGGGTCAAGGACGTCCGGCCTGTTAGTGGCCGCTATGAGGATAACGCCTATCGCGGTATCAAAACCGTCCATCTCCGCGAGAAGCGCGTTCAGGGTCTGTTCGCGTTCATCATGCCCGCCGCCTATCCCGGCGAACCTTTGCCGCCCGACAGCGTCTATTTCGTCCATGAAGATGATGCATCCCTTCTGGCTCATCTTCACCGACTTCTTGGCCTGTTCGAAGAGGTCCCTTACGCGCGAGGCGCCGACACCTACGAACATTTCTACGAAATCCGACCCTGAAATACTGAAAAAGGGAACGCCGGCTTCGCCCGCTACCGCTTTCGCCAGGAGCGTCTTGCCTGTTCCCGGAGGTCCCATGAGAAGCACCCCTTTGGGCATTTTACCGCCGAGCTTCTGGAACCTGCGCGGGTCCTTCAGGAACTCTATCACTTCTTTAAGCTCTTCTTTCGCTTCTTCTATGCCGGCGACGTCGTTAAAAGTCACTTTCATCTTGTCTTTCGTCGCGAGCCGCGCCCTGGACTTGCCAAAGGAGAGCATCTTTCCTCCGCCCGCCGCGGCCCCGCGGTATATGAAGAACCACAGGAAAAATATAAACAGGAGCATCGGCCCGAGAGAATAGAACAGGTTCGAAAGGAAGGTCTGCGGGGGTTTGACGTCGAAATCCGGAACATTGTTCCTGAGAAGCTTGATCAGCTCGGGGTCTTCTTCGGGGATGTTCACGCTGAAGTTCTTGCCGTCGCTCAGCGCCCCGGAAACACGGTCTTTGATCATCACCGCCGACACTACGGAACCGGTCTCGTTGTTCGTCCTGACCGTGTCGTAGAACTCCTTGTACGTCATCTGATGGGATACCTCTTCCATTGAAGAGAACACCCACTGGAAGATGTAAAAAAGACCCACGATCACGAGTATCCACACCAGAAGGCTCTTGCCGTTCTTCGGGGGTTCTTTGGCGGAAGGCCGCCTTTTGCCTTTTTTGGGTATTTTGCTATGGTTGCTCATTGATCGTAACTTATGTTAATTAATAATATTATTTCGCAGTTATTTTATCATACTAAACGGGCCGGGTCAAATTCAATGGAGATTCATTTCAAGCCGCCCTTTTGCGGAAAAAAAGCTCCCCATCCCGTTTCGTCACACTGACGTTCCCCGGAAGATCGAGGGACCTGTTCTTCACGGCGGCGCGCAGGAAGTGGTCCATGTCCATCCAGTGCCTGTACGTCAGCTTTTTGACGTTGCCGCCCGAGCGAGCGAACAGTTCCTTGAAGACCTCTCTCCTGACGGCTTTCGGCTGGAGTATAAGGTCCCGTATATCCACCCGGGCCTGCTTTTCCCGGACGTGTTTTTTCATCGTTCTTTCTTTTTCCGCTTCGAGAAAAGCAAGGTCCTCTCTCAGGGCATCCGAAAGGTTGGCCAGCGATCTTTTGAGCCTGGGATTATATTTTTCAAGAAAAGGCAGGACTTCCTCCCTCACGCTATTGCGAAGGAATCTCATGTCGCGGTTGGAGCTGTCCTCGACATATCCCGGAGCGCTTTTGCCGAGAAACCCCAGTATCTCTCGCCGGCTCACCCGTATCAGCGGGCGTATGATCTTAAGTCCCTTCTCGAACCTGACCGGATGGATACCCGCCAGCCCGGACAGCGACGACCCGTAGATGACCCTCATAAGGACCGTCTCGGCCTGGTCATCCATGCTGTGGCCCGTCGCTATGACACCGCATCTTTCGGCAACGGCGCCCTCCTTGAAAAACTCATAGCGTTTCTCGCGGGCCTTTTCTTCGACCGAGGCCCCCTTCTTACCGGCAGACTTCACGTTGATCTTTTTATGGACGAACGGAAGAGCCATATCCTCCGCGAGTTCCCTGACGAACATAGAATCCTTTTCGGACTCTTTCCCCCTCAAGCAGTGGTCCATGTTCGCCACGACAAGTTCTATATCAAGCTTCCGCGCGAGGTCATGAAGCGCTTTCAAAAGACACACCGAATCCGGCCCGCCGGATACGGCAACGAGGACCCTGTCGCCTTTCGCGATCATGCCGTACTGTTTTATGGTGTCCTTCACCCGTTTCAAGAACGCAGGATCGGATAGCTGTTTCTTCTTAGTCCGCACGGAAAACCCCATATGTCTTGAGTAACCAGAAACCAGTTCCCAGAAACCAGAATATCCTTACTCTGGTTACGGGTTACCGGTTACTGTTAACTGGTTACTTCTCAGATTTTTGCTTTGTTTCTCTCCTATGCATCTCTTCCTCGCTGTAAACACATCCGCAGTAACGCTGCCTGTACAGCCCCATTTCCTTTGCCGCTTCCATGGCCCTGGCAAAACCGCCTTTTTTCTTGAAATCGGCAGAGATGAACTTTTCCCCGCCTATATCCCTGCCTATGGCGTTGACCAGTGTAACATCCTTGTGCGGACTGACGGTCAGCGTCGTGGTAAAGGCATCGAACATCTTCTTCTTCATATATTCATGCGTCTTTTCAAGGCGCATCCGGAAGCATGTCTCGCAACGCGCGCCTCCCTCGGGTTCGTATTCCTTCCCTTTCACAAGTTCGAACCATCTTTCCCTGTCATAAGGGCCCTCTACCAGTTCAAAACCGATCTCTGCCGCGACCTCACGGGCGGCTTCCATCCTTCTCTTATACTCGTCGACCGGATGAATATTAGGATTATAAAAATAGCCTGTTATCGCATGTCCTTGTATCATAAGCTGTTCCGCAACAGCTGTGGCACAAACCCCGCAACATATATGCAGTAATACCTTCATTTGCTCACCATGTGCCAGAAAACAGAGGACAGAGGGCAGAGAACAGAGGACAGATAATCTGCCTTCTGACATCTGACTTCTGTCTTCTGATCAATTTGTCATTATCGTGATCCTGTGGCATACTTTTATCGGGAGTGGGCCTCTATCGCAATAGCCGACAAGCTTAAAGAATTACACAAAAAAGGGAGGCACCGCTCCCCTTTTTTATACCTCATAGATCGCAAAATCCTCCGCGACCTCGACCGTCCCATACGGTTCTACCAATGACCTCAGGTGGTCCATATCCTGGTATTTTCTGCTTATGTGCGTCAGGACGGTCCGCTTGATCCCTTCCTCCTCGACCATCCTGATGACCTCATTGAGCGAAGCGTGCTTATAAGATCCCTTGGCGTCTTCTTCGCTGAAATACGTGCAATCCTGGATCAGAAGGTCCGCTCCGCGGGCAAGTTTCCTGAGCCCCTGGCATATTCCGGTATCGCCCGAGAACACGACCTTTTTGCCGTTCTCCACGGCAGATATGTCCTCAAGCTTTATTCTCCTGCCGTTCAATTCGACTTCGCCGTTTTTCTTTATCCGGGCGTAGATCTCGTCCTGTTCGGGAAGTCCCAGTCTCCCGGCCTTTTCCAGGTCTATTGTCCGCCTGTCCTTTTCCACGAGCGCATACGCCACCGCGGGGATATTGTGGTCGACGGGCACTGAAACTATACGGAACCTGTCCTTCTCCAAAAGCGTCACTATGCGGTTCCCTCTTTTGGGGACTTCACGCCGCAGCACTTTGAAAGATCTCATTGAATAGCTTGAGTCCAGGCTTTTCTTTATCCTCCCGGCTTCGGGCGCATACACGGTCAGGGGGCGCTGCCTGTCCTCGAACCCCATCGTATCGACCAGCCCCGGGAGCCCGAGGCAGTGGTCACCGTGCCAGTGGGTGATAAAACAATCGTCTATTTTCATTATGTTCAGGCCAGCGATGGTCAGCTGCCTCTGCGTGTTCTCCCCGCAATCAAAAAGACAAGAGAACTCTTCCCTGTCATAATGGCTCAGATATATGGCCGTGTGCCCTCTCTCCTTCGTGGGCACGCCGGCCGTCGTACCGAGTATATGTGCCGTGATCTTAGACATGGCTCTTCCTCTTCCAGTATCTGACCGTTCTTCTCAGCCCTTCTTCGGTGGAAATTTCCGGATCATATCCGAGCATCTCTACCGCTCTTGAGGTGTCGTACAGTCTTTCTTTGAGAAAATCGTTCACCTTCCTCCTGAACGGCGGGATCACCATCATCATCCTGGACAGCCAGCCGGGAACGACAGGCGGCGGTCCCACACCGAACTCATCATACACGATCTCCAGGAAACGCCTGAAAGTTATGATATCGATGTCGGTCACGATGAACGTCCCCTCGAGCGCCTCGTCCTTTTCAAGAGCGAGTTTAAGTATCTTCACGACATTTCCCACATACACCAGGTTGAAGCGGCCATCCATCTCGGGTATATCGAGCACGGGAACCCGGCGGTGACATATCGCTTTGAATATACGGTCCAGCGCGTGCGGTTCATCCTCCCCATAGACTATGCACGGCCTTATAACAGCCGCTTTGAGACCTTTGCTCCTGTAATCCATCACTATGCGTTCGGCTTCTGCTTTGGACCGGCCGTAATTGTTGCTCGTCTTGTAAGGCAGCTCGTCCGTAAGCGGCACCTCCGGATTCCCGCTTATAACGGCTATCGTGCTGAGGTATATGAGCTTTTCCACTCCGTGTCCGTAGCAGGCCTCACAGAGGTTGCGCGTGCCTGTCGCGTTCGCATCCATGAGCCTCGCCAGATCGTCATCCCATACCAGAGCCGCGCTGTGAAAAACGACGTCAGGTTTTTCCTCTCCGATCGCTTTTGCCGTAGCGCCGGCATCTTTCAGGTCGAAGTTCACCAGACGCACACCGATCTTTTCCAGAAGAGAGGTATCACTGGAATCTCTCATCTGGCAGACCATTGTATGCCCGTCCTCAAAAAGGGCCTCCACAAGACGCCTGCCTATGAAGCCGGTCGCCCCCGTGACCAGGATCTTCATGACGCCCCGCCCTTGAATTTCAACCTCAGGACGATTATTAAAACGCATAAGATAAGCGACATGCCGTTAGCCAGTATGACCGGCAACGCCCCCAGCAATATCCCGTAGACCAGCCACAGAAATATGCCGGTAGAGAGAACGACGAACATGAGAAGCGAAATGTCCCGCGCGTGCCTCGTCTTGAGTATCTTGATTATCTGCGGCGCGAACGATATCGTAGTGCATATTCCGGCCGCCAATCCTATAACATGTACATGAATGGGCTGCATGATCGCTTCCTTTCACCCTATAAGAACCTTAGTCAAAAAACCTACGAGCGGCAATATGACCCTGTTCAGAAGCCCGAGATATAAAAGGGCTATAAGGACGATAAAGCCGTACTGTTCAAGCCATGCCAGACGCTTCACGATATGGACCGGCAGTAGTGAAAAAATTATGTTGGCCCCGTCCAGCGGCGGCACAGGTATCATGTTGAACACGCCCAGAACGAGACTGATGATGACCCCGGTGAGAAGGAACGTCCATGGCGCCGAATGAGGCGCGAACAGCCTGAGTTTGAAAAGCGCCGCGAACAGGACCGCAAGCGCCAGGTTGGCTCCCGGACCGGCCAGACTGGTAAGCAGCATACCTTTCCTGGGGTCCTTGAAATTATAGGGGTTCACCGGGACCGGTTTGGCCCAGCCAAACACTATTGGCGAGCGCATAAGGATAAGAGCGGCGGGCAGGATGACCGTCCCCACCGGGTCCAGGTGCGCGATCGGGTTCAGCGTAAGCCGGCCCGCGTCCTTCGCGGTCGTATCGCCAAGACGGTAAGCCACGTAGCCGTGCGCGACCTCGTGCGCGACGACCACGATAAGAAAGACTATTATCGGGATCAGCATGGAACGCGGACTTGTCTATCCTATCGTAAAGCCCTTACGCTTCAGGGCCTTATTCATCCTGTCGATCGCCTGCGCGGTCGACCTGCCTTCGGTCAGGTTGTTCCTGCAGATCGCGGCGAAACCTCTCCTGTTTTTTATCTTGAAGGTCTTGACCTGCGATCTCGGAACTTTCTTCAGTTTAAGCACTCTAGCCATTTTTTCCTCCTTTTATCTACGTCAGATGCGTCCTCAAAACCTCCGCATTTTTCAAAAATTCCTCTATGTCCTTGTTGGCTTGCCAGACCTTGCGTATCTTGCCCCGGTTGCGGACAAAAGCCATGACGACTTCGGGGTCGAAATGCGTACCGGCCCTTTCCATGATCATCGATACCGACTTGTCGAATGTATAAGCTTTTTTGTAGGAACGCTTCGAGATGAGGGCGTCGAAAACATCGGCCAGGCCGACGATCCTTCCGTAAAGCGGTATCTTTTTGCCCTTCAGTCCTTTCGGATAACCGGAGCCGTCAAAACGCTCATGGTGAGTGAGCGCTATAACCCCGCAGGCGCGCATGATCGGGGATCTCGCGTTCCTGAAGATATCCGCGCCGGCCAAAGGATGTTCCCTCATCAGCTTCAGCTGGGCAGGATTGAGATCTCCCTTCTTCCTCAGGATGGAATCCGGGAGCATTATCTTTCCGATATCGTGCATCGGGCTCGAATACCGTATGATCTCTACTTCTTTTCTCGGCAGGCCGAAACCTTCCGCTATCACCGCGCTGTATTCGGAGATCCGCACAATGTGCGTACCCGTTTCGGGGTCACGGCACTCAGCCATGAGCGCCAGGCGGAATATCATTTCCACGTGCGAATCCCACAGCTGGCGGTAGGCTTTTCTCAGTTTGTCGTAAGCCTTGCGTACTTCCTCCCGATAGGCCTCTTTTGTCTTTTTCTTTCTCACCTTTAGTCCATTTTCTTCAGGTATTTATAATAATCGCCGTCCGTGGTAAGTATCACCGTCGTATTCGCGTCAACGGTATCCCTGTAAGTATCAAGCGTCTTGAGGTACGAATAGAACCCGGGGTCGTTGTTATACGATTCGGCATATATCCCGATCGCCTCCGCGTCCGCTTCGCCCCTGATGCCCTGGGCTGTCATGTAAGCCTCGGACGTTATCTGTTTTAGTTCCTTCTCCATCTGGCCCTTGATCTCGGCGCTCTTTCCTCTACCTTCGGAACGGTACTGCTCGGCGGCCCGTTTTCTTTCCGATATCATCCGGTCGTATACCTTTTGCCTGACCTCTTCCACGTAATTTATCCTCTTTATCCTGACGTCCACGAGTTCGATACCGTACCTCGGGGCGAGCTCTCTGGCGCGGTCGAGTATCTCTTGTTCAAGTTGTTCCCTCCCGACCGTTATTTTCTCGAGAGCCTCCTCCGCGAGCGTTATGCCTTCCCCTTCCATCGCGAGATCAAGTATTCGGTTAGTATCTCTTATCGCCTCGACGAGAAGATGGTTGGTGATAACGTCCCTGGTGGCGGAGTTGATTATATCGTCCAACCTGGCTTGAGCCCCTCTTTCGCTGCCGACGGACTGCAGGAATTTCAAAGCGTCGGCTATGAGCCACCTGGCCGTGGTGTCGACCCAGATATATTTCTTGTCCCTCGTGGGGATCTGGTTCGGGTCGCCGTCCCACTCCAGCAGCCTTTTATCGAAATAGTGCGCCTGCTGTATGATCGGCAGTTTCAGGTGCAGCCCGGCCAGAGTAACAGGATCGCCTATGGGTCTGCCGAACTGCGTTATCACCACCTGGTTGATCTCGGAAACTATATAGATGGCCCCCGTCAGGACCAGCAGGCTGATGATGATGAAGATAATGACGAATGTATTAATGGCTTTCTTGATCATCGGGCTTCTCCTTGTTCATTAAGTTTCAATAAAGGCAATATCGAAGGCTGTTCCGGGTCCATCACGAATTTTTTATCCGCTTTGGGCAGGACCTCGGCCATTGTCTCCAGATAAAGTCTTTTCTTCGTTATATCGGGCGCTTTCTTGTATTCCTGCCAGGTTATAAGGAACCTTTCGGCGTCACCCTTGGCGCGGTTGATCTTGTCGAGCTTGTAGCCTTCGGCCTGTCTTATGGTCCTTCTCGCCTCACCCCTCGCTCTCGGTATCGCCTTGTTGTACGCCTCCCATGCCTCGTTGATCATGCGCTCGCGTTCCTGCTTGGCTTCGTTGACCTCGTTGAAGGCCGGTTTGACCACATCAGGAGGGTTGACATCGAGGAGCTTTACCGTAACGACCTGTATGCCGGTGTTGTACTTGTCGAGAAGGTCCTGCAGCTGCTGCTGGGCCTGGATCGCTATCTCCTGCCTCTTGGTCGTAAGGACCTCATCTACGGTGTAATCACCGCAAAGACGCCGCATCACTACTTCGGAAAGCGCCCTGACGTTCTTCACCGGGTCCCTGGTCTTGAACAGGAGTTTTACAGGGTCGCTGACCCTGAACTGGACTATCCACCGCACGTCCAGTATGTTAAGGTCACCGGTAAGCATTATAGACTCGTCCAGGTACTGTTTCGTGGCATATACGCTCCTTATACCGGGGCGCGCGGTCCTGAACCCGAATTCCTCCTTGAATATCTTCTTCACCTTGACCGGAGTGACCTTCTCGATACCGAAGGGCAGCTTCACGTGAAGCCCGGGGTCGGTAGTACGCACGTACTTGCCGAACCTCTGCACTACGCCTACTTCGTCAGGCCCTATGGAATAGATCATCCCCTGGAACGCGAAGATGACTATTATCACGGCCAGCACGACAGGCACGTACTTGGAATAGTCCTTTTTGATCTGCTTGATCTTTTCGGTATTCTCCCTGAAAAGATCATCGGGCGAACGAAAATTATCCATGCTTTCTCCTTTACTATTTTTTTATCACCTTGAAAGAGCTTACACTTCTGTCACTTTTACCCGTGCCGCGGTACACCTGCCTCAGGGACCAGGTATAGGCCTGGCCTTTCTCGAATTTGCCCGCTTCCACGGCGGTCTGGTACTCCTTGGGCGGCACGCGCCTTTTGAGCACCCGCGTTCCTTCCAGCATCTGGTATCCCTTATAAAGACGGAAATCGTAATAGCTCCTGCCGAAACTCCTGCCTTCGTGGGGGCTCCACCTGAACAAAAGGGACTTTTTTCCCGCGAGGTCCACCTCATCGACAATGGGCTCCAATAGTCTCGGTTTCGGGACATAGGTCTCATTACCCCCTATCCTTCCCATGTACTGTCCCTGCGCAAGCGCGGCACTCAGCAGTAAAACGCAAACGGTCAAGAACAACGCCTTCTTCATGTCTCTCCTTTAAATATCTATATTGAAATATTTCCTCACGACCATCCCGATCAGGAAGCTCAACGCGGCCACACCCAGGCTTATGGACACCATCTCCCTGAACTTGGCGCCGAACACCATATCCTTGGCGACGGAAATGTAGAACGTGAACATAAAGATGATGATAACGGCGAAGGTAACGGCCGCGCCAAGAGCCGCAAAGGGACTCCCGAAAACAAAATACGGGGCGATCAGAACGATAACGGTCCCTATATAAGCCAGCCCCGTATATGTACTGGCCTTCAGCGGGTTCTTTTCCCCTTTCTCCTTGGACGAAAGATACTCGGAACCTGCCATGGACATCGCCGCGGCTATGCCGGTAATAAGCCCGACTACGGCTATCAGCCTTGTGTTACGAAGGGCTAGAGTGAACCCGGAAAGCGCGCCCAGAAGCTCGACAAGCGCGTCATTCAGGCCGAGGACCATCGAACCGGCGTATTTGAGCTTTTCTTCGTCGATAAGAGCGAGTAATTCTTTCTCGTGCCCCTCCTCATCCGCTATGACCTTTTCCACTCCCGCGTCAAGAGACCTGAGCCTGTCGTAAGATACCTGCGCCGCTCCTTCACCATTTTCCATGAGCTTTAAGCTGAAACTCAGGCCGAGAAAACGGGCAAGAAAATAATATAACGCGACTTTCATGCGTGAGGGAGCTACGTCCTCACCGGTGAACCTTTTCCAGTACTCATAGTGATCTTTCTCACCGTCGGAGATACGTTCAAGGACGTTCCTGTTCCCCGGATCCCCGGTGACCGAGGCGAGCTTCCTGTAAATATGGTACTCGGTGATCTCGGACCGTTGGCTTTCAAGCAGCCTGGCCCTTAACTCTTTGCTTACCATAACATATTATTATAATATAAATACCTAAATGCTTCCAGTACGGTATTAAAAATAAACACCGATGAAGGAGGGGATACATTAAAGGGGAACCAACCGGTTCCCCTTTAACAAAATTCGGCGATATTAGCCCGACGCCGAAGGCGGAGGGGCCGAAGGCGACGTTTACCTATTACGTCGGCCGAAGGCCCGAATTTTGGTAGCGGGGGACGGACTCGAACCGTCGACAACACGGGTATGAGCCGTGCGCTCTAACCAGCTGAGCTACCCCGCCGCGGCCTGAAAAACGATCATTGAAGATTCATTATATTGTAAAGACAGGGCTTTGTCAATTAACGAGACATAAGGACTACAGGCACCTGTCGCATTCGATCTCCGCCTGTATTGATGACAAGAGCGGAAAAAATACTTCATCCGGTACCGGACCCGAAATATGCCCGGATGATCCTTCCGAAGGGATCTCTTTAGCCGGTATGTCCAGGTTTTCCGGGATACCGCCGAGGCTTGTCTGCCCCCGGGGAACGCCGGCCCCCCCGTCATATGCCATGGGGTCAACGGCAAGATCTCCCGCGGCGACCTGTGAATAAACACATCCCGCGACAAGAACGACCAGTACAGCTAATGTTTTCATGTTCACCTCCTCCGGCTAATTTAACACCTCTTCGATCCAGCCGCCGCCGGCCACGATCTCATCTCGATAGAACACCGCCGCCTGGCCGGGCGTAGGCGCGAACTGCGGCTCCCTGAACTCGACTATCGCCTCGTCATCGCCCCAGGGCGTGACCAACGCCGCGTGTTTCTTGCTCCTGTAACGTAATTTGGTCTCGAATTCCGTGGGCTTCTCGAGCCCTTTTATCGAAAGCCAGTTGAACCCGGCGACCCGGATACTGCGTTTCAAAGCTTGCTCTCTCTTTCCCACCGTGACCGTGTTCTTTTCGGGGTCTATTTTCAGGACATAGAACGGACCCGGCATGCTGATCCCGAGCCCATGCCTCTGCCCGATAGTGTACGAAGCTATGCCCTTGTGCTTTCCTATCACTTTCCCGGAAACGTCCAGGACATCACCGGGCGAGAACGCGTCGATGCCCAGCCTGGCCAGATACGTGCGGTAATCCCCTTCTGCCGTAGTGAAACAGATATCCTGGCTGGACGGGCGTTCCGAGGTCATGAAATCCCGCTTCATCGCCGATTCCCGCACCTCTTCCTTGGAACGTTCTCCCAGGGGGAACTCCAGGGACGAAAGAACGTCCCCGGGGACGTCGTAAAGGAAATATGACTGGTCGCGCCACTTGTCCTTCGCCTCGGCCAGTTGGAACTTCCCGCCCTTCTCGATGACCCGGGCGTAATGCCCCGTAGCCAGTCTCTTAGCACCAAGCTCGCGGGCCTTTTTCAGGAGGTATCCGAATTTTATCCTGCTGTTGCAGTATATGCAGGGATTAGGGGTCCGCCCCCTGACGTACTCGGAGACGAAATAATCCTTCACCTCTTCCGCGAACTCCCTGGAAAGGTCCACCACGTAATGCGGTATCCCCAGGTCCTCCGCGACACTGCGAGCGTACTGTATAGCTTCAAGCGAACAGCAGAGCCGTTCCCCTTCAGCGCCGCATTCCTCTTTCGGCCAGGTCTTTATCGTGACACCTACGACCTCGTGACCTTTATTTTTCAGTTCGAGCGCCGCCACGCTCGAATCCACTCCGCCCGACATGGCAACTACCACGCGCATATCATTTCACCCCTGAGACATATTTTTTTGCGTCCTTCGAATAGTCCACGCTCATCTTCCCGCCGGGAGACTTTACCACTATTATCTCTACGCCCTCAAGGGTATCCGCCAGGCGTATCGCCCTCTTCCCGCCCATGGCCATCATGCCCGTCGCGAAAGCGTCCGCCTCGGCACAGGTGGGAGCTATGACCGTAACACTGGACGGAACCTCCTCCATGGCCCTGTCATGAACCGGATCTATTATATGTGATATCTTCTCCTGTCCGTCCCCCCCCAGCACCACGTTCTCATAATCGCCGCTGGTCGCGACAGCCCTGCCTTTAATGTCGAGCGCGGTTACGACACCTTTCGCGCCGGGCGCGCGTACACCTATCTTCCAGGATGAACCGGCGCCTCTACCGGCGCAATATATATCGCCCCCGGCATTTATCATGAACTCTTCTATCCCTTTACCTTTCAGGGCGCCGGTCATGCGGTCGACTATATAGCCCTTGGCTATACCCGAAAGATCTACCCAGGCCCCTTTGCGCAACATAATGCTGCCGTCCAGCCTCAAGGAAACGTTCTTCCAGCCCACTCCCTCGAAACTGCCGGGTACCTTCTCCCGTAGTTCCGCGGGCATGTTGCCGTAAAGTCCGTTCGCCTTCATGACCGGTGCTACGGTTATGTCGAACTCCCCGCCCGTCAAATAGCTTATCCTCTTCGCTTCCTTTATCAGGCCGTACAGTTCGCGTGATACTTTTTTCGTCCCGGCGATGTTCAGGGCGTTCACCTCGCTCGCGGGGTCGAAAGCATCGAATTTCTTTTGCAGTCTTCCCGCAAGTTCGAACGCCTCATCGACCGCCTGCTTCATCTCCCCGCGAGGAACTCCGGGCTCGGAGACCTTCACCTGCACGAAAGTGTCCATGAGCGGGGTCGTCCGGGAATAAACACCGGATCCTTTCCCCCTCCCGCATCCGGCGATCAACAGCAAACTAAGCAATATGAGGACTGATCTTTTCATGGTTGGAAAATACCGGGATCAATTGATCCTTTCGAGGACGCGGTCGACATCCACGTATTTTTCGATCATGTCTATGGCCAGTTTCACCTTGTTCTTGTCCCTTGACTTGATCTTGACCGTAAGGTCGTGCACCCTTGAAGCCACGTCATACGTGTCGTGCCGCGATACCAGCGTCGGGATCTTGGCTTTTTTCAGCGCGCTGTACACGCGCCTTTTCGGGGCTATGCCCCCGGAGAGGATAATACCCGCTATCCTCCTCGGTCCCTTACCCTGGCCGGTATGGATCTTTATCAGGAGGTTGATGAGGTCAAGCCTGTCGCCTGGAGTGATGATCATGCTGTCGTTCTCGATATACTGCGCGGCTTCCTTCGCTTCCATGGCGCCCACAAGCACCTTCTTCATCTGCCGGTCAAGGAACTCTTCACCGCAGAGAACATGCATCTCCAATTCCTCCCTGAAATCGCGCATCGTAGGTATATCGAGAAGCTCGATATACGGTATCACTCCGAGCACCCGTATACCCAGCCGGCTCAGCCCTTTACTGACATACCTGGATACCTTTTCGTACTTGTGCGGCAGGACCTTGTTCACGATGACGCCGGCCATTTTGACGCCGTTCTTGTCGAATAGGGATTTATTCAGCATTACCTCGTCGATGGGATTCCCTATTCCTCCGGGCGCCACGAGTATTACCTGGGAACCCAGCATCTTTGCCACAGCGGCGTTCGACAGGTCAAAGACCGACCCGACGCCCGCGTGCCCTGTACCTTCTATAATAACGATCTCTTTGCCCTCGGCGACGCGGTTGAAAGCCGCCTTTATCCTGGAGGTGGTATCCTCGAAGACCTTCCCGTCGATGAACCTCTCGGTGTAACCCCTCGAGACGGCGACGGGAGACATATCCTTGAGGTGAAGGCCGAAATCAAATATGCGGTCCATGAGGACCGAATCCTCGTCCACCTTAAAGCCGTCTTCTTCAAGGTAACGCTGGCCGATGGGTTTGATGAAGGATACGTTCTTGTAGAGTTTTTTGAGAGTGGCGATAAGCCCCAAAGATACCGTGGTCTTACCCACGTTCTGGCGTGTGGCGGCTATAAAGATGCGCCTGGTACGTTTTATGCCCAGGACCTTGTCCCAGGCCTCCAAGTAATTTCTCATGTTGACCGTACGTTTCAGAAGTCAGATGTCAGAAGTCAGAAGACAGATGTTAGATGTTAGTTTTTAGTTCTTAGTTTTTAGTCGTACAACTCATAACTAACAACTCACAACTCAACACTTGATACTTGTTACTTTATCCTTTATCCTTGTTACTTGTCACTGTTCTCTGTTATCTGTTTTCTGTCCTCTGTTCTCTGTCTTTACTGGAACGAGTGTTCGTCATCGGGAAAAGAGCCCGATTCCGTCTCGGCCTTGAACGCCCTGATCGCATCGGACATGTCCTTGTTCACCTGCGCGTACCGCTTGACGAACTTCGGGACGAACCTGTCGAAATAACCTATCATATCGTGCGTCACGAGCACCTGGCCGTCACAATAGGGCCCGGCGCCTATCCCGATCGTGGGTATCTTCAGTCTGCTGGTGATCCTCCTGGCAAAGTCCTTCGGAACGCACTCCAGTATTACCGCGAAACATCCGGCTTTCTCCAGGAAAAGCGCGTCTTTGACCAGACGCGCGCGGGACGCGGCGTCTTTCCCCTGGACCCTGTAACCGCCCAGCTTGGAAACGCTCTGCGGGGTAAGGCCGATATGCCCCAACACGGGTATTCCCGCGTTCACGATCGTCGCGACACGCGAGACCACCTCCCGTCCTCCCTCGAGCTTTACGGCTTCGCACCCTGCCTCTTTGACGAACCGGCAGGCGTTGCGTACGGCTTCCTCGTCGCTCGCCTGGTAAGACGAAAACGGCATATCCCCTATCAAAAAAGCGCGTTCTACGCCCCTTCTCACGGCCTTGCAGTGGTGGATCATCTCGTCCATCGTCACCGGGACGGTCGAATCATAACCCAGCACTACCATGCCCACGGAATCCCCGACAAGTACCGCGTCTATCCCGGCGCTGTCCACCGCCCGGGCCATGGGACAGTCATAAGCGGTGAGCATCGTTATCTTCTCGCCGCTCTTTTTCTTTTTCTTGAAATCCAGTATCGTGACCTTTTCCATCAGACAATACCCGTAAGATAATCCACGAAATCCACCGTTATGGGACACAAATACATATGAAAGTTATCCGCTTCCGTCCAACTCATCACTCTCCTGGCGAAATTCCTGTTCCAGTCCATCGTGCATTCAAAATCTTCGGGAAATACTATATTGTTCTTCGTTTCCCAATAGTGTTTGGACGATAGCCTGATCACCGGCGCCACCCCCCAGAAAACCTGTGTGTCAGGGAGCCTTTTCGCCCAGGTCTCCATGTGCCCAACATCAAAAAAGGGCTGGGTGAAAAACCCGTCCGCCCCGGCGTCCACCTTCTCCCTGACATACGCCAGTTCTTCCTCCAGGGTGGTCCTCCACTGGTCTATAGCCGCGTACACCTTCAAGCCGGGCATCTCGCGTTTGATCTTCGCTATCAGTTCCAGCGACGTACAGGGGTTGTCGCTTTTTGAAACTATCTCGGGATTGTCTCCCAGGACCACAAGCACTTCCCGTATGTTCTTCGCGATAAAGAAGTCTTTATAGGAGAACGGTTTTTCTTTATTGATCGAGACCGCGCGGATATGCGGTATCACGTTCTCGTAATAAGAAACGGCTACCTCGCAGGCCTCCGGGATACGCACGTCGAACTTGAGTATGTCCGGTATGTTCAAAGTATCGATGCAGCGGAACCGTTCCTTTGCCAGCTCCAGCTCAGCCGCAAAAGATCCCACGCTGCGAGGAACCAATTCTAACGATATCCTTCCCATCTTCAAAAAAACCCGTTCTAACCTTTTACGTTTTGAGTTCTGTACGCTCTCAGGACATTACGCATGAGTATTGACACCGTTACCGGCCCTACGCCGCCCGGCACAGGGGTGATAATGGACGCTTTCTTTGAAACCTCCGAAAATTCCACGTCCCCTGCGATCCTGCCCCCCACTTTGTTTATGCCGACATCGATCACGACGGCGCCTTCCTTGACCCAGTCGCCGCGCACCATGCCGGCCTTGCCGACAGCGACCACCAGGATATCCGCTTCCTTAGCGTGGCCGATGAGATGGCCCTTATCGCAAGTGGCGATGTGACATACCGTTGTCGTGGCCATCTCGTTCAGCATCATGAGGCTGAGCGGTTTCCCGATAATGGCGGAGTGCCCTATTATCACGACCTCCCTGCCGTAAAGGTCTATCTTATGCACGCGTAATATCTTCATTACGGCTCCCGGCGTGCACGGGACTATATCCGCTTCCCTCCTCAATATCCTGCCCAGATTGTACGGATGTATGCCTTCGGCGTCCTTCCCAGGGGCTACGCTGGCGACCACCCTGTCATGATCGATCCCTTCAGGAAGGGGTTTTTGAACGATAATAGCGGTCGCTTCCCTGTCATCGTTCAGCTTCGCTATCTCTTTTACGAGATCTTCCTGCGATATGTCACCTTTCAACCTGTGGGTGGCGAACTTTATGCCTACCTCTTCCGCGGCCTTTTTCTGCATGTTCATGTAGATCTTGGCTTCCTCGTCGTCCCCGGCCATGACCGAGACAAGCTTGGGCCCTTTCCCGACCGAAGAGCTCAAGGTCGTCAGTTTTTCTTTGACCGAAAGTTTGATCCGGTCAGCTATTTCATTACCGTTAACCAGCTGCACTGTCTACTCCCCCAGGTCCATTTTACTAAGTCGTATCCGCACTTCCCTGTCGATATTCTCCACATCGACCCGCATATCATTGAGCGTTTTTATGGCGCGTTCGACAAAATCCCAGTCTTTGATCTTCATCATGTTGACTTCCGCGTTAAGCCGTGCCGAATAGAACGCCGCCCTCAGAAGATAGACCGCGCCGCCTACGTCCGTCACCAGGTTCGTATTGCCGGTATCCAGAAGATGAGCTGAGATATCCATGGATATGTGGCATTCCCGGCAGATCCTCATCGGCACATTGGCGGCCGCCGAGTATTTTTCCTGAGTGTCGGCTCCTGCCTTGACGGCTTCCATAAGCTCGCGGAACACCCTGCAGTCCTCGTCGACCAGCCCTGAAAGGCGCTCAAGGCACTCTTTTTGTCTTTCCCTGGCGGCGACCAGACCCTGGGACACAGCGTCTGAACCCTCGCCTTTGACGCTGTAATTAATGACCATGAGGTTGAGCCCCGCTCCGATGGCGGCAACCAGGGCCGACGCGCTGCCTCCCCCGGGAACTATGCTCCGCCGGGAAAGTTCCACAAGATATTCTTCGACGGTCTTTTTCAAGAAACTATCCTCTTTGCTCACAACAGCCCCTTTATTTCGCCGGTCTTGACGTCAATGTCGATCCCCGTCCCGCGCGGGACCTTCGGCAATCCCGGCATCGTGTTCACCCCTTCGCACCTGACGACCACGTAACCCGCGCCGTTGGCGAGGTCCACGCTGTCGACCGTCAGCTTGAAACCCCTGGGACGTCCTTTTTTGTTCGGGTTGTTAGAAAGCGAAAGATGCGTCTTGGCCATGCATACGGGCAACTGGTCCAGCCCCGCCTTTTCGATCCTTCTTATTTCCGTCTGGGCCTGTTCGGAATATTTGATCTCGCTGGCCCCGTACATCGACTTGGCTATCCTTTCTATCTTGCTCTTGAGGTTCATGTCCACGGGGTACAGGAACCTTAATTTTGATTTTTGTTTTGAGGCTTTCATGACGGTCCTGGCCAGTTCCGTGCCGCCTTTGCTGCCGTTTTTGTAGATCTCGCTTATCGCCACGCCCTGCACATCGAGGGCATCCACGCGCCTCATTACGACGTCCAACTCCTTCTTGGTATCGTTCTCGAACCTGTTCACACAGACGACTATAGGCACGCCGAACATCTTGAGGTTCTCCACCTGCTTCTCCAGGTTAGAGCATCCCCTGTCCACGGCCGAAAGGTTCTCCTTCTTGAGTTCCGATGGAAGAGAGGGGCCTTTAGAGCTGAAATCACCGCTGTGCATCTTAAGAGCTCGGACCGAACAGTTGATAACGGCCACATCCGGCCTTATCCCGCTCTGCCGGCATTTAATATCAATGAACTTTTCCCCTCCAAGGTCCACGCCGAAGCCGCTCTCAACGACCGCGTAATCGGACAGCTTGAGGGCCATCTTCTCGGCTATCACGGAACTCGACCCGTGAGAAACATTGGCAAAGGAACCGGTATGGATAAAACAAGGGGTATGCTCTATTGTCTGCATCAGATTAGGATCGAGCGCTTTCTTCATAAGCACCGCCATGACCCCCGCCGCTTTGATATCGTCGGCGGTCACGGGTCTGCCCTCCTTGCTGAATCCCACCACTATCCGCCCCAGGCGCGCGCGGAGGTCTTTCAGGCTTTCAGCCATCGAGAGGACCGCCATGCACTCACCCGCGGGAGTGATGTCCACGCCGGTCTTTCTGCTGACGCCGTTCAGTTTTCCGCCGCCGCCGACGGCAACGTTCCTCAGGGCCCTGTCGCTGATGTCGAGCACCCTTCTCCAGGTAACGCCATCCTTGCCGAAACCGTGCGGGTTCCCCCAGAAAAGACTGTTGTCCGCGAAGGACGCGCAGAGGTTCTGGGCATTGGTCACCGCGTCCGAATCGCCCGTAAGGCCCAGGTCCACGACTTCCGCCGGGAGGACCTGCGAATATCCTCCTCCCGCGCCGCCGCCTTTTATCCCGAAGGTCGGCCCGAGGGATGGCTGGCGGATACAGCATATCGATCTCTTTCCGATCCGGTTGAGGGCCATGGACAGGCCTATCGTATTCACCGTTTTTCCCTCACCGAACCGCGTCGGGGTGATAGAAGTCACCAGCACGAGCTTGCCGTCTTTTTTCTTTTTCAACGGACCGGCCAGGATCTCGGCCGAGACTTTCGCCACGTACTTACCGTATTTGGAAAGGTGCTTTGAAGCTATACCGGCTTTTTTCGCGACGTCCTCGATATTCCTGAGCTTGACCCCGGAAGCGACTTTAAGATCATAACTGTACCCCATACTTTTTACTCCCTTTCTTTTGCCGACCTCTTGCTCTTATCCCCGAAGGGGCCGAAAGTCCGCCGGTGGATCCGGCATAGACCGTGTTTTTCTATAGCCTTCAGATGTTCCCTCGTCCCATATCCCTTGTGCCTCCGGAACCCGTAATCCGGGTACCTGCGATCTTCTTCCAGCATGAGCCGATCCCTGAACACCTTGGCTATGATGGAAGCGCACGCGATCGACATGCTTCTCGCTTCCCCGTGCGTAAGATATGTCCTGGACTGCGGCAATCTTACGTCCATCCTCCCGTCTATCAGGAGGTGGTCCGGCTTCTCATCCAGCTCACTTACGGCGCGTTCCATGGCAAGCAGCGTGGCGTTGTATATGTTGATCCGGTCTATATCTTCCACGCTCGCGGAACCGATGCCCACTTCACAGCGGTCCAGTATCTCTAAAAAGGCGCGTTCTCTCATGCGCGCGGTCAGTTTTTTCGAGTCGTCTATCCTCTCGGTGAAATCGGTCCCGCTGAGAACCACGGCGGCGGCAACGACGGGCCCCGCCAAAGGGCCCCTGCCGGCTTCGTCTATGCCGGCAACGCGTCCAAAACCCGATTCCGAGGCCTTCTTCTCGTAATAAAGTACGTCTATCCCGTTATTCGGTCTCTTTTTTATGGGCAACTTTTTCCCTGACCTTGGTAGCCTTCTTGCCTTTCTTGCCCCTCAGGTAATAAAGCTTGGCGCGCCTGACCCTTCCCTTCTTCCGGACCTCGATCTTGTCTATGAGCGGCGAGTTAACGGGAAAGACCCTTTCGACGCCTTCGCCGTAAGAGATCCTTCTGACAGTGAAGGTCTTACGCAGGCCTGAGCCCTTTCTTCCGATAACGATACCGCTGAAGACCTGGACGCGCATCTTGTTCTCTTCCTTAATGCGGAAATGTACGTCTATCGTGTCACCGATATCGAATTGCGGGAGCTCTTCCCTGGTATATTTCGCTTCAAGGTCTTTTATCTTCTGTTTCATCTTCGCTCGTCTCCTCTCCATCTAAAAGATCGGGCCTGCGCTCACGCGTCCTGACGAGAGCCTGGCCTTTTCTCCATTCGTTTATCTTTTTCTGGTCCCCGCTGAGAAGGACCTCGGGGACCCGCCTGTCCTTATATTCCGCGGGACGCGTATACTGGGGGTACTCCAGGATACCGTTCTCGAACGATTCGTCGATGAGGCACTCCTCATCCCCCAGCACCCCGGGCACGAGCCGGATCACGGCGTCACATATGACCATCGCGGGTATCTCTCCGCACGTCAGTATATAATCGCCTATCGACGCTTCCATGTCCACGAGACCTCTTATCCGCTCGTCCACCCCTTCGTAGTGGCCGCAAATGAATATTATATGCTCGAGGGACGCCATGGCCTTTGCCATCCTCTGGTTGAACCTTCTACCCTGGGGGGTCAGCAATACCACCACCGGGGTGGTCCCTTCTTCACTGCATCCCTTAAGCGCGGTAACGGCCTCGTCAACAGGTTCGACCTTCATCACCATGCCGGGACCGCCCCCGTAAGGCTTGTCATCGGCGGTGCGATGGCGGTCGTGGGTCCAGTCCCTGAGGTTATGTACCGTAATATCCACGATACCCTTACCACGGGCTATCTTTATCATGGATTCGTCAAAAACCCCTTTGAACATTTCCGGGAACAGTGTAAGTATGTCAATTTTCATTGTATATCACCGCTTTTCAGAAAACAGACGTCAGAAGTCAGACGTCAGAAGGCAGAATTCAGAAGACAGATGTTAGATGTTAGTTTTTAGTTGTTAGTTTTTGGTCGTACAACTCAACACTTGATACTTGTCACTTTATCCTTTATCCTTGTTACTTGTCACTGTCATCTGTCCTCTGTGATCACTATCCGCCAAGTCTTTTTATGATGCTCTTGACGGTCTCGGAAGGCTTCGCTCCGTTCCGAAGCCAGTACTCCACTCTTTCCCTGTCAAGCGCTACCTGGTTACGCCCCTTTTTGGGATCGTAGTGCCCGAGTTCCTCCAGGGCCTTGCCTCCTCGCTTGGTGGCCTTCGTCATAGCTACTATCCTGTAAAAGGGCTTTTTCTTTGTCCCGAACCTTTTTAACCTCAGCACAACCTCCATCCGTCCTCCTCCTTCATATTTTCAGTTAGTGTCATAGTGTCATCGCTCATTTCATTCGCTAGTGTCATGGTGTCATAGCCGACTTTGACACTTTGATACCGTGACACTTTGACACTGACCTGTTTTTTTTACGCGTCACTCTTTGATTCTCCGGATCTCCGCTCCGACATTGGAAAGTTTTTCCTCAAGATGCTCGTATCCCCTGTCCAGATGGTAGATCCTGGAAATCTCCGTATGCCCTCCGGCGACCAGCCCTGCCAGAACAAGAGCCGCGGAAGCCCTGAGATCCGAGGCCATGACCTGCGCCCCGCTGAGTTTCCTTACGCCCTTGATGATCGCCGTTGATCCTTCCAGTATTATTTCCGCTCCCATCCTGTTAAGTTCGCTTATATGGATAAATCTTTCGGGATATATCTTTTCCGTAATGACGCTTATCCCGTCGCTTACGGCGGTAAGGCTCATCATCTGCGCCTGAAGGTCCGTGGGAAACCCCGGATATGACATCGTCGTCATATGCGTGGCGTGTATGGTATCGCCTTCGCGGTACACGTCGACACCGCCGGGACGTTCTTCGATGGTCCCGCCGCATTCGGTGAGTTTATCAATAAGAGCGAGATTATGTTCCGGTCTGGCGTTCTCGATAAAGAGACGTCCGCCGGTGATCACCGCCGCTATCATGTATGTCCCGGTCTCTATCCTGTCGGGTATGACGGTGTAATCCACTCCTTTTAAGCTTTCGGCACCTTTCACTTTCACGGTAGGCGTGCCGGCGCCCTCGATCCCGGCTCCCATGGCTATAAGAAAATCCGCGAGGTCTTCTATCTCCGGTTCGCACGCGGCGTCCTCTATCACGGTCTCGCCCTCCGCGAGCACCGCCGCCATGAGCGTATTAGATGTAGCCAACACGCTGGAACCGAAATGCCCTCCGAGGTATATCTTGGAGCCGCGGAGTTTTTTCGTCTGTGCTACTATATACCCTTCCTCTATGCGTATGTTCGCGCCGAGCGCCCTCAGGCCCTTCAAGTGAAGGTCTATCGGTCTCGGGCCGATAACACAACCGCCGGGAAAGGATACCCTTGCCTCGCCGTATCTGGCGAGAAGCGGCCCCAGGACCGCTATTGAGGCCCGCATGGTGCTTACCAGATCGTACTCGGCGACAACGCTCATGACCTTGCCCTCGGATACCTCTATAGTACTGCCGGTCTTCTTTACGTTCCTTCCCAACCGCGCGAGGATCTCGAGCATCGTGGAAACGTCCTTAAGGTCGGGCACATTGTGTATCCTGACCTCTTCATCCGTAAGAAGGGAGGCCGCGAGCATGGGAAGACACGCATTTTTAGCTCCGCTGACGCGGATCGTCCCCGAAAGCTTCTTTCCCCCTTTTATGACCAGTTTATCCATTTTTCCATCCCGCTACGACACGCTGGAACCCGTTAAAGTCCCGGTAGCTTTCCACGCCGCCGAAACCGCATCCCTCAAAAAGCGATATCACTCTTCCCGCCTGGTCGTACCCTACCTCGACGGCCAGGAGACCGCCGCTTTTCAGATAACAGGCGCCCTGCCCGACCAGTATCTCAAGATGGTCCATCCCTTCTTTACCAGCGTGCAAAGCGATAACGGGCTCGGCTTTCACCCACTCATCCAAGCCGGCATAATCCCCCTCCGAAACGTAAGGTGGATTTGAGACGATAGCGTCAAAGACGCCTTTATCCCCGCAGCCGAAAGCGGAGAACATATCCGACCGTACCAGACGTATCCTTCCGTCACCATCAAACTTTTCCAGATTTTTCTTCGCTACGTCCAGAGCGTCTTCGGAAATATCGGCCGCAACCACCCTGCAGTCGTCAATAAGTCCGGCCACCCCCAGCGCGACGATGCCGCTACCGGTACAAATATCGAGTATCAGCGCATTCTTGAAAGCTTTTTCACGTAAGAGCCCCGCCGCGACCGATACGAGAAGTTCCGTTTCGGGTCTCGGTATGAAAACACGCGGGTCGACCGCTATCTCCATATCCATGAACCGCGCCCTTCCTTCTTCATACTGTATCGGAACTGTCTCGCTGTATTTAGTTCGCATCTTGTAGCCTAGAGTTTAGTTCTTAGTTTTTAGTTCTTAGTTCGAAAATAACATTAACGCCTCAATCTCACAACTCATAACTCATAACTCCTAACTTACACCTGACCGGCCTCCAGCCTCAGCTTCCTGTCCGCCTCCTGCAGGGGGCCTATAATCCCGTCAAGTTCGCCCTCCAGTATCTTCAGCAGGTTATAGACCGTAAGGTTTATCCTGTGATCGGTGACCCTGTTCTCCGGGAAATTATAGGTCCTTATCTTCTCGGACCTGTCGCCCGAGCCCACCTGCTGTTTTCTCTGCTGCGAGATCTGATTTCTCTGGTCCTCCTGTTTCTTCTCCAGTATGCGCGCTTTGAGGACCCTCATGGCCTTTGCCTTGTTCTTGTGCTGGCTCCTCTCGTCCTGGCAGGAGACTGTTATGCCTGTAGGCAGATGCGTTACGCGCACCGCCGAATCCGTCACGTTCACGTGCTGCCCGCCTGCGCCGCTGGACCTGTAGGAATCCACTTTCAGGTCCTGCGGATTGATATCCACTTCGACGTCATCGGCTTCCGGAAGAACGGCTACCGTGGCGGCTGAAGTATGTATGCGTCCTCCTGTTTCCGTCACCGGGACCCGCTGGACCCTGTGCGTCCCCATTTCGAACCTGAGGTCTTTAAAAACATCTGCCCCCTCCACGCCGAAGATTATCTCTTTTATCCCTCCAAGTTCCGACTCGCTCAGGCTGATCACGGATATCTTCCATCCCCTGCCGGCGGCATATTTCGTGTACATCTTGTAAAGATCCGCCGCGAAAAGGCTTGCTTCCGTGCCGCCCGTACCGGCCCTGATCTCCATGATGACGTTGCGCTTATATTCATCACGGTCCCCTGAAAGAAGGATGTCCTCAAGTTCCTTTTTACGGGTATCAAGCGCTTCCTGCACGCTGTCGAGCTCTTTCCTCGCAAGGACAGTGTACTCGCTGCCATCGCCTTCTTCCTCTATCATCTTTTCCAGGGCGGCCCTTTCCTTTTCCAGCATCAGGTATTTGTCGTATTCCTCGACAAGCCCCTTAAGTTCAGCGTATCTTTTCGCCTTTTTCCTGTATAGTTCACGGTTGGAGAGGCACTCAGGGGAAGAGAGCTCCTTCTCTATCTTCTGGTATTCTTTCTTTTTCTGCTCCAGTTTTTCGAACATTTCGGTATCACTCGGTCAATCAGGCTTCCGCTTCTTCCTTCCCGGGTTCAGCGGTCTCCGGTTCTACCTCAGGCGCGGCTTTCTTCGTCTTTCCTTTTTGATAACGTTTCTGGAACCTTTCCACTCTACCGGCGGAATCGACCAGTTTCTGCTTTCCCGTATAGAAGGGATGGCATTTTGAGCATATTTCGACGTGAATGCTTTCTTTGGTCGAACGCGTATGTACTGTGTTCCCGCATGCGCACACTATGGTGCATTCTTTGTACTCAGGATGAATACCTTTCTTCACTTCTAACCTCCTCGCTAAACACATTATTTACAAGGTCTTAAAACAAGAGCTAATATTGTACTAAAAATCATATAAATATCAAGTATTATCTAAATTTTCAGGCCCCATGTCTCAAGTCTCACACCCTACGTCTTAAATTCACATAACTTCCGACCTGCAACTTGCGGCCTGTTACGTCTTGCTCAGGTTCTGGAGAAATTCCTTATTCGTCTTGGTCTTTTTCATGCGGTCTATCAACAGCTGCATCGCCTCGACGGAATCGAGATCGCTGAGGGCCTTGCGCATCAGCCATATCTTCTGGAGTTCGTCATCCTCCACGAGAAGCTCTTCTTTCCTCGTGTTAGAACGTTTGATGTCTATGGCCGGGTATATCCTGCGCTGGAAGAGGTTCCTGTCCAGCTGGATCTCCATGTTGCCCGTGCCTTTGAACTCCTCGAATATGACCTCGTCCATGCGGCTTCCCGTGTCCACGAGCGCCGTGGCTATGATGGTAAGGCTGCCTCCTTCCTCGACGTTCCTCGCCGCCCCGAAAAACCTCTTGGGTTTGTGCAGGGCGTTAGCGTCGACGCCTCCGGAGAGTATCTTGCCGGAATGCGGCTCCACAGTATTATACGCCCTTGCCAGACGGGTAATGGAGTCCAGCAGTATGATCACGTCATACTTGTGCTCCACGAGCCGTTTCGCCTTCTCCAGGACCATTTCGGCGACCTGGGTATGCCTCTGCGCCTGTTCATCGAAAGTGGAGCTTACAACTTCCGCGTTGACGGAACGCTGCATATCGGTCACTTCTTCCGGCCGCTCGTCGATAAGCAGTATTATGAGCTTGGAATCGGGATAGTTCGTGGTTATGCTGTTGGCGAACTTCTGGAGGAACACCGTCTTCCCGCTGTAAGGAGGAGCGACTATCAGGCCCCTCTGCCCTTTTCCCACTGGCGTCAGGAGGTCCATTATCCGCATGGATATCTCCTTCGGGTTCGTCTCCAGCGCAAAACGCTCGTCCGGGTAAAGAGGCGTAAGGTTCTCGAAGAATATCTTGTTCTTAGTGACCTCCGGGTTCTCGAAATCCACGGCCTCGACCTTCAAAAGGGCGAAATACCTTTCACCCTCCTTGGGCGGCCTTATCTGCCCGCTCACGGTGTCCCCCGTCTTCAGGTTGAACCTCCTGATCTGCGAGGGCGATACGTAAATGTCGTCGGGGCAGGGAAGGTAGTTGTAATCCGGGCTGCGGAGGAACCCGAACCCGTCCTCCAGAACCTCCAGGACGCCTTCGCCGTAAGCCAGACCGCTCTTCTCGATCTTGGCCTGAAGTATCTTGAAGATCAGGTCATGTTTCTTCATGCCGCTGATCCCGTTGATCTTCAGGTCCCTGGCCAGATCCGACAGCTCCGATATCTTCATGTTCTTGAGCTGAACGATATCCAGTTCGTTCGCCTTTTTCACATTTTTTTCCATATCTCGTCCACTCCTTTTTTTGTTACGTTGATATCCGAATCGTTATCTATCGTATAATCGGCGAATTCTATCTTTTCAGAGAGAGGAAGCTGGCTGCTAATGATATTCTCCGCCTCCTCTTCCGTGATCCCCCGACTCGCTGCCCTGTTCAACTGTGTATCATGGCCCGCCGTCACCACAATGACGACGTCGACGAACTCATGCAGTCCCGACTCGACCAAGAGCGGAGCGTCGATCACGACGTTCTTATCCTCCAGCAGCTTGACCTGTTCCCTTATAAGACGGATTATCGGAGGATGCAGTATGTGGCAAAGCTCGTCAAGTCTCCTCCTGTCGTAAAAAACTATTCCCGCCAGTTTCCTGCGGTCGACAGCCCCTTCGGTCAGTATGCCTTCCCCGAACAACGCGATCACTTTCCGCCGGACGTCCTCGTCCCTCGCGAGAAGCTCGTGCGCCACTTCATCCGCGTCTATCTTGACCGCCCCTTTTTCCACGAACATATCCGCAACGGCCGTTTTCCCGGTCGCCAGGCTCCCCGTTATGCCTATGATCTTCCTGCTCATATTGTCTCCCCGATAGATACACGTCTCAGAATACAGAGAACAGAAAACAGAGAGCAGAGAACAGATGACAGAGAACAGAAAAAAAGATTATAGTATCTTCTAATCATCAAACACCTCATATCTGATTTCTGACTTTTGTCTTCTGAAACACGCAATGCCTGTCTTTAACCATCAAATTCCACAGCCTCCATATCCAGCCAGTTCGTCCCTGCTTCGATGTCAACTTCGAGGGGGACCTTAATCTTTATAACGTTCTCCATAACCTTTTTGACCCCGGCCGCGGCCTCTTTAACGTCTTTTTTCGGCACCTTGAAGACCAGCTCGTCATGCACCTGTATGAGCATCTTCACGTCGGTCGGACCGAACTTTTCATGGCATCCTATCATCGCCAATTTTATGAGATCGGCGGCCGATCCCTGGACGGGGGTGTTCACCGCTACTCTTTCGGCGAAGGCTTTTACCCTTTCGTTGGAACTCGTTATCTCGGGTATATATCTCCTCCTGTTGAGGATCGTGGTCACGAAACCCGTTTTTCGAGCTTCTTTTATCGTCCTATCGATAAAAGCTTTTACCCCTTTGTATCTTTTGAAATACGCGTCTATGAACTTCTGCGCCTCGTCGACCCCGATGCCGAGGTCCTTGGCCAGGCCGAAAGAGCTCATGCCGTAAACGATGCCGAAATTGACCGTCTTGGCCGTCGACCTCATCTCATCCGTAACGTTCTCCATGCCGCAGTCGAAAATGAGCGAGGCGGTGAACCTGTGGACATCCTCCTCGTCCCTGAACGCTTCTATAAGCCTTTCATCCCCCGAAAGATGCGCCAATATCCTGAGCTCCACCTGCGAATAATCGGCGGCCAGGAGCAGGTAGCCTTTTTCTCCGGGAGTGAAGACCCGCCTTATCTCCCTCCCCATGGCCGTCTTGATAGGGATGTTCTGGAGATTCGGGTCGCTCGATGACAATCTCCCCGTAGCGGTCACCGCCTGGTTGAAATGCGCGTAGAGCTTCCCGCTTCTTTTGTCGGCCAGCCCCAGGATGGAATCATAATATCCCGTTTTAAGCTTGTTCATCTCCCTGTACTCGATCAGCATCTTCGGCAGTTCGTGAAAAGCGGCGAGCTTCATGAGTACAGACTCATCCGTCGAGAAGCCCGTCTTTGTCTTCTTGATGGTCGGCAGGCCCAGCTTTTCATAAAGTATGACCTGAAGCTGCTTGGGAGAGTTGATATTGAACTCCTCCCCGGCCATGGAATATATCTTATCCGTTGCGGCGTCGAGCTTTTTCTCCATTTTGCCGGTAAGTTCTTTCAGGACCTTGACGTCTATCCCTACCCCTTCTTCCTCCATCTCGGCGATCACTTTCACGAGCGGCATCTCCACATCGCTGAAAAGGGACTGCAGTTTTTTCTTCTTGAGCTCCGGAGCGAGGATCCCGTACAACCTGAGGATGGCGTCGCTTTCTTCACACGCCGATCCCGCGGCCCTTTTATCCGTGAAGTCCATGGTACTCTGTTCTTTGGAATCCCACTCCGCGCCGCCCGTCGAAAGGCCGTACCCCAGCCGCCGCATCGTTATGTCGGCAAGTCCGAATTTCGGGAGCGACGGGTCCAGAAGGTACGCGGCTACCATTACATCGAACTCCATGCCCTTGAGCTCTATGCCCTGCTTTTTTAACGTGAGGAGGTCTTTCTTGAGGTCGTGACCCGCGATCTTTACTTTCGGGTCTTCAAGAAGGTCCTTCACGGGACGCCCGGCACCTTTGCTCCCGAAAGGCACGAAAACGCTTCTCCCTTCCTGCCAGGATAAAGATATACCGGCTACATCCCCTTGGCCGGTAACTGCCACCCGGACAGCCGTCATGCCGGCTTTTTTTATCTTATCGACCGCTTCAGCAAGCTGCTCATCATCGTCCGCCGTCGAGTAATTCCCTCTTTCCTTTTCCTTCGCCGGGGCGATCTCGCGTAAAAATTTCCCGAACTCCAGTTCTTTGAACAGTTCCGCCAACCTTTCCGTATCGGGTTCGCCGAGCGCGGCTTTTTTCGCGTCGAACTTCACGGGCACCTTTGTATCAAGGACCACGAGTTCCCTGCTCAGCAACGCGTCATCTTGACCTTCCGCCAGTTTCTTTCGCACCGACTCCGGTTCGACCTTTCCTATGCCGTCATATATCTTCTTCACGCTGCCATACTTGTTGATGAGCTTGCTGGCGGTGACCTGGCCTACCCCTTTCACTCCGGGCACGTTGTCACTCGCGTCACCGGTAAGGGCCATAAGTTCCACGATGGACTCCGGGCCCACGCCGTACTTTTCCTTCACTTCGCGGGCATAATAGACCTTGTCGCCCGAAGGGTGCGGACTGAGGACCCTGACCTGCTCGTCCACAAGCTGCAGGGCGTCCTTGTCGCTCGTGACTATCGTCACGTTCAGCCCCTTCTTCCTGGCCTTGACGGCGAGCGTGGCGATGATATCATCGGCCTCGTACCCTTCCAGTTCGAAGATGGGGATATTATAAGCATCTATGATATCCTTGATCTTTGACATCTGGTCCACCAGGTCGTCGGGCATGGGTTCTCTATGGACCTTGTAATCCTCGTATTTCTCATGCCGGACAGTGGGACCCTTTGAGTCAAAAACAACGGTAAGCATCTCCGGTTCGTATTCCCTCACCAGTTTACGGAGCATATTGACGAAACCGTAAACGGCATTAGTGGGTTCCCCCTTGGAGGTCGTCAACTCCCGTATAGCGTAATAAGCCCTGTAGCAAAGCGAGTTTCCGTCAACGAGATAGATATCTTTATCTTTTTCCTTCATATCAGATGAAATAGATAGGGGTCGGGCGATCCTTTGAGTAAGTTGGTTATTGGGAAAACATGATTGGCGAGCGATTTATCAACCGCAACTATTATATAATATTATATTTGCGTGTCAATAAAAATCTTATTATTTTTTAATTATATGCGGTCCAGCCTGCCCAGGCCTTCCCGGATCTCCATTATCTTAGCAAGCACTTTTTCCCTGTCCCCTCCCCCTGCTAAAACGTGCGCTTCAAGCTCACCCGTCAGCTTTTTGAGCGAATCTATCCCTTCCGTGCGTCTTTCCCGGTCGTAACGAAGTTTGGACACCATCCGGTTCAGGGTCTCGGCCAGGTCCTGCAGTTCGTCCTTTTCGCGCAAGACGAGCTCGTTATCATAATTGCCCAGGGAGACCCTGTGGATGAACCTCTGTATGCGGTATATGGGGCCCGCTATCCGGTTAGACAGGAACAGGCCCACAAGTACCACCAGGGGTGTAAGGAATATGAGCCTCATCAGCAGTATCATGTTGACCTGCCTGACTATCTCCAGGAGAAGTCCCTGCGGGTAGACCGCGGCGAGCTTCTCACCGAACATTATCCAAGTGGTGACGTAGACGGTGTATCCCGTAAGAACGGCGGTCGCGAAAATAAAGATCAGTATCAGCGCGACATAACGGATCTGGAACCTTTTGGCGATAAAAAGGCGTGTACGCCTGCGCAACCCGCTCATGAAAGTCCCCCCTTCCCCCAGAAAACGATATTTCTACTGAAAACTATCTCCACGTCCTTCGCCCGGTCCTTTATTATCAGATCCACGATCTTCGGCATCGACACGTAACGGGTGTTCTTGCCGCCGATCCTGCATAAAAGATCCCCTTCCCTGATGCCGGCCTTATCAAAAGCTCCCCCGGGATGAACGCCGCGCACCATAAGGCCCTTTTTCTTCATCCCGACGGAAGCCCCTATGATATTCCCGTACCTTTTGAACAGCCTGCTGAAAAACCCGCCGCCGGCGCCGGAGAATCCCACCACAGCCGTCCGCTCTATCTCTACCTTTATCTCTCTTGAGGAAAGCATCATACCGGCCACTTCATCCGGGTCAAGATACGCGGCCATCTCTCCCCAGACCGATACGATCCTGTCCCCCTCGCGTATCCCCGATCTTGTGACCGTATCATTCCTGTCCAGGACCTTTCCGACGCGGACGAACTTTTCCCCGGGGACGAGGACGATCCCCAGCTCGTCCCTGGCCTCCCGAAGAGGGTCGATGCTCTCCGCGCCCTTTTCTCTTTCTCCGCGCGCCCTGACGTCATCGACGATATCCCTCTTGAGTTTCGTCTCCAGGAACCGTCTGAGATAGTTATACCGCTGGCGGGCCTCTTCGAGCCCGGGGTCGAGCTCGAGCACCTTTTCGTAGGTATAGTACGCCTTTATGTGCTGCCCTTTTTTCTGCTGGTTCCTGCCCTTCTGCATCATGGCTTTCGCTTCGCTGTCATAGACGGCCGAACGGATGTCGGATTTCATTATCGTCTTCTCACCCTCAACGGTGGAAAAAACCACCCGGTCGCTGTATTCGTCCAGTATGAGCCCCTTCATCCTCTTCCCGTCCTTGAGGATGACCGTGTCCGCGGACACAACACTGCAGACCAGTAATGCTGTGATAATAAAGGTGAGATGGTTTGATATCTTTCGCATTTCTTTGAAATGTTCCCGCGCGTTCACATGTTCGGGCTGTTTTTAACGCGGCTATACAAAAGGAAAGAGTGTCACGTGCGAGTTTTTTTGCTGTCGATCACGCGGCAAAGTAAAAACTGTCCGAGCACGGGATGCTCTTTCCTTGTTTCATTTCAGTGCTGAAACAGTTCAAACTATCCGCGCACGATCACTATCAATAAAGCGATTATAAGGACCGCCGAGACGATATAGAAATCGTTGAAGTAAAAGAAATCCGCGATCCTGTCCCGGAACGTGGACCGGCTCCTGTCGCTCAGGGGCTGGGCCCTTTCTTTTACCTTCTTGCGGGCCTCGCTGACGGCTATCTTGTCGGCCCCGGTCACCCTGGATTCTATCTCGGTGCGCGTGGCGTCTATCTGGTCTTTTCTGAACCTCAGAAGTTCGCCGCCTATCCTGTACGCGGAGATGACGCCCTCGTCGACAAGCGCGGTTATCTTCTCCTGCTTTACACCGAGGTATTCCGACAGTTCCTGAAGTGTCAATAGTTTTTCCGGCATGTTACGCTTTTACCTTACCTTCTGCTATCCACTGGTCGACCTTGGCTTTTTCGAACACCCACTCGCCGCCTTCTCTCGTGCCGGGAAGCATGCCGCTGTTCGCCCACTCGGTGACCTTGTTGGATTCCACCTCGAGATACTTGCTCAACTGGTTGATCGTCATCCAGTCGCCCCTGGCCTCACTGCCGGTGCTGCCGCCCTGGGCGCTCATCCGCAGATGTCCGTTGAGGACCGCGCCTTTCTCGATAGCCAGTTCCGGGGTCTCGACGTCACCGGCAAGCTTAGCAGTGGCGTCAAGGGAAAGGCTCTTCGCCGCCTTGATGTTGCCGCTCACATTTCCGGCTATGGAGATGGTCTCGCCGGTTATGTCGGCCTTGATGTCGGCTTTCTGGCCGATCATGAGCTTGCCCTTGGTGTCCAGCGTGCCTTCGAATCTCCCGTTGATCCTCAGGTTCACCGGATCGTCGAAACGCAGCGTGCCTTGCATACCGGCATGCACGTCCAGTACTTTCTCTTCGGTCTGCGGTTTAATCTCTTCTTTCCTCTTCCTCATATCAACCTCCTTTTTTTTACCAAATCAGGGATCAGCTTGCATTATTGATGTCAGAACCACTTCGAGCGATGCTACTCAAAAGGGAAGAGTGTCACGTGCGAGTTTTTTTGCTGTTGATGGTGTGGCAATGCAAAAACTGTTCGAGCACGGGATACTCTTTCCTTTTCCGTCTAATTTTTGAAATCATACCGAAAATCAATAATGCCTTATTCCCAGTATACACTTTTAATCCCGGGAAGTGAAGCGACTTCCTCCACAACGTCGTCCCGGTAAAGCCTTGAAAGAATGAGGTCGAAGGAAAAGATCACCTCTCCTTCCCCTCCCTCCCGGGACGCCGATTGCTTTACCCTCCCGCTGTACGCTTCTATTATGTTCTCTATGTCCTCTTTGCTTCCACCGGCCTTAGCGTCAAATTTAACCACGAGTTTTCTGCCGCGCCTCTTCAGCTCCATCTTGACCTCAAGCCGCGAAAGGAACAACGTGCCTATGATTATGACCGAAGCCAGCACGGCCATCATATAGAAACCGCCGCCGGCGGCAAGGCCTACGGCCGCGACCGCCCATATGCTGGCCGCGGTCGTCAGCCCTCTGATGGAAGCGCCGTACCTTATGATGGCGCCGGCGCCCAGGAACCCTATCCCCGTGACCACGTTAGCCGCGATACGCGCGGGGTCGGTACCCGAAACAGACGCGTACTCCATGGCGACCAGAAGCGATGTCACCATGAAAACGGCCGACCCCATCGACACGAGTATATGCGTCCTCAGCCCGGCCGCGCATCCGTGGATCTCGCGTTCCAATCCCACTAAGCCCCCGAGTATCGCCGATACGACCACCCTCATGAACATATCAACGTATGACATCCCGCACTCTCCTCCCTTGCTAAACACCTGCCGGGCGGGCGTTCAGAAAAAGGTCGGAACTCCTCGCGCCTTCGGCAAAAAGGACCTCGCCCAACCCCGCTACCATAGCGGCGTTATCCGTACAAAGATCCCCATCGGGAAGGAAAAGCTCGACCTCTTCTTCGTCGCAGAGCCTTTTTATCCTTTCCCGCAGAGACTTATTGTTGACCACTCCGCCACCCACGGCCAGGCGTCTGGCGCCCGTGGTCCGCACCGCCCGGGTGATCTTTTCCACCAGTACGTCCATTACCGCTTCCTGAAAAGAAAAACATATACTGCTTTTGTCGGATTCCGTCTTCGCAGATCTTTGCCAATAATACAGCACCGACGTTTTTATCCCGCTGAAGCTGAAATCAAGGTCTTCTTCCCCCAGCAGTGTTCGCGGAAAACCTATCTCGTCCTTTCCCGTATGAGCCGCCGCCCGCTTCTCCACCACGGGCCCTCCTGGATAGCCAAGACCGAGTATTTTGGCCACCTTATCGAACGCTTCGCCAACGGCGTCATCCCTGGTAGACCCGATAACCGTAAGATCACTGATCCCCCTGCAAAGATATATACTGGTGTGCCCTCCGGATATGACAACTCCCACGAACGGGAACATACTGCCGATCACGTTCTCTTTTCCTTCTCTTTGAAAACAGGAAAATATATGGGCATGCAGGTGGTCAACACCGATGACGGGTGTCTCATCCGCGAAACTTACCGCCTTGGCGAACGCGATCCCCACCAGGAGCGACCCCGGAAGGCCCGGCCCCTGCGTTACGGCCACCAGGTCCACATCCCCGACCGTACGGCCGGCGTCTTCCAAGGCCTTGCGCATGACCGGATAGATATACTCCACGTGGAACCTGGACGCGATCTCCGGTACGACACCACCGTAAGGCGAATGTAAATGCACGCTGGACGAAACCTCGCTGGAAAGGACTTCACCGTCCTCGACCAGCGCCACGGCCGTCTCGTCGCACGACGTCTCTACACCAAGCGTCAACATATCTTCTGTCCTCTGTCCTCTGCCTTCTGTCCTCTGCCTTCTGTCATCTGCCTTCTGTTTTATCTACCATTTCCGAAAGTGAAATGAACCTGATCCCGTTCTCTCGCATCTTCGGGACCACCTCCCGGAGCACGGATACCGTCATTTCGCGGTCATGCCCTATCGCCACGGCCCTGCCTTTCCTGCGGGCAATGCTGTCAAGCTTCGCCATCTGCTTTCGTATCGATTCCCTGTCCATTTCGTGGTCCAGAAAGATATCCCTTTTAACGCAGGGGACTTTCAGGCGACCCGCCACCTCGCCGCAGACCGACCTGCCCGTGGTCATGCTGTCGAGGAAGAACTGTCTTCTCTGTTTGATATCCTCCAGGACAACGGTCATGAGCTGTTCGTCCGCGGTAGCGCCGGATCCCTGGTGGTTGGACATCCCGTCTGCCCCGGGTACAGCAGCGTACGCTTCATCTATGATATTTCTTACCTCCGCCGGGGACATCTCCGTGGTCAACGTGTCCTTTTCGAGGCTGATCGTCCTGTCCCTGGGCTCCATGGGCATGTGCAGTATCACTTCTATTCCGTTCTTCCTTGCAAAAGAGCATACGGCGCCGGCGTACGGCGTGTTGGGAAGCACCGCCAGCGTGACCGGCGCGCCTATATCCCTGACCCCCTCAAGGTTCTTCTGCGTGTAACCGAAATCATCCAGTACGAGCGCAACGACGGGTTCCTTCTCCGCCGGACGGATAACGGGCGCTTCTTTTTCAGGGACCGGGACCTCCCTAACAGGCGGTCTCAACATCAAAAAAGCGGCTGAAAGTATGATCCCTGCCAGAAAAGCGCCGGCGGCCGTAAAGACGAGCCATTTCCGGTCGATCTTCTCACCCTTCTTTTTACTCTTTTTCTGCTTCTTTTTGCCCTGTTTTTTCTTCATATCCCTCGAATATCTGAAGCCCCTTCAGTATGTTGATAGCCGCCCTTACCTGGTTGTCATATTCACGGGGCTCTTTCCGCGCTATCTTCCCTTCTTCCTTCTTCCTGGCCTTATCTATAAGCTTGTCAAAGATCTTCGCCTTCTTTTTTTCTTCCTTCCCGGACCCTTCTTCCTTTTTGTCCTCTGTTCGGACCTTCTCCACGTAGATGTTCGGCTCTATGCCCTTTTCCCTCAAATTCTTGCCCAGCGGCGTGTAGTAAGCCGCCGTGGTAAGACGCAAGGCCGATCTGTCCTGCAGCGGTATCACGGTCTGCACCGACCCTTTACCGAAAGTGGGTACGCCCAGGACTATACCCCTTTTATTGTCTTTCATGGCGCCCGCAAAGATCTCCGAGGCGCTCGCGGACCCTTTGTTCACGAGTACTATCAGCGGAATGCCCCGGAAGTAAGCCTCCTCTTTTGCCTTGAACTCCGTCCTCTTCTCCGGGTCACGGCCCTCGGTGTACACTATCATCGTTCCCGGTTCAAGGAATATGTCCGCCGACTCCACCGAGGCGTCCAAAAGCCCCCCGGGATTGTTCCTCACGTCGATTATGAGGCCTTTCGCGCCTTCCTGTATAAGCTTCTCTATGTTCTTCTTCAGGTCCACGGGCGTCCTTTGCTGGAATTCCACGAGCTTTACATAACCGATGTCTTTCTCTATCACGCTCGCTTCTTTTATGCTCTTGAGCTTGATAATGGCCCTGGTCACGGTGAATTCCAGAACCTCGTCCTCACGGACCACGGTCAGCTTGACCTTGGTTCCCGGATCGCCCCTCAGCTTTTTCACGGCATCGTCAAGCGACATGTCACGCGTCACCTCGTCATCTATCTTGACTACCTTGTCACCGGCCTGGAGGCCCGCCTCGTACGCGGGTGTGTCCTCCATCGGAGCTATGACCGTAAGCACACCTTCCTTTATACCTATTTTTATGCCAAGACCGCCGAACTCGCCTTGTGTCTCTTCGGTTATCTCCTTGAAACTTTCGGGGTCAAGGAACTGGCTGTATCCGTCCAGGGTGTCCATCATGCCCCTTATCGCCCCGTAAACAAGGTCTTTCGGCTTCACGGGTTCCACGTAATCGGCGCTGATGATGGTCACGGAATCCGCGAAGAGCTGGATCTGTTTGAAAAGTTCCTTGCCGTCGGCGAACAACCCTTCTTCCTTCTCCGCCGCGCGCACGGCAACAACCGCTGTCACGGCCACGACCAGCGCTACAAACGCTAAAAAGGTTCTTTTTTTCATTTATCCCTCCCGGGATCTTTTTGTTACGAAAGTTTTTTCCTTAGCATCTCGCCCGCGAGCTTCGGGTTGGCTTTGCCCTTTGTCTCTCTCATCACCTGACCGACAAGAAAGCTCAGGGCGTTGGCCTTGCCTTTTTTATAGTCGCTAACGGACCTTTCGTTGGCCGCTATCACCTTGTCGATAACGCTTCCCAGCTCGCCTTCGTCGGATACCTGTTCGAGCCCTTTCTCTCTGACGATCTCCCCCGGCGGCTTGCCGGTATCGATATAAGCGCTTAAGACTTCCTTGGCCGCGAGACCGCTTATGTCCCCCTCTTTCGCCATCTTTATGATCTGGGCGAGGTCCCCGGGCTTTATGCCGAGGCCCTTGATATCGGTACCGCGCTCTTTCATGTGCATCATGATCTCTGTCCTTACCCAGTTACAAACGGCCCGCGGGTCGTCATACGCGGCGACCACTTCCTCGAAGAGATCGGCAAACGGCCTCTCGGAAATAAGCACATCCACGTCGCGCGCGTCCAACCCGTACCGGCTGATGAACCGCTCTCTCTTTTCACCGGGCATCTCGGGCATCGTCCCGCGTATCCTATCGATCGTCCGGCGGTCTACCTCGAACGGCACAAGATCGGGTTCCGGAAAATACCGGTAATCCTGCGCCTCTTCCTTCGTCCTCATGGAGACCGTCACGCCTTTTACCTCGTCCCAGAGACGCGTTTCCTGCGCTATCTTCTGGTTTTCCCCGACAAGGTCTATCTGCCGGTCGCGTTCAAAGGCGAGCGCATCCCGGACAGCCTTGAAAGAATTCAGGTTCTTTATCTCTACCTTACTGCCCAAGTCGCCGGCGCCTTTTTCTCTGACGGAAATATTCGCGTCGCACCTGAGACTTCCCTCCTCCATATTGCAGTCCGATACCCCGAGATATTTTATTATCTGTTTGAGCTGTACCAGATATTCATATGCCTGTTCCGGCGAGCGCAGGTCCGGTTCCGATACTATCTCCAAAAGGGGCGTGCCGGTACGGTTGAGGTCCACGTAACTAAAAGGGTGATGTTCGTCGTGTATGAGCTTGCCCGCGTCCTCCTCCAAATGGGCCCTGGTGATACCTATATCGACCGCCTTCCCGCTCTCATCCGTTATGGTTATCTTGCCGTTATACGCCAGGGGCATGTCGTACTGGCTTATCTGGTAGTTCTTCGGAAGATCGGGATAATAATAGTTCTTGCGGTCGAACTTTACGGTCTTTTGTATCTCACAGCCCAGCGCTAGCGCTACTTTTATCGCGTACTCGAAGACCCGCCTGTTGAAAACGGGTAACACCCCCGGCTGGCCGAGACACACGGGGCAGACCTGCGTGTTCGGTTCGGCGCCGAAGAGCGTACTGCACCCGCAGAAGATCTTTGTCTTCGTGGCAAGCTGGACATGCACTTCCAGCCCTATGACCGTTTCGTATTTAACGCTCATGTCGTATAGATAACTTCCGGAAGGAAAGGAGCTCCCTACCAGGGCCCCTCCGCCCGGTGTGGATCCTCCCTGTACGGGAGCTCCTTTCCCTCTCGATCTTATCTTTCCTTTTCATTTCTTTCTATCGCTCTATCGCTTATCGCCCGAAAAAAGCTTATGATGTTCCGTGTTCCTCTCGAACGCGTGGGCGGCCCTTATCAACGTCTCTTCCGCGAACGGTTCGGCCATCAGCTGAAAACCGACCGGCAGGCCCTTTTCGTCAAGGCCGCACGGCACGGAGACAGCCGGCAGGCCCGCGAGGTTCGCCGGTATGGTGAAAATGTCAGACAGGTACATCTTCAGCGGGTCGTCCATCCTCTCGTCCAGCTTGAACGCGGTCGTCGGCGACGTCGGCGTCAGTATGCAGTCGCATTTCCTGAACGCCTGCCGGAAATCATCGGCTATCTTTGTCCGCACCTTCTGGGCCTTCAGGTAATACGCCTCGTAGTACCCGCTGCTCAGCGCGTATGTGCCGAGGAGGATCCTTCTCTTCGCTTCTTCGCCGAACCCCTCGTTCCTCGTGGCGATATACATCTCTATCATATCGCCGGCCTTTTTTGTCCTGTGGCCGTAATGGACCCCGTCATACCTGCCGAGGTTCGAGCTGGCTTCCGCCGGCCCTATTATGTAATAACAGCTTACCGCGTATTTCGTGTGCGGGAGCGAGACATCCACGGTCTCCGCCCCCAGGGAGCGGAACACTTCTATCGCCTCCTCTACACGCTCTTTCACGCCTTTATCTATCCCCGAAGTGAAATATTCCGAAGGGATACCTATCTTCATCCCATTGATATCTTTTGACAGGCTATCGGTGTAACGCGGCACATCCCTGTTCACCGAGGTCGAATCCATCTCGTCATGGCCCGATATGACCTCGAGCAGAGAAGCGCAGTCCTCCACGTTACGGGTTATAGGCCCGATCTGGTCAAGGCTTGACGCAAAAGCTATGAGACCGTACCTGGAGACCCTCCCGTAAGTCGGCTTGAACCCGACCACGCCGCAAAGCGAAGCAGGCTGCCGTATTGAACCTCCCGTATCAGAACCGAGTGCCGCGGGGACCTCGCCCGAGGCGACCGCGGCTGCGGAACCGCCGCTGGAACCTCCGGGGATACGCGAGGTGTCCCATGGATTTCTGGTCGGACCGTAACAGGAATTCTCGCAGGAAGAGCCGAAGGCGAACTCATCCATGTTGGCCATACTGACCAAAAGGGCGCCTTCGGAAAGAAGTTTCTCTATAACGGTGGCGTTGTAAGGCGGCCTGAACCCTTCCAGCACACGTGAAGCGCATGTGGTAAGCCGCCCTTTGATGCAGATGTTGTTCTTTATCGCTACGGGAACGCCCCACAGACGGCCCTTCTTACCCGACTTTTCGATATCACGCGCACCGGACGTTATTTCCTCGCGATCGACGTCGATGAAAGCACGGATATCCTTGTCCGCGGAAGATATCCTGTCCGCCACGGATGAAGCTATATCGGCAAGTGTACCTTTTTGGCTTGCGAGCCAGTTCTTACAACTCGAAAAGCTTGAAAAGATGTCTTCCATTCTTAGTTCTCTTTTATGATCTTCGGGACTTTAAAGAAATTATCCTTTCTTTCGGGGGCGTTGGCCAGGGCGTCCTCCACGGGGATCGACCCCCTGGGCTCGTCTTCCCTGAAAACGTTCTTCATGGAAGAAAGAACATGGAACGTGGGTTGAGTGTCTCCCGTATCCACCTCGTTAAGCTGTTCTATGTAATCAAGGATGCTTGAGAGCTGCGACTGCATCTTCCCTGCCTGGCTATCGTCCAGGCTGAGGCGGGCGAGCCTTGCCACGTGTTCGACTGTTTTTTTTGTTATCGTCTTCTTTTCAGGGTTCATGATATGACGGTCGGTTATAATTATATAATTATAATTGAATTCAGCGCCTTAATCAACCAGAAGCTGTGTTATATTGATAGACCTCGTCCGCCACGCGGGCGTAATCGGGAAGTGACAGGTCTTCCGCCCGGCTGCAAAGGTCGATGCCGCACCTGTCAAAGATATCGTGCCACGTTCCTTTTTCTATCGACAGGAAATCCCCGTGAGAAAGGGAGTTCAGGGCCTTTTTGCGTCTCTGGGAGAACGCCTTCCGGATAACCTTGAACAGGAGCTTTTCATCTTTTACCTCTACCGCGGGTTTCTCGCGTATCTTGAGCTCTAAAAGGCACGAATCGACCTGCGGCCGAGGATAAAAGGAGTTCCTGCTTATCTTGAACACTTTTCTGGGTTCGGCGTAATATTGCACGAAACAGCTGACCGACCCGTAGGACTTCGGCCCGGGCCTCGACGCTATCCTGTCGGCAAGCTCCTCCTGCATGACAAGATAGGCGGTTCTCACGCACCGGGAACTCGTGATGATCTTTTCGATTACGGGGGTGGAAATATAATACGGTATGTTCCCGTAGACAAGCACGTCTTCCCTTCCGCCGGCAAGCCCACAAAAGTCCAGTTCGAGGATATCGGACCTTACGAGCGTGATGTTCTCTTTTTCGTCAAAGACCGGCCCCATTATCCCGCAAATGTCCTTATCCTTCTCCACCGCGAAAAGCCTGGCGCATCTTGAAGCTATAGGGAAGGTCATCACGCCGAAACCCACGCCTATCTCTATTACCGTAAGACCGCTGTCCAGGGGGAGCGCATTGACGATGTTGTCCCTTACGTTCTTGTCCACCAGGAAATTCTGCCCCAGGCGCTTCCTGGGACGGAACCCCTTCTTTTTCCATAAACTTTTGAGTTCCCTTAGGTCCATACCCTCATATCATATATCGTTAGTTAACGATCGAACTGCTTTGAACAGGGCCATAAAAAAAGGAAATGGTCTCCCGCGCGCAGTTTTTTTGCTGTTGGAAATGGGCGCGGCAAAAACTGTTTGAGCACGGGAGGTCCTTTCCTTTTTCGTTGCTGTATTAAAAACCGCTCAAACGTTGACACCGGTACATGCATTTACCGCGAGCTTGATAGCCCGCTGCATGGAATGGGGGCTCGCGATGCCCTTTCCGGCGATGTCGAAGGCCGTGCCATGGTCGGGGGAGGTGCGCACATAGTCCAGGCCGAGCGTCATGTTGACGCCGTTGTCAAAGTCCACCATCTTGAAGGGCCCCAGACCCTGGTCGTGGTACATGGCAACGACTATGTCTATCTCCTGTTTCATGGCCCTGGTGAAGACCACGTCAGCCGAAACGGGGCCGATAATGCCGGGATAACGCTTTTTTGCTTCTTCAACGGCGGGTGAGATAATATCGATCTCCTCGGTCCCTATCTTGCCCCCTTCCCCGCAGTGAGGGTTCAGGGCGGACACGCCTATCTTCGCGTCGTCTTTCCCGCTTATGAGAGAACTGTTCTCGGCGACCTGTTCCAGTGTACGCAGCACAAGGTCTTTCGTAAGTACCGCGGCGACCTCCCTGAGAGGGATATGCCTTGTGACAGGCACCACCCGGAGATGCTCCCCGATCATGACCATCGTGACCATATCGGACGAAAAAGCTTCCTGGAGATACTCCGTGTGCCCTACAAATCCCGGATGGACAGAGGCTACCCTCTCTTTACTGAGAGGCGCCGTGACCAGCGCCCTGGGTACACCTGCGGGGATATCCCGCATGAGACGCACCGCGCCCTCAAGACACTCAAGGGCTTTCTTTGAACCCTCGTTATCGGGTCTTCCAGGTTCGGCGTTCTCAAGCTCAGGCCCCGGATCGACCACGTTGACAGCATGCGGTCCGAGCTCTATTTTTCCCCCTCCACCAGGCCGGTACACGGGGTATTCCTCATCAAGGACACCCTTCGACGCCTTTGCGATGACACCGGCATCACCTAATATGATAAAAACGGCAAGCCCGTCCATTTCCGGGCTTGCCATCGATCTGGTCACCACTTCCGGGCCTATCCCGGAAGGGTCCCCCATGGTGATGAATATATGGGGCTTATTTATATGAGATATAAGCATTCTTTCTTTTGTCTTCAAGCCATTTGACCAGTTCCGCCTCGAACTTCCTCTTGTAAAGCTGGTTCTTGAGGAAGTCGCTGACCTCATCGAATTCAAGAGGCCTGGACTCCTGTATATCTTCCACGAAAAAGATATGGTATCCCAGCTGCGTCTCGACCACGTCCGAGATCTGGCCCTTCTTGAGGTCGAATACCACATCGTCTATCTCCTGGACCATCTGCCCTTTTACCACGTATCCCATATCGCCGCCGCGGTCGGCGAAAGGCCCCTCTGATTCATTTTTGGCCAGTTCGGCAAAGTCCTTGCCTTTACCCTTTTTCGCCTTGGCGGCTAATTTCGCCGCTTTCTGCTTTCCTGCTTCCGCGTCACCTTCCTGCCGGCGCACCATGATCCCCCGCAACTTGACGCTGTGGGGAGACACCATCTTCTCCTTGTTCTTTTCGTACAGGTCGCTTACTTCCACGGGAGTGATGACTATCTTGCCGGCCACTTCCTGTTCCACGATCTTCTGGGCCAGCATCTGCTCGCGCATATCACGTTCGAACTCGGTCAGGTTGGTGCCCCTGTCGCTGAGCGCCTTGAGGAACTCCTTCTCATCGGGATAGAATGCCTTGATCTTGTCTATCCTGGCAGCCAGTTCTGTTTCGTCGATCTCGACCTTCTCTTTTTTGGCCAGGCTGATGGCCAGCTTGGAGTTTATAAGCTGCTCCAATAGCCCTTTTCTCGCCATCGTCAGACGCTTCTCAAGCTCTTCGCCCTTGAAGTTCTGTTCGTAGTTCTGCCGGACCGGCTCGAACATCCTGTCGAATTCGCGCTGGGTCACGACCTCATCGTTGACCACAACGATGACCTTATCGATGACAGCCGCCGGGACTGCCGAGGAAGCCATGAAAACACACAAAATGGCCGTGGCCAACAACGAAAACACCGGTATCTTTTTACTGATCATCAGTTGCCTCCTTATTTGCATCTGCTTTACTTTCGGTCATGGTTTCAGTACTTTCTTCAACACTCTCTTCCTGTCCTGCTTTTGAAAGCGCCTCCTGGTTTATCTCTATGTCCGTCTCTTTCCTGAGACGGTCGAGAAGCTCGTTGAACACCCTCTGGCGTTCGGCCGTACGGATCTCCTGCCTGATCTTGTCCCGCACACGGTCCAACGGTACCACCTGCGGCGCCTTACGATCGGTCAGTTTGATTATATGGTACCCCAGTTTCGTCTTGACCACGCCGCTTATCTCATTGACCTCGAGGACCGAACAAGCTTTCTCGAAATCCGGCATGAGCTGTCCCTTGGGAAAATAACCTATGTCCCCCGCCCTCTGGGCGGTGGGGTCGACCGACTTGGCCCTCGCCATATCCTCGAAAGACGTCCCTTCGTTGATCTCGGACAATATCAGTTCGGCGGTCTCGCGTTTGGGAACAAGTATGTGCGACGCCCTCATTATCTCGGGAGTCTTGTATTTCTCCTTGTTCTTATCGTAAAAGACCTGGATGTCCTCCTCGGAGATGCTGATGGTATCATCGACCTTGTCTTTCAAGAGCCTCGCTATCAGTATCTTCTTCCTGGCTTCCTGGATGACCTTCTTTACGTCCTCGTCCTTATGAAAGCCTTCCTTGATGGCTTCCTGATACAAGAGCGTATCGTTTATCAGGTCCTCAAGGAATTCGCCTTTCCTTTTTTTTACTATATCCTGATAACGGTCGGGAAGGTTGGCGATCCTCTCGTTGAAATCCACAATGGTTATCCTGGCCTCGCCTACGGAAGCCACCACTTCTGCTTTGGGGGTATTATTACCGCATCCGGAGAGCGGGACACAAAGAACCACCGTCAAGACCAGTAGTATTTTAGTAATTGGGACATTTAACATGTAGCACCTGAATATACTGTAGATATCATATCAAAATAAGGTGCCGTCTTCAAGGGTTTTACCCGGCGGCCTCGAGTTTCACTATCTCTTCCTTGAGCAGACGGCAGTAAAGATCGAATCCTACCTGGTCTATGAACCCGCTCTGCTGCACTCCCAGTATATTCCCGGCCCCTCTCATCTCCAGGTCATGCATGGCGATCTTGAAGCCGGAACCCAGCTCCTGGTACTTCTTTATGGCGCTGAGCCTTGCCTGCACCTCGTGCGTCAGCGTGGACAGGTCCCGCACGAGAAGGTACGCATACGCCTTGCGGTCGAACCTGCCGATCCTGCCCCTGAGCTGGTAAAGATCGGCCAGACCGAACCTGTCGGCGTTGTCTATGACCATGGTATTGGCATTGGGTATATCAATGCCCGATTCGATGATCGTGGTGCACACGAGAATATCGACCTCATTTTTCATGAATTTCAGCATGGTCTTTTCCAGCGTCCTGGAGCTCATCTGCCCGTGCCCCACCAAAAGACGCGCCGACGGCACGAGTTTGCTCACGTCGGAGGCCACCCTGTCTATCGTCTCCACCCTGTTGTGGACGTAATAGACCTGGCCCTTCCTGGAAAGTTCTTTTTGTATCGCCTCCCTGATCCTTTTTTTGTCGTATTCCAGGATCTCCGTGTGGACGGGTATACGTTCCAGCGGGGGCGTCTCTATTACCGATATGTCCTTCCCGCCCATAAGCGCAAGATAAAGCGTCCTCGGGATCGGTGTAGCTGTAAGTGTCAAGACATCCACGTTGACCCGCATCCTCTTGATCTTCTCCTTGTGCGTGACCCCGAAACGCTGTTCCTCGTCGACGATGAGAAGGCCCAGGTCCTTGAATTTAACGTCGCTGGAAAGAAGACGGTGCGTACCGACGACTATGTCCACCTTTCCCTCTTCGAGGTCTTTGAGAATGCGTTCCTGTTCGGCCGGGGTGCGGAAACGGTTCAGCATCCGGATATTGACCGGGTAATCCTTAAGCCTTTTCGTGAACGTATCGGTATGCTGTTCCGCAAGGATCGTGGTCGGGACCAGAAAAGCCACCTGTTTGTTGTCCATCACGGCCTTGAACGCGGCGCGCATGGCGACCTCCGTCTTCCCGTACCCCACGTCCCCGCAAAGGAGCCGGTCCATCGGACGCTCTTTTTCCATATCCCGTTTGACGTCCTCTGTCGCCTTGAGCTGGTCGGGGGTCTCTCTATACGGAAAGGCCTCTTCTACCTCTTCCTGCCAGTCGGTGTCTTTGCTGAAAATGTAACCGGACATGCTCTGTCTCCTGGCCTGGAGCGTCAACAGATCCTTGGCTATCCTGGCGACACCGTGAGAAGCCTTTTTCTTGGCCGCTTCCCAGCCTTTGCCCTTGAGGCTGCTGAGCTGGGGAGGCCTTTTGTGGAACGAGATATATCTCTGCAGCTTGTGGAGGTCCTTGTTCTCGATGTAAAGCTTGTCCCCGCCTTTGTATTCCATTACGAAATAATCTTTTGTTCTTCCCTCGCGCCGTACGCGCTGCATGCCCAGGTATTTACCGATCCCGTAATCGATATGGACGATAAGGTCACCGGGTTCGATGTCCACGAACGAATCTATCGGCTGCTCTCCCAGCTCCATGGGGAGCTTCTTGACCTTTGTCCGCCTCAATACGCCCACCGGCAGTATGATCACCCCGTTATGGTCCGTGATCGTCCTGAAGGAGACAAGGTCCACGCTTTTTATGGAACGGACCTTGCCGCCGGCCAGGTCTATCCTCACGGGATATTCGAAGGTCACGGGAAAGATCGTCAGGGTCTCGCCGACCAGGCTGTAATCGCCTTCTATCGATATCTTCCCGCACCTGGTGTAACCGTACCTGTCCAGGGAAGAGAGGATCTCGTCCTGATCAGCGGTCTCTTTGACGTAAAGTTTAAGGGATTCGAACATCGATGGATAATTGACCTTTAGAAAATGTATTCATTACATCTTTTCGGGCAGGGTGATGTTCAAAAGGCCCAGCCCGTTAGCCAGCACGATGCGGACGCACTCGACGAGGAACAATCTCGCTTTGGAAAGAGCCGCGTCCTCGGAAACTACGCGGCATTCGGTATAAAAAGAATGAAAGACGCGTGCCAGCTCGTTGAGATAGACCGTGAGCCGGTTCGGCTCCAGCGCTTCCGCGCTCTGCCTGGCCGCAAAGGGGAACTCCGCGAGCTTCCTTATAAGCTCTTTTTCCTCTTTAGCCGTTAAAAGTCCCGGCCTCACCTTCCGGAAGAACAGTTTGAACGATTTCCCGCGGCTGAACTTCTTTATGCTGCAGATCCTGGCGTGGGCGTACTGTATATAGAAAACCGGGTTGTCCGTGGATTCTTTCTTGGCCACTTCGATGTCAAAATCCAGGTGGCTGTCCAGCCGCCGTGACAGGAATATGAACCGGGTGATATCCTTCCCCAGTTCATCGATGATCTCCCTCAAGGATATGAACTCGCCCCTGCGGGTGGACATCTGGACGGCCTCCCCTCCCCTGAGCAGCGTGACCAGCTGTACGATAAGTATATCGAGAGAGCCTTTTCCCTTGCCCAGCGCTTGCACCGCGGCTTTCATCCTTTTTATATACCCGTGGTGGTCCGGCCCGAGCAGGTCTATAAGTTTACAGTATCCCCTCGAGTACTTGTCCCCGTGGTAAGCTATGTCGGGCGCGAGGTAGGTGTACGCTCCGTCGCTTTTCACGACCACCCGGTCCTTATCGTCGCCGAGCCTGCTCGAAGCGAACCACTTGGCCCCATCTTCCTCATATAGATAACCCGCCTTAGCAAGATCCTCCATTACCCTGTCGACCTCTTTCCGTCCCTCGAGTTCCGCCTGGCTTGTCCAGGTATCAAACGTTACCCCGAAAGCCGCGAGGTCCTCCCTGATCATGTCCATCATGTATTTGACAGCATAACTGATGAAAAAGTTCCTCGTTTCGGGGCTTCTTTCAAGAAGGCTCTCCCCTTTCTTCGACTTTATCTCCTCGGCCATATCGGTGATGTATTCGCCCATATAACCGTCCTCGGGGAGAGGTTCATCCTTCCCGAAGAGGTTCCTGTACCTTGCCTCCACCGATTCACCAAGCAGGCTGATCTGCCGGCCGACGTCGTTCAGGTAATACTCACTCGTTACGTCGTAGCCGTTGAACCTAAGGATGCGCGAAAGCGCGTCCCCTATCGCCGCCTGCCTGCCGTGAGCTATGGTGAGAGGGCCGGTGGGATTGGCGCTCACGTATTCAAGGTTCACCCGCTTCCCGCGGCCTTCTCCGGACCTGCCGAAATCATCCTTCTCCTGGACAATATTCACAAGAAGTTTGTGAAAATATTCGTCGGAGAGCCACAGGTTTATGAACGCCCCTTTTACTTCGACCTTGCCTACAAGCGACGAAAGATGGGACGCATCGAGAAGCTCCCGGAAACAGGACGTTATACCCCCGGCGAGCTCCTGCGGAGGGCGGCGGGCCGCGCGCGAAAGGCGCATGGCCACGTTCGTGGTAAGATCGCCGTGCCTGGGATCGCGCGGCATCTGCAGAAAAGCTTCTGTATCTTCGGGCAGAACGGATCCGGGGAGGTTTTCTCGGAAATATCTTCTTACTGCTTCAAGGAGGGTGCTTTCTATTTTTTGCGAGACGTCTTTACCGAGCATTTGTTGTCTAATTGTTCCCTGGGAGCGTCGGACCATAATCGTTCGAGCCCGTAAAATTCCCTTATATCCTTGTAGAAAACATGTGCTACCACATCTTCGAAGTCAAGCAGGATCCAGTAGGGATTGCCCTTGCCTTCCACGTGCAAAGGGCGCATACGCTGTTTTGAGAGCCCTTCCTGGATAAAATTCGAGATAGCGCCCAGCCTGCGGGATGAACTGGCGCTGATAAGAACGAACCAATCGTATATCGCCGACATGCCCCGCATGTCCATCAGGACAATATCTTGTCCTTTTTTTTCAGCCGCAAGCTGTCCTATTAACTCTGCCTTGTCTCGGGCTGTCACTTTCTCCACTGATTATCTGCGTTAAACTTAAACGGTTTATTTGTTGCCGAGGATCTTGTACATGCCCGTGCCGCAATCCGGACAGCAACCTTTAAGCGCCTTCCTGCCGTTCTTCATGGTGACTTCTTTGGCGTCTTTCATCTCTTTCTTCGCCTTGCATTTCACGCAATACCCCTGTGCCATGGAAAAACACCTCCTTTAATATTACCTATTATTAAGCTGGGTCAAGTTTATCATAGATTAATGACAAATGTCAAAATCATTCGTCATTATTTATACAGGCCTTTGTTCATTATGTATTTCACCACCGGGGCCGGCACCAGATAATCGATGGGCTCCCGGTTCCGTATCCGCTCTCTTATCATGCTGGAGGATACCTCTATCTGGGGGATTACTATCCGCCAGACCTTCCTTTCGTAAGGGCTCTTCTCTCCCCATCCGGGACGGGTCGCGATCACGAAATTCGTCATCTCGAGGATCTCGTCGATGTCCTTCCACATCGAAAGGCTCTCCGCCGCGTCGGCGCCTGTCAGGAAAAACAACTCGGTGTCCGGGCTGTATTCCTTCCTGAAATGCTTTATCGTGTTGATCGAATATGACTCCTCGTCCCTTCCCATCTCGTAAGAGGACGTTTCGAACCTGTCATCCCCCTCGACCGCCATGCGCACCATGTTCATGCGGTCTTCGTCCGACGCCTTTCCTTCCATTTCCTTAAGAGGCGGTATGCGCGCGGGTACGAAGATGACCTTGTCCAGCACAAGCTGTGACCAGCACTCCTGGGCAAGTATCATATGCCCGATGTGGACGGGATTGAATGTGCCTCCAAGCAGTCCTATTTTCATTTCAGGCCTCAAGTTTCAGGTTTCAAGTTCCAAGTTTCAGGTTTTAGACCGTTGGGAAACCATGCCTTCTTCCTCCACCTGTCACCTAATTCAGGTGCGGATCTGTCCGCTGCCGTGCACCACGTACTTATACGTGCAAAGCTCTTCCAGCCCCATCGGCCCCCGGGCGTGGAGTTTGTCCGTCGAGATACCTATCTCGGCGCCCTTGCCGAACTCGCCGCCGTCGGTGAACCTGGTGGAAGCGTTGACATAGACAGCCGCGGAATCCACCCTGCGCAAGAACTCCCGGGCGTTGTCCTCGTTCGCCGTAACGATCGCGTCTGAATGGTCCGATCCAAACTTCGCGATATGGGCCACAGCCTCGTCCAGGGATCCCACCACACGGATGTTCAGGACAAGGTCCAGCCATTCGGTCGCGTAATCTTCGTCGGTCGCCCCGGCGAGGCCGCCCCCGAGTATCTCCCTCGCGCGGGAACACCCCTTGAGCGACACTCCCGCTTCGCGGAGCCTTTTCGCTATCACGGGAAGGAATTCTTCCGCGACGCCCTCATGCACGAGCATGGTCTCCATCGCGTTGCAGACGCCGGGCCGCTGGACCTTAGCGTTGTAACAAATGTCTCCCGCCATACCCAGGTCGGCATGTTCGTCCACGTATACGTGGCAGATCCCTTTGTAATGCTTGATCACGGGGACCCTGCTCTTTTCCACCACCTCTTTTATCAGAGCCTCTCCGCCGCGGGGCATGATAAGGTCGATGCCGTCCGAGGCTTTCAGCATGGCCTCGACAAGATCGCGCGAGGCGTCCTCTATCAGTATGAATGCCCCTTCGTCCAGGCCTTCTTTCAAAGCAGCGTCTTTCATCGCGTTATAGATCGCCTTATTGGACTTTATCGATTCGCTCCCTCCGCGGAGTATTACGGAATTTCCCGATTTGAGGCACAATGAGATACAATCCGCCGTCACGTTGGGCCGGGATTCGTATATTATCCCTATGACCCCTATGGGCACGCGCACTTTTTCCACCAGAAGGCCGTTAGGGCGTTCATTTCTGTCCAGTACGGCCCCTACCGGGTCTTCCAGGGCCGCGACATCCCGCAGCATCCCGCACATGCCGTCTATCCTCTTATCATCCAGCCTCAGCCGGTCCAGAAAAGCCTTATTTTTCCCCTTCTTCCCGGCCGCGTCCAGATCGGCCTCATTAGCTTTTTTGATATCGTCTCTGGCCGCCTCCAGCGCTTCCGCCATCGCCAGCAGGATACGGTCCTTTTTCCCCGCGGGCATGATCGCGAGGCTCGCCGCCGCGCGGCCGGCCCTGGCGGTCATGTCCCTGATGATCTCATTAGTTCTCATCTTTTTCTCCAAGGATCACAAGATTATCCCTGTGCACGACCTCGTCGTAATCTTTGTACCCGAGCTCGGCCTCTATCCTGTCGCTCCTCTTACCCTTGATCTTCTCTATCTCATCAGAGGAATAGTTGGTAAGCCCCCTTGCTATCACTTTCCTGCGGGCGCTCACGACCTCCACGACGTCCCCGTCCGTGAAGGTGCCGGAAACGCCTACCACCCCACCGGGCAAAAGGCTCTTATTCTTATCTACGAGCGCTTTTTCGGCTCCTTCGTCGACAACGATCCTGCCTTTGGGTTTGAGGCTGAAGGCTATCCATCTCTTTCTCGCCCTGAGGGGCTTTTTACCCGCTGAAAACCTGGTACCCACTTTCTTCCCCTCGACAATGTCCAGGATGACGTTCTTTCTCCTTCCCCTGGAGATAACGCTCTCTATCCCCGCGCGTGTGGCGTTCTCGGCCGCTTCCAGTTTCGTCATCATGCCGCCGGTGCTTACCTCGCTGCCCTTACCCCGGCACAACGACCTTACTTTTCCCGTCATGGTCTCTACCCGGCCGACCAGATCCCCTTTCTTGTCGAACAATCCCTCGACATCGGTAAGTATGATCAAAAGGCCCGCGTTGGCTATATCCGCTACCAGGCTGGAAAGCCGGTCGTTGTCGCCGCATTTGATCTCATCGGTCGATACCGAATCGTTCTCGTTCACTATCGGGACGGCCCTGTACTTGAGGAGCGTGTTCAACGTGTACCTGATGTTCAGGAAGCGCCGGCGGTCGTTGAAATCTTCCTGCGTGAGAAGGAGCTGCCCGGCCATATATCCCCTTTTATTGAAACACTCGTTGTACATGTCCATCAGGTGATTCTGGCCGACGCTCGCTATCGCCTGGAGCTCCGACAGGGACTTGCCCTTCTTCTCGAGCTTCAACAGGCCCAGCCCGGACCCTATGGCGCCGGAAGAGACGAGTATGACCTCCATGCCCCTGTCCATGAGGTCGGATATCTGTTCCGCGATGGCTTTTATGACCTTGCGGTCTATCCTGTTACGGCTGTCCGTCAGGACCCTGGTCCCGACCTTGATCGTTATCCTCTTCGAACCTTTCTTCCCGGACATTTTTTATCCCTTCGTAAACCGCCTTTACCAGTTCCCCCAGTCCCTCGCCCGTAAGCGCCGATACCGGCAGCACCTCTTCGCCGACCTCGGCCTTAAATATCTTCAGGTTATCTTCGGCCCCCGGAAGATCCATCTTATTGGCGACGATGATCCTCGGCTTCCCGTGGACGTTCTCCCCGTAAAGCCTGAGTTCTTCCTCAAGCTTGTAATAGTTCTCAAGCGGGTCCGTGCCGTCAAGGGGGACGATATCGACAAGATGGACGAGGATCATCGTCCTCTCGATATGGCGCAGGAACCTGTCCCCCAGCCCCCGCCCCGCGTGGGCCCCTTCTATGAGGCCCGGCATGTCAGCCATCACAAAAGAACTCTCATGATACTTGACCATCCCGAGTTTCGGGCTTTTGGTCGTAAAGGGATACGGGGCCACCTTGGAATGGGCTTTGGATATCTTCGAAATGAGGGTGGATTTACCGGCGTTCGGGAAACCGATTATGCCGGCGTCGGCGACAAGCTTGAGCTCGAGCGCCAGGGTCCTCGTTTCGCCTTCTTCTCCACGGGTGGCTTCCGACGACTTTGAGTTCCCCTTGCCTCCGGCGCCTCCCCTTGCTACTATGACCTTTTCGCCGGCCCTGTCGAGGTCCCTGATGACAAGATCGTTCTCGAGGTCTTTTACGATGGTTCCCACGGGAACTTTCACAAGCCGGTCCTTTCCTCGCCTGCCCGCTTTGTGGTTGGAACTCGCGTGTCCGCCTCTCGCCGCATTATAATGCTGGTTATACTTGAAATCAAGAAGTGTCTGGAGGTTGGGGTCGCTTTCGATCACGACGTCCCCGCCGTCACCCCCGTCGCCTCCGTCAGGTATCCCCTTGCGGTGAAAGAGGTCCTTGTAAAAACTGTTGCAGCCGTCTCCTCCGTTCCCGCCCGAGACGTAGATCTTCGCATGGTCGACCAGCATCTCATTCGGAAATGACGTTCACGACCCTCTTCCCGGAAAAACTGACGACCCCGTCGCACTTGGCGAAAAGGGTGTCATCCTTGCCGAGACCCACGTTGACACCCGGCTTGAAATGGGTGCCTCTCTGCCTTATGATTATGCTCCCCGCGTTCACGAACTGTCCGCCGTAGCTCTTGACCCCGAGTCTCTGCGAATTGGATTCCCTTCCGTTGCGTGAAGCTCCCTGTCCCTTTTTATGCGCCATATTTTTCTCCTCGTTTATCGCATCGTTCCAGAATACAGAAGTCAGATGTAAGATGTTAGTTGTTAGTTTTTAGTTGTTAGTTTTTAGTTCTTAGTCGTACAACTCATAACTAACAACTCACAACTCAACACTTGATACTTGGCACTTTATCCTTTTTCCTTTATCCGTGTTACTTATCACTGTTCCCTGTCCTCTGTTTTCTGACATCTGTTCTTACTCCATGTGGATATCTTTTACTTTAAGTTCGGTAACGTCCTGCCTGTGCCCCTTCGTCGACTGGGAGCTCTTTCTTTCCCTGTACTTGAACGCCGTTACTTTGGGCAGGCGTTTATCGCCCAGTATCTCGCACTCGACATAGGCGTCTTTCACGTACGGCGTCCCTATCTTGTAGGAATTCCCTTTCCTGGCGAAAAGCACTTTATCACATCTTATGGTCCTGGCCTTCTGCGGCTTCATCCTGTTGACCGTGAACTTATCGTCCTTTTCGACCCTGACCTGCGCGCCCATAAGCTCTATTACTGCGTACATGCCCTTTTCAGCCTCCTAACCTATTATACTATAAATAGTTATCATCAGTAATAAAAATAACCCCTTCACGGGGTATTATAAATATTATCAAAAGGGTATGCTGTTGTCAAGCCATATCGTCACAGGTTCCAGCTGATAATGCCGAACTGCTGGTCGTCCTGTTCACCGACATCGTCCGGGTAGGTCTCCACATAGTTATAGTCGATCATGGTAAGGAAATTCCACATGTAAATATCCCTACGGGCCATTATCAACCCGTTGACCTCGATATCGGCCCCTATCTGCAAAGAGCGTATATCCCTTCCCGCGTATACAACGGCTTCTTCCGTGTAAAGCCGGCCCAGTACACCTATATCTCCTTCTTTCGCCAGAATAACGTTCCGGTTGGCCTTTTTTACCTGGTTCAAAGTCCCTGCTATGGTTATATCATCGGCAATGATACCGCCGTTGACCGTGCAATTGCCCTCAAATCTCACGGTGCCGTCCACGTAGACGATGCCTTCGGCCGGATCGAAGGTCTCGCCGCTGAAAACCTGATCGGTGTCATAATATGATCCCGAATCTATTGCCACCTGACGGTACTGGTCATAATCGAACGTGGGGAAAGTCAGCCTGCTTTCTTCTTCGTAAACGGTAGCGGTATCCTCGTTCATCCCGTTGATATATACGTGGAGGTCAAGATAAGCTCCCAACAGCCCGTCTGCCGCATGAAGTTTGGAACCCTCCTTTACGACACCCGTCGCGGACACATCACCGGTAATAGTGAGAAACGCGATGAGCGGGCCGGATTTCAGATAGACATCATTGTTGGCATGGATATCGCCGTTTATTTCTGCATTCGCCACGAAAGAGTTTATCCTTATGTCGTTACCCGCGGCCGAAAGGTAGAACATGGCCGTCGGCATCAGGCTCTCGACCTCCATGGAGACCGTCCTGGACATGTCGCCGACCGTCCCGACCGAGGTTACAAGATGTCTCCCGTGCTTCGTGGCGAACGTCACCTCGTAAGAACCCAGGTCTAAATTCCCCGTGAAATCCTCCCTTGAAGCGAAACTCTCGGTCTTGAACCTGGCAAGGGCGTGGTGAAGACCCGCTTCGGCCACGTACTGCGCCTGTGAACGGCCCCTGGTCACCCGGATAAGCTCGGCATCCCTCTGCACCATATTGGAGAGGGCAAGCGTGGTCAGGACCATCAGCGTCACGAACGCCATTACGACCATGAGCACTGTCCCCTTCCGGTCCGTTAACATGGATCCGGTCATGTCTAAAACGCCTTTTTTTCTCATATCCCCTTCCTTTAACCTGACATCTGAGACCTAACGTAGTAACCAGTTGCCCGTAACCCGTTACCAGATTATTTTTTTCTGGTTACTGGAAACTGGTTACTTTTTGAGCACGGGATACCCTTTCCTTTTCTGTTATCACTCTAAAAACGTCTCAAGCATCATTACAGGTTCCAGCTGATAATGCCGAACTGCTGGTCGTCCTGATCCCCGACATCGGTCGGATAGGTCTCCACGTAGTTGTAATCTATCCGCGTAAGGAAATTCCACATGTATATGTCCCTGCGTGCCATGATCACCCCGTTGATCTCGATCTCGGCCAGGACCTGCAGGGAACGTATATCCCTTCCCGCGTATACGACGGCTTCCTCCGTGTAGAGACGGCCCAGGATACCTATATCCCCCTCCTTGGCTATGACGACGTTACGGTTCCCCTTTTTGACCTGGTTCAGTGTCCCTGTTACCGTTATCTCGTCGGCCACGACGCCCCCGTTTATCGTGCAGTTCCCTTCGAACCTGGCGTTCCCGTTCACGTATACTATGCCCTCGGAAGGATCGACGGTCTGGCCGTTAAAGGTGGTATCCGTGTCATAATACTCGCCTGAATCCTCCGCCGCCTGGCGGTACTGGTCATAATTGAACGTCGGGAAAATGACCCTGGGCGCACCTTCGTCGACAAAAGCGTCATCCTGGTTCACCCCGTTGATATAGACGTGAAGGTCAAGGAATCCCCCGAAGAGCCCGTCCGCCTGGTGCAGACGCGAACCTTCCTTCACAACGCCCGTGGCCGAGACGTCCCCGGTTATCATTAGGAACGCTATAAGCGGACCGGATTTCAGATAGACGTCGTTATTGGCGTGTATGTCCCCGTTTATTTCCGCGTCCGCAACGAACGAGTTTATCCTTATGTCGTTACCCGCGGCCGAAAGGTAGAACATGGCCGTCGGCATGAGGTTCTCGACCTCGATGGAAGCGGTTTTTGAATTATTGCCCACGGTGCCTATGGAAGTTATCAGGTGCCTGCCGCTTTCTTCGGAAAAAGTAACGCTGTATGAACCGGTGTCCAGATCCCCGGTAAAGTCGGACCTGGACGCGAAATTCTCGCTCTTGAACCTCGCAAGCGCGTGGTGCAAGCCGGCCTCCGCCACATACTGGGCCTGCGAGCGGTCCCTGGTGACACGGATGAGCTCGGCATCCCGCTGCACCATGGTGGACAAGGCCAGCGTGGACATAACGACCAATGTCGCGAAAGCTATGACCACGACAAGCACCGCCCCCTTCTGATGGGGCGTACTTGCTGCTGTTCTTCCAGTCAAAAGTCGCACCTTCATCGCTCCGCCCCCTTTCACCCCTGACACCTGGCTCACCTATTCCAGCTCACAACAGCGAATGTCTGTTCTTCGCCTCCCGAACCGACATCGCTCGGATATATCTCCACGTAATCATAATCCATATTAGCGGGATTGGTCCACATATTGATATCCCGCCGGGCCATCATGACGCCGTCTATCGTAATATCCACGCCGCTCGCATCGGTCCGGATATCTTTCACCGAATACACGACCGCCTCCTCCACATCCAGGTCCCCCCTTAGGCCGATGTCCCCTTCCCTCGCTATGATAACGTTCCTTTCTCCGCTTTTGTACTGGGTCAGGGCGCCGTTAATCGTGATATCATCGGCTACAACGCCCCCCCTTATCGTCGAATTCCCCTCGAACGTGACGCGCCCGTCCACGAATACTATACCGTTACCGGGATCCAGGTTCACACTGTCGAAGACCTGGTCCGTATCATAATAATCGCCGGAATCTATCGCCTCCTCCCGGTACTTTTCGTAATCAAAGCTCGGGAAGCTGGCTTTACTGTCGTCCTCGCCAACTTCCGCTTTGTCGTCGTTCAAACCGTTGATATACACTTTCCAATCCTGCCAGCCGCCCCAGAACCCGTCTCTCCGGTGGAGCTTCGAACCTTCCTTGACGATACCCGTCGCCGAAACGTCTCCCGTTATCGTGATACTTCCCGAAAGCCAGGAGCATTTCAGATAGACGTTATTGTTCGCGTGGATATCCCCTTCAATATCAACGGTCTTACCGGAGCCGTTGATCCCGATATTGTTCCCCGCGATACAGCTGTACCGCATGGCCGTCGGCGCGAGATTTTCTATCTCTGCCGTGACCGTTCTTGTCATCCCGTAAGCGGTGCCCACGGACGTCACCAGGTACCTGCCGCCGGCCTCCGAGAAGCTCACGCTGTACGAACCGATATCCAGGCTGCTGTTCAGATCCGACCTTGAGCTGAAATCTTCCTGCTTTATCCTGGCCAGGGCGTGACTGATACCGGCCTCCGCCAGATATCTCGCCTGCGCCCTGTACTTGACGGACCCGACCAGCTCGATATCCCGCTTTACTATAGTACTGAGAGAGAGCGTACTCAGGACGATTAGCGCCGCGAACGACATCACGACCACGAGAACTATGCCTTTTTGATCACCTGTTTTTTTGATCAACTTCCCAAGCATACCTTCTTTTCCGTAAGTCCAGGTGTCAGGTTTCTGGTGTCGGGTTTCGGGCCTTTGAGAAAAACATGTTTTCTCCATACTCCTGAGACCTGAAACCTGGATCACCGTCCCGTATTCCTTGGCTCAAGTTCCACGCTGCTGGCCTCCTCCAACGTGCGGTCCTGAAAATCGGCCGAGACCTCTAAATCCACCCTGTAGACCCTGAAGATATCCTTCCCGTCCACTTTCACTTTCACCTGGCCGTAATCGTCCTTTCTGGCGATGTAACCGCTCAGCACACAGGTCCTGTCTTCGCCCGGCCAGTCTATCTCGACGTCGTCTATCCACGCGGAATAAAGACCCGTCACAAGATATTCCCCGCTGCGCGAAGGGAACGTATACGGTGCGCCGGCAAGATTTCTCTGCTCGTCCACGTAATCCGCGTAGGCAAGCGTCCCGGCGGAGCATTCCCAGAAGGGGTCGGTACTTATCTGGGCCATGAACTGTACATACCTGTCACTCGATATCGAAAGCGAATGGGGATTCACGCCGGATCCCGTAATGAGGCTCCAGTCCGTGGCGTTTTCCATGAACTGGTCTTCGGACGAACGCGTCTTCATGATAATGTTAGTGCCGGCCGGTCTGTCTTCAGACCACTTTATCTGGTTGTACACCGGGGATGCCTCTGCGGTATCGAAAATATTCGATTCCACCGTCCCTTCATTTTCCCACGTATCGATGTCCGACACGGCGCAGATATCGTCCGAAAAATAACGGATAGTATAATCGCTGCCCCACACGGGCGTCCCGGCCGCTCTTCCGAGCTCTGTCGTCGAGTAATCCGCCCCGGTTATGTAACACGTGTTGTATGACGTCCCCTGCCAGTATTTACAGCTCGAATCAGACACGTCATCCGCGTAATAGGTAACGAGATAGTCAAGATCGGTCGAATCCGAATCTCTGACGATCAGCGGGAAAGCTGTCCATACGGTCCACGCCTCTTCGCCGGCTTCTATGGTCACGCCCTCGAGCATGTCCCCCGTCGACGTATCCTCGAAGAAAAGCTGCTGATGCATATGATACTCATCGATATCCCTGCCGGAGGGGTCAAGGTTGACCTTACCGTTATAATATTCGGGGTTACTGTCGTCGGCGACAATGGGATCCCTGCGGGTTATATATGCCTTCGCGATCTTCAGCGCGTCGGAAGAAGACGACTTGAACTTTACCCTTACGAGATCCGCCTTCTCTCCCGCGTCGGCGTCCATATCTATAAAAGCGTTCTTGATGACGGTCCTGATGACCAACGGCTCGGAAGGCGCCGATGTCGGGGCGCCCGGGTTGGCGTAACCATCGCGCCCGTCCTGCTGGGTGTCACCCGACTGCTCCGACGCGTACCACCTTATCTGTTCTTTTCCTGTCTCGCGGTCTTCGGGAAGCTCTATCTTCACGCGGACTTCCTCTTCATAGAACATCGTGTTGTTCCTGCTCGAATCCGAGAACGTGGACTCCCTCCAGAGGTCATAATAATCGGTGATCGTTATATAATCGTCCTCGGCGGTCGCCTGGTATTCGAGATAGTTGTCATTGCTCCACGTATTATCATATACCCTGTTTACGGTCTTCCCGTTGGAGGACAGCGCTCCCGAAGGCGCGAAAGAAGAATTATAATATTCCGCCTCCCGGCGGCTTCCGCAGGGCTCGATCCTCAGGTAATCAAGACCGAAAGCGTAACCGCTCGAATCGTCGTTCTTTCCGGTGACCTCAAAGCGCACCGTATGGTCCCCCGCATCCATCCGGGCCCACCCGAATATCACTTTGCCCATCCTGACCGGGTCCTCGGAATCCTCGTAAAAATCTATCGTCAGCGGCAGCGGCGCGACCTCGAACGTGTCCAGGTTCTCCAGGAATTCCGTGTCCGTCGTAGAACCTACCCCTCCGGTGCCGGCCGACACGACGGCCGCCAGCTGGTTATACCGGTCGGTATCGCTCATGGTGTTATCCCGGGGATCATAGACGGTGCGTCTTAACGTCTTGTTGCCGTCGTCATCGGTAAAGATATGGTAGATGACCGTCCTGTCCCATTCTATCGCGCCGCCGGCATCCAGGGTGTAAAAACCGGCCGCGTCCGTATCGGCTACCGGCATGCTTATCGCCGTGTAGGCCCCGGAAACGCTGTCAGCGGGATACACGACAATGTAAGTCGCGCTTGAGAGCCGGATATCGTCCTGTACCGTCTCCATACCCTTGGTCATGTCAACGCGCAGGCGGGTGCGCTCTCCTTCTATGGTCCAGGCTTTGTGGGTGAATATCCACGCCGACAGGATGGTCCCGATGACTATCACGGAGATCACGGCAACGAACATGACCTCGGTAAGAGTAAATCCTCTTCCGTCGCTAATATAGCGTCTCATAAAGGCTCCTTCTCTTATTCTATATCGGCAAAAAGCGTCTCGATGACGACCGGGCTCCCTGAAGGCTGGCCGTCCACGTATTTGTCCACACTGACCTTTACTTTCGCCAGGTAGGCGTTACCGTCATAATCTCCGGTAATCTCGGTAGTCCTGAGATAGTCACCACTTGCATCCGGCTGGCCGTTCTCGTCTATGCGCACGGCGCTCTCGCTCCCCCTATCGGCCAGATCGGAGAACTGGAGAAGTTTTAGTTCGTCCATCCGGGCCTTCGCCAGGTTGGAGGAAGTATATATCAGATCGATCCGGTTCGAATACACGGAACTCTGGGCCACGGTGACGATAATGGAGGTAACGATGATAGCTACCAGGATCACCGACACGATGACCTCTACGAGAGTTATTCCCTTCTGATTCCGGAAAATCCTCATCATCTCAGCTCCTCTTCTCCTTATGCTTATCCATTATAAGTATATCGCCAAGTATTTATTATGGGGTTAACTTTGGGTTAATTGTTCGTTAAGTTTTAGAAAGTCAGTTTATCTATGCTCCTCGATTATAACGTCTTCTATGTGAAGATGGGTATCTTCCTTGAGCACGACCTTACACCTGTACTTTCTCTGTATGTCGCTAAGCATCCTGGCCTGGTTGGATACAAGGGCCGCGTTGATCTCCGGGTGCGACATCACGGTAATATGCTTATGTTTCCTGTCCCCTCCCGAGAACATCTCGTCTATTTTTCTGACCGTTTCGATGGCTATCGTCGAGGCGCTTTTTACGACGCCCTTCCCGCCGCAATACGGACATTCTACATGGGAAGTGCTTTCGATGCTCTTATGCATCCTCTGGCGGGTCATCTCGACTACGCCGAAATGAGAAATGGACCTGAGGCTGATCCTGGCCTTGTCGTCCTTCATCTTCTGCTGGAGGCGGTTAAATACCCTGTCGCGGTGGTCCTTCACTTCCATGTCTATAAAATCGATGATTATAATGCCGCCGATATCCCTGAGCATGAGCTGTCTGGGTATCTCTTCCGCGGCCTCCATGTTGGTCTTGAAAGCGGTATCCTCGAGGCTGCGCTTGCCGGTGAACTTGCCCGTGTTCACGTCTATCGCGACGATGCTCTCTGTCTGCTCTATGACTATGGACCCGCCGCTTTTGAGGGTGACCTTCCGTTCATAGATCTCGTTAATCTTTTTTTCAAGGCCGTATTTGCGGTACAAGGGCGCCTGCGACGAATAAAGCTTTACCTTTTCTCTCAGCGAAGGCATGAAGGCCCTCAGGAACTTCATTATCTTATTGTATTCATCCCTGCTGTCTACCACCAGCTGCTTGACGTCTTCGGTGAAATGATCCCTCACGATACGCAGGACGACCCCGTATTCTTCGTAGACGGTCGACGGCGCCTTTTGACGTTCCGACCTGGACCTGATGCGTTCCCACAGGTTGAGAAGATACCTGAACTCGCTCTGCAGTTCTTTCTCCGTGCGTTTCTCGGCCGCGGTCCTTACTATGCAACCCATTCCCTTGGGAAGCTTGAACTTGCCCAGGATCTCCCTTATCCGTTTTCTCTCATCCCTTTCGGCTATCCGGCGCGAAATGCCGATATTATCATCGTGCGGGGTCAGGACGATGTACCTTCCCGGGATGCTGATGTAAGAGGTCAGCCTCGGCCCCTTGGTACTTATCGCCTCTTTTACGACCTGCACCATTATCTCCTGCCCTGACTTGAGCACTTCGTCTATCCTGGGAGCGGCCCCCTTCCTGGGAGCGGCCTTTATGGCGGGCTCGTCCTCGTCCGGCAGTATTTCCTTGAGGATATGGCCTTTGTCGGTAACGTCGCTCACATGGAGAAAACCGTTCTTTTCCAGGCCGATATCCACGAAGGCGGCCTCGATACCCTTTATGATGGAACTCACTCTCCCTTTGTATATACTGCCCGCGTAATGTTCCAGGCCCTCCCTTTCGAGGAAGAAATCCACGAGTTCCCCGTCCTTCAGCACTGCGATACGTTTTTCCACCGGCCCGACATTGATCAGTATCTCCCTGCCGGTGCTTTTCTGTTCTTTGTCCCTGCGTCTTCTAACCATATTTCGGTTCCTTTCTTTTAATAAAAAACCCTGGGTACCTGTTACTCTAAAAGTACCCCGTTTCCAGTAACCAGTTCCCCGATAACTCTGGTTACTGTTTACTGTTTACTGTTTACTCCTAATACCACTTCGGCTATATGGATCCCTTCCGGTAATTCCTTATTGATGGCCCGCAGGGCCTCCTCCGGATCCATTTCTTCCGTAAGCCAGAAAGACATCGTCTCCCTCTCGCTTTCGAGGCCCAGCTTAAGCGCCCGGGGCATGCTCAATTTTACCCTGGGCGTGAATCCCGCTGTCAACACGAAAGGCAGGCCTCCCCTGCGGATGGCCCTCCTGAAAGCTGTCATCAGATCGAGGTGCGAGATATAGATCATATCGCCCTTTTTGATGAACACCGCGTCATATCGCACTTGGGCTCTCGTCGTCATATCAAAACAGTGAAGGATCGAAGGACAAAGGCGGGATATTTGGGAAAATCCCTGTTTCCAGGTGTCAGGTCTCAGGTTTCAGGCCTTTGGAAAAAGACGTGTCTTCTTCCTCCACCTAACACCTGAAAACTTACACCTTACACCCGAAATAGGGGGCTATCACTAGCGAATATATATAAACCCTTGTCCCTCGCAGGCCTTGCCCCGGCAAAGCCAAGGGGTCCCCTCTCGCAAAAAAGCCGCCTTACTGCTTTTTCTTCCTGAAATCAAGGAAAGGCTTGTATTCCTTCTTCTCGTCGGTGTTCATCACGGCTATAGGCACCGTCGTTTCGGAAACCGCCATCGTCCCCGCATTCACGGTATTCGTCTCGGGGCGTTCCTCCTCCTCCCCCTCTACCTCAACGATCGAGACCAGGCCGCTCTTCTCAGCCTGCGCTTTCCCGCTACCGGTTCCCCCGAACCGGGGGACGTATTTATCATACGCGGCTGTCGACTGCGACTTTACGATGGTATCCTTGCCTTCTTTTACAATATGCACGGTAACAAAGAAGACTATTTCGGACTTGGTTACGTTCTCTCTTTCATACCTGAACGCGTTCCCCAAAACCGGTATCCCGCCGAAAAGATCACCCAGTATCGGGAACTTGTTATCCGTCATCGCCACGTTATCCCTGATAAGGCCGCCGATAAAGATCGTGTCGCCGTCCACCACCCTCACCCGAGTGTTCGCTTCTCTTGATGAGAAAGTAAGGGCCACGGTATTAAGAAAACCGCCGACCGGTATGACGTCGAACCCGTCGTTCTCCCCGACCCTGGTGGAAACTTCCGGCATCAGGTTCACGGTTATCTCGCCGTCCTTGTTCACGTGGGGTATGATCGTCAGCTTCACGCCCACTTCCCTGGCCTCGCTCTCTTTTTCGAACTCGACCGTAACGATACCGGCCGTCTGCGTCGTCTCCTGCGTCTTCTGCAGCATTATCTTCTCGATGACCTTTATGGTGGCTTTCTGGTTATTCAGCGTGGTGACACGTGGACAGGAGATGATCTCGGTATCACCCCTCTGGTCAAGCAGGCTTAACGTGGCCTGAAAAGTGCTGAAATCCAAGGTGCCAAAGGAAAATATGGCGTTATCTGCCGCAGCAGCCAAAGGATCTGCTAATGTCTGCACATCAATAGTCGGTATAGTCGTGGATATGTTGGGGTCTGATATCGCCCCGCCCACAGAACCGGCCCTCGCATAATAATCCCTCTGGCTACCGGGTAACCACGGTAAAACACCGATATTATTAAACGGGAATGTTATGGGCCTGCGGGCACCGGCCGCCGTTATCACCGTGTTCCAGTCGATGCCGAAGCGTTCGTCATCGTTAAGCGATATTTCGATGACCTTCGCGTCAAGCAGTATCTGCGGTGTCTTCCTGTCCAGCCGCTTGATCATCTCTTTTATACTGCTTATACGGGCCGGAACGGCGGTCACGACTATGGCATTCGCACCGGATATATACGTGGCCTTCTCGCCTCTTTTCTTGTCAAGGATGGAGTTTATCGCCGACATGATCTGCTGTATGGTCTCCTGCTTTTCCCGTATGGACACGGTCTCCGTGGTCTCCTCTTCGACAAGCTCTATGTCCCTTATTATATGGTTCAAGGATATAACCTCGGTGATAGGCTCTTCCGCCTGGAGCTTGCCCTTGGGTATAACCCTTATGATCTCGCCTTCCCGGGAGTAGACGTAGCCGTAGTTCCGGGTAACGATATCAAGGGCGACCTCCCACGGTTTATCCCTGAGCCGCATCGTCACCTTGGCATCCACGCCGGGAGCCGGGATTATATCCACGCCGCTCACCTCGGAAAGATAGTGCAGGATCGTCTTTATGTCGACGTCCTTGAAATTCACTGTCACGTTGCCCGGCTCGGGGAGCGGTTGCTTTATCTCCTCGGCAATGACCACCGCGCTCCCCGTGGCGGTATCCACTTGCCCGTAAGAATCGAAACACACGGCAAAATGCAGAAATACAACTGTCAGCATGACAGCGATGCATCTTACCGGAAAGCTATGTTTTTTATCTGCCATGATCCCCTTACCCCCCTTTAGTTTAAGAATTAGCGTTTAAAAACGTCCTTTGAGCGGTCACTCATACAACTTCACGGTATATCTGCTGTCGTCTATCCTGATAGTAACGACATTCGGGTCTATGGACTCGATATGCAATCTCTCCATGCTGTCGCCTTCTCTCATTATCTCGCCGTTTATTATGACCATGTGCTTACCGTCCGGCCCGAGAAGGATACCCTGGAGATGCACATCCTCAACGGTAAGAACACCGCCCGCGCCCCCTCTTCCGCCGGCCTCGGGGATCCCCACAAGAGGCACGAACGGATCCCTTCTCCCGTGGGAATTATACTGAAAAGAGACCGCGGGGGACGAATGGCACAGGGCACCCGTCAGCAGCAGGGCTACCGCGCAGAAAAACACCACCCGGGCGCTATGTTCTTTTCTTCGGCTCCTCTTTCTCATCTTCCACCCACACGTAAGTCTCAAGGGTCATCCTCACGTCATGCTTCCTGGGGAACTTGTCATCATACTTTATCTGCAGATCGTTTATCGTGATAAAACGCCCGCCTCTTTCGATGTCGCTCACAAAAGTGCCCAGCTGATGATACCCGCTCTTAGCTGTTACCAGTATTGGCATCTTCCTGTAGTAGACCTTTCCCTTCGCCCCTCTTCCTTTGGCGCCGTCGGCGACCTCGTACGGTATTATGCTCAATATCTTGACGTTGTTCTTTTTAGCCATGGTATTGAAGCCTTCCAGAAGCTCAGGTATCTCTTTCTGGGCCGGGATCTGTTTATCGTACGCCCCCTGTTTAACCTTAAGCCCGTCCAGTTTCTTCGAAAGCTCATCAAGACGCTTCACGCGGCTGTTGACCAGATTTATGTTGTCGTTAAGGTCGTTGACCTTGCGTGAGACCTTGCTCAACTGGTTGAACTTGGGGATTATCACGAAACTGAGATACAGTATGGCCAGCGCTACCGTAACACCGACGATCAAATAGGCCCTGTACTGTTCGTCGCGCAGGTATTCGTTTATTTTGTCCCGGTCTATCTTAAAATTGAAATCTATCGCCATTATCTTCTTCTCCCGCGCGGAGCGGGTCTCTTCTCCTCCTCAACAGGTTGAGCGCCCTTGAACTGACAGGTCAACTTGAACATCATGACCTCTTCCTCCGCCATCTGGCGGCTCCTCATGTTCTGGAGCACTATTTCTTCAAAATAACCGGAAAAGCCGGCGCTCTTCTTCAGGCTGTTTATGAACTTCGCTACGACCGCCGTGGCATCGGCGCCCAACGCGTATCCCGTAAGGTCAAGCGACCTGGGCACATAACTGTTCCCCGCCTTCGCCCCTTTGGCATAAACGGGCTTGAACTCCGACAGCCAGACATTGGGGACCATGGCGTCGTTCAGCCCCTCGAGCAGTTTCGCCCAGTCCAGGTCCGGTTTCGCTATCTTGCTCACCGCGGCAACTTTCTGGTCCAGGTAGTTGATCTGGCGGATAATCTTTTCCGTCTTTTCCCTTTGGGGCTGCATGTTGTCCCATTTCCCCCCCAGGGCATGCGCGAGCCTGACATTGTTGCCCACGAGAAAGAGCAGTATGATATGAGTGAACACAAGCGCTATTATCACCCCCAGGGTTATAGGGAGCGCCTTTATTTTCGGCAGCGCTTTCTTTTTCTTTTTCTTTTTCAGTTCCGGAGGAAGCAGATTAAGTTCTATCATTTCCGCCCTCTGTCCTCTGTCTTCTGTCCTCTATCCATAGCGTATACCTCAGCCTCTGAGTGCCAGTCCGACGCATACCGCCAGCTGGGACGAGACCTGGTCGGTATCCTCTCTCGAAAGATCCTCGGAAAGGCGTATCCCGCTCACCGGACTCCACTTCTTCACCTGTACGCCCAGTTTGTTCCCGAGGTATTCCATCACGCCTTCCTGGTATATCATCCCTCCCGAACAAAAAAAGTCGCCGACCATATTATTGTACCTGTTCTCAAAATATCCCAGGGAGAGCTGTATCTCCCCGATAAGATCGTCGAGAACGGACGCTACCGCCTGTTGAACTGTTTCCTTGTTCTCTTCGCCGGGGTTCATTTTCATCTGTTCCGCTTCCTTAGCGGAAATACCGATCTTCTTGCAAATAGCGCCGGTAATGTCCCCCCCGCCTATCTGGACCTGGCGCATGAAACTCGGTTCGGACCCTATGGATATGAGCACATTGGTCTGCGAATGGCCGAAATCAAGAAAAGCCTTCCCGTTATTGTCGGACGCCGGGTATGATTCCAGATAAGCGTTGAAAATAGCGAACGAATCTATATCTACCAGGTTGACCGACATGCCCGCTTTTTCCACCAGTTTTATGCGCTTCTCCAGGACCTCCCGCTTGGCCGCCGCCAGCAGCACCCGCATCTGTCCCGGGTCCGCGGCGTCCCCGAGGATGAGAGAATCCATTATTACTTCGTTCACGTTGAACGGTATATACTTCTCGGCCTCGAAGAACAGGGCGTTGGCGAGCTGGTCCTTGCTCATTTTGGGCAGGTCTATGAAACGTACTATGACGTCCGGGCCTGATATCGACAGGTTGACGTCCTCCGGGTGGAGGTCTATCTCACTGAAAACTTCCTCGATCAGTGAGCCTATATCCGAGGACTTATTACCGTTATTTTTGACATTTTTGATGTTATAAATGTTAAGAACGTGTTCAGCCGCTTCTTTTTTGACAGAGGCGACCTTTATCGAATAGCTCCCGATATCGAGCCCTACCGCTTCCTTCTTTTTTTGGCCGAGCTTAAGCATACCTCATCCTTTTTATAATATATATCATAAGTTATTCAAAGTTTATCTGATAGGCAGTGTAAAGTCAAGCTAAGGGAAGATTAAATCAAGCAGGAAAATACCAGGGAAACGCAGGTTAAGGGACGGGTGAGACTGTCCCGCGCGCAGTTTTTTTGCTGTCGAAACCATGCGAGGCAAAAACTGTTTGAGCACGGGACGGTCTTACCCGTGCCTTAAGTTCCGCTTTTCGCAGTTTTTTCTTCTCTGATCTTCTGGATGAGCTTGATCGCGGGTTTATAGTAGGGATCTGTCATCAGCGCTTTCCGCAGCCATACCTCGGCCTCGCCGGTCTGGCCCCCCACGTAAAAAGTATAGGCAAGATCATATTGCGCCTCGGGTCTTTCAGGATACATCGTGGCCGCTTTTAGATAGGTCCTGGCAGCGTTCTGCAGGTCGCCCTTGCGGGCATATACCGTGCCCAGATTGACAAGAACGTTGTAATCATAAGGACTTATTTCTACAGCCCTTTCCGCCGCCCCCAGCGCCTTTTCATGTTCTCCCATCCTGGAATAGGCGGTCCCCAGAAGGAACAGCGCTTCGGAATGCTTTGGATTGATCGAAACCGTCCTTTCCAGAAGATCTATGCCTTCCCGCTGCCGTTCTTTGACGAACTCCGTCAAGGCCAGGCCGAAATAACCGTTATCGTACCCGGGGGCTATCTCCACGGCTTTTTTGAACGCCCGTTCGGCCGCGTCCGGCCGGTCGGCGGCAAGGTCTATCCGGCCTTTTATGTACAAAGCTCTCGCGTCGCGGGGATATGTCTCGATGTATTCTTCCACAACTTTTGCCGAGCTCGCTTTTTCGCCCTTTCTTACAAGGGATACGGCCTTGAAATGCATGGCCGGCATATCCTTGTCCGAATAGGAAAGCACTCTGTCGCTCAATGATATATTGTCATGCCAGTAGATGCTCTGGACCATGGTGTTCAAGGAATAGAAGACAACAGCCACAAAGACAAGGGCCGCTACCGCCGCCTTCCGTACCAGTTCTTTTTTCCCGAAAAATCCCATCGCGGCCACGGACATAAAAAGGAAAACGCCGTAACTGGGCAGATACATCCAGTGTTCCGCTAATACCCCGAAATAGCCCGCGACGAAGACAAAAGGGATAAGCCCTATGAGGAAGAACCCGGTCGAGAACACCAGCATCCGCCGACTCTTCTTCAGATTAAAAAAGAGCGCCGCGGCTATCGCTATCACGAGGGCGAAGACCAGCCATGTCCCGGATCCGCCCGATCCCCTTCTCATGTGAAGACCGCTGGGAAAAACACTTATCGCGAGAAAATCCCTTACCATTATGAAATATCTCGATAATCCCTCGGCTATCCTTCCCTGTCCCATCAGGAGCGGATACCGCGCCCCGAAAATAGACCGGTGCAGGACGGCGTACCCCCCGGCGACAAGGAAGTTCGGCACATGATACAAGGGGCGAAAGCCGAACCTTTTCCCAAGCAGCATCGCTTCCATGAAAACCAGGAGAAAAGGAAAGATCAAAGCCGCTTCTTTGCTGAGAAGCGACAGTATCAGAAAAAGAACGCTTCCCGCGAGATAGACAGTGCCGCGTCCTTCACGGAACAAGATATATAGAAGCATAAAAAGAAAACCGAACAGGAAGAACAAAAGGTCCGCGCGGCCCGAAATATAAGCAACGGACCCCACGTGCATGGGATGGATGACGAAAAGAAGCGCCGCCAGGAGCGCAACAGACCTTTTCCCGCTCAGTTTGCCGGTAAGGATAAAAACAAGCAGCCCGTTAAGGAAATGGATCATGATGTTCGAGAGATGGAACGCCAGGGGGTTCAAGCCCCACAGACGGTAATCGACGGCATAACTGAGTATCTGTATGGGGCGGTAATATATCGTGTATATGAAGTTCGAGCTTATTATGTCCTGCCTGAACGGATATAACGACAATAACGGCGCCCTTACGGAAGGGTTGAGCTCGACCAGGTATTCGTCGTCCCACACGAAATCGGCGTCAAGGACGTTATGGTAACAGATAACAGCCGCGGCAAGGAGAAAAAGTATGATCAGGATATTTTCTTTTCGCATGAATAATAAAATACCATGTGCGGCGGGTAAAGACAAGTATCTCCCTGCCCCACCCCTTATCCTTATTTAAAAAAAAAGGAGAGTGGATGATCCACCCTCCTTTTTTCTCACGCTTGAAATGCCGTAATTATTACGGCAGCACGTGTCCCGAAACCGTACATGCCGGTTCGGTCCCTATGTTGCCTACCGTGTACGTGCCTCCTGCCGGACAACTCGGTGTCGACTTGATATAAGACGTCACCAGGTTGGACATTACACATGCGTCCCCGGAAGTCGCCCCTGTGTCAAGGGCCCACAACGTCTTCGCACCGTCAACCTGTTTAAGGTTGGCGATACAGGCATTCGTCTGGGCTCTTTCGCGCGCGCGTACAAAGTTCGGGATGGCTACTGCCGCTAATAGACCTATAATTGCGACAACTATCATGATTTCAACAAGCGTGAAGCCACCTTTGCCAAGAAATTTGCGCATCTTCATCGTTCTCACCTCCTTTCAAAGAGCGTATTGAGGATACACTTCAACAATATCCTCTAGTTCAAGTATACATTTGAGGACCAGTAAATGCAAATTCTTGCTCAGCTTTGTAAAAGTCTTTAATTTCCATTTCACACTATTATGATCCTTAACGTCTTACAGCGATCTTCGAATGGATTTCAGAATTGGACGATCGAGGATATCTTGAATATCGGCAGGAACATACAAAGCACTATACCGCCTATGATCAGCCCCAGAAAAGCTATTATCAGCGGTTCTATCAGGCTTGTCAAAGCGTTGACGGTGGAATCGACCTGTTCGTCGAAAAAATCGGAGATCTTGGTCAGCATTTTCTCCAGCTGTCCGCTCTTCTCTCCCACAGCCACCATACGGGTGACCATCGGCGGGAAAATGCCGCTCTTTTCAAGAGGCGCCGCTATGTTCTCCCCCTCCCTTACCCTGTCCTTTACCCTGTCGACCGAACTTTCCACGACAAGGTTGCCGGATGTCTTGGCCACTATCTCAAGCGCGGCCAATATGGGAACACCGCTTTTTACCAGCGTGCTGAGCGTCCTGGTAAACTTGCTTATGGCTACCTTTTTTAAGAGAGGCCCGAAGATAGGAAGTTTGAGCTTGATGCCGTCCACTTTCAGTTTACCTTTTTCCGAGTTCAGGTACCACCTGAAGATAAAGGCAACAACGACGACTATTCCTGTAAATATCAGGAAATTGCCGCGTATGAAATCGCTGACGTCTATAAGGAACTGCGTCGGCGCCGGTAACGCCGCGCCGAACCCCTTGTACATATCCTTGAATACCGGAATGACCTTGAGTATCATCACCAGGGATATGCCGATAGCCATCAAAGACACTATGGCGGGGTATACAAGCGCTGATTTTATTTTTTTCTGGAGAGCGTTGGTCTTTTCCATGTACGATGCCACCCTGTCAAGAATGACGTCGAGCGTGCCGCTGGACTCCCCCGCTTTCACCATGTTGACGAAAAGCGGGGAGAACACGGCCGAGTGTTTCATCATGGCGTCGGACAGGCTCGCCCCCGTGTTCACCGCGTTCCGTATCTCGTTCAGTGTGGCCTTGAACTTTTCGTTGGTCGTCTGTTCGGCCAGGATGTCAAGGGAATTGACAACGGTGATGCCGGAGCCTATCATCGTGGCCATCTGGCGGGAGAACACGACAAGTTCGTCCAGGTTGATCTTCCCGCCGCCCGGGAGCTTGAAAGACGAGAGCAAGGCCCCTCTCTCGGCTACCTGTTCGAGCTTGAGGACAAAGTAGTTGCTGTTCCTGAGGGCGTCGACCGCCTGCTTTTTGTCCGGCGCCACGAGGCTTCCCTTTATGGTCCTGCCTTCCCTGTCCTTTACCGTATAGTTGAACTTTGCCATATCGTTATCAGGTGACCCTTAATACCTCTTCAAGGGTTGTATCCCCCTTGATGAACTTTATCATCGCGTTCTCCCTGAGCGTCCTTACCCCTTTCGAGTTCAGATACTCCTTTATATCCTGCTCGGAGGTCTTCTTGTTAATCATCTCCCTCAACGTATCATCTACGAGAACCGTCTCCAATGTACCCATCCGGCCGAGGTACCCCGTATTGTTGCACCTCGAACACCCCCTGCCTTCAAAGAACTTTTCCACGCCGCGCGCTTCCGGGAATTTCGCCCTGATGTCCTTTATGACCTCTTTCGGCAGGGTGGCCTCGTTCCTGCAGTACGGGCAGATCTTCCTCATCAGCCTCTGGGCGCACGCCATGAGCAGGCTGGACGCTACCAGAAAAGGTTCTATGCCCATGTTCTCAAGGCGCGTGATCGCGCCCACCGCGTCGTTGGTATGCAGCGTGCTGAGCACCATCTGCCCCGTAAGCGACGCCTTGATGGCGATATCGGCCGTTTCGAAATCCCTTATCTCGCCGACCATTATCACGTCGGGGCTCTGTCTCAGGATCGCGCGCAGGCCGTTCGCGAAATCCAGTCCGATCTCCGGCTTCGCGGCTATCTGGGTTATACCGGCCACCTGGTATTCCACCGGGTCCTCGACGGTTATTATATTCCTCTCGGGGACGTTAAGTTCCGTGAGCACGGAATAAAGGGTCGTGGATTTTCCGCTCCCGGTCGGACCGGTCACGAGTATTATACCGAACGGCTTGGAAAGCGCCGTTTTGAAATCGTCCAGTGGCCCCGGCAGAAAACCCAGCGTATCCAGGCCCACCGACAGGTTGCTCCTGTCCAGGGCCCTGAGGACTATCTTGTTGCCGCTCGTTATGGGCAGGCAGGATACCCTGAAATCTATCTCCCTGCCTTCCATCTTTATCCTGAACCTGCCGTCCTGGGGCAGCCTTGTCTCGGTAATATCGAGGTTGGACATTATCTTGAGCCTGGCAAGCAGCGCGTTCTGGTTCTTTTTAGGCAGGTCGAAGACGTCGTGGAGCGCGCCGTCGATACGGTACCTGATGCGCAGCGACCTCTCCATCGGCTCTATATGTATATCGCTCGCCCTTTTCTTGATGGCCTCGCTTATTATGAGGTCCACCATTTTCACGATGGGCGCCGCCTTGCTTTCCTTCGTAACCTCCGATATGTCGAAACCCTCTTCTTTCCCCAGTATCTCTACGGACCCGGCTTCTTCTTCCTCCCCTTCCTCGACGATGCTGGTTATGTCCTCCATTTCCTCGCCGGAATAATAACTCTGTATGGCCTCCTGCAGGCTCCTGCGGGTCGAGATAGCCAGTTCCACGCCGCAACCCGTAACGGTCTTTATGTCATCTATAGTGAATACGTCGGTCGGGTCGGAGACGATCACCGTCAGGTGGTCCCCTATTCGCGACAGCGGGACGACATTATGCCGCCTGACAAGTTTCTCGGGTAAGAGTTCCATCATCTTCGGGTCAAGCGCTACTCTCGTCATGTCTATGGGCGGGATGTTCAGCTCCTGGCTAAGGACTATCAGAAGGTCCCTGTCGGATATCATGTCGCTGTCCATGAGTTTCCTTATGACGTTGCTCTCCCTGTCCTTCCTGCCTTCGTCCAGGATGACCTTCAGGCGGTCCCCGTCAACGAGCTTGCGCTCGAGAATGGCGTCAATTATCTTGTCCCTTATGGTCTTTTTCGTCATCTGCCTTCCACCGTAACGCGCAGCACTTCTTCAAGAGAGGTAAGGCCTGCCAGAACGTCCTCGATGCCGTTCTCCCTTAACGTGGTCATGCCTTCTTCCCTGGCTTTTTTTTCTATATCGCGTTCCTCGGCACGGGCGAATATGAGCTCTTTTATCCCCTGGGTCAGTTTCATGCACTCGATTATCCCGATCCGCCCCTGGTAACCCGTGCCCATGCACCTTTTACAGCCCTGCGGTTTGTATATCTTCGCGATCTCCCCTTTTCTGCTGTAAAGCCCGTATTTATCGGCGATCTCCTTAGAAGGAAGATAGACCTCTTTGCATTCCGGGCAGAGCCTCCGGACCAGCCTCTGCGCGCCTATTAGCTCTATCGAAGCCGCTATAAGGAAGGGTTCCACGCCCATGTTGACCAGCCTGACTATGGACCCGCTCGCGGTATTCGTGTGGAGCGTGCTCAGCACCAGGTGCCCGGTCAACGCGGACTTTATCGCTATATCGACCGTCTCGAAGTCACGTATCTCGCCGACCATTATTACATCGGGGTCCTGCCGTAATATCGACCTGAGGCAGCCCGCGAACGTCAGGCCAATATCCTCGTTTATGGCTACCTGGTTGATCCCTTTGAGCTCGTACTCCACGGGGTCCTCGACCGTCACGAGATTCTTTTCCGGATCGTCCACGTACTGCAATATCGAATACAGCGTGGTGGTCTTGCCGCAGCCCGTCGGGCCGCACATCAATATCATCCCGTGAGGCCTTTTGCTGGAGTTGCGGATCCTCTCTTTGTCACGCTCGGTAAACCCGAGCTTGTCAAGGTCTATCATCGCCTGCTGTTTATCGAGGATCCTGAGCGCGACCTTTTCCCCCATGCTCGAAGGTATCACGGAGACCCTGAAGTCCACCTTCCGGTCCTCTACCTTGATCCTGAAACGCCCGTCCTGGGGAAGCCGCCTTTCGGCTATGTCAAGATCGGACATTACCTTTATACGCGAGACGATAGCATGATGGAGCTTCCTTGGAGGGGCATATTGCTCGGACAATATACCGTCTATCCGGTACCTGACCCGGGAACTGGTCTCCATGGGCTCGATCAGTATATCGCTGGCCCTCTCCTTCACCCCCCGGCTCAGGATAACGTTGGTAAGCTTCACCACGGGAGCTTCCTCGGTCACGCGCAAGAGTTCTCCCGAGGAAAAATCCATCGTTCCCTCCGCGACCATTTCCATGCGCGCGCCTTCCGCCTCGTCCACGATCTCGCTGATCTGCTCGTCGGCGGACCGTTCGTAATACCTGGTTATCGCCTCTTCCATATCGTCCTCCGCGGCGATGACGGGGCTTATATCCAGTTTCGTGATCGCTTTGACGTCGTCCAGGGCCAGTACATTAAGGGGGTCCACCATCGCGACGGTAAGCATCTCACCGATGCGCGAGATCGGAAGTATGCGGTACAGCATGGCGATCCTTCTGGGTATCAGCTTGAGGGTCTCGTCGGATATTTTGACCCTCGAAAGGTTTACCGGCGGGAAGCCCAGACCTTCGCTGAGCGTGGTCAAGAGGTCGTCCTTGGAGACCACGTTCATCTTGACCAGTATATCGCTGAGGCTGCCTCCTTTTTTCGTGTAGACATCACGCGCCTTTTTGAGGTCCTCTTCGGAAACAAGCTTTTTCTCGATAAGCAGGTCATAAATCTTTTCAGTCAGTGACCGGGCCATATTTTAAATTACTTCTTTTGATAAAGCCTGTTGATACCTTCGTGTATGGACGTAAAAGTGCTGATAAAGACCTGCACCTTTTTTTTTGTTATCATTTCGAGGTCGTCGATGGCCGCTTCGTTGAGGGGGTTTGACATGGCCACGGTCAAGAGCTCCCCTATGATATCGAGCGGGACCAGGCTGTACTGCCTCGCCACGTTCTCGGGTACCAGCTTCCCCGCTTCCTGGTTGAAGTCAAAGCTTTCCAGCAGGACGAACGGGAACCCGTACTGGGTGGTCAGCGCCTGGACTATCTCCCGCTCGCCTATATATCCGAGCTTGACCAGGATCTCCCCCAGAAGGCCCCCTTCCCTCCTCTGGAAATCCAGCGCCCGCTGCAGCTGTTCCTCGGTGATAGCCGCGTTGTTTACGAGGATCTCGCCTAGTTTTTTCGCTATCCGTTTTTCAGGACCCACTCTTCATCATCCCTTCTCTATAAGTTTTTCCAGCTCTTCCGTGTTCGAAGACCGCGATATAGCATGCTCATAGCTTATCTTTCCCTGCATGTAAAGATCGGCCAGCGACTGGTTCATCGTGCGCATGCCGTACTTCTGGGACGTCTGCAGTATGGAATATATCTGGTGCTCCTTGCTCTCCCTGATCATGCTCCTTATGGCCGGGGTGGATACCAAGACCTCGGTGGCGAGCACCATGCCGGACTTATCCTTGCGGGGTATGAGCTGCTGCGCTACGATACCCAGCAGGATGAAAGAAAGCTGGAACCTTATCTGGTTCTGCTGGTAGGGCGGGAATATGTCCACCAGCCTGTTTATGGTCTGTATGCTGTCCGAGGTATGAAGCGTTCCCAGCACAAGATGGCCGGTATCGGCTATGACCAGGGCCTCCCGTATGCTGTCAAGGTCGCGCAGCTCGCCTATAAGTATGACGTCGGGATCCTGTCTCAGCACGTGCCTGAGCGCGTTGTTGAAAGAATTCGTGTCCTCGAACACCTGTCTCTGGTCGACGATGGCTTGCTTATTATCGTGGATGAATTCGATGGGGTCTTCCACGGTCACGATATGGCATTTCCGGGTCTGGTTTATCTCCTCCACCATCGCGGCGAGCGTGGTGGATTTCCCGCTGCCGGTAGCGCCGGTTACAAGCACCAGTCCTTTATTGGCGTTACAGAAACCTTTAACTATGTCTACGGGAAGGCCGCATTCCTTGATGCTCATGATCCTGAGCGGTATCATCCTGATGGAACAACCGAGACTGTTCCGTTGAATGAAAGCGTTAGCCCTGTACCGGCCCACCCCGGCGATGGAAAAGGAAAAGTCCAGCTCTTTTTCTTCCTCGAACTTCCGCACCTGATGATCGGTCATAAGGCTGTATATGACCTTCCTGGCCTCATCGGGTGTGAGCACCTGCTCGTCCACCGCCACCAGATCGTTGTTTATCCTGTAATGGATAGGCGAATCCGCGCTTATGTGAAGATCGGACGCGCATTTTTGGGGCATGTCGACCAGTATTTTCTTTATCTTCGCATCCATTTTATTACCTTGTCCGTTCTTATCTATTCCCCTACGACCCTGTTCGCTCCCAGGCTTTTGGCCTTTTCCATGTTGTAATAGGCCCTGGCTATTATCTCTTTCGCGTTAGTCCCGTCTATGGGGTTCTCCCCCACGCCGATGCTCACCGTTATCTTGTCATAGGGATCGCTGGAAAGCTCCATCGCCTCGATACGCTTGCGGATATCTTCGCCCACTTCTATCGTTTCGCGCTTGTTCTTTTCGGGAAGCAGCATGGCGAACTCGTCGTACTCAAAACGGGCGACCTTCCCGACCGGCGACATGACCCCGCCGAGAAGCTGCGCCAGCTGCCTCAGGACGTGCTTGGCCTTGGGCACGCCGTAGTGGCCCGAATATTTCTCAAAATCGTCGACCTTGATAAGTATCAGCGAGCACGGCCTCTGGTAGAATATGGCCCTGTTGATCTCGTCTTCGAGGCGGTCCTCAAGGTACACGCGGGTATAGAGACCCGTAAGGCTGTCCACGACCTCCAGGCTCTTGATCCTCTCGAACACCTGGCTGCTCTGGAAACCGAGGACCAGTTCGCGCTCGAAAGCCCTGACCACACCGATCTCTTCGTCCTCGAACTCCATATCTTCCGAGAAATTACCCATCACCATGGCCCCGACCATCTTGTTGGTGGACTTCATGCCGAAGAAGAGCGCGTTGACGTGCCCCATCTTTTCCCGGAGCTGTTTTTGCCAGGGCTTTGACAGCGGACGCGAATCCACCATGACGTGTTCGTCCCGCATGAGTATCCTCTCAAGGGATATGACAGTGGATTCGAGGTGCGCGCTCGAAAATTCCTTTCCGGTATTGTTGGCGAAGGACTTCAGGGCGAAACCGCCGGTCTTCTCCTTCACGAAGATAGCGCAGAAACCCTGCTCCACCTCCTCTGCTATCTTCTCCGCCGCGAAACTGATCACCTCATCGAACCCCGTGCCGGTGCTTATGAGGTCACCGAGCCGCATAAGGTTGGTGAGCGTGATCACCTTCTTGTGTATGCGCACGTTCAGGGCCGCCGTCTTTTTGCTGTAATCCTGGAGCTCGCCTATATAGCATCGGATCTTCCCGGTCATCGCGTTAACGGCTTCCGCTATATCCCCCAGCTCGTCCTCGGTGGAAAGCGCCACTTTCGAGCCGTATTTTCCTTCGGCTATGATCTTGGTCTCGAAGGCGAGGTCTATCACCGGGTTGATTATCTGTCTTATCAAGAGATATCCCAGCCAGGATATCCACAGCGTGAACAGCACGATGATGCTGACCTGCGTCATGTTCTTAGTGTAAGGGAAGACGTAATTGGTCACAAAATAGACGACTACCAGAAGCGGGATGATGGACATCAGCGAAAAAGCTATCATTATCTTATACTTCAAGCTTTTGCGGCCCACGGAAAGGGATTGAATGACACCCATGAGTAACCTCCAGGTATTATGGAAAAATCCAATTATATTATCTCACATCTGACTGATAAATAATAATACACTAACTATTTTGAATTGTCAAAATCAGGCCACAGGTTCCAGGTCTCAGGTCTCAGGTCTCAGGTTTTAAGATTACAACTCGCTATTTATAAACTCTTCCTTCAAGTTTTTTTCGTCCATGCCGGCCTTTATGTGCGACCACGGCAATACGTCGTCGAGGGCGGACGCTTTCAAAGCGTAAGACCGGATATCAAGGCCTTTTTCCCGGAAAGAACCTTCCCACGCGGCAAGATCGAAAAGGTCCTGCCAGCCGTCCATCTTGGCCCCTTTCTTCCAGGCCGCGTATATCACGCCCGCGAGAGCGCGGTCACCCTTAGCCAGGCAGGCTTCAAGCATCGACCTGTCCACATCATGAAAATCGACCGTGACCTTCTTCGTGGAACCCGAACGCAGTATGTTCCTCGCGCGCAAAAGTCCCTCCGCCGGCCTCATGCCAAGCCACTGGAACGGGGTATGCGCTTTGGGAACGAACGAATTGACGCTCACTTTCACTTCGGCCGCGCCGCCCGACACTTCCCTTTTCAGGCGGGATATATCCCTTGACAGGACCAGTATTTTTTTCGCCTCTTCATCCATGTCCCCCGGAAACCCTACCATAAAATACAGTTTGACCCTCCTCCACCCGTGGCCGTAAGCGAGCCGGACGGACCTCTCGAGCACTTCGGTCTTTATGTCCTTGCCTATGGACCTTCTCATTCCCTCACCCGCGGCCTCCGGGGCGAAAGTAAGGCCCGCTTTCCTTACAGCGGACAATATCCCCGGCAGGGCGTAGAACGCTTCGTCCACGCGCAGTGACGGTATGGAGACCCCTACTCCCTTGTCCCCGAGGTCCGCGTTCAGCCCTTCGACCAGTTCCGGAAGATACGGGTAATTGACGCTGGAAAGCGAGAGAAGCGCGATACGTTCGTATCCCGTGGCGGCGTAAGTCTCGCGGCATATCTCGCGGATACGTCCCGGGCTCCTGAGCCTCACCGGTTTATTTATGTTGCCCGCCTGGCAGAACCGGCACCCGTTGGGGCACCCCCTCATTATCTCTACCGCTATCCTGTCGTGGACTATCTTGACCAGCGGCACGATCTGCTTGACCGGATAATACGCCTTTTCAAGATCGGCCACGGAATTCTTTTTGACCACCGGCGGCACCCCGTCATCTTCGGGCGCGAGGCCGAGGAACTTATCACCCTCATACCGCGCGGAATAAAGACGCGGAACATATACGCCGCCCAGACGTGCGAGGCGTTTCAACGTGCTTTTTCTGTCGACCGAGCCGCGTTTCAGCTCACGGTAGGCGTCAATAAACCCCGGAAGCGCTTCTTCCGCGTCGCCTATCAAAAAAGCGTCTATGAAGGCGCTCATGGGTTCCGGGTTACAGCAGCACGCGCCTCCGGCTATGACGAGAGGTTCGTCATCCCCTCTTTTGGCGGCCTCTACGGTTATCCCCGAAAGGTCCAGCATATTGAGAACGTTAGTGTAGGTCAGCTCGTAGGAAAGAGAGAACCCCACGATATCGAACCTGTGGATATCCGTCTTCGACTCAAGACTGAAAAGTCTACGGCCGTTCCCCCTGAGCTCTTGTTCCATGTCCGGCCAGGGGGCGAACACGCGCTCGCAGACTATGTCGTCTCGCTCGTTAAGAAGATGGTACAGTATCCGCAGTCCCAGGTAGCTCATCCCGACCTCGTACGTATCGGGATATGCCAGAGCGACGGAAATCCTGTCCTGTGTGAATTTTTTGCGGACACAGTTCGTTTCGCCGCCGATATAGCGCCCGGGTTTCTGCACTTTGCTGAGAATTTGCCTCAAGTCATCCATAACTGAAGTATCAAGTAACAAGGAAAAAGGGAAAAGTATCAAGTAACAAGTGACAAGTATCAAGTGTTGAGTTGTGAGTTGTTAGTTATGTGTTATGAGTTGGATGACTAAAAACTAAGAACTAACAACTATCATCCAATATCTAACATCCTCCGGGCATCTACGTTCTTCTGTCTTCTGTCTTCTGTCTTCTGTCTTCTGCCTTCTGCCTTCTGCCTTCTGCAACCTGAGACCTGTTTATCTGGCCGCTTTCCGCCCGATGCTGAGCAAAAGCCCCGCTCCGATGAATGTCGCCAGGGTGGAAGATCCCCCGTAACTGATCGCGGGAAGGGGCAAGCCTACGACAGGCATAAAACCTATCGTCATGGAGATGTTGACGAATACCTGGAAAGCCAGCAACGTCACGACCCCGACAGCCACCGCCTTTCCGAAGACATCATCCGTGTTCGCGGCTATCCTCAGGCCCCTGCTTATAAAAAGCACATAGAGCGCTATGATGACAAGCGCCCCTGCAAAGCCCCATTCTTCCCCCACCACTGAAAAGATGAAATCGGAGTGCCGCTCGGGGAGGAATTTCAGATAACTCTGCGTCCCGTTGAGCCATCCCTTGCCGAACCATCCGCCGGAACCGATGGCTATCTTGGACTGTATTATCGTGTACCCCGCGCCCAGCGGGTCCAGATTGGGATTTATGAAGACCATGAGCCGCGTCTTCTGGTAATCCTTCAGCAGGCTCCAAAGGACCGGAAGAGCGGCTACCCCCAGCCCCACACAGGCGGCCAGATATCTTTTCCTTTCGCCGCAGACGAACAGTATGGAAAAAAGTATCGGTAGAAGGACGAGCGCTGTCCCCAGGTCCGGCTGCAGGAATATCAGCGCAAAGGCCGGCATGGCAAGGACCAGCGCGAAAAAGAAATTGCCGAAACCGCCTATTTTCTCGCGTCTGTCGCTGAGAAAAGCCCCCAGCGCGAGGATCATGGTAAGTTTCACGAACTCGGACGGCTGCAGGGAAAAGAATCCCAGGTTTATCCACCGCCTCGCGCCGTAACGTTCACCGCCGAAAATGAGAAGGAACACAAGGGCCGCGAGGTTGACCACGTAAAGGAAATACCCCAGGTCCCTCATCCGCCTGTAATCCATGTTCGCTATGAAAAGAAGGACCACCAGGCCGATCATGACCGCCATGGCCTGCTTCACGACGATAGTGTTCAGCCCCGGCCCGCTGGCATTCTTGTCCCAGGTGGCGCTGTATACAAAAAGCACGCCGAGCAACCCTATCGCAAGCACCGTCGCGAGCAATATCTTGTCTATATGCCCTCTTTTTGCGAAAAACATGTAACTCCCATTCGCAAATTAAGTATTGAGTATTGAGTGTCGAGTATTGAGTAACCAGTGACCAGAGCTATCTGGAAACCGGTTACGGGAAACGGGTTATTCGACACTTTATCCTTTTTCCTTGTGACTTGTAACTTGTGACTTGTGACTTGTAACTTGTAACTTGTGACTTGTGACTTGCAACTTGTAACTTGATACTTGTGACTTGCAACTTGTGACTCTCTACAATAGTCCCAGTTCATCGGCTTTTTTGAACACCTTCCCCGCCGTCTGCGCGGCGTAGTATCCGCCTTTCCCGCCGTATTCGTCAAAAATGACGACAACGAGCTTCGGATCGTCGTAAGGAGCGAACCCCGCGAACCACCCGTGGTTCTTTCCCCGGGATGTCTGCGCCGTGCCGGTCTTCCCGGCGACCTCTACGTTGCGAAGCCTGGCTTTCATCCCCGTGCCCCTGGGAGAGTTCACGACCCTCCACATGCCTTCCTTTACGGTCTTCAGCGTATCACCTGAGATATCCACTTCGATCTTTTCACCGCTTACCGTATCGAGGCTCCCTATCCTGTTCACTATGTACGGCCTTACTATAAATCCGTCGTTCGCGAAAACGGCCATCATCCTCGCTACCTGGATAGGGGTGCACAGCATATACCCCTGTCCGATGGAATAGTTGACGGTATCCCCCTTATACCACTTGTCATTGAAACGTTCCTCCTTCCATTCAGGGTCGGGTACAGTGCCGGGAGCCTCTCCCGGAAGGTCGATGCCGGTATGACTTCCGAAACCGAACCTCCTGGCGAACTCCGCGATGCCGTCCGCGCCCAGCAGGAGCCCGAGCTGGAAGAAATAAACGTTGCATGAATTCTTGATCGCGTCCTTGAGGGCCAGGAGACCGTGCCCCCCTTCCCTCCAGCAGTGGAACGTCGCCCTGCCGAGAGTGAAGACGCCGGAACAGGCAAAGGTCGTATGTTCTCCCGCCTTCGCGGTCTCGACCGCCCCGGAAGCTACTACCACTTTGAACACCGAACCGGGCGGATACACACCCGTTATCGCCCTGTTCACTAGAGGATATTCATTATCATTCAGAAGCTCTACCGTTTCGACGCTTCTGGCCCTGTCCACAAAAACACCGGGGTCATAACCCGGGGCGCTGGACATGGCTATCATCGCGCCGGTATCCGGATCCATGGCAAGAATAGCGCCCTTCTTGTTCTTGAGAAGGCCGTCACAATATTCCTGCAACTCAAGGTCAAGCGTAAGTCTGACGTCCCTGCCGGAGCTTGGCTCTTTCAATCCCAGCGTCGTCATCTCGCGTCCGCGATGGTCCACCTCGACCTGTTTTCCGCCGTGGCGCCCTCTGAGATAATTATCGTACGTTCTCTCGAGGCCCGCCCTGCCGACAAGATCCCTTATACTGTACCCGTAATGCTTGAGCCTGTCGAACTCGGACCTGTTTATCATCCCGAGATAACCAAGGACGTTCGAAGCGGTCTCCCCGCGCAGATATTCCCGTCTCGCCGAAACATCCAGGTGAAGTCCGGGATAATCCGCGCTCAACTCTTCCAGTTGTATGGCCTTTCCTATACCGACATTGGAGGCTACGACGGTAGGGGTGAACGGCTGCCTCCGGGCTTTCCCGATCTCCCGGGTTATCGTCTCCGCGGGTATTTCCAGCTCGGAGCTCAGCATGTCTGCCAGCGCGGTCTTATCCTTTATGCGGCTATAGATGACCGCGACGTCGAAACTCAGGACGTCTTTCACCAGGGCTTTGCCGTTTCTGTCGTATATGCTACCTCTCGGGGCCATAAGAGGGATTATCTTCAGCCTGTTCTCCTCGGACATGACCCTGTATCGTTCGTGCCGGATCACCTGAGTGAAAAAGAGCCCCAAAAGTAGGAACCCCAGGCAAAATACGAATATAAAACTTAATGTTTTAGTTCTCATTATTTAGTTCTCCGACCACAAAGGACGAAGCATGAGGAAAATAAGCGGCGAGAGGATGACCGTCAGCGCCAGCGTCCACAGGCTGTTCATGAAAACGAATGACAGCGCGACGTCGTTGCCGCTTACCACGTTAAGATAAAGCGTGTGCGCCGCCACGACAGCAGCGAGAGCGGCGGAGGTGATCAACACCTGGATAGCCGGGTTCTGCCGGTAGAACATCCTAGCAAGGGCCGCGGACATCACGCCCACCAGCGGAAAAATAAGAATATCCAGAGGGAGCGTCCCCACCGAAAAACTCCCTCTCAAAAGACCTGCCACGATGCCCAAAGCAAGGGCCTCGGTCCCGCCCCTGAAGATACCGGTAAAAACGACCATGATAAGTATGATGTCCGGGAACCAGGCGGCATCCCGCATCAATATCACCTGGACCAGGACACAGACCACCAGCAATGCATATAGTGCGATACGTTGTTTCATGCGTAAGTGTCATAGTGTCAGAGTAACCAGTAACCAGTAGCCAGTAACCAGTAACCAGTAGCCAGTAAACAGTAACCAGTAACCAGTAAACAGTAACCAGTAACCAGTAGCCAGTAAACAGTGACAAGTGACAAGGATAAAGGATAAAGTGACAAGTGAAAAAAGCATAGCGCAAAGGGCATAGCGTACAGCGTAAAACTGTGATTCTTTGCTCTACGCGCTTAGCTCTTTGCGATCAAAGATCTAACATCCAACATCTAACATCCTCCTGGCATCTACGTCCTTCTGTCCTCTGTCCTCTGTCCTCTGTCCTTCTGTCCTCTGTCCTCTGTCCTTCTGTCCTCTGTCATCTGTTTCCTGAGACCTGCAACCTGAGACCTGAAATTCACTTGATACAAAGAACCTCTTCCTGTTCGAAAAGGTTCGCGGAAGGCCTGATGACCGCGTATTTGTACAAACCGGTCCTGCTCCTTCCGACAGAGACCACCTCGCCGATGGGTATCCCTCTGGGAAATATCCTGCTGAACCCCGACGTCACGACGACGTCACCCTTTCCCACGTCGGCGTCGACGGGAATATAAAGCATCCTGAGAGTCCCCTTCCCGGAACCGACCACTATCCCGTTCACCCCGGTGCCTTTGATCATTCCCCCGGCCTTGAATCCCGGGTGGATGATCATCATCACGGAACTTGTCTCGGCATCGGCCCCCGTCACCTTCCCGAGCAGCCCCTTGGCGGTGCAGACAGCGGAATCTTTCTTTACGCCGTCGGCCGCACCCCTGTCGATGACGAACGACCCGATCCAGTCGTTAGGGTTCCTCGCGATGACCTCGGCCGAGACCACGTCGTATTGTATCTTTTTCCTGAAGTTGAGGAGTTCCCTGAGGCGCTCGTTCTCGTCCCGGAGGTCCTTGAGGCCTTCGATCTTAAGAGAAAGGTCCGCGAGATCCTTTCTCAGCGCCCTGTTCTCGCTCCGGAGCCGCCGCCTGGTAACGCAACCTTCACGGATAGAGACGAAAAGTCTCGCGGGTGCCGAAAGGGTCCTGAGAGTGACGGTCCTGACGCCGGAAAAAAATGAAGGGAATATGACAAAAAGGAAGATGACAGCTAAAAAGAAAGATATGAAAAACCAGGTTCTTTTCCTATTAAGAAGTTTAGGCACATCGAATAGTCTTTACTTATTTTTGAAGTCTCGGGGCTACGGTCAGTCTCTTTAAGTACCTTAACTCGCTGAGCACCTTGCCCGTACCCAGAACGACCGCCGTAAGCGGGTCGTCCGCAAGGTGCACCGGCAGACCCGTCTCTTCAGCGATAAGCTTATCCAGCCCCCTGAGAAGAGCTCCTCCGCCGGCGAGTATCAACCCTTTTTCAATAAGGTCCGCGGAAAGTTCCGGCGGCGTCCTCTCAAGGGTTATCCTCACCGCCTCGATTATCTGGGCGATCGGCTCGGACAGGGCTTCCCTGATCTCTTCGCTGGTAACGGTGATCATTTTGGGAAGGCCCGCCACGAGATCACGCCCCCTCACGTCCATGGTCAGTTCATCGTCCATCGGGTAAGCGGACCCTATCCTTATCTTGATCTCCTCGGCGGTCCTTTCACCTACCATGAGGTTGTAAGTCCTCTTAAGATAGTTGATGATAGCGTCGTCCAGCTCATCCCCGCCGATACGGATAGACTTCGAGAATACGACACCCGCGAGAGATATGACGGCCATCTCGGTCGTGCCGCCGCCGATGTCGATTATCATGTTGCCGGAGGGTTCCTGGATGGGGAGCCCCACCCCGATGGAAGCCGCTACCGGCTCCTCGAGCATGTATACTTCCCTGGCGCCGGCGTGGAGCGCGGAATCCTTGACCGCGCGTTTCTCCACCTCGGTAATACCCGAAGGTATGGCGACCACCACTCTCGGCCGGACGAGACGGCGTGAATTGTGCACTTTCTTGATGAAATACCTGAGCATGCTTTCGGTTATCTCGAAATCCGCGATAACGCCGTCCTTCATAGGCCTTATCGCGACTATGTTGCCGGGGGTCCTGCCGAGCATGCGTTTTGCCTCTTCCCCCACCGCCAGGACGTTATTCGTACCGGCCTCGATAGCAACGACGGAAGGTTCGCAGAGAACTATACCTTCGTTCTTGAGGTAAACAAGGGTTGAAGCGGTTCCGAGGTCGATGCCCATATCGGTCGAGAACATGCCGATTATGCCATCAAAATATTTCGAAATGGTGTTTAGCATATTTCCTATTATTGGTGGGTGTAGATTATATTATTAAATCCGTAAAAATGTTAGCAAATAACAAATACTTTGTCAAACCTTATTTTAGGCAAGCACTTCTCTCAGCTGACCTTTGCCAGGTGGCCCGGGAAATCCGGATAGGAGGTGTTCACGCAGTCCGTATCCCTGATCGTGCACCCGTCGTCGGATATAAGCGAGGCCACCGCCATGCTCATCGCGATACGGTGGTCCCCGAAACTGTCCAGGACGGCTGAAGTAAAGGTCTTTTTCCCTCCATAGATTATCAGCGAATCCCCTTTCTCCATCATCTCCACTCCCAGCTTCGAGAGGTTCTCCGTCATGCTGCGCACCCTGTCGCTCTCCTTGACCCTGAGTTCCGATATACCCTGTATCTCCGTAGGGCTCGACGCGGTCACGGCCGCGATGATAAGGACCGGTATCTCGTCTATTAAAAGGGGTATCTCGCTCGGCTTGACTATAGTACCCTCCAGAGGAGAATAAAGGGCCCTGAGGTCTCCTGAAGGTTCGGATTCACCCCGCAGGTCCAGTATATCTATCTTCGCCCCCATCCTTTTGAGCACGGATATAAGACCCGTCCGGGTCGGGTTCAGCCCGACCCCTCTGAGCACCAGGTTCGACCCTTCCACCAGAAGCGCTCCCACTATAAAGAAGGCCGCACTTGATACATCACCCGGTACGCTCAAGTCCTTCGGGACAAGCTCCTTTCCCCCGGTCACTCTTGTCGTCAGGCCTTCACGTTCGATCTCCGCGGAAAAATATTCCAGCATCTTCTCGGTATGGTTCCTTGACTGGAACGGTTCCGTGAGAGCCGTCGTACCATCGGCGTAAAGGCCCGCGCTGAGAACACACGACTTCACCTGCGCGCTCGCCACGGGCGTATTGTAGGTAACCGCTTTCAGGGGCCCTCCCGCCGGTGCGATCTTTATCGGCGGCCTGCCGTCGCCGGCCGTCTCTATATTCGCGCCCATGCTCCTGAGCGGTTCCACTATCCGACCCATCGGCCTCTTGGAAAGAGACTCGTCACCGGTCAGTTCCGTGGCGAAATCCTGACCGGCAAGGATACCGGACATGATACGCATTGACGTCCCGGAATTACCCATGTACAGGGCTCCCGCGGGCGCTTTAAGCCCCTTGAGCCCGTCCCCTTTGACGACCACGGCGTTATGTTTGCGGGTGATACTCACGCCCATGGCAAGGAACGCCTCATAAGTGCGCATGCAGTCCTCGCCGAAGAGAAAATTATCGATGCGGCATTTTCCCCTGGCTATTGAGGAGAACATGACCGCCCTGTGCGAGATGCTCTTATCGGGCGGGACCCTGAGCTCGCCTTTCAACCCTTTCTGAGCTTTCTTTATTTTCCAGTCCATTTGTGCCCCTGTTTAACTATATGATAGTGTCAAAGTGTCAGAGTGTCAAAGTGTCAGGGCATTTTTTTTGACACTATGACACTAGTGAACAAAGTGAGCGATGACACTGTGACACTTTACTCCTCCGCTTTCCTGATCAGCGCCTGCATGTCCTCCGGCATCGGGGCGTGGAACTCTACGTATTTTCCGGTATCGGGATGGGTGAACCCCAGCATCTCCGCGTGAAGAGCCTGCCTTGCCGCGCCGTCGGCCTTTCCATACGTCGTATCCCCGAGAACGGGATGTCCGATATGCTTCATGTGCACGCGTATCTGGTGCGTGCGTCCCGTTTCCGGTTCCAGCTCAAGAAAAGTGAGGCCCCTGAACCTTTGTTTTACGTGGTAGACCGTACGCGCGGGTTTTCCCCTGGCATGTTCAACGTCCATCTTCTTACGGTCCACGGGATGTCTCGCCACCGGGGCCTCGACCACGCCGTTATCGGCCGCTACGCGTCCCTTGACCAGCGCCACGTATCTTTTTTTGATAGCCCGCTTCTGGAACTGTTTCGCCAGCGAGCGAAGGGCGCGGTCCGTCTTGGCTACGACCATCACACCCGAGGTGTCCTTGTCAAGCCGGTGCACTAAGCCGGGTCTCTGCTCGTCATCCGTTTCCGGGAGATTCCCGCAATGGAAAAGGAGCGCGTTCACCATCGTACCGGTCCTGTTCCCCGCCGCGGGATGGACCACCATGCCGGGAGGTTTGTTCAGTATAATGACGCACTCGTCCTCGTAGATTATTTCGAGCGGTATGTCCTCCGGATGGAGGTCGTGTTTTTCCGCGGGCGGCATCTCCACCAGAACATCATCCCCTTCCCTGGAAATGTAACTGGGCCTCTCGACCTTACCGTTGACGCGGACATGACCGTTGTTTATCAGGTTTTTCACGTACGTGCGCGAATAATCCACGCCCAGCCGCTCCGCGATGCACTTATCGATGCGAACTCCCGCGCCGTCGGCGTCTATCGTGAACTTGATTTCTTTCATGTTTTTCTAAAAAATACTTTTCCGGGAGGCTTTGACAGAGCTGTGAAAAAGGTAAGAATATCCCGCGCGCAGTTTTTTTGCTGTTGACACTGCTGCAAAGCAAAAACTGTTTGAGCACGGGATACTCTTGCCTTTTCCATTGTAATGTTAAAACTTCTCAAATGTCCGAACTGCGCGCGGGACACTTTCCCCTTTCCCATGACCCGGCTCAGCACTTCTCTAACATTCCTTTCATGATTTTTTCCTCAACAAAGCGTACAATACAAACCCCAGGAGGACCATGAAAACGCTGATGATCTGCGCGAGCGTGAGGCCGTGATAAACGGCAGGATTATCGCCCCGGAAGAAATCCATGAAAAACCTGAAGACCCCGTAAAGAACGAGATAAAGGGCCAGAACGGAACCGTCGAAAGGACGCCTTTCACGGAATTCCATGAGGGCGACGAAGATAAAAAGCAGGCACAGGCTTGAATAGAACTGCGTGGGCACACGCATGACGGCTTCACCCGGGAATGTCAGGCCTAACCCGGAATGGATCACCTTACCGTAACAGCAACCGTTCAAGAGGCACCCTATCCGGCCGATGGCGTGCCCCAAAGCGATATACGGGGTCATCAGATCGCTCATCTTCCAGAAAGAGACCTTCTTTATCGCGCACACGGCCGCCCCCACCAGGATAGCGGCGACAAGCGCCCCGTGAAAAGCCATCCCTCCTTCCTGGAGCATCACTATCCTCAAAGGGTGGTCCAGATAATACTCCCGGTTCAGTATAACAAAAAGGAGCCTGCCTCCTACTATTCCTCCTATCAGAACGGCCAGAAGACAATCAAAGACGTCTTCTCTCGCTATATCGAACTTACGCGAATCCCTGAGAATAAGTATCGTGGAGACAAGAAAAGCCGTGGCCACCAACAAACCGTAGGAATAAAGGGTGACGGGACCTATCTGTAGTAAAATTCGATGCATGTATGAGCCTTGTCGTAAACAGTAACCAGTTTCCAGTAACCAGAGAACAGTGACAAGTAACAAGGATAAAGGATAAAGTGACAAGTATCAAGTGTTGAGTTGTGAATTGTTAGTTATGAGTTGTACGACTAAAAACTAACAACTAACATCTAACAACCAACATCTAACATCCTCCTGGCATCTACGTCCTTCTGTCTTCTGTCCTCTGTCCTCTGTCTTACGTCCCCGGGCGCCCCAAAGGATGGACCACCCGAGCATCACGGCACCGATGGTTATGAAGCTGTCGGCGAGATTGAACACAGGCCACACCCTGAGATCTATAAAATCTATGACGTACCCGACGCGGAGGCGGTCGGTAAGGTTCCCCAGAGTCCCCGCGAGAATGAATCCGAGCGCCACGCCTTCCAAGGCCATGAGCTTATGCCCCTTGCGTATGAAAAGATAATTGATCAAAAAGACCGAAAGGACGGCTACCGCCACAAAAAAATAAGGGTGGGAACTGAACATCCCGAAGGCCGCGCCGGTATTATAGACAAGCGTCATGTGTAGGAGGTTCTTTATCACCGGGACGCTTTCCCCCGGGGAAAGCAGCCTGCTGGCGAGAAATTTAGACGCCTGGTCAAGAATATAGACAAGGATAACGGCCGAATATGCGAACGTTACTTGCCTGCGGATTTTTCCTCTTTTTCCTGACATTCGATACAATACTTTGCCTGCGGCATGACCTTAAGGCGCTGTTTGGACACTTTCCCGCCGCAGGAATCACACTTGCCGTACGTGCCTTCATCGATGCGCTTTATCGCCTCGTCAAGGGCGTAAAGCCTCTCCCTTTCCCCTTCCGCCAGTTCCAGGGAAAACTCTCTGTCGTAGAGGTCGGTAGCCATGTCGGCCATGTGGAACGTATAACCGGAAAGGTCGCCTGAAGCGTCTTTAAAGGACTTGTTCAGGGACTCGCCCTTTATTTTCATGAGTTCCTCGAGGATCTTGGCTTTCTCCTGGACAAGTTTCTTGCGTACATCCTGGAGCTCTTTTTTTGTGAAACCCGCCTTCTTCCCCGTATTTCTCTTCTTATTGACCATTACGGCTCCTTTCCGTAAGTATATTGTAACATCTTTCGCAAAGATCCGGGTGATTCTTATCTTTTCCCACCGTATCGCTGAAATTCCAGCATCTCTGGCACTTCTCTCCCCGGGCCTTCTTTACTCCCACCTTGAGAGGCATCCCCGAGGCGTCGCTCATCTTTTGTCCCGGTTCGTCCAGCACCTCCGCCTGCGATACCTTGAAAAGCACCGGGAAAAGACCGGCGTTCTCTTTCAGGAAAGCGGCCATGTCGGTATCGTCCGAGTAAAGCTCTATCGCCCCTTCCAGAGAACTGCCTATAAGGCCTTCTTCGCGTTTTAGCTCAAGGACCTTCATCACGCCGTCCCTTATCCCGAGTATCCTTGTCCACTTCTCATCAAGCCGCTTATCCCGCCAGCCGGCCATGTCTTTTTCGATGTCCGGCCAGTCCAACAGGTGCACGCTCTCTTCCTTTCCCTCAAGACCGACGTGGGACCAGACTTCCTCGGTAGTGAAAGAAAGTATCGGCGCCATCACCCGGGTCAATATGTCAAGGATCCTGAACATGACCGTCTGGCCGGACCTCCTTTGCCTCGAGCCCGGAGCCAAAATATACATCACATCCTTCAAAACGTCAAGATAAAAAGCGCTGACCTCATACACGCAGAAATCGTATACCGCCCGGTAGACCCGGTAGAACTCCCACTGCCGGTAATAACCGTTGATATTTTCCAGAAGGCCGTGAAGGCGCGAAAGCATCCACCTGTCCATCTCGGTCATCTGGTCGATCCCGACAGCGTCCCTGGACGGTTCAAAATCATACAGGCTGCTTAAAAGGTACCTGAAGGTGTTCCTGATCTTGCGGTAGCCGTCCGCCAGGCGCTCGAGTATTTCGGAAGAAAGCTTTATATCGCCGTCATAATCGCTGGACGCCACCCAGAGGCGCATTATATCCGCCCCGTACTTTTTCATCACGTCCTGCGGGCTGATGACATTGCCGACGGATTTGGACATTTTCTTGCCTTCGCCGTCCACCACGAACCCGTGGGTAAGGACCTTTCTGTAAGGGGCCTCTCCTTTAGTGCCCATCGCAGTGATAAGGGCCGTCTGGAACCATCCCCTGTGCTGGTCTGACCCTTCCAGGTAGAGGTCCGCCGGATAGGTCAGCTCTTCCCTTTTGTCCAGTACCGCCCTGTGGCTCACGCCCGAATCGAACCACACATCGAGGATATCGTCCTCTTTTGCAAAATCTTTGCCGCCGCACTTCCCGCATTTTACGCCGGAAGGTATCAGTTCCTTTATATCCTTCTCGAACCAGACATCGGCGCCGTGCTCTCTTGTAAGCTGTGAGACTTTCTTGATGATCTCCGCGCTCGTGAAAGTCTCCCCGCAGGATGAACAGCTGAACGCGGGTATGGGCACGCCCCAGTAACGCTGGCGCGAGAGACACCAGTCGGGGCGCAGCTTCACCATAGCGCCTATACGGTCCCTACCGATAGCCGGTATCCACTCCACATCCTTGTCGATAGTATCTATCATCTTTTCTCGCAGGCCGTCATGGTCCACGTTCATGAACCATTGCTCCGTGGCGCGGAAAATTATCGGTTCCTTGCAGCGCCAGCAGTGGGGATACGAGTGAGTGACATCTTCCGAGAATATCAGCGTGCCCCCGGAACGCATTTTCTCGATTATCGCTTTATTGGCCTTAAAGACATGCATGCCGGAGAATTCACCCGCCTCATCATTGAACTTTCCGGTGGCCAGGACCGGCATTATTACCGGAAGGCCGTATTTTTTGCCGGTAAGATAGTCCTCCTGCCCGTGACCCGGCGCGGTATGAACACAGCCCGTCCCCTCTTCCTTTGTGACGTAATCGGCCAGGACTATCGTCGACTCCCTGTCGACGAAAGGATGCCTGGCGCTCTTGAGCTTCCCGGCTATCTCCCGGCCTTTCGCCTTTTTACGGATGGTGAGATCCGTAACACCGAACTTTTCCATGAGCGGCCGGACCAGGTCGGAAGCCATTATCCATACTTCTTTCCCTGTTTCGACAAATGAGTATTCGAACTCGGGGTGAAGCGCGACAGCCACGTTCGCCAGAAGAGTCCAGGGGGTCGTTGTCCAGATCAGAAAATACGTGTTGGCGTCTTCCGCGGCTTTGAACTTAACGAATATCGAGGGTGAAGCCTTGTCCTCATATTCGACCTCGGCTTCGGCCAAAGCCGTCTCGCACGTAGAACACCAGTTGACGGGCTTCAGGTCTTTATAGATATATCCTTTTTCATGCAGTTCAGCCAAAGCGGAAAGTATATCCGCCTCATAATCCCTGGAAAGCGTAAGGTACGGCTGTTTCCAGTCCCCGAAAACACCCAGTCTCTTGAACTCTTCGGATTGTATGCCGACGAACTTCATCGCGTAGTCATAAGCTTTTTTGCGGAACTCGACCTGGCCTATTTCGCTTTTATCTATGTCCAGCTCCTTGAAAAGCTGGTGTTCCACGGGAAGGCCGTGACAGTCCCACCCAGGTATGTACGGGGACAGGTAACCCTTCATGGTGAAGTACTTCACTATGAGGTCTTTAAGTATCTTGTTGAGGACATGCCCCATGTGGATGCGGCCGTTCGCGTACGGAGGGCCGTCATGCAGGATGAAATGTTTGTCCGAGCCGCTCCTTTTTTCGATCATCTTCGCGTAGATATCGGCCGTTTCCCACTTCTTTAGGGTCTCCGGTTCTCTCTGCGGCAGGTTGGCCTTCATCGAGAAAGCCGTCTTCGGCAGGTTCAAAGTCTCCTTGTAACTTGTCGTCTTCTTATTTTTTCGCATTGTAAATATATTCCGGGGGCACGTCTGGTCGTCTACATGGCGTTCACACAGACGTGTCTCCAGAACCTCAGTTTTACATAAACCCTTCTATAATGGGTTTCATCTTCTCCAACGTCTCCTGCGGTACCGTCCCCCGCCTCGTGATTATGGCATCACGAAGGGCTTCCCCGCAGCCGCAGGACCTTTTCTCCGGCATGTTCTTTACGGTGTTCAGTATCATTTTCTTCGCGGTATCCACGTTCTTGTTGAGGTTCTCAAGGATCACCTCGACCGACACGGTCTCCACTTCCGGGCTGAGGTGCCAGCAATCATAATCGGTTATGAGAGCTATGGTGGAATAACATATGCCCGCTTCCCTGGCAAGGCGCGCCTCCTGTATATTGGTCATCCCTATGACATCCGCTCCCCAGCTCTTGTAAAGGTATGACTCCGCCTTAGTGGAAAAAGCGGGTCCTTCCATGTTGATATAAGTGCCGCCGTCATGTATCTTTATGTCCAGGTCGTGGTTGCTTTTGTAAATAGATCCCTTCAATTCGGGGCATACAGGTTCGGCGAACGCGACGTGCGCTACCAGACCATCGCCGAAGAAGGTCGTGGACCTGCCCTGGTTGGTCCTGTCTATGAACTGGTCCACGAGCAGGACGTCCAGCGGCTTTACTTCTTCTTTCAGGCTGCCGACGGCCGAGACCGATATTATACGATCGACCCCGAGCACCTTCATGGCGTATATGTTAGCCCTGTAATTTATCTCCGTGGGGAGCAGGCTGTGAGACCGCTGGTGTCTCGGGAGGAACACTATCTCTTTCCCCGCGAGCGTGCCTACCACGAACTCATCGGAAGGCTCGCCGAAAGGCGTAGATACCTTTTTTGTTTCTTTTATATCGATACCCTCGATCTTATACAACGCGCTTCCGCCGATAACACCTATTCTGCTCATATTAGCGACTCCTTCGATCTTTGTAGTGTCAGAGTGTCATAAAACCTCTTTGACACTTACCCCGTTTTGCCCCTTAAGCCTGATACCTCCACGATCTTGTTCCTGCCGGTAAGTCCCGAAATTATCGTCACATCTCTTTTCTTCACGCCGTACTCTTCGGCGATGAGCCCTATCAAGGCTTTATTCGCCTTGCCTTTATCAGGCGGCGCTTTCACATAAGCTTTTATCTTTGCCCCGTCTCTCACGAGCTGTTCCCGCGAGGATTTCGGGAAGACCTTCACTTCTATCCGCAACGGTATCACCCCAAACGGTACGCGATCTGGTAAAGGACGTTGACGATGAAATTCCTCAGGACCGCAAGCACTATGAAGGCCAGTATCGGCGAGAAATCTATCGCCCCCATCTGAAGCGGCAGCCGCCTGAAGGGCATGAGTATAGGATCGCTCACCATGTAAATGATCCGGACTATATCGTTATACGGGTCCGCGCCGACCCATGAAAGGATTATCCTGATCACCAGGATAAAATAGATGACGTTGAAAAGAAGGGATATTAAAAGCGCGAGACTCCTGATAAATTCGCTTAAGACGAACATGCTGTTATCCTTCTGACAATTCTTTCGACCGCTCTCTGGCCCTGTATATGGCGTCTTTCATGATCTCTTTCAGGCCGTGTTTCTCGAACACCAGAAGCGCCGCTTCCGTGGTCCCGCCTTCGGACGCCACTTTATCTATAAGCTCTTCCGGGGACTCACCGTGTTCCTTAAGCAGCACGGCCGCTCCGTAAAGCGCGTGGACGACCAGCTTCTCGGAGACATCCCTGGAAAGCCCGACTTCCTCGCCCGCTTCCATCATCGCTTCCGCCAGATAGAAAAGATACGCCGGCCCGCTGCCCGAAAGAGCGGTAACGGCATCCATGTGCGCTTCTTCCACCTCAAGGACATTTCCTATCCCGGTGAACATCTTCTTGATCTCTTCCGCGCGCTGCACGCCTCCATTGAGGGAGACACAGGTTATGCTCTCCCCGGCAAAGGCGGCCATATTGGGCATGGCCCTCACGATAGGGACTTCCTTGCCGATCATACCGGCGATGGTCTTTATGCTGACCCCGGCCATGACGGATATTATAGTCTGGTCGACTATGTCGCCTGCTATTTGGCGAAAAAGTTTTTCGGAATCCTGGGGCTTAACGGCAATGAGAAGATATTCCGATCCGCGCACCATCTGTGAAAGGTCCCCGAGATGGGTACCTGTCTCGCAGGCAAGGGCCTCGGCTTTTTTCGAAATCTTGTCGTACAGATATATCTCTCCCGGCGGGAAAATACCCTTATCGACCATCCCCCGCACTATGGCGCTACCCATATTACCGCATCCTATAACACCTATCGCCGTGCTCATAATACCTCACTGTTCGATATTTCTTTGTTGTCCCGTTATTTCCAGAACGGTGTAAATTAACATAATTCAGCTCTTATGTCAAATATGATATAGGGATTTACAGATGGACCGGAAGCGGATGGTTAGAAGTACTTGTCTATGAACCCGAGGGTCCTGTTGAGAGCTCTTTTCAGGATGTTGCCGGCTTGCTTTCTTCTGTTCTTTTCTTCCTGCAGGTAATCCAGGATACCCAGGCTTCCTATATACCCGTACCTCTCCTGGGGAAGTTCCTCGAATGGCTTACATACGCAACTGCCCGCCCTTACACGATATGGGAAGAACCGTTCCATGGCGTCGATGGTGTTGTCTTCCAGGGCGCCTTTGCCTATGATAACGACTTCTTGAACGCGGTTCCACCCGGAAAGAGAAGCCGCTCCGGAGACAAGCTGCCCCATCGGTTCCCCCGCTATATTTCCGTCAGCCGCTATAATATCGTCCGACCCGACAGATAATACCTTGCACCCCGTCAGCACACCGTTACTGAACACCATTATCTCGGCGATATCATTGCAGATATCCAAAAGCGCGATATTCCCGTGTTTATCCTCATCGGTGAGCCCCCTGTAGGAAGAAACAAGCCCGGAAAAAACGAACCCCGCGGGAATGTATCCGGCCTGCGAAACGCATTTAGCGAGGTTGCGAAGCACGGTGGAATTCACGGTAACGATATTCATTTCAACGGTGAGTTTCACCCCTTCGAGATTCAACGGGTTTTTTATGTCCTCTTCCCCGTCGACACTGAAGCCTTTCACTATCCTGTGAAGGACCTCTTTCTCGAGAGGGATCTTCACGGTAGACCCTATCCGGACACACCTCTTGATGTCCCTCTCGGTCACGTCCCTGCCGTACTTGGAAAGCAGGACAACACCGGATGACGGCACTATATCTATGGAGGTGGAACTTATGCCGGCGTATACGTCATGTATCTTCTTACCGGTCTTTTCCGTAAGCTTGCCCAGGACCTTTATTATGGAATCCGTCGCCAGCGCGACGTCGATCACCACGCCTCTTCTGATACCCCTGGAGGGGGAATGGCAAAATCCTTCTATCGTGTAGTCGCCGCCTTTGTTCCACCTCGCGGCTACAGCGGTGATGTCGCTGCATCCCGCGTCCAGTACTGCGAAATATCTTCCCATGTTGCTCCTATTTTGGAGAGATCACCGCCTCTTCGAACCTGAGGTCTATGTAATTTATGTCCTTCAACGCTATGTTGGGGTCGTTCAATATCTGGGCCAGTTTGTTTATCTTCCCGGAAAAATTCCCGGTACCCATCTTCACCGGCACCCCGCTAATGTTCAGCATTATGTTATTCCTGTTGGAGATGTCCACGTACTCCACGTTCTTGATCTGGTATCTCATCTTCCTGCGGAGGCCGTCAATAAGGACCAGTGCTTTATCCAGCATCTGGTTATCTATTTTTTCACCGCGTGAAGGGCTGCTGAGAAAAAAACTGATGCCTTTTATTTCCACGAGGCCCTTCTCTTTTTCTCCGACGGCAAGCACCACTCCTTCTTTGTCGATAATAAAGCCGCCCCCTGAGTCGATGACAGCGACGGGATCGCGGCTTATGATATCTATCTCCAGCGTGTCGGGAAGGTCCCTTCGCACTTCGACCTGTTTCAGCTGGGGAAAATCCCTTTTGAACACCCGCTGCACTTCTTTCAGGTTGATCGCGAAGATATTCTTCCCGGCGTAAAGACGTTTAAGCTTATTTTCACCGGCCAGAAGGGAATACCCCCTGTCCTGGTTGATCACGATCTCCCTTACGTTGAAATAACGGCTGTTGAGGAAAAAATACCTGAGGCCCAGACCGGCGCCTGCCAAAAGTCCCGCGCATACAATGACTATGAGGACGATGTTCCAAGGCACGATCTTGACCAGCGGCAGGCCTGTCGCGGACCTTTTCCGTTTGGTCTTTCTTCTTTTCGAAGCTCTTTTCGCCACTACTGCTCCTCTCTATTCATCATTGTTCTTTTCCCGCCATTGAACTCTTCTTGGCGAGGGCGCCCATGAGTATCTTCACGCACAAACCGGGGAAGGTCACTCCCGCGGCGGCCGCGGCCTTGGGCAGCAGGCTCCTCTCGGTAAGCCCGGGTATGGTGTTCACCTCGAGGATATAGATCCGGCCCTTGTCCGAGAACCTGATATCCACCCTCGAGAACCCTTCGCACCCCAGGGCCTGGTGCGCTTTCAATCCTGCTTCCTGGACCCGCTTGTAATCATCTTCGTCCAGCCCGGCCGGGACCACGTACATCGTATCCTTCGCCCGGTACTTCGCGTCAAAATCATACACGCCTTCGGCGGGAACGATCTCCACCACGGGCAGGGGACGTCCGTCAAGCACGCCTACCGTAAGTTCCCTTCCCGGTATGAATTTTTCAACTATTATCCGACCGCCGCAATCAGCGGCCTTCCTGACGGCCTCACCCATATCGTCCCTGTGGCGGACCACCGAAAGCCCTATACTGGAACCTTCGTACTGCGGCTTGACGACGCATGGGAAAAAGTGTTCACCTTCCGCGAAAACCCCTTTCCTGTCCACTACCCTGTATTCGGGTATGGTGAGCCCATCCTCGGCGAACCTGTTCCTGGATCCGATCTTATCCAGCGCTATACGTGAAGAACGCGTCCCGGACCCCGTATACGGGATGTTCTTGTCCTCCAGGATCTTCTGCACAGTCCCGTCCTCACCGAACCTGCCGTGCAGGGCTATAAAAGCGATATCGATATCCGCGGCGTCTATCACCCGGGAGACATCCTCTTCCTTTACATCAATGAAGACCGTTTCCAGGTCAAGGTCGGTCAGGGCGTCGAACACCGCCTTTCCGCTTTTCAGGCTTATCTCCCTCTCTCTGGAAGGTCCGCCCGCGAGGACCCCGATCTTGTACAGTTTAAGTATCTCTATCTCATTCCCCATTTTATCCATCCTAACCTGACACCTGAGACCTGCACCCCGAGACCTAAGACAGGATCTCTATTTCAGATTCAAGTTCTACCGAGAACTTTTTCAGGACTTCCCTTTTCATCTTTTCCATAAGCCGGACAACGTCGCCGGAACTCGCGTTACCGAGATTCACGATGAAATTGGCGTGTTTTTCCGAGACCTGCGCCCCGCCCTGCGTCGCGCCCTTCATACGGGCCAGGTCTATAAGTTCGGAACTTCCTCGCTCCGTGTCCCCCGGATTTTTAAAAACGCATCCCAGGGTCCTCTTATCGAGCGGCTGTCTGCTCATCTTTTCGAGAAAATATTCCTTTACTCTTTCCCTCAGCATTTGAGGCGCCGCCTTTTGAAGCCGGAATACCGCTTCCACTACTATCCATTTTTTATCCAGGGAACAGCTGCGGTAGCCAAATTCAATGGCACCCCTGTCCATCCAGGTCATGTTACCGTTCCCGTCAAGACACCTGACCTTTACCAGATGATCGCTTATGGACGAGCGGTATCCCGCATTGGTCATGACAGCGCCGCCCACGGTCGCGGGAACGCCCACAAGCCCCTCCAGACCGGACAGGCCGCGCTCGCAGCAATCCGAGATAAGACCGGTAAGCTCCACGCCCGCGCCGGCGGTAACGGTCCTTCCTCCAAATCTTGTCGTCCTGAAGGGCCGGCTTGAAAGGGTGATCACCACTGCATCCATATCCCCGTCAGGGAACAGGACATTGCTGGCATTGCCTATTACGATCGTACGCATTCCCTTGCCGTCAAGCAAAGACCTGGCTGCCGTCAAGGCTTCAAGGCCCGACGGTTCCAGCCAGGCGGCCGCCTTTCCGCCTATGCCGATCTTGCTCAAGCTCCTGAGCGGCGCATCAAAGACCACGCGCCCTCCGTGTTCTCTGCATATCCCGATCAATCCGTCCCGTACTATCTTATCCATAACAATCCCGCACCCTCATCCGTATCTCATCCACCAAAGGCCCCGATATCTCCCGTATATCCCCCGCTCCCAGGACCAGGATCGTGTCGCCGCTTTTGGCTATGCGCGAGACATATCCGGGAATATCGTCCTTGCCCACAAAATCAAGGATCTCGAAACTTCCCCTGTCCATTCTATCATAAATATCGCGGATGCTGATACCTTCAAGCGGGTCCTCATCGGCGGAATACACATCGGTCAATATCAGTACGTCAGAATCGTTAAAACAATCCATGAACTCCCGCGCGAGATCGTTCGTCCTCGAATGGCGGTGCGGCTGGAATATGCCTATAACGCGTCCTTCGCCGAGGTCTTTTGCCGCGCGTATCACCGCGGAGACCTCCGTGGGATGATGGGCGTAATCCTCTATCACCCTTATATCCCCTATGCTGCCGATGGTCTCGAACCTTCTCTTGACGCCGCTAAAGATTCGTACCGCGTCCGTGATGCCCTTGATGTCAAATCCCAGGTAAACGCTGAGGCCCGCCGCCCCGAGTATGTTCATCAGGTTGTAACGGCCGAGAAGCGGGCTGGCCACCTTCCCGTAACTCTTCCCCTTGACCACAAGTTCGAACTCTATGGACTTCGCATAAGAAAAACCGCGGCAGGTAACATCGAATTCCCCGTCTATACCGAAACTTATCGTTTCGGCCGGTGAGTTCTCGGCCAGTTCCGCGAGAAGTTCATCTTCCCCGTTAAAGACCAGCACCCCTGCGGGAGATATCCTCCCTATGAACTCTTTGTACGCGCCCACGAGGTTCCTGAACGAACCGAAGTGTTCCATGTGTTCTCTCTCTATATTGGTCACGACGGCGGAGTAGACGCTTATGTTCCGGAAGTGACCGTCGCTTTCGTCAAGCTCCGCCACGATCGTCCTTCCCTTTCCCGATTTCGCGTTGCCGCCGAAATGCTCCATCTCCCCGCCGATCATCACGGTGGGGTCCGCTCCGCAGAATTCCGCCATATGGGCTATAAGGGCGCTCGTCGTCGTTTTTCCATGCGTTCCGGTGACCGCTACAGAAACGGGGGCCTCTTCCATGACCCGTTGAAGAAGCGCGCTCCTGTGGATCACGGGGATCCCGTATTCCTTCGCCCTTACTATCTCGGGGTTGTCATCCCTTATGCATGTCGTTCTTATCACGATGTCCGCGTCCTTCGGCACGTTCTCTGCCCTGTGCCCTTCGAATATGGCGGCCCCTTTGCGCCCGAGTTCTTCGGTCAGGTTATTTAGCCTGAGGTCCGACCCTGTCACCCGGCTGCCCCAGGCGATGTACACATCCGCCAGGGCGCTCATGCCTATCCCGCCTATGCCTACGAAATGTATCCGTTTCATATAATCCTGTTTCAGAAGACAGAGGACAGAACTCAGAAGTCAGAAGACAGATGTCAGATGTCGGGACCTGTTTTCTGTTCTCTGTCTTCTGTTCTCTGCTCCACCAGTTTGATGACCTCGTTCGCCAGTTTCCGGGCGGCTTGGGGTTCGCTTAAACGCCCGGCTGAACCGGAGATCCTTTCCCTCAAGTTGCCATCCGTCATCACGTCCAGGACCTCCCTGGCCAACCTGTCGGCGGAGAGGTCCTTCTCTTCTTCATATATCGCCGCCCCCTTCCGGGAGAAATATATGGCGTTGTGCCTCTGGTTGTTCTTCACGCTCGGATAAGGGACAAGTATCATCGGCTTGGCGTAATACGCCAGCTCGAAGACCGCAGCAGCACCGGCCCTGCTGACAGCAAGATCGGAAAGCGCGTACGCCTTATCTATCCTTTCAAGGAAGGCGAAAACCTTCCCTTCTATCCCGTTCTCCTCATAGAACTTCTTGATGTCGTCATGATCCTTTCTGCCGGTCAGATGTATGAATTGTACGTCCCCCTTTTTTTTATTCCATATTTGCCGCGCGGCTTCCGACGCGGTCCTGTTGAGAAAAGTCGAGCCCTGGCTGCCGCCCATTATCAGGACGGTGAATTTATCCGGCGAAAGTCCGAGATCGCGGGCCGAAGCCGGCCTGTCGTGGCCGAGGATGTCGAGACGCAAAGGATTGCCGCAGTAGACGACTTTCCGCGCGGCTTTTGTAAAATGCGCGCGGGAATCCTCGAAACTTACAGCCACCTTGTCGGCAAAACGGCTCAATATCCTGTTCGCCCTCCCCGGCAGGAAGTTCTGCTCGTGTATAAGTACGGGTATCCCGCACATCCCGGCGCACAGTACTATCGCGCCGGAAGAGTATCCCCCGAACCCGACGACCGCATCCGGGCGCACCCTGGCTAAAATATACGCCGACGTGAGCGTATCCGCCAGGAGTTTCGCCAGAAAGACGATCATCTTCAAGGGGTCGAACTTCAGCGGCATCGGGTTCGCCGAAAGAAAAAAACATCTGTATCTTTTACCGCTGAGGAGGTTCCTGTCCAGGCGCCTTTTACTGGAAACAAAAAATATCTCTTCCGCTCCCGCCTTTTCCAGCTCCTCCGCCAGGGCGACCGACGGGAAAATATGCCCCCCGCTCCCCCCGGCCGCAAGAACGACCCTCATTGATCGGCCTCCCTGGACATGTTCAACACCATGCCCATGGCGGCAAGATGCAATACCAGAGAGCTTCCGCCGTAACTTATGAACGGGAGCGGCAGACCCTTGGTAGGCAGCACGCCGGTGGAAACCCCGATGTTGACGATGACCTCAAAAGCTATCATCACGCCTATCCCGAGAACGACACGCGACATGAACGGGTCCCTTATCTTGAACGCGATCCTTAAGGTGAACCAGATAAGGGCCGCGAAAAGCATCAGTACCGACGCCGCCCCGACAAAACCCAGCTCTTCCCCTATTATCGAAAAAATGAAATCCGTATGGGACTCCGGAAGATAGAAAAGTTTCTGCTTTGACTGTCCCAGCCCTACCCCGAAAAACCCGCCCGAACCGAGCGCCACGAACGACTGGATAAGCTGAAAACCCGCCCCGCGGGAGTCGCCCCAAGGGTTAAAAACCGTAAGCAGCCTCTTGAACCGGTAAGGCTCACAGATAACGGCCAGGGACAGGACCGGGATCATTCCTCCGGCGACGAGCGCGAGGTGCCTGAGGCGCGTCCCCGAGACGAACAGTATCATGAAACCTATAAAACATACAGCGACCGAAGTGCCCATGTCCGGCTCAAGCAGTATAAGCCCTCCGGTAAGGCCGATAACGAGCATCGGGGGAAGAAAGCCGCGCATGAACCTGTGCATGAGATACCTTTTCCGCGTGGTAAGGTCGGCGAGATATATTATGAGCGCGAATTTAGCTATCTCCGAGGGTTGGAACCCGAAACCGAAGAACCTGACCCACCTGCGGGCGCCTCCCGCCTTGCTCCCTATTCCCGGCACGAGGACCGCGACAAGGAGCGCGAGGGAAAAGAGCATGATCGTCCTGGCCTTATCTTTTATTTTACCGGAAGAAACAGCCATACAGCATACCGCCGCCGCTATGCCTATAGCCAGATACACCAGATGCCTTTTTACGAAGAACAGGCTGTCGCCGTATCGTCCATATGCATAGACGGCGCTCGAGGAATAGATCATCACTACTCCCACCATGAGCAGCACCGCCACCATCAGAAATACTATTTTAGCGTCCCGGTTCATATTAGTTCTGAGTTATTAGTTGTTAGTTATTAGTTATGAGTTGTTAGTTGTTAGTTTCGCTCGCAGCAACTCAAAACTCACAACTCAAGCGAGCAAAGCGAGCGTTCCCATAACTTAATTATTAGTTATGAGTTGTTAGTTGTTAGTTT